>Ga0102593_1000059_pt1 | contig 313996 bp, 248 predicted proteins | sample AraplaCol_mMS_r2_2_FD_76862 | JGI IMG/M metagenome (GOLD analysis project Ga0102593, IMG submission 76862) | Arabidopsis root microbial communities from North Carolina, USA - plate scrape MF_Col_mMS_r2 (SPADES assembly) (version 2) | ecosystem: Host-associated > Plants > Roots > Endosphere... | reverse complement strand
GCTCCATCTTCATCCAAAGTAAACGCAGTTCGCTGATAGGCGGTTGCAATCTCATAATCTTTTGCTGAGGTACGAATATACTGACCTTCTATGTCTTCATAGTGTGTTTCAATATTAAAATGCAGTACCGGGATGATCAGAGCGTCATTCTCCTGTATGGTATATTTCCAGGTATTGCCAGGGTCCTGCATTTCCCTCCGGCCTTTTATGATATCTGAGCTGGCCTCGCGCCATAAGGCATCCAGCCGGTTAAACCGCATCGCGCCTTTCACCAGGATCAGCTCTTCCTGCCGGTCTTTTGGAATAAGCTTTATAATGAATTCATCGTCGTTTTTGTAATACAGTACTGCTATTTCCGTTGTAAGCATGTTTTTGTAAACCGGCATTCCAAATGCCCGTACGGCCTTTCCGCTGAAGGTAAAGCCAGACAATACACTGTCCAGCGTCATTTCGAGGTCCAGCGATTTATGAAAGAATGTGGAGATACTGATAACGTCTGCATTTACGGAGGTCTCTTTCTCATATTCATTCTCCGCCAATGCGCCCCTGAATGTATTTGACCGGTTAACAAGACTAAGCTGATAGTTGCCGGGAGACACCTTTAAAGGCAATTTGATCTCCTGTTTTAATCCGTTCCAGGCCAATAAAAAAGCGGACGTATAGATCACATTCCTGTAAGGCTTAAATGATTCCTCCATAGTGGGCACAAAAACGGTGGCTGGATATTCCTCCAGGGAGGCCACTGTTTCCGCAGGGGTATTGTTACGGCATTGCGTAAATAACAAAAGGCAAAGGGCTGGTACCAGGTAGGGTCTCCACATAGTAGTAAGGATAAATAGCTGATACTAATTTAAGCTTTTCCCATATATCTGAAGGAGACCGGTATTGGTGTTGTTAGTCTACAAAATGAGGAAAAACACCAGAGGGCAGATTTTCGTCTGCCCTCTGCAAAAGCCTTAATATCTATCCCAGAACGGAGGCGGTTCAATGCCCAGGGCTCGCAGGTAAACGTAGCCCTGTCCGCGGTGATGGATCTCATTATCTACCCAGTAAAATACCTGGGAGTACATAGGCCCTTCATACATGCCGAAGGCCAGGTCAACCTCCTGCCAGCGCTCCGGAGCAACCTGCGGCCAGAGCGTATTGATCTGTTCGGTCACCTGGTCCCAGAGGCCCAATATCTCCTCTTTTGTTGATGGTTTGGCGGCCGCGTTATCGTGAAAGAGTTCACCGGCCTGCTGCCATACACCAGTTGCTAAGCCCTGCATGCCCGCTGGCGCTATCCTTATCAGCTCCAGTGCCAATTCGGAGAAAGGCCGCATCCCTCCTATAGAGAACTGGAAGAGCTCGTTCTCAGGAAAAGCCTCTATCACACGGCGGGTCAGCTGGCGGTGGCTCTGCCAGTGCTTTAAAAAAGCTGCGGGGCTGACAATAATGGTTTGTCCGGGTAATGTGGCGGAAGAAAGATCATTTGACATGATAAAACAGGTTTAAGGTGATCAGGAATCTTGTTTCTGATCACAAAGCAACATAGGGGAAGTGACAGCCCTATGTCAGCAGGATAAGATGGCCCCTTAAATTTTTACTGAATGAACAAATTGCTCATTAACCCGGTTATGTATTGTAACAAGAACAAGTAGATTTTCCCGAAAATGCATAACAACTATACATAATATCTAATATCCCTAAAGGATAAACAATTATTTGGCATAATTTCAGCTACATTCCTTTCCGGGGAATTTAAATCAGGAATACTATCATTTCTTAACCTTGAAATCCGACCGGCACTAAAAGATCTGCAGCCGGTCTTAGTCTGATTAATTAACGTTTAAAATCAAAAATGCTATGGCAAAAACAGCAAAAAAAGCTACGAAGGCAGTAACACCCGCTAAGAAGGCAGCCGCAAAAACTGCAGCAAAACCTGCTGCCCCTAAAAAAGCAGCGGCTAAGAAGGCAGCAGGCAAAACCAATGCCGGCCTGTCCGCCCCTGTTACTCCAAGTGCTGAATTAGCCAGTGTTATTGGCAGCAAACCTGCGCCAAGAACAGAGATCATTAAGAAGATATGGGACTACATTAAGGCAAACGGCCTGCAGGATACAACAAACAAAAGGATGATCAATGCCGACGCCAAATTAAAGGTGATCTTCGGCGGCAAAAACCAGATCTCCATGTTTGAACTAGCCAAGGTAGTTAGTAACCATGTAAGCTAGGCAGCTATATTCGCATAGCTTCATATCACTTGTCATATTAGTTGCCGGCAGCCGGAGGAGGCCTTGGTGAAAACCAGTGGTCTTTTTCTGTTGTTGGCTTCTTTTATTGGCAAAGGGACTGATACGCCCCCGCCCTTACTCATTCCAGGGCGAATGCAGAATGCAATCGCAGAAGTTCTTACGCTGAAAATTGGGGATCATAAAAGCGCATACATCGGCCTTGATATTCCCAAAAGTAGTATCCGTCTTATGTTTGAACCCATCAAAAAAGGCAGGGATGATCTTCTTCTTAAAATCTGTTCTCGGAAAAGCAGTGGTGATCTCTTCACGGTGAGCGGCAGAAAGGTGCTCATAACCTTCGCCCATTACATCCAGCCCCACGCCGGAGTACATCAATGCTACTTCCGCTTCCTTGTATTCTGCAATACCGATGGTGGTATGCAGGGCAATGGTATCCCATACCAGCTGCAGGGAGGCCGCCGGTAAACCATGCCCCTTCAGGAAATCCCTGGCGGCATTGGCCCCGTCTACCTCAAAGCGCTTGTCCTTGCTACTGTAATGCGGCGTAAGCCCCAGGTCATGAAATACGGCGCTTACATACAGCAGCTCGGGATCATAGGACCGTTGCTCCCGCTGGCCGTTCAGAGAAGCAAAAAGAAAAACCCGCAGGGAATGATTATACAGGAAAGTGTTGCCGTGATCCAATAATAATCCGGTAGCTTCCTTCGCAATCTTGCTGTCCGGGATCCTGATCCCTGCTACAGCGGCTGGTACGATTACTGACATATCATTTGTGTTTTTGTATACACAAAACTAGGGCAGTATACATCGCCTGAAAATGCGAAAACTAACGGATCAGATACCAATTTTTACAAACTGGCGGCGGTATTCAATGGGAGATAAGCTGGTATATTTTTTAAAGAAATTACTGAACTGGTAGGGAGTGGCGAAGTGCAGGTTGCCGGCGATCTCCTTCACAGGCTGTGAGCTGAACTGCAACAAACGCTTGGCTTCTGCGATCAGCTGACCGTTGATGACCTCTTTGGCCCCCTGGCCAAAACGCCGGGATATTTCAGACAGCTTACGGGAAGAAACGCCCAGCTTACGCGCAAAGCCGGCCACATCATGCACCTGGCTGCATTCTTCCCTCACCAGCGCTATAAAGTCCTGGTACAGTTTATTATCATAGCTCCCTGTATCTTCCTGCAGCAGCGCATAGATATTGGCAATCTTGATGATGATGATCTTCAGATAGGCGGCCAGTACATCCGGCTTATTGGCATAATCCGGCCCGGTAAATTCATGTAATGCGGTATCAAAGAGATGATCCAGCGCTTGTTGATGGGCGGCATCCAGGGAAAAACGCCGCTCTACCATCCCATTATCGAACAATACGGCTTTACAGTTATTAGCGCTGGCCGGGGTTCTCTGCCAGAAGCAGTCCCCGAACTGCAGCAGGTATCCCGTTACGACATTTTCACCAAACAGGTATACCTGGCCTTTTGATACCAATAACAAGCTATTGGCAGAGAACGGGATGCTCACCCCATCTATGATCACAGTACCCCTGCCTTCTTTCACAAACAGCACCTGGTTATGATCTGGCCTGTACGGCTGCGCAGTGAAGCGCCGTTCTTTTAAGCCCTCAATGCTGAAAGAATCCTGCAGCAGAGGGTCAATCCTCAATTCCTGTATCTCTTTTGCGCCTGTCATGGTCAGGTACTCTTCTTGGCCTTACCCAGGCCTATTTTGTAATCATCCGGCGTGCCGGTGATCTTGATATTCATGAACCGTACTTTCTTGTCTTTATCGCGCACCTCTATGGCATCAACCTGGTCAGGATCTACTTCCTCCTGCTTTTTACCGAACAGCATGCGGAAACCTACCGAGGTCACCATCTTCATGGGGATCCGCAAATAGTATTCCATTTGCATGTTGAGCGCCTGCTTACCGGAGATCTCCATAAAGCCCAGGGAAGAGTTGATATTCATATTGGGGATGGTCAGCGCACCATCCTTAAAGGTCAGCTTATTACGCAGGGTATCGAAGCGCACCATTTTCAGGTTCTTGTCTTTGAAATAGGATGACATGGCCTGCATGGGTGCAAAGTTGGTCAGCACCCCGTTGCAGATGGTTACGTCCAGCGAAGCTTTGGAATGATCGATCAGCGGCGTCAGGTCAGGATGTACCTGTACATAACTTCTGACAGTACCGGTTAACCGGCCTTTGATGTTTTTGTTGATCACATAGTCCTGCCCCAGGTAATCCAGCTTTAGCATCATCTTTTCTATATTCACATCTTCCACGTTGATCCTGCTGGTTAAATAGATCTTCTCCGGGTTGCTGCCATTGAAATGCCCGCGCGCACGCACCTTTCCTTCCGCTACGGACAGCATTAATGTATCCAGGTACAGGTGCTGGTCTGCCTGCATATGGATATTGGAAGAAACTTCTTTTATCCATAAACGGCGGTACTTTATTTTGCCGATGTTCACAGATGCCTTGAAATCGATAAAGGGTATCTGGAAGATGTTGAATGCGTTGGCATGGGCAGATGTTTTCGCTGCCGCATGCTGCACCGTTGCTACATTGGATGGCAGGGCCGGTGCAGCTTCTTCCGCGGCGGTCAGCTTGTAGCCGGTTAGTTGATCAACATCCAGGAAGCGGGATTTGAACAACAGATAATTTTCCTTCTTCCTTTTAATGGTATCCGGACCAGCATACAAACGCATGTTGATATCAAAATCACTACGCCCGATCTTACCGGTCAGCGTATCTATCTTAATGAATTTATTAGCGCTGAATTTAACGTTCCCTTTGATACTATCCAGTTTGAAAGCATGCTGCTGCAGCTCTCCTGAAATATTAGCGATCTTGACATTCGCGAACCTGAACACGGAATCGTACCGCAGATCAATCTTGGAACGCAGCCAGATGTTGGCGCCGATCTCCTGGTGATAATCTTTGGGCACATACCTGCTGCTGTAGCGTCCCAGCAGATCCCGCATGGCCAGGCGTTGAGATTTGAAGTCGAATGCTACCTGCGTACGGCCCTTCATCACCTTATCAAACCAGAGCGCGTAGTTGTTTACACGGCCGCTGAAACGGATATCGCTGCTGTCTATCCTGCCTGCAAAATTCCTGAGCCGCAGAGTAGTATCTTCAATGGTCAGCTCCGCGCCAAAATCATGAAAAGCATGCGGATAACGTTTGAAGGAAGCATTCAGCTGCGCTATGGTGAACTTACCTTTCGGCAGCGGTTTTGGGTGCCGCAGCTCATTCACAGATGTTTCCAGTGATACGCCCAGGTTAAAGCCGTAGATCTCTTCACTGGCCCTTCTGCTCTTAGCAGTATCATATGCCAGCAGGTCTTTCAGCAGCATTTTATTGCTGCTGGCGTTGAGTGTTACCAGGACGGGCTTTTGCTGCTGATGGAAGATAGCCGGCAGATCGCTGATCGAGCCATCCAGGCGGAAATCAGAATTGCCGAATTTGAAGGACAATGAATCCAGCTTCACAAACCCGTCCTTCATATAAGCATGCAGATCAAGGTCTCTTACAATATGTGGATAGGAGGGAACGCGGAAAGTAAGATTGCGTACCGTCAGCTCACTTTGTATTCCCTGCTTCAGCTTACGCATGGACTGTTCAGGCATGCTGAGATCTACCAGCTCCTTAAAATCCATTTTCAGCGCAATATCACCGGTGATACGCTGCAGGTCTTTAATGCCCAGGAAAGCGCCGATGAAGCCCAGCTCCAGCTCAGAGTCTACCTGCATCAGCACTTTAGGATCGGTAAAATCACGCAGCACAAAATTACCTTTGAAAATGCCTTTGTCCTGCGGACGTACCAGTATATTCAGTACCCGCAGCTCGGATGTTTTCAGGGATCGCCCCACACCGTTGGTATAATAGCCGCTAAAGGCGAGAGAATCCAGTTTCTTGTCTGTATCCGTATTATGCATCCAGGCCTTGCTGCAGGAGAAAGACAACTCTATCTGGGGCATTTCATTTCCTTTGAGCTTACCTTTCACTTTCCCCTTAAAGCTCAGATGACCGTCGTATTTGAAATGATTCAGCTCTTTAGCCACTACCGGCGGCGCAAAAGAGAACAGCTGCCTGAAATCCGGTTTATCTCCCGTAATGGTGAAATCCACCATATTGTCGTGCAGCAGGTCTGCCATTCCGGTAATGTTAAAAACAGCGTCTTCCAGCTTCAGTTTCCCCACCGGCAGTTTTACCAGCTGCGCAGGTTTGTTGTAAGACAGCTGGATATTAGTTTCCACGCGTTTATGACGGAACAGGGAAGTATCCAAAGGACTGGTATAATCCACTGTCATCTTGCCGTCCAGGTTAGCGTTGATCAACAGGCTGTCTATGCTGAAAGCGGATTTTATTCGTTCTATATGCGCAGCTACACGATGGCCGCTTTGTTTATCCAGGTAAGTAACATCGAGGTTTTTCAGTATTACTTTCTTCACATCAAGATCCAGCTCTGTGGAAGTGGTATCCGTAGTAGCCACCGTGTCGGCTGTCATCTTGCTGGCTTCCACGATATTAAGACGGCCCTGCTTATCCTGCACAATATCAAGATGTCCGTTCTTCAGTACGATCACCTTTACACGATAGCGTTGCTTCAGGATATCGGGCAGGCTAAAGCCAACGTACATACGTTCTGCCTCGTATATCGGCTTGAGGGCCTTTCGCTTGCTGGCATAGAACTGTACCTTGTCTAAACCGATAGAGATGTAGGGGAAACTCTGGAAGAGGGAAATGCTGCTGCCTCCTACCACTACTTCGCCCTGCAGCTGTTTGTTGACTTCTTTAACTGCTAGTTTTACCAGGCGTTCCTGCTGAGAATATAAAATAGCCGCCGCTATACCAACCAATACGATAAGGCCAATAATGGGTATAAGCAAAAAACGGATTAACTTCTTCTTTATGCCAAGTTCCATAGGTGATGATTGCGCTGCAAAATTACACGATAATTAAATAAACACTTTATCATTATACAGATTATAGCGGGCAATTCGTCGTACTATAAGGCTTAAATAGCGACGCTGTACCCTACTTTTACTTTATCCATCACCACATGGGTGTAGAAATGTTTTACATTCGGGTTATCCATGAGCTGCTTTTTGGTAAAGGCCTCATATTGCTGCATGTCCTGCGCATTGACGATCATTACAAAATCGTAGGTGCCTGTAACATAATAGCACTGCATTACTTCCGTGCATTTCAGCATGGAGGCCTTGAACTTATCGAGCTCTTTGGAGCCTCCCCTTTCCATGATCACATCTACAATACAGGTAATGCCGATGCCTGCAATAAGGGGTGAAACAATGGACACATCTGCCTCAATGATCTTTTCATCCCTCAGTTTTTTCAGCCTTCTCTGCACCGCGGAAGCGCTTAAGTTAACTGCCTCGGCCAGTTCCTCCGCCGTCAGCCGGTTGTTCTGCTGCAGCAGCCTAAGTAGTTGCTTATCAAACTCGTCTGGTTTCATTGCAGTTTTTATGCGTTTAAAGCTTCAAAAATACCTAAAAAAGTCGCCGCTTAATCCTCATTGCAGGAATCCTGCACGCAGCCAGGCCTAATTTTAACGCATCATTCACAACCTTAAAACGCCATGAGAATAACAGAGCAGATCCGCACCGCTTTTTCTTCCGAAGAAATAGCCCGCTTCAGGAAGGAAACAACAGGATGTACTAACGTCATCCATCTTAACAACGCTGGTTCAGGGCTGATGCCGGATGTGGTGAGCCGCGCCGTGCTGGATCATATCAAACTGGAATCAGAAATAGGAGGCTACGAAGCCGCCGCCCTGCGTGCAGCCGCTATCCGGGAATTTTATGTTCAGGCAGGAAAGCTCCTGAACTGTAAGGCTGCCAATATCGCCTTTACTTCCAGCGCCACGGACTCGTATACACGGGCCTTGTCGTCCATACCCTTTTCCTCCGGCGATATTATCCTTACAGATAATGATGATTTCATCTCCAACCAGATCCAGTTCCTGTCCCTCCAAAAACGTTTTGGCATCCGGATAGAACGGATCCGTAATGCACCGGAAGGAGGGGTAGACCTGGAAGACCTGGAGCAAAAGCTGAACCGGCTTCAACCCAGGCTGCTGGCCATCACCCACATCCCTACCAACTCCGGCCTGGTGCAGCCTGTAGGGCAGATAGCGGAGATCTATGCTCCTTATGAACAAACCCATGGCGATAAAACCTGGTACATACTGGATGCCTGCCAGTCCATCGGACAAATGCCCCTGGATGTTCAGGCATTGAAATGCGATTTTCTGAGCGCCACCAACCGGAAATTCCTGAGGGGGCCCAGGGGAACGGGATTGTTATATATCTCCGATAAAGCCCTGCAATCCGGCCTGGAACCACTGTTCATTGACATGCGCGGGGCCGAATGGGTGGAAAAGGATGTATATCAGCCACGTGAAGACGCCATGCGCTTTGAGGACTGGGAATTTGCCTACGCCCTTGTACTGGGTACCCGCGCGGCTATTGATTACTTCCTGGAGATAGGCGCCGACCGGGTATGGCAGCAGGTAAAACTGCTCTCCGCCTATACGCGGCAGCAGCTCTCACAGATAGATAAGGTCAGGGTACTGGACAGGGGCCCTGCAACCGGTGGCCTGGTCACCTTTACCGTAAAAGGCGCTGAACCCGGGTACCTGGTGGATGGATTATTGAAGCGAAAGATCAATGTAGTGCCTAGCTACCGCGGCTTTGCCGTGATAGATTTTGATGAAAAACAGGTGGAATGGGCTATACGCGCCTCTCCCCACTATTATAATACAATAGAAGAAATAGATGTATTCCTGGATGCATTGAAACAACTGATTTAATCCCTCTCTTTCCGCCTTCTGAGAGGCCGTTCTTCAGAGCGGCCTCCTTTCTTATACTATTTTACCTGTCTTCTCCTTGTCTTCTCCTAGGCTTCTCCTTGTGTTCTCCTTGCAATATCGTTGCTCCGACCCCTTTTAGTTAAAATACTATCACTCACCCTCAAAGGACATGGCCTCTGGAGATCTTAATTAATTCCTCAGCTACTGCAGGCCAATAATTACTAAAACAAGTATTTTCCTACCGCCGGCCAAACGGTAAAAACCCGCTGTGACAGCGGGCTTTACCATTTCGAGTAATTTAATTCATAAGGCGCCTTTTTTTAAATTCTTTAACTTGTTCCGGCATAAAAAATGCGCCTTGTAGATATGCTTAACAAGATCGTATTACTCGGATTTGCCTTATGCGCCTCGTATACCTTACCCGCGCAAAGCAAGCTGCCCCTGCCTACCAAAAATCAGCTGGCCTGGCAGCAAACGGAAACTAACGGCTTTGTTCATTTCGGCGCCAACAACCCTGCCGCTTTCAAGAACGCTTATTTTGACGCTAAACAAATTGTACGGACCATGAAAGAAGCCGGGTTCAAGATTGTGGTGTTCACAGCAAAACACCATGCAGGCTTCTGTCTCTGGCCCAGCAAGTATACCGATAACACCATTGCCAGCAGTGGTGAGCGCAACGGCAACCGCGACCTGGTACGCGAAATGGCAGACGCCTGTAAAGAATATGGTATGGGCCTGGGCCTCTACCTCTCCCCCTGGGATGGACACGAACCTACTTACGGCACGCCTGCTTACAATGATTTTTACAAGAACCAGCTGCGGGAACTGCTCTCCAACTACGGCCCGCTAGCGGAAGTTTGGTTTGATGGCTACAAAGGGCCCAACGCCAAACCAATGGATTACGACTGGCAGGGCTACTTCAAAATTGTGCGAGAGCTGCAACCCAACGCCGTTATTTTCTCTGATATAGGTCCTGATGTACGCTGGGTAGGCAATGAGCGCGGCAACGCCTCAGAAACTTCCTGGTCTACTATCAGCGTAGGCACTATGCTTCCGGGTAAGGCCAAACCTGCTTACCTGAATACAGGCGATGCCGGTGGAGAAAAATGGATGGCTTCAGAAACAGATGTGTCTATCCGCCCCGGATGGTTTTATAATCCTGCACAGGATGCACAGATCAAATCAGGCAAAGACCTGATGAATATCTATTACCAGTCTGTAGGCCGTAACAGCGTATTGCTGCTCAATGTGCCGCCCAACCGTTACGGTGTGATCTCTGATGCCGACCGTCAAAGCCTGATGGATTTCAAAAGCATCCGGGAAGAAACTTTTAAGACCAACCTGGCCAAAGGCGCTGCGCCAGATCAACTGACGGATAACAACCTCGCCAGTTCCCTTACTATCAACGAAGGCGCTTCAAAGGAGATCTCCTTCTCCCAGCCGGTACAGTTTGACCGCGTAATGCTGCAGGAAAATATTGCCGATGGCCAACGCCAGGTAGCCGGCAAACTGGAATACTGGGACGGGCAGCAATGGCAGCTCATTTCCCAGCTTAGCACCATTGGCTATAAGCGCCTCCTGAAAGTAAAACCGGTGAGCACACAGAAAGTGCGATACACCGTTGTCCAGGCTAAATTACCGGTAGAACTGGCAGAGATCGGTTTCTATAAAGCCTCTTCCAGAGAATAATATACATATGGCCAAAAAAAATCTCTGTTCTTTCCAGCCATCATCGTCCTATTTTGCCTGTTCCATTTGTTATTGAATTATACACCCGGGTATTCAATAACACTAAAAACTTAAAAAGATGGATGAATTTATGTTGATCTTCAGGCACCAGGATGGCACCAAAATAGCCTCGCCTGAACAGATACAGATCTGGATGAAACAGACAATGGACTGGATCGGTGGTATTGCCGCCCAGAACAAATTTGTAGAAGGCAACGGCCTTCCTTTTGACGATGCCAAAGTGGTATGGCACAATAACGTGGTGACCAATGGGCCCTTCGGTGAAATAAAAGAAACGCTTGGCGGATACATAATCGTAAAAGCGGATTCTGTAGACGAAGCGGTTGAATTTGCAAAGGGCTGCCCCGTGCTGCAGGGAGAAGGCAACAGTGTGGAAGTAAGAAGGCACACCAGGCACTAAACGCTTTAAAAGTCCTTGTATTCCCGGTATCTTTACCGGGAGCACAAGGACTTTCCTGTTATATGGAACAACCTGAATTAATACCACATCTGTTCAGAACGGAGTTCAGAAAGATCACCTCCGTGCTCTGTAAAGCCTTTGGGATCGAAAACATACAGATCGCCGAAGACATTGCCAGTGAAACCTTCTTAGCAGCATTGGAAACATGGACCTATCAATCTATTCCGCCCAATCCAAGCGCATGGCTTTACTCCGTTGCCCGGAACAAAGCGCTGAACTACCTGCAACGCAACCAGCTGTTTGCACAAAAGATCGCCCTCCAGGTAAAACAATCCGATCCCGGAAAAGAGGAGCTTGATATTGACCTTTCAGATCAGAACATTACCGACAGCCAGCTGCAGATGCTGTTTGCTATCTGCCATCCGGCTATCCCCGCAGAAGCGCAGATCGCGCTGGCGCTCCGCATTCTCTGCGGTTTTGGTATCGAGGAGATCGCGAATGCTTTCCTCTGCACGAAGGAAACCATCAACAAACGTCTTTTCAGGGCGAAGGAAAAACTGAGAACGGAAAATGTGAACATCGTATTTCCCGGTGAAGCGGAGATCAGTAACCGTTTAAAAACCGTGCTCACTACCTTATACCTGCTCTTTAACGAAGGATATTATTCCGAAAGCCAGGACACTGTGCTGCGGGAAGACCTTTGCCTGGAAGCCACGCGCCTGACCTACCTGCTTATTGAAAACGAAAAAACGAACCTGCCGGATGTAAATGCCCTGCTGGCGCTCATGTGTTTCCACTCCTCCCGTTTTGAAGCCAGGAAAGACCGGAACGGAGAACCCGTGCTATATGACGACCAGGACGAAACGCTATGGAACTATGAACTGATCGCCAAAGGCGCTTACTTTCTTCACCAGGCATCCCATGGAAACAAGTTTTCCAAATATCATCTTGAAGCCACTATTGCTTATTGGGACACCCGGAAAGCTGATACAAAAGAAAAGTGGGAAAACATCCTGCAGTTATACAATCTCTTATTACAAATAGCATACTCTCCCATTGCTGCCCTGAACAGAACCTATGCGCTCTCCAAAGCCAATGGTAAACCCGAAGCCATTGCCGCAGCAGAGAAACTGCAGCTTACCGATAATCACTACTATTACACGCTGCTGGGAGAGCTGTATACCGGTATTGATAATGAAAAAGCAATAGATCATTACCTTCAGGCTGTTAGCATTGCCAAAACAAATGCAGACAGGCAGATGATACAGCAGAAGATCGCGCGCTTAACCCAGGAAGGATAGCAATCCCGATAAAAAGGCTGCAGGGTTTTCCTCCGGTACCCAGTGCGCCGTACCTGGAATGCGCAAGCCTGTAACGTCATCCGCCACTTCACGCATCATTTGCTCCACTACCGGTCCACTCGTGCTGGTTGCGCCGCCCACTGCCAAAACAGGGATGGCCAGCTTCCCCTTACGTTGCAGCACTTCGCGGTTATCAGCTATATCCTGGTCAAAAGCCCGGTACAGCTCAAAGCCTGCACGCATAGCGCCCGGCGCCCCATAGGCAGATGTATAAAGATCCAGGTCTGCATCGCTGATGGCCGCAACATTAAAGATCCTGTAATTAAAAAAGGATTGGAGATATTGCCGTTCACGGCCAGCTACCAGCATCTCCGGCAGATCACGTACGCCATGGAAAGCAAAATGCCATATCCGCGGATCGCTGCGAAGACTGTCAAACACAACCGTACCGGGCAACGGCGCATCCACTACTACGAGATGGGATACTTCATCCCGATAGGCTTGTGCATAAGCATAAGCCACCATCAACCCAATATCATGCCCTGTCATGATCACCGGGCCATTTATATTTAAATGATGGCGTAAGAGCTTTTGAATATCACCTGCCATGCTTCGCTTATCATAACCATGCTGCGGACGGAAAGATTGGCCTGCTCCCCGGTAATCAGGCGCCACTACCCGGAAACCAGCCTTTACCAGATCAGGGATCATGCCCCGCCACTCCCACCAGGTTTGCGGGAAGCCATGCAGCAATACAATGGTGCGTTGCCCCGCTCCTGCTGTAACATAATGCAGGCGTAAACCTGGCTCAATATCCGCCATACCGTGTTGAATGTCCATACTGTGCAATTTTCCTACAAAGAAACAGCCTATTGATATATCTTAAAAATGAATTAATATTACCATATCGATCTAAATTATCAATAGATGAATAATATAGAACTGCAACATTTTCGCCTGGTAAAACACATAGTGGATGAGGGATCCATGTCAAATGCCACGCAGAAAATGTTCCTTACCCAATCTACCTTAAGCCATATGCTAAGGGAGATGGAGAATAATCTCGGCGTGCACGTATTCTCCAGGCGCAGCAAAAAACTGCATTTAACAGATGCTGGGGCCGCTGTTCTGCAGTATGGTGAAAAGATCTTATCAGAACTTGCAGAGCTGGAGAAAACATTAGCCGGTATCAAAGCAGAGAAAAAAGAAAGGATCAGGATCAGCACCAGCTGTTATACCTCCTATCACTGGCTGCCTGCCGTAGTAAAACTGTTCAGAAAGCAGCATCCAACTGCAACAGTGGATATTATTACCGAAGCCACACAGCAGCCGCTGGTCTTCCTGGAGAACGGGAAGCTGGACATCGCCATCACAGACACACGGCCAGTAGTGTCCGCTGCCTGCAAAACCGACCTGCTGTTTGAAGATGAATTCCTGCTGATCGTATCGCCAGACAGCCACTATGCCAGGCAGGAGCGACTTCCGGCTCAAACATTCAACGGTGCCGATCTCTTTATCTATGATATGAACGAACAGAACAGTACTGCTATTAACGGCTTTATCAAACCTAATAATATCAGGCTGAATAGTATTGTTAAAATGCAGCTCACGGAAGGGCTGATAGAAATGGTCGCCGCCGATCTCGGATTCAGCATCATGCCTGCCTGGATGGCACGGCCCTACCTGGATCAGGGCAAGGTAATGGCGCTTCCTCTACCAGGTAAGGCATTAAAACGGAAATGGTACGCTATTAGCTATAAAAAAAACGGTAGCGCACAGGGGCAATTCATAGAATTGTTACGGAAAGAGCTTAGGAAAAGGCCTATTACTTCATCTCAATAAAACCGCACAACATGAGATCAGGACCCATTATTGTTGTTGAAGATGATATTGATGATAAAGAGATTTTTGACGCCGCTCTCCAGGAGCTGCAATCTACGAACAAGATCATCTGGTTTAATAACTGCGATGATGCCTGGGATTACTTAAAAAAAACAACCGATTCCCCCTTTATTATTTTCAGTGATGTGAACCTGCCAAAGAAAAGTGGTCTTGAATTTAAAAAACAAATAGATGAGGATAACCAGCTGCGAAAAAAAAGCATTCCCTTCGTCTTTTACTCAACCTCTGTCAACCAGGATACCGTCAATGAAGCTTATACAAAGATGACCGTTCAGGGCTTCTTCCAGAAGAGCAACAGATTTGAAGAAATGAAGCAAACCATTAAGCTGATCCTGGATTACTGGCGCGTTTGCAGGCATCCCAATGTGATATAGCCGGTCCATTTCAGCGGAAAATATCCTCATTCGCCGGAATTAACTTCTCCCCGGGCCCTGTAATGGCCAATTTGCGTGTACTTAATGTTACCGCAAATGGAACTTATTCATCACATCAATATCATTATCCACGTACTGGCAGGCAGCATTGCCCTGCTTACCGGGCTAACGGCGCTTTCTGTCAGCAAGGGCGGAAAGTTGCATATCCGGTTTGGATGGTACTTTACCCGGATGATCATCCTTGTTATTCTCACCGGTCTTACAGGCATCTTTGTTTTCAGGCGCAACAACTTCCTGCTGGTGATCACCCTGCTGAGCGCGTATAACTGCTTTAGCGGCATACGGGCATTACGCCTGAAAGGACGAAGACCGGAGGTTATAGATTACCTGGCGCCAGTGATAGTGAGCGGATCAGCGCTTTACTACCTGTATTATATACAGGCGGCAGGACTCTATTGGTCGCCGGTGATCATTTATTCCACCCTGGGAGCCTTGTTCCTTGTTTGCACCTATGATCTGCTTAAATGGGCCATGCCAGCCTCCTTGTTACAAAACGCCGTGCTATACGAGCATGTTTACAAAATGATCAGCGCCTTCAGTGCCATTACTTCTGCCTTCAGTGGCACGGTGCTCCCCCAGTACAAACCTTACAGCCAGTTTCTGCCATCAGTAATTGGTATCATCTGCATTATTGTTATCTTTATCAGGATCAGAAACAAGCTGATATGCGCTCGCTCATAAAAATCCTGTTACTCTGTATAATTATAGGCTTCGCCTTTGGCAGCTATTTCTATTTTGCCTTTGACCACCGCCCGGTGCGTATATTGATGAATGTGTTGTCCAGCTGCTGCATTGGCTCCCTGATGATGCTCGCCATCTACCAGCGGTATTATTTTACCATGGTAAGCACCCATCAAAGCGTGAGGGTGATCATCATGATCAGCTTACTGGTGGCTGCGGCATTGCTGGGCTCAGAGATCACCTTCTTCCTGCAGTCACTGCTGCTGCCCGGAGAAAAATATATTCCTTTCAATGGTGGCAGCATTTATATACTGAACATACTGGTGGTGCTGGTAATAGGTATTCCAATTTACGTTAGTGAAGAATGGAAAAGTACGCTCACCAGCAGGATCCTCAGCCAGCAATACCGGGTATTGCAGCTGGAGCAGCAGCAAACCGCCTTTGAGCTGGAGCTGTTGCGGGCAAAGATCAACCCGCATTTCCTGTACAATATGCACAATACCATTGCCGGCCTTATTTCTAAAGATCCGCAGAAAGCCGAAGAGCTGGTAATGTTGTTGTCTAAGTTCTTCCGCTTCACTTTAAATAAAACCAGTGTTACCTTTCATACCATCAGCGAGGAGCTGGATATTATCACCACCTACCTCCATATGCAACAGATACGCTACGGTGACCGGATGACCTATACGATAGATGCCGACCCCAGAGCATTACACCTGGAAATACCATCGTTCATATTACAGCCCATTGTAGAGAACGCGGTTAAGCATGGCATAGAAAGCAGCGCTGCCAATGGATTTATTGCTGTAAAGATCAAACTGGATAAAAAGAATATACTGATCACGATTGCCGATTCCGGCCCTGCTTTTCCGGACCAACCTGGTTCCGGTCTCGGACTGCAAATGGTGACGAACAAACTGAAACTGCTGTATGCAGATGATTTTAAAATAGAATTGAACAATATTCCGCAGAAATATGTCAGGCTTGCTATACCCGGAGCTGATCACCACGCTGTTGGTGGATGATGAAGAGATGGCAATACATCGCTTAAGGAAAGCGCTGCAGCACTATCCCCAGATCAACATTATCGGGGAAGCCAGGGACGGTGCAGCTGCCATTGAATTTATGAACAGCCGCCGGCCGGATCTCGTCTTCCTTGATATCCGCATGCCTGCTTTCAATGGCTTTGAAGTACTGAACCACTTAACGTATACGCCCCTGATCGTTTTTGTAACGGCCTATGAAGAATATGCGATCAAGGCTTTTGAGAAAAACTCTCTTGACTATCTCCTGAAACCGGTGGAAGAAGAACGGCTGGCGCTCACCATGCAAAGGATCATGCAAAACAGATCAGGCGGGGCAGAGATACTGCAGAAAATAAAGCAGCTGATAGCGGATAAAAAAACAGAAAGCACGATCAGCACTATACCTGCAAAAACGGGTACTAAGATCTACCTGCTGCATGTAGCCGATATTATTTTTTTTGAAGCAAAAGATAAATATGTAAGCGTACATACCAGGGAGCAGGAGCACATCATTGAATACCCGCTGAACTATCTTGAAAGCCGCCTTCCGCCTGAATTTGTGCGCATACACCGTGGACTTATTGTGAATAAGCTAAAGATCCGGGAGATCCATAAATACTTTAAAGGCACCTTTGTGCTGGTAATGAATGATGCCAAAGGCTCGAAATTAAAGAGCGCTTATTCTTATTCAGACATCATTAAAACGAAGCTATTGGGGATACCATGACAATCATAAAGTCTAATGAAAATACAAAAAAAGGGCTGCCCTTACGGGTCAGCCCTGCGTATCTATTATTGATGCTACATGCGTATGATCTTGGCGCTGCCTTTTTGTGTACCGGCAGCATTGCTGGTTTTGATGATCCAGGTGCCCTGCGGCAGCTGGCTGATATCGATGCTGATATATTGCTGGCCTTTGGCGCCGGCTACATATTCTTTATGTAATACCGGGCTGGTACCATTCAGGCCCCAGATATCAACATAGATCTTTTCTGCAGCAGCTGCTTTTACCTGTAGCTGCACAGTTGAACCGGTAGCTGGGTTCGGATATGCTTTCAGTGTCTGCACTGTAGCTGCCTGCTCAACGCTGGTAGTAACGGAGGCTATCCTGGCTGCTGCACCGCAGGCGCCCAATGGCTTCCACCACCAGTCGGCTGTACCCGGAGTAACATTATACAGCGCGTCAGACTGGCTTTCGTACAATACACCGTTATACACTACACGGTCTCCCTTACTATAGATCTTGGGATAAGGCTGGTAAGTAGCTACGCCTGCGCAGTTGCCGCCGCTACCGCCGCCGTTCACCACTACCGTTACTGCAGCAGAGGTTGTAGCGCCACTGGCGTTATCAGTAGCTTTTGCAGTAAGCGTATAAGTGCCTGCAGCTACGTTAGCCCAGGTAAAGCTGTAAGGTGCGCTGGTGCTTTCGCCCAGTTTGGCGCCACCGTTAAAGAACTCTACTTTGGCAATAGAACCATCGCTGTCTGTAGCGTTAGCCTGGATGCTAATGCTCGCTGGCGCTGAGAAGCTGGCATTATTAGCCGGAGAAGTGATGTTCACTGCAGGCGCGTTGTTACCTCCGTTACCACCGTTACAATCGCGTACATAGCCCCATACCTGTCCGTCACCGGCATGTGTGTCAGGCTGTTCGTTCTGTGTCCACCATTTGGCTGTGTACACTTTGCTGTTGTATACTACCTGCATACCTTGTGTATAAACAGCTGAGGCAGACCATGCAGCGATACCATCACAACCACCGCCGGTTACAGTACCTACTGTAATAGTTACAGTAGCGGATGTAGTGCTTGCGTTAGCGTTATCGATAGCCCTTGCAGTGATGTTGTACGTACCTGCGGCCACATTGGTCCAGGAATAAGCATAAGGGCTTGAATTATCTTCACCCAGCTTGGTGCCGCCGTTATAGAATTCTACCCTGGCGATAGAACCGTCTGGATCTGATGCATTAGCAGTAATATTAACCGTAGCCGGCGGTGTGAAAGAAGCATTGTTGGCCGGAGACGTGATGCTCACGCTGGGTGACTGGTTGCCGCCATTGCCGCCGTTGGCCAGCTTTTGTTCATGAATAGCAGACAGCAGTGAATAGGTGCCCACAGCATCCTGTGAAAGTTCCCACATCATGATGCCGCCGCCCTGGTTCCAGGCCAGGTTAGTCTTGTTCTTGATGGTGGTAATACCATTATAGCCCACACCCTGGTAGACATCGGCATAAGGGTCTGCGCCTCTTCCAACCAGTGTAGCAAAGCTTTCCCAGCTGGGACGGCCGTAAAAAGGAACACCCAATACAGCCTTGGAAGCAGGTAAGCCCCTGCCTTTCCAGTAGGAAAGAGATTGGGAAGCATAGTTGTAAGTAGAATGGTCGAAATTATTAAAGTCGTAGGCCATCAGGTTCAGGAAGTCCACCTGGGAGAATACGGAGGCGAGAATGCTCTCTCCGTTAATACCTACAACTGCAGCCGTTAACAGCTTGCCCTGGGCGTGTAAAGCGCTGGCCAGTTGGGTCATCAGTGCTGCATAGTTATTGGCAGAAGCACCCTGATCAGGGTATTCCCAGTCAATATCTACGCCGTCCAGGCCATACTGGTTAACAAAGCTCATGATATTTGTTACGAAGGCGTTACGATAGCTGGCGTTAGCAGCAGTAGATTCAAAACCGCCGTCGTTGCCATCATTCCAGCCACCTACAGCGATCAGTACTTTTACGCCGCTGGCATGGGCCCTGGACACAAGATTCTGCAGTTTGGACGGATTTTCAATAGCCTGAAAACCACCGGTAGTATTCGGCAACAGAAATGCGTAATTAATGTGCGTCAGCTTACTGTACTGTATTGCATTCACATCACCTGACCAGGAGGGCATATACCCTACTACTTTAAATTGTGCGAAGGAAAATAAGGATGTGATAAGAAACGCGCAGGCGAGAAGGCCCGTTCTTATCCATTGGTTTGTTTTCATTGTATATGGTTTTTAAGGGATAAAGGTTTTCACGATACAGATGTCGTGTAAAGATGGGGTTAGTACTACTCGCCGAAGAAGATTTTTTTAATTATTTCCGCTTCCAGATCACCACTGCGGTTATAGCGCCACCATTGGTTGTGTGTGTGACAACATATTTCAGCATATTATGTTCGAGCACATAGCTGCGTTCCTGCAGGGCCCCTTCCCAATTAGGGTAGAAAGCATGTTCAATGTTAAATCTGATGATGTGCTGCCGCTCATCCACCGAAAAGCGGCCGAAATGCGAGTTATTACCCTGCACCAGTGCCGCATTTTCTTCCGGGGTCGCTTTGTTCTTGTCATTCGCGGCTACTTTGGGCCTCGTGGCCTTCATGATCTGGATAGCATATTCCCCGCCGGATGTAAAAACAAGCATTCCCTGGGGTTGTTCTCCATAAGGAAATGTTTTACCACCTTCGCGGTCAATGTTCTCTACCGACACCAGTGACCATACCCCTACCAATTCTCCATTGGAGCTTTGCGCTTTTGCGCATTGAAATAAGATGAAAGCTGCAATAAACAGGATTATTTTTCTCATTGTATAATTTTTTGATAAGGCAAATTTATACAGGCATGAGCGGGTGATTCCTGTACTTTTTTTCACTAATTCTGTACATTTACAGCAATGGGGAAAGAGAATTTATACCAGCCCTTTGAAATTGAGTGTAAGGAATTACAACGTTTTCCTGCATCGATGAAACGGAATAATTTCTTTGAGCTGATCTATGTTATGGAGGGCAGCGGCACACAGGTGGTCAATAAAAACCGGTTCAGTTACCGCAAAGGGAATTTGTTTCTGCTCACGCCGCAGGACGCGTATTCATTTGATATCAGCAGTCCTACCAACTTCTTTTTTCTCCGCTTCAATGAGCATTATGTAAAGGAAAAAAACACAAAGGACAAAGAATCTATTCAGCGTGTAGAATATATTCTGCAGAATGCCAGTCACCGTCCAGGCTGCATACTAAAGAACAAGGCAGACAAACCGCTCATTGCCTCCCTGGTAGCGAGTATTTTACAGGAGCAGCGCAACCGCCAGTTATATTTTAACAGGATAACTGCACAAATGGTGCACACGATCATTACGGTAGTTGCAAGGAATATAGCGCTTAAGCTGCCTAAAAACATCAAGGAAAATACGGGAGAGGCAGTGCTTGAAATACTGCATTATATACAGGAAAACATATTCGAACCTAAAATGCTGCGGGCGGAAATACTAAGCAAGCAATTCAGCATATCGCTTAGTTACCTGGGCCGTTACTTCAAAAAACAAACCGGCGAAACGTTACAACACTACATATCGAACTACAAACTGCGTTTGGTAGAAGCCCGGCTATTGCATAGCGACATGACCATCAATGAAATTGCATACGAATTTGATTTTACGGATGAGAGTCATTTGAACAGGGCTTTTAAAAAGTTCAAAGGCATGAGCCCAACGGCGTACCGGAAATCAAACCGGGCGGAGCTTTAAATAGCAAACAATCAGACCGCATCTTTCAATGTAGCCTGATTGTTTGCTATCGCAGGCCGGTTTGATCTCAGGCCTGGAAATAGTAAGGCTGATCAATATCTTCGATCAGGCCCGGACCCGCAGGTTGCCATCCCAGTTGTTCTCTTGTTTGCTGACTGGAAGCCCGGTTATCGATCGCTGCAAAATGTGCAAACCAGCCAAAATGCGCCGCTGCCTCCCCAGGCGCCTTGCTGACAAGCGGCAGGTTTAAACGCCGGCTGATCACTCCGGCTATTTCGCGGAACGGCACTCCTTCTTCGGCCACGCCGTGATACCTGGCTCCGGCGGTTCCTTTCTCCAATGCAAGGCGGAAAAGCCGGGCGGCATCAAACCGGTGCACAGCAGGCCAGCGGTTCTGCCCCTCTCCCTGGTATACTGAAACGCCTTTCTCGCGGGCAATACCAATGAGCATCGGCACAAAGCCATGATCCCCCTCTCCATGCACAGATGGAGGAAGCCGTACTACCGACACCCGCACTCCCCGCGCGGCTATGGCAGTTGCCGCTTCTTCAGAAGCCACACGGGGAGACCCGGAGTTTTGCATGGTGGCTTCCGTTGCCAGAATGCCGGGAGTCAGCAGGCCTGTTCCTGAAGTAACGATCAGGGGGCGGTCAGAGCCCTCGAGAACAGCGCCCATCGTTTCAATGGCGCGCCTGTCTGTTTCGCAGTTAGCTTTAAAATTTGAAAAATCGTGATTAAAGGCAGTGTGGATCACCCCGTCTGACATAGCGGCACCGCTACGCAGGCTGTCAGGATCTTCCAGATCGCCCCGGTGCACCTGGGCACCGGCTGCGGCAAGAGCGCCAGCGGCGGCGTCTGAACGGGCAAAGCCGAGCACCTCGTGGCCTGCGCCGATTAATTCCCGGACAATAGCTGAGCCAATAAAGCCCGAAGCTCCTGTAACAAAGACACGCATAGTTTTGATATTCTTTTGGTAAATTCATGTGGGCAATGGAGGCCTCCGTTTCCCATCACAAAGTTCAGCAGGAACACCAGCCTAAACGAGGAGATTTGACACAATTTTCTGAGGTCATTTGACTAATTTGCCTTTAATATTTGACCGATGTTTGAGGATTTTGAAGCTTATATTACGTTACAGCACGATTTTACCAAAGACGAGCTGAAGCAGATGCGTTCACTGTCTGCGGTAAAAAAATTGCGCAGGAGGCAGTTCCTGCTGCAGGAAGGAGAGATCTGCCGGTATAAGACCTTTGTAGTTAAAGGCTTATTAAAAACCTACCGCCTGAAGGATGACGGCACGGAATACATTATGCGCTTCGCCGCCGAAAACGCCTGGAGCGTTGATCATGAAAGCTATAATAACCAGACAGCCTCCAAGTACTATATCGAAGCATTGGAAGATGTTGAACTGATACAATGGACAAAAGAGAATTTCGACGTATTACTGGACGCCATTCCCGCTTTAAAAACATTTTCAGAAAAAATAAAAGCCGATAACCTGGATGCCAGCCAGGACAGGATAATGATGAATATCAGTTATACTTCTGAAGAGAAATACCAGCAATTTGTTACCGCCTTCCCGGATATTTTCAGGCGGGTGCCCTTGCATATGGTGGCGTCTTACCTTGGCGTATCGAGGGAAACGCTGAGCCGCATCAGGCATGCGCAGATCAAGCGTTGATAGCCGCGGTAATTGCTTTGGTGATATCCTTGATCGTACCCAATCCATTAATATTTTTAACGGGAAACCTGGTCTTCATATACTCAATTGCGGGACGGGTTTCTTTTTCAAATATTTCAATCCGCTTCAGATGAATATTGATATCCTTATCATCTTTCCGGTCAGAGCTTTCTGCCCGCTTTTTTGCCCTTGCCAGTAATTCTTCCTGCGGAACATCGATGTTAATAACTGCTTTGACTTTTAATTTTCTATCGGTAAGCAAGTGTAGAATGGTATCAACCTGTGGCTTTGTTCTGGGATACCCGTCGAGGATGATCCCTCTTTCATGAAGATTTTCGTCGATGATCAGGCCAATGAGGTCTTGCATAATTTCATCAGGGACTAAAGCGCCACTCTCTTCATACTCCGTCATGATCCTGCCAATAGGGCTTTTCTCTTCTTTTTCTTTCCTTATTCTATCTCCTGTTGAAATATGGGTAAATCCCAGTGAGGTTTTAAGTAGTTCACATTGTGTGCCTTTACCGGAATAGGGAGGGCCGGTAATGATTAAGATCTCCATTCTTTTTGATGGTAAGATACGCATAAAAAAAACCGCATCATCAACGATGCGGTCTGATTATTTTCTTTCTGCCGATATCAGGCCTCCACCAGGCTGTTCACCTTAGCTGCCAGTTCAACCGTCAGTTCGGCGATCCTGTTCGAAATACCTACCTCATTATCGTACCACGAAACAATTTTCACCAGTTTGTCAATAGAACGGGTCAAGGTAGCATCAACGATAGAAGAGTGCGTATTACCCAGTATATCAGCTGATACCAATGGTTCTTCAGTATATTCCAATACACCTTTCAGGGTGGTATCAGCATGATGTTTCAGCATTTCATTGATCTCTTTGGCAGATGCACGCTTCACCAGGTTCAGCGACATATCAGCTATTGAACCATCGATCACAGGTACACGGTATGAAAAGCCATCCATCTTTCCTTTCAGCCCGGGCAACACGTCGCCGATTGCTTTTGCGGCGCCGGTGGTAGTGGGAATAATGGATTGTGTAGCCGCCCTTGCCCTTCTGAAATCTTTATGCGGTCCGTCCTGCAGCATCTGGTCCATGGTAAATGCATGTACGGTGCTCATGAAACCTGATTCAATGCCATATTCTTTATCTATCAGATATAGTACGGGTGCTATACAGTTGGTGGTGCAGGATGCAGTAGAGAGAATTTCATCTGCTTCAGTGATCTGATCATTATTCACGCCCATTACGATCGTTTTCACACTACCCGTAGCAGGTGCAGTGATCAACACTTTTTTCGCCCCTGCGGTGATATGTAATTGTGCCCCTTCTTTCTGGGTAAAACGGCCGGTTGATTCAATCACCACATCTATCTGCAGATCCTTCCAGGGTAATTTTTCCGGTGCGCGCTCACTCAACAATAAGATCTTCTGGTCATTCACTACAATATATTGATCCTGTAATTCCACTGTACCGGCAAACTTCCCGTGCGAGGTATCGTATTTAAAAAGATGCGTCAGCAGTTTACTATCTGTAAGGTCATTGATGGCAACTACTTCTACGCCTTTTTTGTTCTGCAACGCTCTTAAGGTCATCCTGCCGATGCGTCCGAATCCGTTAATAGCTACTTTCATAATAATATATTTTTAAGTTAAGCTTCTATTTCCTGCAGTGAAGTCCTGAATGTGCGGCGGTAATCGCTGGGAGATACATTCATGTGCCGGATGAATGTTCGCCGCATGGAGATCAATCCGCCTAATCCGCATTTTTCTGCGATCTGGTCTATACTCAGGTCGCTGTCTTCCAGGTACCGGCGCGCTACTTCCACGCGTACTTTTTCTACAAATTTGGCAGGCGTAACACCGGTCTCTTTCAGGAATACGCGGGTGAAATTGCGTACGCTCATATTGCTGTGCCGGGCCAGGTGCTCTACACTGAGCTCTTCTTCCAGGTGCCGGACCATCCAGGTATATAGTTTTCCGCCAATGGAGTTCTCCAGGCGATGAATTTCAAGTAATCTGCTGAACTGTGCCTGATACCCTGGCCGCTTCAGCTGTAATATCAGCTTGCGCGCCACTTGCAATGCCAGTTCCCGGCCATGGTCTTCTTCCACCAGGGCCAGCGCCAGGTCGATCCCCGAGGATACGCCTCCCGAAGTATATACATTGGAATCGCGGGTAAAGAAAGGATCAGTATCCACCTTCACCTTAGGGTAACGTTGCTGAAATTGCTGGGTGTATTCCCAGTGTGAGGTAGCTTGCTTCCCATCCAGGATACCAGCTTCCGCCAGGGCATAAGCGCCTACGCAAACAGAACAGATGCGGTTGACCTTGGGATAAATGTCTTTCAGCCATTGAAAAAAACGAGCTCCCTTTTCCAGCATCGGCATGGAGAATCCGGCTATGATCAGTGTATCGATCGGTTGCGTAACGGCCGTTACGGTAACCGCACAGTGTAGCTCCACGCTACTTTTGGTAGGTATCTTTTTCGTATTGACCGGGGATGCGAGCAGGATATCATATCCACCCTTACCATCCAGTATTTTGTCGGCCGCAGCAAACACATCACAAGGGCCGGCTACATCAAGGAGGAAGATCCCCGGCATGGGAACAACAACGATTAACTTCTTTTTCGTCCTTGTCATGCTACAAATGTAGGACGAATCCGGGATGGCTCAAATGACATATTTTATACAATTCCGGCCATTTCCTTATACCGTCCCTGTCTCAAATCAAAATGCCACGACCGCCGGAATGGATGTACCGGGAAGTTGCCTACATTTATAGTACAGAACAGAAATTAAAATAAAAAACCCCTCAAATCCAACAGATCTGAAGGGTTCATTTTTATTAGTTATGGCGGCTGGACAAATTTCGAACCAGTATTTAGCCGACCTTATTCAATTCAACGACTTAAATAGAAATATTTATAATATTATCAACATGGAGCTTCCTTACTTACTTGATCTAAGCTTTTTTATATGTTGTTCTGCATTCTTGTTTTTAGGATTCAGTTTCAGGGACTGTTCATAATTTTTAAGAGCAGGTTCAGTATCGCCCAGCTCTTCATAGATCTCGCCCAGGCTATCAAATGCATTGGCGCTTGTGGGATATAAATAAACATTTAGCTTAAATATTTCCAGCGCATCAGCGATCCTTTTTTGTGAGATCAATTTATATCCCCAGCCATTTATTTCTTTTTCCGTTACAGTAAAGCCACTCTTTGTTTTCTTCAGTTTCTTTACTTCTTCTATGGCATTTTTATATCCCACCTTATCTAATGTAATTTTTAACGATCTCAGGGATGCAGAAAGGCCGAAACCATTCGCTTCTTTCATATCCGGGATAAACAATCCTGCAAGTTCATCAATGAATACATCCGGCATCCCGCCTGAGAGGTTTGTAAGCACAATAATGGAAAGGTCATCATTGGGGTATACAAATACGGCCGAACGATTGCCACCAACAGGCGCCAGGGCCGGATGATCTGTTCTTTTAATAACCGGCCAGCCTGCCGCATATCCATTTAGTAAACTGCTAAAGCCACTCGTTTCGCCATTATTCAGTACAGCCGGTGTCCAAAGTGCCCGAAGGCTTGCAGGTTGTTTTAATAATTGCATGCTTTGTAAGGCAATGATCCAATCCGCCAGTTCTTTTGCTGTAGAACTCATACCGGCAGCCGTTTGCAAAAAAGGCGGAAACGAAAAGAACATATTCCTGAGCTTGCCCTTTTGATATTGGTAACCAGCGGCTGCGTAGGCTACAATGTCTTTTGTTGCACCAAAACCTGATTGTATGGTCTTTGGCATACCTGCTTTTTCCAATTGTTCTTTGGTAATGAACTCCTGGAAAGACATACCGCTTAATTGACCGATAATGCGGCCGAGTAGTAAATAATTGGTTTGGTTATAACTAAATTTCACTCCAGGCTTAAACTCATTGGGCATTCGAAGTATTTTCTCCCAGGCTTCCTCTGGATCGTCGGCTATTAAAACGGCTTCCTCTTCATTTACAATATCCGGAATTCCGGAAATATGCGACAAGAGTTGCTGAACCGTTACCGGCTTCCATGTGTCAGGTATGTCAGTGAGGTATTCGGAAATGGGCGCATCCAATTTTAATTTTCCGGCTTCCACTAATTGAATAATAGCAACACCGGTAAATGCCTTGGTGATTGAATTAATAGTAAAAACAGTTTTGTCACTTACAGGAATCGAGTCTTGCAGATTTGCCAGTCCGTAATTGCCTGTTTTAATAATTTTTCCATGCCTTACAATCGCCAGTTGTAACCCGGGGATTCTGCGCTTCTGCATCTGGTTTTGTACAAAAAAATCAATACTGTCTGCTTGCCCGAAAACACTATTGCTACAAAAGAAAATCAGCAATGCGATAAGCCCTTTCTTCAAAATGCCAGTCATAATGGTTGAATTTCCCCAAAGAAAGTTTTTTTTTCTCACAATATCACAGGCAAACAGGGGTAGTACAGTAACAGATGGAAATACCCCCGACAGATGTCGGGATGCCCTATGACGCAGCATAAAAACAAAAAGGGCCGCCTCATTGCTGAAACGACCTTTAAAGCTGTCGGGGCAGCAAAATTCGAACTTGCGCCCCTCCCGATCTACTATCGGGACGCCAATACCGTACACAAAAAAACCGCATCACTACGATGCGGTCTAATTTCTCTTTTGTCGGGGCGGCAAGATTCGAACTTGCGACCTCCTGCTCCCAAAGCAGGCGCGATAACCGGGCTACGCTACGCCCCGAACCTTAAAAGAAGCCGGTGCTTCTGCGGTGAGGGAGGGATTCGAACCCTCGGTACAGTGTTACCCGTACGACGGTTTAGCAAACCGTTCCTTTCGGCCACTCAGGCACCTCACCGTCCCTTTGCAAGGGGCTGCAAAAATAGCAATAATTTAGAATTATCCAAAAGCATTTGCTGATTTTTGACTTTCTCTCCCGGAAAATCTATTTTTATTAGCTAAACAACACTTTCATGCAAACCTGCTATCGTCTGCTTGCTATAGCTGCTATAGCCCTTGGCGCCTGTAACCGGCCAGGAAAAAATGCTGCAGCACTCGAAGATTCCACTGCAATTAACACTATCTCCCGGGAAAGCTTTACCAAACACCTGCAAGTACTGGCGGCCGATTCGCTGGAAGGCAGAAAGCCCTTTACACAAGGAGAGGAAAAAACCATCCGCTACCTGGAAGCACAGTTCAGGCAACTGGGACTCAAACCTGGCAATGGCGACAGCTATCTGCAAGAAGTGCCGATGGTAGAGATCAACTCCGTACCTGCCGGCCCCCTGGTGTTCAAAGGGAAAAGCGGCAAGCTCTCCCTCACTTACCTGGACGATTATGTAGCTACTACCCGTCATGTCACAGAACAGGTACAGCTCAATAACAGTGAGCTGGTATTCGCAGGCTACGGTATCGTAGCGCCGGAGTACAACTGGAACGACTATGCCGGACTGGATGTAAAAGGCAAAACCGTACTTGTGATGGTAAATGATCCCGGCTTTACAGACACCACCCTTTTCAAGGGCAAAAACATGACCTACTATGGCCGCTGGACCTACAAATACGAAGAAGCCGCCAGGCAAGGCGCAACAGGCGTGATCATCATCCATGATACCGCTCCGGCCAGCTATCCCTGGGCAGTAGTAAGAAGCGGATGGTCTGGCGCCAAGCTCTACCTGCAAACAAAGGACAACGACATGTCGCGCGCTGCCATGGAAAGCTGGATCACACTGGATGCCGCAAAAAAACTATTCCAGCTGGCAGGCGTATCAGATACGCTGCTGCAACAGGCGCACAAACAGGGCTTTAAACCAGTGCCGCTTCCGGTTACCGCTTCTGTAGTGATCAATAACAAACTCAAAAAATCTACTTCCCATAACGTACTGGCAGTATGGCCCGGAACCACCAAGCCAAACGAGTACATTATCTACTCCGCCCACTGGGATCACCTGGGCATCGGGGAAGCCATTAAAGGCGACTCCATTTATAACGGCGCAGCAGATAATGCTACCGGAACCGCCGGCCTGCTGGAAATTGCAGCAGCCTTCACCAAACTGAAAAACCACCAGGCCCGCTCTATTCTGTTCATTGCCCTTACCGGCGAAGAACAAGGCCTGCTGGGATCAGAATATTATGCTACTCACCCGGTATACCCGGTTGACAGCACCGTAGCAGACATCAACATGGATGTGCTGAACACCTATGGCAGAACAAAGGATATCACCATCGTTGGCCGCGGACAATCGGAACTGGATGATTATGCAGAGCGTGCAGCCGCCAAACAGGGACGCACCGTATCACCCGAAGAAAATCCTTCAGGTGGTCATTTCTTCCGCTCAGACCATTTTAATTTTGCCAAAGTGGGTATCCCGGCGCTGTACACCGGCAGCGGTGTTATTTCACTGGAACATGATACCGGCTATGCTAAGCTGAAGATCGAAGAATATGGCCGCGATCGCTATCACTCACCAGCCGACCAGTTTGACAATACCTGGGAACTTTCCGGTATGGTGGAAGATAGCCAGCTGCTGTTTGATATCGGGCTTACATTGAGTAACGATGAGACTTTCCCGAAGTGGAAAACCGGCTCTGAATTTAAAGCTGTAAGAGAAAAGAAATAGTTATTGAAGTAATATCCTTATGCAGGAGGCCGTATGCCAGCTGGCGTACGGCCTCCTACTTTATATAAGGTTTATGTATGTGTCTTGTAATGATAATGTAACGCTATAAAGAGTTACGTTATCATTACTATATCGTTACGTTATCGTTACTATATCCCGCTATTTTTATGCCATTGTCTAGTCCTGAAATAGCTATACAATCAGGGCTTTAACCGTGCTACAAACCCGCCACCTTCTCCAAGCGATAGCTTTATCACATCTCCCCGTTTGTAGATCTCCTGCGAAATATCCACCGCCGCAGTACTGTCTTTGTTATCCCGTACTACCATTGCCTGGTAATTCCCCTCTTTTAATAAAGATAAGGGTATTTCCAATGTGCGGGGCGCTACCCCATTCATTACTGCAATGAACCAGGTATCACCTTTGCGGCGGGCAAAAACGGCCGCTTCTCCAATAGCAGAACCTGGCAAAACAATGGTTTCATCCCATACGGAAGGAATGCTTTTGATCATGTCTACCGCGGGATTGCTGAGTATATTAGCCGGATTGGCTCCGTAAGTAAGCATGGGCGCATCAAAAATAACAGCGCTGGCTATCTGCTGTGCCCAGGTAGTGTTTTTACGGCGCTCTCCAAAATGCACCGGTGTATATTCTGCTGCTCCTGCCAGCCAGCGGGTAAAGGGCAGGGTAGTATTATGGGTGGCCCTGTCTGGCAGCTTGCTGGCTTCCATGCCTTTTACTGCTTCGCGGGTCAGCTCATTTGGCCAGGTGCGGGATAGGCCCGTGGGCTTGTTGGCGCCGTGAAAATCTACTACCAGCTGTAGTTTGGCGGTCTCTTCTAATATAGCGTCATACAGGTCGATGGTTTCTTTTGCTTCATGATCAAAGAAGTCGATCTTGAGACCTGCAATGCCCAGGCGATGGCAACGTTCAAACAGTTCATGGCGGAATGCAGCATCATGCAGTGTTTTGGAGTGCTGCCATACAATGATACCTACTTTCCGCTGAGCGGAATATTGTACCAGGTCCCTGATCTCCTCATCGCTCCATTTAGACCAGAAGCCTTCCAGTATGTTGTATTCAAAACCCAATTCAGCCGCCATCCTCGAAAACTCTTTCATGTTCTCTACGGTGCTGGCGCCGCCACCGTCCAGGTACTTCCAAACCGCGCGGCCCGGCCGTACCCAGGGGGTATGAGCGCCCTGCGGGAAAATAGATTTATCAGGCGGCGGACAAAGATCATGCACGGCATCGCAATTCACCAGTGTATTCAGATCAGTTCCGGCTATCACTACCCGCCAGGGCGTAGTAATAGTACCGCTTACCGCGGCCGGATGGGCCAGACGCGCTGCCTCTTCTTTACCATAGCGCAGCACATAAGGATAGGATGCGGGCTGATGATGCGCCAGTCTGATCGTAAACCCGCCTTTACCGTCTGCCTGCAGGCCCATACCACTGTAATTTTGCAGGTTGGCTTCAGTAATACAGGCATAACCCGCATTACCGGGCAGCTTGAAGGTGAGAGGCGGAGCCGCCCATTCACCGGCGCTTACAGCGCTCAGCTCCTTGCGGCTATGAATGCCTTCATAATGCATCGAAGCCAGGTCATGATACCAGGTAACACTGCCAGCCGGCAGCAGGAAACTGGAGGCCTCGTCGGGCACCCGCTGTTCGCCTTCCTTACCAGGCACGATCAGGCGGAAGGCTGCCGCATCATTGAAAACCCTCAGCTCCAGCGTATAAGCAAGTCCGCTTTTGTGCCGCAGAGGCAGTCTCAGGCCATTGCATTTGTTCACCGCCGGTGTATGAGCGCCGTACCAGTCGTAGGTTTCGTCGATCTTGTAAGGCGCTCCTTTGCTAATGCTCACATCCTGCGTGATGTTGGTGTTGTCTACCTGCATGCTGATCGGCGCCCAGCCGGTGACTTCCTGTTTATTGAGGGTAATGCGGAACATCAGCTGCTGCTGTTGCAATTTGATATGCAGCTGTAAATGCCCGTCCGGACTGCTTACAACCGGGGGATCTGCCACCGCGGCATCCGTAATAGCGGGGAAAGTGGATAATATGGCTAAGATGAGCCACTGGTAAAGGGTAGCTTTCATAACTATGGACTTTTGATAACAATAATACACTTTAATACAATCGATTGCAATAAATGTGAAATAAGGGTGCTTTTTTGATAAAAATGTATAACTCTGTGAAAGGACAGGTATACATTTAAACGAACAGATCAATAAGCGTTTAAATTTGAAACATGCGCGAAGCCCGCCAGGGGCCTTCATTAGCGGGCGTTTTATATTTTACTTATTTATATGGAATAAGTGACTAAATTTGCGCTCTAATATTTGATTTAACTGTTATGCGTACTATTTCACTTAAGAGGGTTGTAGTCACTGGGTTGGGAGCATTAACACCAATAGGGAATGATGTTAACACTTTTTGGAATAATATGAAGGCTGGCACCAGCGGTGCCGCCCCTATCACCCGTTTTGATACCACCGAATTCAAGACCAAGTTCGCCTGCGAACTGAAGGATTTTGATATAGAAAAGTTCATGGAGAAAAAAGAGGCCCGCAAAATGGACCTCTTCACCCAATATGCTATGGTAGCCGCACAGGAAGCCATCGAGCATGCAGGCATTCACAAGGACGGTATTGATAAAACCAAAATAGGCGTTATCTGGGCTTCCGGTAACGGCGGTATGCAGACCTTCGAAGACCAGATCGTTGAATTTGCAGCTGGCAACTTTGTTCCGAAGTTCAATCCTTTCTTTATTCCCAAGCTGATCGCTGATATTGCTGCCGGACAGATCGCCATCAAGTATGGCTTTATGGGTATCAATTTCTGTACAGTATCTGCCTGCGCTTCTTCCAGCAGTGCATTGGTAGATGCGTTCAATTATATTCGCCTGGGTAAGGCCAATGTGATCGTGGCAGGTGGTTCTGAAGCGCCCATTACCCGTGCAGGTATCGCCGGTTTTAATGCGCTGAAAGCACTGAGCACCCGCAACGACGATCCCACCACTGCTTCACGTCCCTTTGATACAGCCCGTGATGGTTTCGTAATGGGCGAAGGCGCTGGCGCCATCATCCTGGAAGAATATGAGCATGCCGTAAAAAGAGGCGCTACTATCTACGGAGAAATGATCGGCGGCGCAATGACAGCCGATGCTTACCACCTTACTGCTACCCACCCCGAAGGACTGGGCGCCAGGAACGGTATGGCAGAAGCACTGGAAGATGCCGAGCTGAAACTGGAAGATGTTGATTACATCAATGGTCACGCTACTTCTACCCCAGTAGGCGATGTGAGTGAGCTGAAAGCTGTTACCAGCCTCTTTGGCGAGCATACTGCCAAATTGAATATCAGTGCCACCAAATCTATGACCGGCCACTTGCTGGGCGCTGCCGGAGCCATAGAAGCGATTGCCTGTATCAAAGCCACCCAGGAAGATATTGTGCCTCCTACCATCAACACAAAAGAGCTGGGCGAAGGCATTCCCACTAACCTGAACCTGACAATCGGTAAAGCACAGCAACGTACCGTGAACGTAGCTATGAGCAACACCTTTGGTTTTGGTGGTCATAACGCCATCGTGGTATTTAAGAAGTTCAAAGCTTAATATAAATAGTGAGGCCGGACTGATCACTCAGCCCGGCCCACTTTCTTATACTCAGTGTTAGCCCATAATCGTTTTATCTACTCTCCTTTCACCAGTTTCAGGGTCTTTGTTCCTCCATTTCCTTCCAGGCGTATCAAATACATGCCGCTTTGCAGGAAACGCAGGTCTTTTACCACTTTTCTGTCTGCTGGTGCAATATACCAGCGGCGGATCACTTTTCCATCCATATTGAGCAAAATCATGGTATTATACCGACGTTCCGGTAAATCAACCGTTACCTGTCCTGCTGTAGGGTTGGGATAGATGATGGTGGCGTCTTTCTCCTCCGGCTCCCGGATCTTCTCATGGCTGACAGTCATCCTGGCAAAGTTAGCACTTGTATCTTCTGCACAGTTATCTATGCTGAACCAGTTGAACTTGAAGGTGCCAGATTGCGAATGTATACCCGTATAGGTTAAGGCTGGCAGGGTCATGGTATCGGAGATGGTCTTCCATTGACCACCGGTTGACGGAAGATCAATATATCCGAAGTTCATACCGCTGTGCCCTATCCAGATCTGCGCTGCAGCCGTAGTATTTACCCTGATACGGATATTGTAACGGCCGGCTACGGGCACGTTCAGCGTATTCCAGGTAAACCAGTCTCCTGACCAGATGCCGGTGAAGTTCTGCCCGCCGCCTACATCTGTACAGGTTTGCAGCGTAGGACGCGTGGTACGGTTATTACAGCTTTCCGCCTCGTATTTGCCATTCACAGAACAGGTAAATGCCATTGTTACCGTGGCAGTGGCGCTCACGCTGCCCACAGTGGCCGTTACGCTTACATTTCCGGATGCCTTACCGGCGGTGAAAGCACCCGTTTGCGTGATGGCAGCTGTTGTATCGCTTAGCGTCCAAATTGGTGATATCGTCATCAAACTATCCAGCTGATCGTAGCCCTTAGCCGTAAATTGCTGAGAGGCATATACAGGTACCGTTACAGTGTCAGGTATAATAGCAATGCGCGTGAGCACCGGTGCAGGCCTTACTGTTACCAGCACGGAATCGGTCACTCCATCTGCGCTCGCTGTAACAAAGCCCGTACATGTTGTATTAACATTACCTGCAGTGAAAAGACCGCTTGCACTGACCGTACTGCTGTTGTGCGTAGTAGCCCATACCGGTGTTACAGACATTACACTGCTGTCCTGGCCATATGCTACTGCCTTGAACTGTTGTGTATTACCGCTGATCAAACGCACGCTGTCAGGCGTTACTACTACTCTTGACAGGTTAACAGAGTCAGCCCGCACAAAGCGCAGCCAGTTGAAGTTCCAGCCGGAAGCATTAGACTGTATACGGATGGTGGTGTTACCGGCGCGTAAACCTATCGGTGCAGATGTAACGGTGATCCATTTCTGCCAACCACCACTGGCGGGCAAAGGCACTGTTGTGAGTGTAACTGAATCCAGCATTACCCGCAGGCTGGTGGCATTGTTCATAGCCGTGCGGAACTGTATGCGATAATTGCCGCTATCCGGCACAGCTATATCATATTCAAACCAGGTGCCGCTGCCAATATAACTTACATCACGGCCACCGCCTATATCCGAGGCAGGTTCTGTACAACAGGAATTGGAATTATCAAACAGCTCCGCTTCGATCTTTGCCGGTATAGGTTTATAGTTTGTAGGACGCACTGTTGCAAAGGCAGTACCGGTAACGCTCACACTGTCTACAGTAGCAGTAGCGTTGATCACCCCGGAAGATTGTATAGTAGCCAGGCCATCTGTTGTAATGGTATTACCTGCGCCACTGATGCTCCACACCGGGTTAATGGTCATGGTATGACCGTTCTGATCATAGGCGGTTGCTTTATATTGTTGTGTTTTGCCAGGTAAGAAAGATACATCTGCAGGCGTTACCAGGATGCTATCCAGCACCGGTGTGCCCAATCCTTTCTGGTATACGCGCACATAGTCTACCATCATGCTGTCCGGCCAGTCAGCCTCCACGATAGCACCACCCATACCACCGCCGATGGCCACATTGAGGATGATATGAAATTTCTGGTCAAAGGGCCAGTCTTTCCAGTCTGTATAGGGGTTTACGTAAGTGTACACATGGTTGCTGTCATAAGTGAAACGCAGTGAATCCGGAGACCATTCTACGGCGTAGACATGAAAGGCAGTAGCTACATCCGGGATACTCTTTGAAGCGGAGAGATGCCCGCCATTGGTCCAGTTATTATTCTGCGTATGCACGGTAGAAAGCACGGTACCCAGGTTATTGCCTACATGCTCCATAATATCGATCTCACCGCTCTTGGGCCAGCCGCCGTAAGCACTGGTGGTAGGCATCATCCAGATAGCCGGCCAGGATCCGCGGGCCCTGGGCAGTTTAGCCCTTACTTCTATCTTGCCATAGAGCAGGTCCATTTTATTCTGCGAGATCAGTCTTCCTGATGACCATGGCTCTGTGGTAGTGCCATTGGGAAAATCCTTCTTTCCTTTGATGATCAGGTTACCATCCTGTACGCGAATGTTATCATGCGTGGTGTCTGTATATACCTGTTGCTCACCATTGATCCACCCTTTAGGTTTTGGATCAACTGTCCATTTGGTACGGTCGGGCAAACCGTTAATATTGAATTCGTCTCCGTATACCAGTGACCAGGCGGGATTGCCTTCAAACACCACCTTTCCTTTGGTGAGGTAGTGAGGCGTATTGGCATTGGCCACTTCCGAAGAGTCTACCTGGATCTGCAGCAGCGCACGGGAATAAACAGCTGCTGAATTACCGCTTAGTGTGATGTAAGCGGTGGTATCGTCCACACGCTGTACACTGTTAATGCTCACGCCGGGAGGCAGGTTCAGCGCGGTCCAGTGGGAAGCGCTCAGCACCGGTTTGAATACGGCGGCATTGAGCTGCGCTTTGACCACGGCGCCGTTCTCCTGTCCCATTGCAATGGATGTATCGGACAGGGTGATCGTAACGGGATTAGGCGCCTGCACCAGGTCAAAGTACAGGATGCCACTCGCCTTTTTGCCGTCAATAAAATGGACTTCCACGCGATTAAAGTCTGTACGCTCTTTTACGCTCTGGAAGTTGTAGACTGCTTCCTCCCAGTGGTTCACCCGGCTTACCTTGTAGGTGAAATAAACGGCTTTCGTGTAGTCAGTACCGGGCTGCAGCTTGAACATGATCTCGTCTGTAGTGCTGCTGTACACCAGCATTTTAAACTGGCTGCTGGAAGAGAGATCAAATGTCTCCGCCAGGTTAACACCAGCGCTCATGTACTCAAAGCAGCTGGTGTCTTTGGTGAATTTGGCTACCAGCGGGCTGGTGTTCAAGCCTGATGGATTAGGGTTGGCCACACCAAATTCTACTTTGCCGGTGGCGTTGGCGCCTCCGGCATAATAGGTCCATCTGCCGGAGGCGGGGCCGTGGCCTTCCATATCATCCAGCAGCAGATACTGCGCGTTCAGTTTACAGCATAGCAGTAAACCGAACACCATGAAAAGTGTTGCAATAGTTTTCATAACGTAAGGTTTTGGAATTTATAGGTTCGGGTTTATCAATGCATCGTTACCTGGTATGGGCATATGATAATGCTCATGCGTGATAGCACCCGGTAATGGTTGCAGGTCGCCCGGATCTTTGCCCGCATTGGCGCTCTCCACCATTTCCAAACGTACCAGGTCGAACCAGCGGTTCCACTCACCGGCGAATTCCCATGCCCTTTCTGTTACTACGGCAGCTGCAAAATCGGCGCCTGATAGCCCTGCTTGCAGGTCTGCCAGCCCGGCGCGATGGCGTACCTCATTAACAGCTGCGTAAGCATCAGCGTCTGGCGTACCGGTAGCCCTTGCCTGTGCTTCTGCATAGATGAGCAGCACATGCGCGTAGCGTATCATGATAACAGGGTTGTTAGACATATAGGTGGCGGGATCGCCAGACTGTATGCGGAATTTTTTATAATAAGGGTGCCTGGTGGTCACATTCTGCCAGGGGATCGTATTACCGTTCACAGTAAACTCAGTGGAGAAAGTAGCATCCTTTCTTGACCCGGCCGGAAAGTTGTTGAAGAATTTCAGCTCAGGGAAAAAGTCGCTCCAGCCGCCTTCGTTTTCCGGCATGGTAGAAAGGCCGTAAAAGGAATTGTAGGTAGACCATTGCCCGCGTGTGAACAGCGTGAATACATCTTCTACGGTACCTCCGGCAAAGATCTTCAGAAAACCATCCTGGTACAGGTCAAATTTGTAAACGGCTTTGTTGTCGATCACTTCTTTTGCCTTGGCTGCAGCCTGCGCATATTTGGCAGCATTTTTCAGGGGCCAGCCGGCCTCTGTGAGATATACATCTGCCAGCAAGGCTTTCACAGATCCTTTGTTGGGTCTTCCCGGGTCGCGCTTTTTATCTGCCACCCATTGTTCTGCCGCAGCGAGATCCTGTTCTATCTGCTTGTAAATATCAGCCACCGGGCTCTTTTTGATCTGCAGCAGATCAGGGGTATATTCTGCAGTAGGGATGATGGGCACCTCGCCCCAGCACCTGGTAAGCCAGTAGTAGCACAGCCCCCGCAGGAAATAAGCCTCGCCTACAATGGCGTGAATGTTAGCTTCACTGCCATCCTGCACTGCCTGATAATTGTTGATGATGTTGGTGGTGGATTGTATTGTTTTATAGCAGCCCAGCCAGATAGGCGTCATGCGGCTGTTGAGCGATGATACTTTGAAGAGGTCAAACTCCCGGAACTCTTCCTTATTAGAGCCGGGGTGCGTGGTAAGATCATCTGCACCCATGGTCATGGCGATCTGTGATACCGTAGTAAAACCGCTTTCCCAGGGCACCATCAGGCTGCCATAAGCGCCTGTCAGCGCTGATTCCAAACCCGCCATGTTACTGATAGCGGCATTACCGGCCACCAGCCCTCTCGGGTCTTCTGTGAGTTGTTTGCTGCATCCGCCCAGAACGAACAAGGCAACAATAAGGTATATTTTCTGCATAATATCTTTTTTACGGATGATGGTTAAAAGCTGATAGTAATGCCGCCGGTATATGTTTTTGCATTGGGATAAGATCCGTAATCAATGCCCTGCCGTATATCGCCGGCAGATGAATTGGCTTCAGGGTCTATGCCGCTGTAACCGGTAATAGTAAAGAGATTGGTAGCGCTTACAAACAGCTTCACCCCTACGGTGTTCTTCAGTTTTGCTTTAGGTATATCATAAGACAGGCTCACATTCTTCAGCCGCACAAAATCTGCTTTCTCCAGGAAGCGGCTGGATTGTGTAAAGTTGCGGTTGGTGGAACTGAACGCAGGTATGTCTGAAGTTTCATTCACACCGGGGATGTACCTGTTCAGTATATCCATATGCGTAGCTTCACGCGCATCGCCGCCGTGGTACATGGCCGCCGCCTTGTTGTAGTTCAGCTTATCAAATCCCAGCAGGCCCTGGAAGAGCAGGTTCAGTGTCCAGGAGCGGTAGCTTAGGGTATTGTTCCAGCCGATGGAGGTACGTGGCATGCCGGTGCCGATCACGCTGTAATCATTCGCATCGATCATACCATCTCCGTTCACATCTTTATAACGGGCATCACCAGGCACGGCGCCATATTCCGATGCATTGTCTTTATCACCGGGTTTCCAGGTGCCCAGGTAGGTAAGTCCCCAGATGGCGCCCAATGGCTGTCCGGGCATGATCACAAACTCCGATTGGGGCGACATACCCCCGCCTATCCTGCGGGTATTAGGATCAAAAATGCGTTGTGAGGTAGCGCCGATAGAGGTTACCTTATTACGCAGGAAAGAGAAATTAAGACCGGTATTCCAGGTAACAGGGCCTTTGTCGATCACGGTGCCTTCTACAGAAAATTCCCAGCCTTTATTCTGCACCGCGCCTACGTTGCGGGTAATGGTATTACCACCCAGGTATAAAGGCAGCTTTTCATTCAGCAGCAGGTCTCGGGTGTCTTTTACAAAATAATCAGCCGTAAGGGAGAGGCGTCCCTTGAGCAAACCGATCTCGATACCTGCATCTTTCTGTTCAGTGGTTTCCCATTGCAGATCCGGGTTGCCGATATTGCCCAGTATAATTCCTGTCTGGAAGGTGGAATTGGTAAAAGATGCGATCCTGTTGGAGTAGGAAGAAATGGTACTGTAAGGTCCTACGCCTTCACTACCGGTAAGGCCCCAGCTGCCGCGCAGTTTCAGGTAGCTGATCACCTGCTGCTGCTTCATGAAAGCCTCTTCTGTAAGCACCCACCCTGCAGATACTGAAGGGAAATAACTGAAGCGGTTCTCTTTACGGAACTTGGAAGAACCGTCGCGGCGCAGCGCGGCAGAAAACAGGTATTTGTGCTGATAGTCATAGTTGGCGCGGCCTACCAGTGAGAACAATGCCCATTTGGAATAGCCGGATTGCGGACTGCCCGCTGTGCCTTGTGTTAAATTATCCCATTTAAAGGATTCATATGTGAGGTTCGATGCCCCTGCATAGGTATACTTATAAGTAGATTGCTGGTATTCCACCACCGCAGTGAGGTCTATATTATGCCCGCCGTTGAATGCTTTACGGTAGTTGAGCATATTGGTGTTCTGCAGGCGTACCTCCTTGTTGTTGCGCACATTGGCGATAGCACTGTTGGAGTTCACTACTTTGCCTGCAAAGTTCTTGTTCTCGTATTGCAGGTAGTTGGCGCCGTACTGCAGGTTAAAGGTAAGTCCGGGCAGCAGCTCAACGCGGAAGCCGCCAATGGCATTGGCCAGCATACGGTCTGTTACCGCCAGCTGCTCTGTTGTAAGCGCAACGGGGTTATAGAACACAGAGCTCACGGGATCGGCAACGGTGTATTTGCCGTTGGCATCGCGCACCGGCACAGTGGGCGACCAGGTGATCGCTTGCGCCAGCGGACTATGAGGCCCGTCTGCCGGGATGTCTACATTCTGTGCAGTACTGTAAGAACCAGTGATGTTCAGGAAAGTGGAGACCCGGTCGCTCAGTTTTGAATTGATATTGGAACGCAGCGTATAACGTTTGTAGAAAGAATTGTTGATCACGCCATCCTGGTTCAGGTAGTTCCCTGAAATGAAGTAACCCGACTTGTCGTTACCACCTGCAAGGCTCAGCAGGTATTCCTGTGCAGGCGCCTTGCGGAAGATCTCCCGCTGCCAGTCGGTTCCCCCGTTTTTATAAAATCCGTCTACCTGTGCAGCTGTGAAGGGCGGCGTAGTACCGGTAGCGGTGGCATGTGCGTTGGCGGTAGTTGCAAAATCGCCTGCATTCAGCAGATCCAGTTTGTTGATCACTTCTGAAGTAGAAAAGCGGGAGGTAAAGTTCACTTTCAGGCCTTCTTTACTGCCTTTCCGTGTGGTAACGATGATCACCCCGTTAGCGCCTCTGCTGCCGTAGATGGCGGTGGCAGAAGCATCTTTCAATACCTGGATGCTTTCAATATCGTCCGGATTGATCGCGAAGAATTCAGCGCCTACAAAACCATCCACCACATACAGGGGGCCGTTCTCTCCATTGATGGAGTTAGCGCCGCGGATACGGATCCGTACTGCTCCACCGGGAGAGCCGGCAGCATTGGTTACCTGTACACCGGCGGCCCTGCCCTGCAACACCTGGTCTAAGCGGTTCACCGGCTGATCCTGGAATGATTTGGTGGAAATGGAAGTGATGGCATTGGTCAATGAACCTTTCTTCTGTTCTCCGTATCCTACTACCACCAGCTCGTTGAGGCCGGCGGCCATCGTCTTCATGACAATGCCTATCTCATTTCTGTTGTTTACCACCACTTCCTGTTTATCATAACCGAGGGATGAAACGATCAGGATGGCGTTGCCGGAAGGTACGTTAATGATATAACGTCCCTCTGCATCGGTCACTACGCCGTTGGAAGTGCCCTTTACCTGTATGGTCACACCCGGCAGCGGTTCTCCTTTTTCATTGGTTACGCTGCCTTTTACGGGTGTTTCCACTACAGGTGGCGGTTGTGGTAAAGGGATAACAGGTCTTCGTTTTACGATCACGATCTTGTTATCAATGGTATAAGTAAGCGGCTGGTCGCGGAAACAGAGGTCCAGCACCTGTTGTAAAGGCGCGTTCTTTACATCGAGGCTGACTTTCTCTGCGCCCGACAGTTGTTCATCGGTATAAAGGAAATAATAGCCCGTTTGTTTCCTGATCTCCTTAAAGATGTTCTCCAGGGAGGAATGTTGCCGGGACAAGGTGACGGTTTGCGCATGCCCTGCCGCATGGACCTGCAGAAAGGCAATAGTGATCAAAAACGCCGTTAATTTCATGATCAGTACCGTTTTGGCTGATAATCGCGGAATTCGTTTCCGGCAAGGGACATAGCGCCCTGCCGCGCTTTGGGAAAAAAGCGTCAATTGCATACTTTTGTATGGTTTAGGTAAATAAGGAATAATTGCTGAACGATTGTTTTTTATAGCCTGAGCTTTACCGGGAGCGGTGCGAACGCTTCCGGTTTTTTTATTAGTGTTTTATGGTGATACAATGATCCTGTTCCCCTCTATCGTAAAATGTACTTCCCCTGTTAATTCCATCATTTTCAATACCTGCGATACCGGCACGTTGCGCGGGATAATGCCCCTGAAGTGTGCGGGCACTGTGCCCCTGTAATCCACTTCTACATTATACCAGCGCGCCAGCATACGCATGGCGGTTTTGATGTCTTGTCCCTCAAACTGGATGAATCCGTTCTTCCAGGCTACTGCTTCCTCTGTATTGGCATCCTGCAGCACGTCCATGCCGCCGCTTTCCCTGTATACGCGGGCCTGCTGACCCGGTTGTAACTGGCGGCTGCTGCCGTTGCGCGTTACTTTCACGGCGCCTTCCAGCAGGGTGGTTTTCAGCACAGCTTCGTCATCATAGGCCATGACGTTAAAATGGGTGCCTAATACTTCCACCTCCATTTCTTTTGATGCGATACGGAAAGGCATACCCGCATTTTTTGCCACTTCAAAATAGGCTTCGCCGGAAAGCTCCACCCGCCTTTCACGCCCGGTAAAGGAGGTGGGATAGCGCAGGCTGCTGGAGGCATTGAGCCATACCTGGGTACCGTCTGGCAAAGTAATACGGAACTGTCCGCCCCTGGGCGTAGCAATCGTATTATACAGCAGGGCAGCGGATGTAGATCCCGTGGCGCTGTGGTAAGCCAGCTGCCCGCTGTCCAGTTTGATGATATTGGTATTGCCCTGTTGTGCAAGCTGTCCGGCTCCGGCGCTGTCCAACGGTATCTGTGTACCGTCTGCCAGCGTTAATATGGCCCTGTTGCCGCCGGGGGCGATGTCGCTTTTAAAAGAACGGGAGGTGATAGCAGGCGCTGTGCGGGTACTTGCCTGCCTTTGTGACCACTGCCAGGCCGCTACGGAAAGCAGGGCTGCTACGGTGGCGGCGGCCACCCAGCGCCAGCCATGCAGGCGGCGTACCTTCAGCGGTGTGGAAGGAACGGTTTCCTGCGGACGGTCAGACAGCAGTATTTTAGTAGCGATGTGATCCCAGTAATCCTTATCATAGGCCGTATCCGCAACCGGCAGCTCCGCTTCCAGTTGCGCGGCTATCTCACTGGCAAGGCCGCCCGTGGTGTCTGCTTTGAGCAAACCGGTCAGCTCTTCCAGCTCGGCGTCGGTGGCCGAATGGCTTGTTGCCCGGCGTATCAGGTACGCCAGCCTTTCGTGGATATTCAAGCTATTAAGTATTTGTTTTTCAAACGCGGTAACCGAAATTTAATAAGTCCCCATAGTAACAGACGCGCAACTTTTCATTTAGGACCTATCGGATCAAAAAAAAACTTTTCACAGCTTCAGCAGCCATAAAATCACCATTGGAATGAAATGTCCGGATTGCTCGATACGTTTCCGGATGATTTTCAGCGAGGATACGAGGGAGTTCTTTACCGTATTGGGAGAAAGCATGAGCTCTTTGGCAATTTCGGGTATCCGTAACCCTTTTTCCCTGCTCATCACGTATATACGACGGGCCTGCGGCGGCAGCCGCTGCACGGTTTCTTCCACCAGATGCACAATCTGAGTATAGGCCAGGGCCTCTTCCGTAGCATTGTGCATGTCTGTCGCATCCTGCCGGGATGCAATAACATCCATTGCTTTGGTATGTACGCCCTGGCGGCGCAGATAAGAGAAAGACTGGTAAAAAACAATGCGTAGCAGCCAGGATCGTGGATGCTCGATAGCCGCCAGCTTGTCCCTGCTGAGCCATAAACGCAGAAAGGTTTCCTGTATAATGTCTTCTGCAACCGTGGCGGTCTTGGTGATATGCATGATCAGCGGGCGCAGCTCCGGCACGTACCTGTGAAAAAGCAGGCGGAAAGCCGTTTCGTCCCCTTCTGCTATTAACCGGAACAGCTCAGTATCAGTGTATGGCTGGTTATGCATACCGGAACTAAAATAATTAATAATTGCATAATCCCTATATGGCTTTTTTCGTTATCTTTCTTATATGTTACCCTTATCGAACTTATCCACGTGTATAGCCCTGTGTTGCCTGCTTGGAGCCGTTCCCGTTATCGCACAGCAAAAAGAGGTGAATCTGACAGAGGCTAACGTTCCGGCTTATACGCTACCGGACCCCCTGCGTATGCCTAATGGAAAGACAGTCACTACTGTAAAGCAATGGAACGAGATACAACGCCCCTATATTTATGAGCTTTTTGAGAACAATGTTTACGGGCGCTTCCCCCGTACCCCTGTTCAGATGACATTCAAAGCCACCCGCACAGACCCCGCCGCCCTGAACAATATGGCCACCTGCAAACAGGTTACCTTGTATCTCTCACAGGCAGATACCACTGCCCAGCTGCACCTGTTGCTATACCTGCCCAACCAGGCGAGGGGCCGGGTACCGGTTTTCCTGGGCATGAACTTTTATGGCAACCAGTCTGTGATCAATGATAATTCCATTCCCATCACGACGCATTATACGGTAAAAGGGCCGGGCATTGTTGACAACCATGCCACGGAGGCATCGCGCGGCGCCCAGTCCTCCCAGTGGCCCATCCGGGATATTATCAGCCGTGGCTATGGGCTGGCCACCTTTTTCTACGGAGAAATAGAGGCCGACAAGGCCGATGGCTGGGAAACCGGCGTACGTACCAAACTGAAAGATGAATTGCATATACAGCCACAGGAATGGAGCGCCATGGGCGTATGGGCATGGGCGTTATGCCGTGCGCTGGACTACCTGCAGCAGGATCCCGGTGTGGACCCGTCGCAGGTGATCGTAATGGGACATTCCCGGCTGGGAAAAGCCGCCCTCTGGGCTGGCGCGAGCGATACCCGCTTTACTATGGTGATCTCCAATGAGTCTGGCGAAGGTGGGGCCGCCCTGTCCAAACGCTGGTATGGTGAAACGGTGGGAGTGATCACCCACGTATTCCCGCACTGGTTTGCACCTGCTTATAAAACCTATGCCAATAATACTGACGCACTGCCGGTAGACCAGCACATGCTGCTGGCGCTGATCGCGCCGCGCCCCCTCTATGTGGCCAGCGCTCTAGGCGATCAATGGTCAGACCCCAAAGGAGAATTCCTGAGCGCGCTCTACGCTGAACCTGTATACCGGCTGTTTGGTAAACAAGGCCTGGGAACAGATCAGTTTCCCCGCATACAGCAGCCTACCGGAGAATTTATACGCTATCACATCCGCGCGGGCAAACATGATGTAACGCCCTACGATTGGGAACAATACCTGCAGTTTGCAGGCAAGCACTGTACCCTTTATCACCCATAACAGATTTTAATATATTACGTATAGAAATATGATATGACCCGGGAAACATTTGATCCCTGGCGGATGTTAACCCTTTAGCGGCATTACTATTAACTATGCCAGATCCGCTCAATCAAATTAATCCTTCTCAAAATGAAACGCATTTCTGCCGGCCTGTATATGGCCTTTTTTTGCATTGGTTTAATGCTCATCCACGCTTGTAAGAAAAACGAACCCGGGAATCCTTCAACTCCTTGTTTTCCTCCGCCTGCCTGCGATGTGCAAACACTGTTTATCTCCGCGCTTGATAATCATTTTCCCGGCGGTACATATGCAACGCCATATAAGTTCAATAAAACTTATGGCGCTGACGGCCGGATCACTTACATGGATGCGCTGCTGGGGCCTAACTGGAGCCCCAATCGCTTCAAAGGCCCCGTACGCTATTCGGGTAAGCGCGTGTACATGCTGAATACGAAGAATGATACGATCATGGAGGCCGTGCTGAATGATTGTGGCCAGGTAATACGGGCAAGACTGAATAACGTTTATCCCTGGTCCACCGATCCTGATGTTTATACCCAGCGCTTTGTGTATCAGTATGATTACAAGGGAAGGCTATCAAGATTATGGACCTATTTCAGTCCCTCTTATGCACCGGATGTATGCATATACCGCTATGATGAGTATGACAATGTGCTCAATATCCAGAACGCGCAGGATATTACCAGGTATACCGCTTACACGTATAATTACAAACGTCCCATCAAAGGCGGCGTGTATGATCAGGGAATTGTGCAGGCTACCGGCGCTTATCTGCTGGAAATGCTGGGCTTTTACACTACACGGCCGCATCACCTGCTGGAAAAAATGCTCACCACCTACGAGTATCCTATCGGCACTTCTGTTTACTTTGACCAGGTAGTGGGTACAGACGGTTACCTGCAGTCGTATAAAGTATATCCTTTCGGCAACCAGGCAATGGGCATAAAAGGGCAGCTCATCTGGAAATGCACCGGCGGCGGCCTCCCATCTACAGGCGGTAATGTCCTTACTTACCCAAAGTACTGAAAGCCAGCAAGTCCGTACTGCAAGCCGGTGTGGCATTCTTTTCTTCAAAAAGAAAAATTGACGTTGGCAATCAATTATGGCGTAGTTTAGTAGTTTGAAAAAGTCCGTAGCGGACTTATCGGCTTAGCTTATGTCAAAAAAGAAGAATGCATCGGTTCCCGCCGTGCCTTTAGCTGCAGATGACAATATTGCAGTGTTTGGCGCCCGGGAGCACAACCTGAAGAACCTGGACCTGCAGTTGCCCAAGAACAAGCTGGTGGTGATAACCGGTATCAGCGGCAGCGGAAAATCTTCCCTCGCTTTTGATACCATTTATGCAGAAGGGCAACGGCGGTATATGGAAAGCTTTTCGGCCTATGCCCGCCAGTTTATCGGCGATATGGAGAGACCTGATGTTGACAAGATCACCGGCCTTTCTCCGGTTATTTCCATAGAACAAAAAACCACCAATAAGAACCCGCGCTCTACTGTAGGCACCATCACAGAGATCTATGACTTTCTGCGCCTGCTGTACGCACGTATCGGCGTAGCCTATTCTTACAATACCAACAAGCGGATGACCCGCTTCTCGGAAGAAGAGATACTGGCTCACCTGTTCAAAAACTATCCGAAACGCAAACTGAACATCCTGGCGCCGCTGGTACGCGGGCGTAAAGGCCACTACCGCGAGCTCTTTGAGCAGGTGCGCAAGCAGGGCTACCTGAAAGTACGGGTAGACGGCGAGATACAGGACCTGAAAGAACGTATGCAGGTGGATCGTTATAAGATCCATGATATCGAACTGGTGATAGACCGCATCCAGGTGCAGGAAGACGCCCGTACCCGCATCAGCCAGAGCGTGCAAAAAGCGCTGCAGATGGGAAAAGGGCTGATGTTTGTAATGGATAACGATACCCAAAAGGTAAGCCAGTACAGTAAACAGCTGATGTGTGAAGACACCGGTCTCTCTTACGAGGAACCGTCTCCCAACACCTTCTCCTTTAACTCTCCCTACGGCGCCTGCCCGCGTTGCAAAGGCCTGGGCACCATCTACCAGATCAATATGGATGAGGTGATACCGGACTACAGCGTTTCTATTAATGACGGTGGACTGGTACCCCTGGGCGAAGCACGCGATACCTTTACCTTTAAACAGGTACAGCAGCTGGCCCGCAAATACAAATTCTCCCTTACCGCGCCCATCGCTGATATCCCACAGAAAGCAATGAATGTATTGCTCTTCGGTGATGAGAATGGCAAGCTGGAAGTGGATATGGATTTTGATGGAAATGGCAGCGATGGCTATGCAACGGAGTATGAAGGCGTAGTGAACATGGTACGCCGCTATTTTAACGACTCCTCCTCCGACTATGTGCGCAACTGGGCGGAGGGCTTTATGCGGCTCAGCACCTGCCCCGAATGTAACGGCGCCCGCCTCAAAAAGGAAAGCCTGTTCTTCAAAGTGGATGAGAAGAATATCTCAGAGCTGGGAGATATGGACCTGGATAAACTGGGCGACTGGTTCCGGGATATTGAAAAGCGGCTGGACAACAAGCAGAATGTTATCGCAAAAGATATACTGAAAGAGATCCGGGAAAGAACGCAGTTCCTGCTCAATGTAGGTTTGAGCTATCTTACCCTGAACCGCCCCACCCGCACGCTCAGCGGCGGTGAATCACAGCGTATACGTTTAGCCACCCAGATAGGTTCGCAGCTGATGGGCATCACCTATATCCTGGACGAGCCCAGTATAGGCCTGCACCAGCGGGATAACATGCAGCTGATCGAGGCGCTGCAGCGCCTGAGAGAGATGGGCAATACCGTGATAGTGGTAGAGCATGATAAAGATATTATGCTGCATGCCGATCACCTGGTAGACATTGGTCCGGGCGCAGGTGTGCACGGCGGCCAGATCATCGCGCAGGGCACTCCCCAGCAGGTGCTTAAACTGGATACACCTACTGCAGGCTACCTGGCCGGCACACGGGGTATCAGCATTCCTGCAGAAAGACGCAAAGGCAACGGCAAGTCACTGGAGCTGAAAGGCGCCACCGGCAACAACCTGAAAAATGTAAGCGTAAAGCTGCCTTTGGGCACTTTTATCTGCGTTACCGGTGTTTCCGGCAGTGGTAAGTCTACCCTGATCAATGAAACGCTGTACCCTATCCTGTCTAAGCACGCCTACGATTCCAAGCTGGTGCCCATGCCCTACAAGAGCATCAAAGGCCTGGAGCATATCGATAAGGTGATCGAAATTGATCAGTCGCCCATTGGCCGTACACCCCGCAGCAACCCGGCCACCTACTGCGGTTTCTTTACCGACATCCGCCAGCTGTTTTCACAGGTGCCTGAGGCTAAGATAAGGGGCTACAATGCCGGCCGTTTCTCCTTTAACGTGAAAAGCGGCCGCTGCGACGTTTGTGAAGGCGGCGGCATGCGCGTAATAGAAATGAATTTCCTGCCCGATGTATATGTCCACTGCGAAAAATGTAACGGTCGCCGCTACAACCGGGAAACCCTGGAAATACGCTACAAAGGCAAATCCATTTCAGATGTGCTGGATATGACGGTAGATGAAGCGGTGGAATTCTTCCAGCCCGTTAGCTACATATACCGGAAGATCAAGACCCTGCAGGATGTAGGTCTGGGTTATATCACACTAGGACAATCCGCCGTCACCCTTTCCGGGGGCGAAGCGCAGCGTGTAAAGCTGGCTACGGAACTGTCTAAAAAAGATACCGGCAAAACCATCTACATACTGGACGAGCCCACCACCGGCCTGCATTTCCAGGATATACAGCTGCTGCTGAATGTACTGAATAAACTGGTAGACAGGGGGAATACCATACTGGTGATCGAGCATAACCTGGATGTTATCAAAATGGCAGACCACATCATAGACCTGGGCCCTGAAGGCGGGGCCGGCGGAGGCACGATCCTTTGCACCGGCACCCCGGAAGAGGTAAGCACCTGCAAAGACAGCCATACCGCCCGCTTTTTGAAAAAAGAGTTAAATAATGAATAGTGAATAAGGCCTGGTAAGTAATTATTCAATTATTCATTGTTAATTGCAACCTGATTATGAAACAGTTTTTAGTACTAGCAGTGGTTGCGTTGGTGACGGTAATGGCCTGCAGTGATGAAACCAAGGTTTGCGACCAGGCCTCTGCTACTGATATGAGGATCCGTTTTAAACGGGACAGCTCTGGCATTATCCGGGATACTACCATGCCGGCCGTAACGTTGTACGCGCTGAATATGGACAGTATCTACCGTAAGCAGGCGGTATCTTCCGTTTTCCTGTCCCTTTCACCGGTGGCAGACAGCAGCCGCTTTTACCTGAAAGTGGATACCCTGAATACCACCACACCGGATACCCTCATCTTCCGGTACACCAGGAAGCCCAATTTCATTTCTCCGGGTTGCGGCTTTTCCACCTTCTTTTCATTAGATACGGTGATCAGTACCAAGCATACTATTCAATCATTGATCGTTAATCAAAGTGAAATAACGTCCACCCTAAATGATACAGCGCATATTACTCTTTACTTTGGGATTTAGCATCCTGGTAGCCGCGGCAGCAGCCCAGGTAAAACCGGCTGCGCCCAAAACAGACAGCGTTGCGCCTAAAAAAGACAGCGCGGTGAGGAAGCACCCTGGGAAAGCCCTTGCGCCTGTATTGCCGGACAGTTTCTACTATGTGCCGCAGGGCCTGAGGCTGGGCGTTGATCTCAGCCGTATTGCCGTGAAGGCCTTTCAACCCTACAGAACGGATGTATCCGTATCTGCAGACTATCGCCTGAAAAAGAACCTGTATGCAGCCGCAGAAGCAGGCTGGCATACTACCTCTCACAGCGATACAAACTATACCTACAAAGGGAACGGCGCTTTCGTGACCATAGGTGTGGACAATAATTTTCTGAAAAAACAGGACACCAAGGAACGCTTCCTCTTCTATGGCGGCGTGCGTTACGGCTTTGCCCATCTTAACTATGAGGCGCCCAGCTATACTATCTACGATTCTTACTGGGGAGACAGGGTAAAAGGCAGCTTTCCCAAAACCAGCATTAACGCCCACTGGATGGAACTGCTGATAGGTATTAAAGCAGAAGTGCTGAAGAATTTTTTCCTGGGATGGAACATCCGGGAGAAGATCATGATCAGCGGGCCTGATAAGAACAGCCAGTTCCCGCCCATTATAATACCCGGCTTTGGCAATGGCACCAAAGGATCTCAGATTGACTGGCAATACACCGTATCATACTCTATACCTTTGGGCGATCTCAGGGTACGCGAGCGCCGGAAACAGGAGAATCCTCCGCCCAGAAGGTAGCCTGACCGCTTAGTCCCGGATCATTTCGATGTGCGGAATATTATCTTCAAGGTACATATCACTGGTTTGACGAAATCCCAGTTCCTGGTAGAACTTTGTGAGGTACTGTTGTGCGCTTATTTTAATGGGCTGTTTGCCAAATCTTGCTTCTACCGCTGCAATGGCCCTTTGCATCAGCTCTTTTCCCAATCCTTGTCCACGCGCTGCTTTTGAAGTGATCACCCTTCCGATAGAAGCTTTGTTATATTGCATGCCCCTGGAATAGATACCCGGTGCAAACACCCGGGAGTAGGCCACCAGCTCCTGCTGATCGTCATATCCCATTATATGCACGGCATGCTGGTCTGCAAAATCCACATCCTGGTAGGGGCATTGCTGCTCCACCACAAATACTTCGGCCCGTAAATGCAGGAGCTTGTATAATTCGGTAGTGGTCAGCTCTTCAAACGTTTTTTCTATCCAGGTCATGATTGCTTGGTTTTATTCACCGGCTTTTTCAGGGATAATGAATATTTACCATAAAACTAGTGCAAAGCTTTCATAAATTTATGGGCTTTATAACCATGCAAGCAATAACTGATCATGAGTGAAAATGCCGTTCCATTCCTTTCACTGGAACATATCACTGTACGTTACCTGGATAAGACCTTATTCACCGGCCTGAATTGGGAACTGTTAAGAGGCCAGCAATGGGCCATTACCGGCAACAGCGGATCGGGTAAGACCGCCCTGCTGAACACCATTGCCGGTAAGTTCAATGTGATCAACGGGGGTATTCATTATCATTTTTATGATCATTATAGGCAAACGCATACTGTTACCGATCCTTATTTCACCTACCGTAACCTGCTGTCGCTGGTAGCTCACCACCATGATTTCAGGAACCGCAGCAATACAACGGATTTCTATTATCAGCAGCGTTTCAACAGCATGGACTCGTCAGATGCGCCTACCGTACAGCAACACCTGTATGGCGAGAACGGCGTACCCCCGCAGGAAGATCCACTGCTGGCGCCACTGCGTATAGGCCCCCTAATGGGCAAAGAGCTGATCAAGCTCTCTAACGGGGAAACCCGCCGTGTGATGATCGCCAGGGCCTTGCTGCAGAAACCCGTGCTGCTCATGCTGGACAATCCCTTTACCGGTATAGATGTGCAAACCCGCCAGCATTTCATGGAGATGGTGAACCAGATCATCAGCAGCGGTATTACGGTATTGCTGGTAACAAGTCCCACTGAAATACCTTCCAATATTACCCACGTGCTTACGCTGGACAATGGCGCTATCACCGGTAGGTACACACGCGAAGAGTACCTGCGCTCACCCGCTCCGCTTGCCGCTACACAGGCAGCAACGGCTATTGATGCCGATAAACTGCGTGCATTCATCAACCCGGCTGCCCGTCCCTTCGATACGATCGTACGGATGGAACAGGTAAAAGTACAGTATGGAGAAAATGTGATCCTGGATGATATTAACTGGACGGTACGTACCAACGAAAAATGGGCCTTGCTAGGCCCCAACGGTGCAGGCAAATCTACTTTACTAAGCCTCATCAACGGGGATAACCCACAGGCCTATGCCAACGAGATCTATCTTTTTGACCGCAAACGCGGTACCGGTGAAAGCATATGGGATATCAAACGCAAAATAGGCTTCGTGTCTCCCGAGCTGCATCAATATTTTCCGGCAGGTAATAATTGCCTGCAGGTAGTATGCTCCGGCTTTCACGATATACTGGGCCAATCCCGTACCGCCAGCCCCGAACAAACGGAACATGCCAATGGATGGATGGAGATATTGGGTATTGGCAGCTACAGCGCCCAGCCTTTTAAACAGGTGCCTGAAAGTGTACAAAGACTGGCATTGCTGGCCCGCGCCCTGGTAAAAGATCCGCCGCTGCTTATTTTCGATGAGCCCTGCCAGGGACTGGATGCACAACAGAAGCAACATTTCAAAAGCGTGATCGATACCCTTTGTGCGGTGATGGAATTCAGCCTCATCTTTGTTACACACTACCAGGAAGAAATACCTGGCGCCGTAACAAAAGTGCTGAAGCTGGAAAAAGGGAAAGTAGTGTAATAGCCTGTCATCTTTTTTTATTATTTCTAACTTTTTTATAAACCTTTTCTCGGTATAGCTGTTATATATTGCTGTTAACTAACCCAGGCAGTGCCATCATCAGGCGCAGCCTGGGTTCTTTATTAATATCAAACTCCTTTTGTTAACCAGGTAAAAAAACCAAACCATGAACAGTTCATCCTTTAACCCGTTACAGCACATCCATCACCAGTTAATGGAGCTACCGCAAACAGTAAAAAAGCGCATCTGCGAAGAATGCAACTGGAGCCTGCCCACCTACTACCGCAAGGTAAAAGGCGGAGAGATCAGCAACGCAGAAAAGGAAAAGATCATTGCCATCCTCTTCGATCAGCTCCGCAGCGCCTGGGAGCATTGCAGCAATGGCAATGGCCTGCCGCCTGCTGCCGTGGTGGCGCCGCTATAACCCTTTTACCCTTAAGCCTTTCTGCCTTACGCATTGTGTTATTGCACAAAGCGTAAGGCATTTATATATATTTTACATTACCTTTATGTATCACCTAAAACGTGCACAAGAGCAATGCATCCCAAACCCAAGTATGCGGTGGCAACCGCTGTTACCTGCCTGTTATCACTATTATTGTTATCAATTTCCTGTAAACAGGCTAAGAAAGTCATGAACCCGGCGCTGGCGCAGTATGTAGAAGCATATACTGCCGGAGTGATCTCCAAACAAAGCACTATACGCGTGCAGCTGACCGGCAATGTGAATGTTACGCACACCCAGAACGAACCGCTGGAAACCAATATTTTCAGCTTCAGCCCTGACATCAAAGGCAAGGCTTACTGGATAGATGCTACTACCATTGAGTTTCGCCCTGATGAAAACCTGCAGCCGGGTAAAACCTACAGTTCCACTTTCCGCCTGTCAAAAGTGATGAAAGTGCCAGACGACCTTTCTTCTTTTGATTTTGAGTTTAAGGTGATGAGCCCTTCTTTCTCCGTGGAAGACTTCGGCCTGAAAACCGCAGATAATTCCACCATGGATCGTATGGTGCTGACCGGTATGATACAGACCGCAGATGTGGAAGATCCGCAGCAGGTAGAAAAGCTGCTGCGCAACAGTTATAACGGTAAAGCACTGCCCATTACCTGGCAGCATAACCCCGCAGAAAGAACTTCTAAATTTAGCATTGCCAACATTGTGCTCACCAAAACCGCTGGAAAACTGGAGCTGAGCTGGGACGGCGCCCCTTTGAAGGTGGATCTCAGCGGCAAAAAAACAATAGAAGTACCGGCCGCCGGCGATTTTAAAGTACTGGACATCAGGGCGGTATCCGACCCTGAACAATATGTGCTGGTGCAGTTCTCCAATCCTATCAGCGTGGCGCAGAACCTGGATGGATTGATCGGTATCAGCGGCCAGGGCGACCTGCGCTATTCTATAGAAGGCAGCGAAGTAAAAGTATTTGCCCCCACCCGCCTGGAAGGTAATTACTCTATCACTGTGAATGAAGGCGTCATCAACATCATGGATGCCCGCCTGGGTAAAACTTTCTCTGCCAATGTGGATTTTGAGAACACATTGCCGTCTGTAAGTATTCCCGGCAATGGTGTGATACTGCCCCAGAGCAATAAGCTGGCCCTGCCCTTTGAGGCGGTGAACCTTAAAGCAGTGGATGTAACCATCATCAAAATATACGAAAGCAATATCCCGCAATACCTGCAAACCAATAATCTCAATGGCGACCAGGAACTGCGCAGGGTGGGCAAACCCGTAGTGGAAAAAACCATCCGCCTGGATATGGATAAATCCCTTAACCTGCATAAACGCAACCGCTTCTTCCTGGACCTTGAAAAGCTGCTTCGTGCGGAACCAGGCGCCATCTACCGCGTAACTCTTGGATTCCGCAAATCATATGCTATGCAAACCTGTCATAGCGAAGAAGGCACTGAAGAGGCCAGCAGCAATGAAGAGGAAGGAGACGAAGAGCAACGTTACTATGGTGATCAGATTGATGAGGATGACGGCTTCTGGCAACGCTATGACAGCTATTACCCTTATGGCTATAACTGGGACGAACGTACAGATCCCTGCTCCAATTCTTATTACAATAAGGAAAAATGGGCTTCCCGCAACATCATCACCTCCAACATCGGCCTTACCGCCAAACGGGGTAACGATAACAGCATGGTAGTAGCCGTAACGGATATACGCGATACCAAACCTTTAATGGGTGTGGAGCTGGAATTGCTGGACTATCAGCAACAGGTGATCTTCAAAACAAAAAGTGATGGCGACGGCCTGGCCAGCTTTGAGCTGAAACGCAAGCCCTGGCTGCTGATCGCTAAAAAAGACGATGAGCGCGGATACCTGAAACTGGACGATGGCAGCTCCCTGCCCCTCAGCCGCTTTGATGTGAAAGGGGAAGAAGTGCAGAACGGGATCAAAGGTTTCCTTTACGGTGAACGCGGCGTATGGCGCCCCGGCGACTCTCTCTTCCTGACCTTTATACTGGAAGACAAAGAGAAAAAGCTGCCGGAGAACCACCCCGTAACGCTGGAGCTCTACAATCCAAAAGGCCAGCTGTATAAACGGATCGCACAACATCAGTCACTGAACGGCTTTTACAATTTCTCTACCGCCACCGCTGCAGAAGACCCCACGGGTAACTGGAGCGCCAAAGTGAAAGTGGGCGGCGCTGTGTTCCAGAAGAACCTTAAAATAGAAACCGTAAAACCGAACCGCTTAAAAATAAAGCTGGACTTTGATAAAGGCGCGCTTTCTAAAAAGGCGCCCGCAGCCGGCAACCTCTCTGCCCAATGGCTGTTCGGCGCTGCCGGGCGTAACCTGAAAGCAAAAGTGGATGTTGCCCTCAGCTCACAAACCACCCGCTTCCCCAAATTTGCTGAATATAGTTTTGATGATCCGGTAACGCATTTCGAAACAGAAGATAAAACACTGTTCGAAGGCCCGCTGAATGATAATGGAAGCGCCGCTGTAAATACAGACCTGCCCCTGGGTAAACTGGCCCCCGGTCAGCTGAAAGCTAATTTCGAGGTAAAGGTGTTTGAACCGGGAGGCGATTTCAGCATCGATCACTTCTCTATGCCTTACAATCCCTTTGCTACTTATGCGGGGCTGCGCATCCCGGATGGGGACCGCCTTACCGGTATGCTGCTGACTGATAAACCACATGCCATCAGCATTGTAAACGTGGATGAACAAGGCAATGCACTCTCAGGCGACCGCGAAGTACAGGTAGAACTGTATAAAATACGCTGGCGCTGGTGGTGGGATGACGGCGAAGGCGATGACTTCAGCAACTTCACACAAGACAGCTATAACCAGCTGCTGCAGAAAGAGACCATCACTCTGCACAACGGCAAAGGCAGCTGGAACCTGATGGTACGTTACCCCGACTGGGGCCGCTACCTGGTTCGGGTAAAAGACCTGCAAAGCGGCCATACCGCCGGTCAGGCAGTGTATATCGACTGGCCGGGATGGGCAGAACGCATGCAAAAGGAGAATCCTGCTGAAGCAGCCATGCTGGTATTCACCTCCGATAAAACGAAGTATAATGTAGGCGATGATATTACCCTCACCATTCCCAGCAGCGAAGGCGGCCGCGGACTGGTAAGCATTGAATCCGGCAGCCGTGTGCTGAAAACAGAATGGATGGAAACCAGGAAAGGCCAGACCACCTTCCGCTTCAAAGCAGAAAAGAATATGGCGCCCAATATATACGTGAACGTTAGCCTGCTGCAGCCGCACGCGCAAACCGCGAACGATCTGCCCATACGCATGTACGGCACCATACCCATTGCGATCGAAGATCAGAATACCATTCTGCAACCGGTAATAAATATGCCTGCCACCTTAAGACCTGAGCAGGAAGCCAGCATTACGGTATCAGAAGCGAAAGGCAAAGCCATGACCTATACCATTGCATTGGTAGATGAAGGCCTGCTGGACCTCACCCGCTTTAAAACACCTGACCCACATAGCTCCTTCTATGCAAGAGAAGCACTGGGCGTTAAAACCTGGGATCTGTTTGATTATGTAATAGGCGCCTGGGGCGCAGATATGGATCGCATCCTGAGCATCGGTGGTGATGAAGGATTGGACAGGAACGCCGGTAATGCAAAAGCCAACCGCTTTAAACCGGTAGTAAAATATATGGGACCTTTCTACCTGAAGAAAGGAGACGAACAAACACATAAATTTAAACTGCCTCCTTACATCGGCTCCGTAAAAGCCATGGTGGTAGCCGGTTACGAAGGTGCATACGGTGCTGCAGAAAAAACAGCCGCCGTGAAGAAGCCACTGATGCTGCTCACTACGCTGCCCCGTGTACTGGGCCCTTCAGAGACCATACAATTGCCAGTGACCGTATTTGGATTAGAAAGCAATATCCGTAAGGCAAATGTTACTCTTTCTACCAATGGGTTACTGGAAGTAGTTGGCGAGCGTACCAAAACCGTTACCTTCTCACAACCGGGCGAACAACTGGTATATTTTGACGTGCGCGTAAAACCCCAGGTAGGTGTTGCCAAAGTAAAAGTAACCGCTACCAGCGGCAGTGAAAAAGCAGAAGAAGCAACTGAACTGCAGGTACGCAACCCTAACCCCGTGCTCACCAATACACTGGAAAAAACTTTGGAAGCAAATGGTAACTGGAGCACTGCTTTCAGTCCTGTAGGCATGGCAGGCACCAACACCGGTACACTGGAGATCTCTACCATTCCATCGCTGAACCTGGCCAAACGCCTGCGTTACCTGATAGAATACCCGCACGGCTGTATAGAGCAAACCACTTCTTCCGTGTTCCCGCAGCTGTCGCTGAGCCAGTTAACAGATCTCAAATCTTCGCAGCAGGCGGAGATAGATCGTAACATCAAAGCGGGTATCAACCGTATAAAAGGATTCCAGGCTTCAGACGGCGGTTTCAGTTACTGGCCGGGCGGTGGACAGTCAGACGAATGGGGTACCAACTACGCAGGGCATTTCCTGCTGGAAGCACAGGCCAAAGGCTACGCCATCCCTCCGGGCTTACTGGATCAGTGGAAGAAGTACCAGCGTAACAAAGCCGCTACCTGGGCGCCGAATTCCTATAACTTCTACGGCGGCGATCTGATACAGTCTTACCGCCTGTATCTCCTGGCGCTGGCCAAAGTACCGGAGCTGGGCGCTATGAACCGCCTGAAGGAGTTTAAATATATCTCCCCCGCAGCTAAATGGCGGCTGGCAGCTACCTACCGCCTCAGCGGACAACCGGAAGTAGCCAATTCACTGGTAAGCAACCTGGCCACAGATGTAAAGGTGTACAACCAGCTGGGCGGCACCTTTGGCTCTGACCTGCGCGACAAGGCCATGATACTGGAAACACTCACCCTGATGGGCCAACGCAATAAAGCGAATGAGCTGGTGAAACAGATTGCAGCACAGCTGTCGCAGGAAACCTGGTACAGTACGCAAACCACTGCATACGCACTGATCGCTATCGCCAAATTCTGCGGCAACAACAACGGCGGCAGCAAAATGAATTTCACCTATCAGCTGAATGGCAGCAAGGGCACCGTAAACGGGAGTTCCTATATTACCCAGCTGCCTGTGAACTTCAACACCGCCAACGGTAACTTAACACTGCAGAACAACGGACAGAATGTATTGTATGTTCGCCTCATTCTGCAGGGACAACCGGATGCAGGACAGGAACCGGTAGCCAACCACCTGCCCGAAATACTGGATATGCAGGTGAAGTACAGCACCCGTAACGGTAAGCCACTGGATCCCGCCACCCTGCAGCAGGGATCGGATTTTATGGCTACCGTTACCATCCACAACCCGGGCAAACGCGGTTACTATGAACAAATGGCGCTGAGCCAGATCTTCCCTTCAGGCTGGGAAATACTGAACACCCGCCTGCTGGAAAGCGACAGCGCATTCTCCCAGTCGCCGTTCACGTATATGGACATACGTGATGACAGGGTATACACTTATTTCAATATTGAAGAGAATAAAACCCATACATACAATGTGCTGCTGAATGCAGCTTACCTGGGCCGCTACTACCTGCCGGCTACGTCGTGCGAGGCGATGTATGATAACAACATACACGATTTTGTACCGGGTAAATGGGTGGAAATAGTGAAGTAATGGTGCATTGAAAATGACGAGGATCCGACTTTGGATATTACGTAAAAAATGGTGGTTAACAGGAGCAGCCCTGCTGCTCCTGTGCTACTATTTCATCCTGCCTTCAAAGCTGTTTAACACCCCTACCTCATTTGTAATAGAAGACAACAGCGGAGACTTGCTGAGCGCCTCCATAGCAGCAGACGGTCAATGGCGCTTTCCCCTGAGCAATGAAGTGCCTGAGAAATTTGCACGCTGCATCACCACCTACGAGGATAAACGTTTTTACTATCACTGGGGCGTAGACCCCATTGCGCTGGCAAGGGCCATTAAACAGAACATGGGCCGCAAAAAAGTGGTGAGCGGCGGCAGTACCCTTACCATGCAGGTGATACGCCTGTCGCGCAACAAATCCCGCAACCTATGGCAAAAACTGGTGGAAGCTGTGCTGGCTACCCGCCTGGAATTTGCCTGTTCTAAAAAAGAGATACTCGCATTATATGCCGGTAACGCGCCTTTTGGCGGAAATGTGGTAGGACTTGAAGCCGCTGCCTGGCGCTACTATGGCCGCAGCGCCGCCCAGCTATCCTGGGGCGAGATGGCTGCCCTGGCCGTGTTACCCAACAGCCCTGCTTTGGTACATCCAGGCAGGAACCGCCGCATACTGACTGCCAAACGCAACCAGCTGCTGGATAAACTATACCATCAACACCAGATAGATAGTACTACCTGCAGCCTTGCCAAACTGGAACCCCTGCCGGATCAGCCCTTGCCCTTACCGCAGTGGGCACCTCACCTGCTGGACCGTTTCAAACTGGATTACCAGCAGCAGTGGCAAACGGGCGCTACGCGCATCCGCACTACTGTAGATGCGGTGTTACAAAAGAATGTGAATGGTATTATTGAACGTTATCATCAACAGTATAAAGCCAACGGCATCAATAATGCTGCTGCGCTGGTGCTGGATGCGGAAACCGGTAACACGCTGGCTTACGTGGGCAATGTATACAACCCGGCTGATCCTGAACTGGAAAGCCATGTGGACATTATACAAGCGCCACGCAGTCCCGGCAGTACATTGAAACCACTGCTATACGCCGCCATGATGCAGGACGGGCTGATACTGCCCAATACCTTGGTACCAGACATTCCCACGCAGATTGCAGGTTATTCCCCGCAGAACTTTGACCTGGGCTTTGATGGCGCCGTACCTGCTTCCCGCGCCCTGGCCCGCTCCCTGAATATTCCGGCTGTACGCATGTTGCGTGAATACCGTTACGAACGTTTTCACGCACTGCTCAGGCAAATGGGTATCACCACCCTGAACCGTCCTGCCGATCACTATGGTCTTTCCATGATACTGGGCGGCGGCGAAACCACACTCTGGGAACTCACGGGCATGTATGCCAGCATGGCCAGAACTTTACTGCACCTGAATCAATACAATGGTAAATATGACCGCGATGATATTCATGCGCCTAACTACCGGAAGGATGTGAAGCAAAGCTCCGAACACGCGCCCACTGCTGCAGGCGTGCTGGATGCAGGTGCTATCTGGCATGCCTTTCAGGCTATGCAGGAAGTAATGCGCCCCGGAGAAGAGCTGCTGTGGCAGCAATTCTCATCCTCCCAGCGCATTGCCTGGAAAACAGGCACCAGCTTTGGTTTTCGGGACGGTTGGGCCATCGGGGTTACTCCGCAATATGTAGTAGGTGTTTGGGTGGGCAATGCAGATGGAGAAGGCCGCCCCGGCCTGCTGGGTGTAGCTACCGCGGCGCCTGTACTGTTTGATATATTCCGCCTGCTGCCTGTCAGCGGCTGGTTCAGTACTCCCTACAGTAAACTGCGGAAGATCGAAGTATGCCATCAAAGCGGCTATCGTGCCGGAGAACTTTGCCCTGATAAGGATTCATTGTGGGTGCCCGCAGCAGGATTACGATCTGGCCTGTGCCCCTATCATCAATTGGTGCACCTGGATCATACCGGCCAATGGAGGGTGACAGACAATTGCGAATCACCGCAGCTGATGCAGCATAAACCCTGGTTTGTACTGCCTCCTGCTATGGAATATTACTATCGCGCAAAGAATAATTATCAACCCTTACCGCCTTATAAACCGGAATGCCTGGCCACGCTGAACCAGGACAAAGCGCCGATGGAACTGATCTATCCCAGGCCCAACGCACGCATATTTGTACCGGTGGAAATAGACGGGCAGCCCGGCCAAACTATCTTTACCGCTACGCATCGCAATACTGCGGCGCATATATTCTGGCATCTTGATAATAACTATGTAGGCACTACTGCAGAATTTCATCAACTGGCGCTGCATCCCGCACCGGGCAAGCATACTATCACCCTGGTAGATGAAGATGGGGAAGAAGTGAAAACGGACTTCGAAATACTGACCAGGGAAAAATAGCTCAATAATTATACTTATCCTTCCACAGCCCTTTTAAATAACGGCGCAATTCATCTTCCCTGGCGTTTTTGCCGGGATCGTACAGCTTAGTGCCGCTGATCTCGTCCGGCAGATATTCCTGGGCAGCAAAATTATTCTCGAAATCATGTGAATAGGCGTAATCCTTACCGTAGTTCAGCTGTTTCATCAGCTTCGTAGGGGCGTTACGTATATGCAGGGGAACGGGAAGATCGCCTGTTTGCGACACCAGCGACTGCGCGTTGTTGATGGCCATATAGGCGGCGTTGCTTTTGGGAGAAGAAGCCAGGTAAGTAGCGCATTGCGAGAGGATGATCCTGGCCTCCGGGTGACCGATCATATTTACTGCCTGGAAACAGCTGGTGGCCAGCAATTGTGCATTCGGGTTGGCATTACCGATATCTTCTGATGCCAGTATCACCATACGGCGGGCAATGAACTTTACATCTTCTCCTCCTTCTATCATTCTTGCCAGCCAGTACACAGCACCATTGGGATCACTGCCCCGGATGGATTTTATAAAGGCAGATATAATATCATAATGTTGTTCACCACCCTTATCGTAAATGGCGATGCGCTGCTGCGCAATGTCCATTACCTTCTTATCTGTGATCACTGCGGGGTATTCCTGTATGTTGTCTACTACCAGCTCAAACAGGTTCAGCAGCTTGCGGGCATCACCACCGGCAATGTTCAACAGTGCAGTAGTTTCTTTGAGCTCGATCTTTTTGCTGCCCAGCCATTCATCTTTCTCCATGGCCTGTTGCAATAGCTGCAGCAGCTCCTTTTCATCCAGGGGCTTCAGCACATATACCTGGCTGCGGGATAACAATGCAGAATTTACTTCAAAGGAAGGGTTCTCTGTGGTAGCGCCAATGAGTGTGATGATCCCTTTCTCCACAGCGCCCAGCAATGCATCCTGCTGGGATTTATTAAAGCGGTGTATCTCGTCTATGAACAGAACGGCATGTCCCTGCCGCCGGGCGATCTCTATCACTTCCCGCACTTCCTTTACACCGGCGGAGATAGCGCTCAGGGTGTAGAATGGTACCTGTAAGGTATGCGCAATGATGTTGGCGATAGTGGTCTTGCCTACGCCCGGAGGGCCCCACAATATCATGGATGGTATTTTGCCCTGCCCAATGGCTTTACGTAAAATGCTGCCTTTCCCGGTAAGATGCTCTTGTCCCACCAGTTCATCCAGCGTCGTTGGTCTTAATCTTTCTGCTAAAGGCTCCATAGTTTCAGGTATCTTCTGTCAACAAAATATCACTGTTCCTGGTGCTCCTGATGCTCCTGGTGTGTTTCCTGCCAACGCCGGAGATAGGTAAAAGACAGGGCGCAGTTCACCAGTACAGCAGCTGCATGCAGGATCAGTACAATAATAAAGCCGGTCATCATACCGCGCAGGGATTGTAAGCTGGGCGCCGGCTGGCTTTTAGGCATCTGTTGCACCAACTGTGGCAGCATCTCTTCAATATTCCTCAGCACAAAGATCCCGTTGGTGATCAGCAGCACGGCATAGAAAATGGCCATAAAGCCCATAATGCGAAGCCCTCCGGGTGTGCTGGTCTTCAGCTTCCTGGCAGGGTCTTTAAGGCTTTGCTGCAGGCCTATGCTCAGGAAACTGTGTATCACCACGGCCCCGGTTAACAGCATAAAAATAAGCACCGGCGACATAGCGGGCATAAAAAGTAAACCCAGCAACAACATCAGTACAAGGAAACCTGCGATCAGTAAATTAATGATACTCAGGAACCTGAACAATCCAAACTTTGAAGACATGTTCTCTTTTTTTGTAAATACAAACCTAGCTAAATTAGTTGACAGTGATTATTTAATAGTTAAATCCTGTATATTTAAACACTAAACCTGTTTTACTTATGAATAACACGCATGCTGTAAAGCTTCTGTTGCTGGCAGCCATGACCTCTGTGGCAGCCTGTAACTCCCAGAGTTCTTCACAAGAGGCGGGGGCAGATTCCACAAAAGTGCCTGCCTTTGCTGTCAACTCCATTGATTCTACCTTCAAACCTTGCGACGACTTTGACGAATTTGCCAACGGCAACTGGAAAAAGGACAACCCCATTCCTTCCACCGAAAGCCGCTGGGGCGCTTTTAATGTACTGGATAAGGAAAACAAGGAAGTAAGGCTGAAAGGCATCATCGGTGAGATCACCGCTATGACCGATCTCAAAAAAGGTACCGAAGAGCAGCAGATCGCTGATTACTACCGTTCTTTTCTTGATACCGCTACTATCGAAAAGCTGGGTATCTCTCCCCTGCAGCCGTATCTTGATAAGATCAATGCAGTAAAAACGCTGGAAGATTGGTCTAAGGTAACAGGCGAATTGCAGAAATTCGGCGTACCTACCTTCGCCGTTTTCAATGTAGATGCAGATGCCCGCAACAGTTCCATGAATGCCGTATATGAGTTCCAGGACGGGTTAAGCCTCGGTGAAAGAAGCTACTACGACAGAACGGACTCCAACACGGTGAACGTTAGAAATGAATTTGTGAAACATGTGGATACCATGTTCGCTATGGCTGGCTGGGCTGATAAGAATCCCGGCAAAACCCTGCTGGATTTTGAAACCAAACTGGCCAAACTGCAGCTTACCAACGTGCAGCGCCGCGACCCGGTAAAAACCTACAACAAAGCGCATTTTAAGGAATTAAAAGCCCTAGCCCCACAATTTGACTGGGACGCTTACGCCAGTACCCAGGATGTTAAAACAGACACTATTATTCTCGAAGATAAAGCCTATCTCAAAAATGCAGGCGCGCTGCTGAAAGCTACGCCGCTGGAAACACTGAAGCTGTATGCCCGCTGGCAGCTGCTCAGCGATTTTGCAGGCTTCCTGCCCAAGAAATTCGATGACGCTAATTTCCATTTTTATGGCACTGTAATGAGAGGTCAGAAAGAACAGAAGAAACGCGCCGAAAGAGCCATCCGCTCCACAGATGGCAACATGGGTATGCCGCTGGGTAAAGTGTTCGTAAAGAAATATTTCCCCGAAGATTCCAAACAGAAAGTTTCCGAAATGATCGAGAACGTGCGCAAAGTATATGGTGAAAGGATCGATAAGCTTACCTGGATGAGCGACTCCACCAAGAAGATGGCGCACAAGAAACTGGCTTCCTTTACTTATAAAATAGGCTATCCTGACAAATGGAAAGACTATTCCAGCATCAGCATCCAGCCTGGTACCCTCATCGAAAATGTGATTGCCGCCAACCTTTACAGAAATAATGAAGCGGTTAACAAGATCGGCAAACCGGTAGATAAGAAAGAATGGCTGATGACCCCGCAAACAGTGAATGCCTACTACAATCCTACTAATAATGAAGTAGTATTCCCCGCTGGTATCCTGCAGCCGCCTTTCTTCAATCCTAATGCTGATGACGCGATCAACTACGGTGGTATCATCGCTGTAATAGGCCACGAGTTTACCCACGGTTTTGACGACCAGGGCTCTCAGTTCGATGCCGACGGCAACCTGAAAAACTGGTGGACAGCTGCAGACCGCGCCAACTTCGACAAGCTGACCGGTAAATATGCACAGTACTTCGGTGGTATAGAAGCGCTTCCCGGCTTCCCCATCAACGGCCAGCTGACACTTGGCGAAAACGTAGCAGACCTGGGCGGTCTTACCCTGGCTTACTACGCACTGGCCAAATCACTGGAAGGCAAACCCGAACCGGCGCTTATCGACGGCTATAACTGGAAACAGCGCTTCTTCCTGGGCTGGGCGCAGGTATGGCACGCCAACACCACAGATCCTGCCCTGCGCCAGCAGATACAGACAGACCCGCACTCACCTGCGCGTTACCGTATCAATGGCCCGCTGCCGCATCTGAAAGAGTTCCAGGATGCCTGGGGCTGCACCGGCGGTAAAATGACACTGGCAGATAGCGCCCGGGTTGTGATCTGGTAATTTTATCAAGACTGCAACTTACATATACGTGCCACCGGGGATACTGATCCGGTGGCACGTCTTTTTGGCGTATATTTGCAGGGTTTTAAAAATCCATTAAGATGACAGCTTTATTGAAACAATACAGAAAGGAGATCCGAAATATGCTGGTGCTGGCGCTGCTGGTAGCCTTCATACCCTACCTGCCGCAGGCGTTCAGGTTTGTTCAAACCTTTACCGGCCTGATGCTCACGATAGGTTTCTTATGCGCATGTGTGTTGGGCTTAAGCCTTAAGCTGCACTACCGTATTATAGTAATGCGCATCAACCAGGAAAACGGAATTTAAAAACAGCACGCATGTATAAATTATTATTTACGCTCTCTTTAGCTGGCACCTTCCTGGCCTGTGGCGCTCCCTCCGGCCAGCAATCCGCCGCTACAGAAGATACTACTGCTACCGCCACCGTTGCAGTGAATGGTAAGCCCGGAGACCCGGTATGCGAAATGCCTTACGATACCAGCTATCATGAGTTCAGCATATACAAAGGAGACACCGTGCATTTCTGCTCAGTTACCTGCAAAGGGGTATTTGATAAGAACCCGGAGAAATATGCGGCCAAGCTGAATTAAGCTCATTATTATCCATAACAAAAAAGCTTCCCGGCTCAACACCGGGAAGCTTTTGCTTTTATAGACATGCTCATTTTAGAAGCTATACCTTAAACCTAACTGCATCTGGTGACGGGATGCAAAGAAATCCTTGGAGTAAGGAGATCCCGGATCAGACCAGGTGTAGACAGGATAATCAGTGGCTACGTTAGCCGGTTTTGACACCTGCTTCAAACCTACGCTGGCAGTAGAGTTGAAAGCGTTGGAAGAGAAATACTGGATACCCCAGTTCTTGTTCAGCAGGTTGGTCAGGTTCACAATGTCATAAGTCAGTGTGATGGTGTGCAGACGCTTACCTACTTTCACGTTGTAATCCTGTGTAAAGCGGAAGTCTGCCTGCGTATTCCAGGGTGTACGGCCGCCGTTACGCTCGGTGAACTCTCCCCTGCGGCTGCTCAGGTATTTATCTTTGTCAATATAGGCATCAAATGCAGCGGCCTGTTGAGCAGCTGTAGCGCCATTGGTAATATCCTTAAAGAAGTTCACGGTTTCACCCTGTTTCGGGATGTACACCAGGCTCACCTGTTGCGGAGTACCCTGGATAGTGCTGTTCAGGAAGCCGTAAGTATACGGTACACCGGAAGAAGTATTGAAGAACACGTTGAAGGAAGAAATGTATTTTCCTTTCTTGCCCCAATCCACTTTATAGTTGGCAGTTACTACGATACGGTGACGAACGTCAAAGTTGGAATAAGCCAGCTGCGGGTTGTTCGGGTTCAGCGCCTGATTCAGCTGCCAGTTAGACTCCATGGAGTTACGGATACCGTTGGTGATATCTTTAGCCTGTCCGTAAGTATAGGCTGCTGATGCATTCAGGCCGAATCTGAAGCGTTTGCTAACCTGGCCGGTGATGCTGTAACGGTAGCCTTTCGTAGTGTTAGACAGCTGATAAGCGTTGGTATAAAGTGAATTGATCTTGCTGCCGCTGAAGATAGGCTGCTGATGCTGCTTGTCATATGCTTCGTAATACACCGGGTTATCTACCAGGTTCACCTGCTGGAACAGCAGATCATAGATGGTTTTGGTATAGATACCCTCTACAGTGAAGCGCCATTGATCAGGTGTATTGTAATCCAGTGCCAGGCTGCTTCTCCACATCTGCGGCATCTTGAAGTTATTGTCGATCATATCCACCTGGGTAGCGCCATTGGCATCGTGCACATTTTTACCCTGTGCAGAAACGAACTGTGCGATACCGTTGGGAGAAGTAGATACCGGGTTAGAACCGGGAGCTGGTTTATCATTATCGGTCTTGTAGCTGAATTTGGTATCATACGCACCGTAGGTTACGCCGTTGTTGTAGTAGGCATATCCTAACCAGGCGAAAGGAATACGGCCGGTAAACAGGCCGGTACCGCCTCTCAGCACAATGCTCTGGTCACCTTTGATATCAAAGTTGAAACCTAAACGGGGAGAGATCTGCACATTGTTCAGGTAATCGTTTTTGATATCTTTTGGCAGCGTATAGCTGTAGGTAGTGCCGAAATTAGCATCTACAGGCGCATTGGTGGTCTTGCTGCTCAGCGGCTGTTTGTTGGGCAGGTAAGTATAATCCAGGCGTACACCGGGTGTTAATTTGAAGCGGTCGCTCAGGTTGATCTCATCCTGTACATACAGGCTGTACAGCTGCACTTTAAACTGTGCCGGCGGATTGTTCCAGATATAATCGCGGGTATTGTCGGTATAATTGAAGTTACCGCGTACACGGGAAGGCATATCTGCCAGGAAAGCGCCAATAGAATCATAATCCACACGGCCGTTCCAGGAGTTCACAAAACCATAGGTAATATTATACAGCTCGTTGTGTGTACCGATGGTGATGTTGTGATTGCCTTTTAAGATGGTTACGTTATCGGTGAACTCGAATGTCTTCTGCTTCATGTTGAAGATCGCCGCTTCGCGGTCAGTACCCAGGAAGATGGTACCGCCTTTGGAAGCGATCTGTATCTGCGGCAGAGCAGGATCGGAAAGCGGGTTACGATAATCATGTATGCTGGAGTAGCCTAAGATCAGGCTGTTGGATACGGTGTTGGAGAAACGGCTCTTCAGTTCGGCAACAGTTGAGGTCTGGTTGTTCACCTGTTTGTAATCTATACCGCTGAAACGGAAGTTCTGCTGATCGCGCTCCAGGTTGGTAGCCTGTGAGGTGATGGTGTTGTTACGGATAGACAGCTGGTGCTTATCATTAATGTTCCAGTCCAGGCGGTTAAAGAACTTGTTGGAATTGGAATAGATGCTTGTGTTGCCATAAGTGCCGGGATCGCCACCCAGTGCTTTCATATGGTCTGAGATCTGCTGAGCCTGTGTAGCGTTCAGCAGCGGCATGTCGGCAGAACCTGCAGCGAGGATTACGGGATCCTGGCGGCGGGTGATCTCCGCGTTGGTGAAGAAGAAGAGCTTATCCTTGATGATAGGGAAGCCCAGCCGAACACCAGTCTGATAGTCATGGAAATCAGAAGGCAGTTTGGAACCGTCGCCGGCATTGTTCTTGCCAATCATGAAAGCGCCGCGGCCAAAGCCGTATACCGAGCCATGGAACTCATTGGTACCGCTGCGGGTTACGGCATTGATACTGCCGCCCAGGAAGTTACCGATCTTCACGTCATAAGGCGCCAGGTATACCTGTATGTCCTGGATCGCGTCCAGGGATACAGGGTTGGTGCGGGTGCTGCTGCCGGGCTGTCCGGAAGTATTGGACTGTCCGCCCAGTGAGGGGCTGAAGCCGATAGCGTCATTATTGATAGCGCCGTCCAGGGTTACGTTGTTATAGCGATAGTTGGTTCCCAGGAAGGAGTTGTTATTGCTTTGTGGTGTAACGCGGGTAAAATCCTGCAGGCTGCGGTTCAGGGAAGGCAGCGTTTTAAGCTGCTCCTGGTTGATCCGGCCGGTTTTAGGGGCATTGCTGCCTACCACTACTATTTCACTCAGTGCGGTAGACTCTTCCTGCAGCTTAAAGTTCAGGGAAGTTCCGCCCAGGCCCAGGTTCTGGTCAGTCTTTTCTTCTTTTTTGTATCCGATAAAAGAAACGGTGATGGTATAGGGACCTCCCGGGTTGAGGTTGGGGAGGATGTAACGTCCTTCTGCATTGGTCTGTGCTCCATAGCGGGCCCCTGTGCTGATGTTTACTGCCTGAACGGTTACACCGGGCAGGTTCTCGCCTTTGGCGCTGGTTACTTTACCCGTTAACTGGGAAGTGGTTACCTGTGCGTACAGGCCGGACGGCAAACAAAAGCCTGCCAGGGAAGCTACAAATAATAAAAAAGCATAAAATGTCCTGTTCACGTCGTTTTGATTTTGACGCAAACGTACTCTGGTAACATTATGCCGGTGTTAAGGCAATGTTAAGTTTATATTAACTGCATGAAGAATCCGGCCCCATAGGCGTGAGGTATCCAGTCAGCATATTATGATATGACGATTCCTTGTCTTAGTTCGCTTGTACTATTACTTACTGGTTTTAAATTGGTTAAATATTAGTTCGCTTAATAGGTGATCTGTTTAGTTCGCATACAGCATCAAGCAAAAATACCAAGAGAATATTATGGAATTGTTATCAGAATATTATCATTATGAAGGTTTCCCGACTCACATTAGTTGGCAGGAAATGTAACAACTATATCAAAAATTGCGTTTTAATGTTAAATGCCTCCCGTATGAAACTGCCCTTATATGGTATCACCCTTCTTTTTACTGCATTGGCCTTTACCGCCTGCACGAAAAATGACCAGGAACAGGCGGAACCGTTGCCTGCAGCAGATCTCAATGGTACCTGGCAGTTAACCAGCAGGTATAATGCAGACAGCGCCCGCTGGCTGCCCATCGTTACCGGGGACTCTTCTTACTATATATTCCGGGAAAATGGCACCTACGTATTTCATACCAATAATTACCAGAATGAGGGCAACTTCCATTTATCGCAGGTAGAGAGCAAGATCAAGCTGGTAACTACCGAAGAACCGGCCGGCTTGCAGATAGAGCGGTTGGGCGAAAATGAGATCAGGGTGGATGCCTGGCTTTTCTCACGGGTGGCGGGGCATTCAGGTAGGAAATTTATCCGTGTATCTAAATAAGTTGTCGTGCTCTATTTATTCTATTCCTATTTTGGTTTCCTGCTTAAATCATACTATTATAACAATGGTGTTTGTCATATCTAATTTATTACTTGTGTCAAAGTACAGTGTCCGTTGATGGCATTGTAAGTTCCATTAAGCGTACTTTATATTTAGTCAATATTAAATGAACGTTATCGCTAACGATTTCAAATAAAAAACCGTCCTGCTAAACAGCAGGACGGTACTTGAACAGTTTATGAAAATCTACGCTTACGTTAAGTTCGTTGATTATCTGTCGAAGAAACGTGTCCAACCTTTCCACCAGGTATCGCCTGCACCAACTGCACCTTTGTAGGTAGTAGTGGTGAAGAAACCGCCCTGCAGTTTTTCAGCAGAGAAGCTTGCGCCTGTTAACAGGGGAGAACCTGCGGTTGGGGTAGGATCGAAGCTGAGCAGGTTAAAGGCGTTGGTCAGCATCACTTCTGTGTTAGCCGTCAGCACCTGGTTGCTTCTTTCAGGTTTGTTAAACTCGGTTTTGAAATCGTAACCACCTACAGCAGTAGTGTCAAGCGGTTTGGTACAACCAGCTACGATTACATTCCTCAGATCCAGTGAACCGTTGCCAACGTTAGTAGCAGTAGAGGCACCGTCGATCAGTATGCCTGTGGGGAATGCCATCAGTACGGAATTGTAGATGGATGTCCTTGAATTCCTGCGGATGTGAGCCGCACGTTTAAAGTTAGCGTGAATAGTTGTATTCGCGTCAGCTTTAGGTCCGATCAGGGTTACGTTGCTGAATACAGGAGCAGTGTACGGCGCAGTAGCAGTACCGCCTGCATCGTTATCCTGCTCAAAACCGTTAGCACCGGAAACGTCAGCAATGTCTTTATCCCTTACAGCGATAGCGAACTGGATCTTACCACGGAAACCGTTATCGCAGTCAAAATCGTCATCATTGGTTCTGTAAGAAATGATGTGTTTCAGGTTTACAGTACCGCCAAACATTTCAAATGCATCATCATATGCATAAGCAACCTCTACGTAGTCGATTTCGGTCTGGCTACCTACACCACCCAGGGTCAGCGCGTTCAGCTCCTTCTCAGGCAGGAAGGGGTAGCCGGCGTGCTCGATCCTTACATATTTAATTTTACCGGAGTTGTCGTTATCATCAGTACCGCCATACAGACCGTAGTTGGTAGCAGGGTCGTTGATACCGCCTTCGATTTCACCAACACCGGCCTGGCCGTTAAGGCTTTGGTTGGTAGTGGCTTTACCCAGTACCACGATACCACCCCACAGATCTCCGTTAACCGGATTGGGATTGGCAACTTCAGAGGTGAATACGATCGGTTTTGCAGCAGTGCCCTGTGCGTCGATCTTTGCGCCGCGGGTGATCACTAATGCAGTTTTACCTTTCTTCGCTTTGATGATAGCACCAGGCTGGATAGTGATAGTAGCACCGTTTGCGATGTATACTACACCGTCCAGTGTGTAAGTGCTGTCTGCTTTCAACGTAATGTTTTCAGTAAAGGTACCTTTGATGGTGGAAGGAGCGAAGCCATCGTCATCGCCGCCATTGTTGCCGCCATCGTTAATGTCATCTTTACTGCAGGATGCTAAGAACAGTGCGCCAACAGAGAAGAAAAGAATGAAAAAACGTTTCATGCATTGATTTTTTTAGTCCGAATAAGTTGTTTGGCAAAGGTGTATCTCTTGTGTTATTTCAAGATTAATTGTGCATTAAGATATTATTAACACACGCTCCTAGAATTTGTATGACACAGACAATCCAAGGTTAGTACCAGTCTTTCTGCCAATGCGCAGGAAGTCTGTACCTTCATCATATTTATCGTTGTCGTTCCTGTCCTGGTAGTAGCGGGCTACCTGGTTCAGGATATCGGAGGCAGTGAATTTGATCTCGCCTTTTGAATGGAAGAATTTCTGTGACACCTGGAAGTCGAACACCGGACGGGGAGCTTCCCAGATGTGCGGGTTCTGCTCGTTACCCACCAGGAAAATGCGCCTGCCCACCTGGTTGAACAACACAGTAGCACTGGTTCCTGTGCGTTCCAGATCATACTGCAGGCCTGCGTTGATCACGTAGGGAGACTGTCCCTGCATGGGCCTGTCGTTCGCTTTGTTATCCGTTTCAAAGTTTACTTTGTTGGAGATGTAAGCGAGGTTAGAGAACACGGTAAAGTTCTTCAGCACATCTACCATATCCAGTTTCTTACGGATCTCGAATTCCACGCCGAAGCTGTTTGCTTTGGGGGCATTACCGTAAGTATAAGTAAAGGTGTTTACGCCAGACTCGTTAAAGAACTGCTCGATAGAATTGTTAAAGTGTTTGTAGAACACGCCCAGCGTGATCAGTTCTCCGCCTCTGGGATACAGCTCATAACGCAGGTCCAGGTTGGTAACTTTGGTACGCTTCAGCAGCGGGTTGCCTTGTATACCGGCGCCCAGTTCAAAGTCGTAGAAAGAGAAGGGAGACAGCTCACGGAACTCCGGCCTGATCACGGTTTGTGAAGCGCTGAACCGCAGGTTGGTCAGCTCATTCAAACGGTAGGCAAAGTTCAGTGAAGGCAGGAAGTCGTTCACCGCAGTATTTACAACCACCGGATCATTGTTACGGTAACCTAAGAGGTCCTGCTCAAAGCGCTCGTAACGTACACCGTATACTACCTTGATCTTCTTACCGAAATTATTTTCCAGGGACAGGAAGCCTGCATGCAGCATACTTTCCGCACTATAGTCATAATCTTTCAATCCCAGTTCGGATAATATAAAGCCACCGGCTTTAAAGTTCTCAGGTGCAAATATCTGGTCTGCAGGCAATGTCTTCAACGCTTCTGATCCGCCAACATAACCCAGTGGCCTTGAAACGAAATCACGCTCTTTACGCTGTATCAGGTAACCTATCTTAACGGTCTGCTTGTTGTCAAACAGGTCAAATGCCCTGCTCAGGTCAAGGTTACCGCCATAGATACGGTCTTCCAGTGTAGAATAGAATATGCTGCCGGAAGAAAGAGTAGGCAAACCTGTTTGCAGCACTGCATAATAGGTAGAGTCGCCATCGCTTCTTCTGTATTCCAGGCGGCGTTGATCAGGTACGTATTGATACAGGTTAGCAGCATTTGCATTCCACTTCACTTTCAGTTTAGCGCCGGGCAGATAGTGCTCGCCTATCAGCTGACTGGTTACAAACCTGGTGGATTTGAACAACAGCTCCTGTGCCATTACATCACCGCCAAAGTCGTTGTTACGACCAGTACGGATCAGTGTATTATCCAGTCCGTTAATATTATACAGGTTCTTCAGTGAAATACGGTTGTTGCTGTTCAACTCCAAGGTGAAGTTGGCCAGCGCACCCCAGAGGATCTCTTCGCTATAGCGTTTATCAGCATAGTCCAGCGTAACTTCTGCAGCAGCGGTCTGGCTGAAGAATGTCCTGGTGATATCGCTGATCCTGTTCTGCTTATTATAGGTAAGCGCCAGTACTGCGCCGAAATTCTTTTTCAGCAGCTTGGTGTTCAAACCGGTAGCGATCTGGAAATTGGTATTAAGTGGTGAAGACTTTTTATAAGTACCCCAGTTATTATCCAGTTCCTTTGCCAGCGCATAACGCTGGTTAGCGTTCAGGTCAGACAGCGCGCTTCTGTTGGGGAAGCCTTTGGGCAGGTCCCTGGCGCCATCATCAATACCCAGCCAATCCAGTTTGCCGCCTTTATAAGTATAGAAATCCTTACCGGTAGTCTGGGTGTTGATACCACCGCCTACCTGGATGCTCAGGAAGCTCTCGGCGGGAATATCTTTTGTGTTCACCTGTACCAGGCCGCCTGCAAATTCGCCAGGCATATCCGGGGTAGCAGCCTTATTGATAATAATATTATCTATTATAGCGGCGGGGAAAAGGTCAAAAGAGAAAGTTTTGCGGTCAGGCTCGGTGCTTGACAGTAGTGCACCGTTCAGTGTAGCCTGGTTGTAGCGGTCTGCCAGACCTCTTACCACCAGGTATTTACCTTCCTGTACAGAAGCGCCGGGCACACGTTTCAAAACTTCACCGGTATTTCTGTCGGGCGATCTGCGGATGGCTTCTGCAGATACCACCTGCGCTACTGTATTGGTATTCTTCTGGTAAGTGATCAGGGCATTGATGCTCTCCTTCCTGGCATTGGAAGCGGTACCGGTTACCACTACTTCTTTCAGCGCCTTGGAACCGGACTCCAGTGCCACGTCCAGGTGAGTAACCTCACCGGCCTTTACTTCTACATCAGAAATATCTTTTTTCTGGTAGCCTATATATTGAATGGTGAGCGTATACTTGCCCGGGGCAGCATTAATCAGGTAGCGGCCCTCTACGTTGGTTACCCCACCGGTGGTGGTGCCTCCTACCACTACAGTCACACCAATTAAAGGTTCATTTGACTTTGCGTCAAGTACCTTTCCGTCTATTTTTCCTTGCTGAGCATTCGCAATGAGGTGCAAAAAGCATAGGCTGAAGCTTATCAGCAATGAGCTGATTGTTCTAGTTCGTTTCACGCTGTTGATAGAATTTGCGGCAAAACTATCAACGTGCTATTATCGCAATGTTACCGCAATGTTACCAGAATGTTAATTGTTAAGGAATTATTAAAAAATCGTTATCTGTTTCGGGAGAGTGTCACGGCTTTACACAGTTGCAGGTTGCAGTATTATGAAGGTACGGCCTTAGGTTTCCACAGGATTTAAACAGCAGCTAAAAAGAAAAACCCGGCGGGGCCTGCCTGCTATTGTTCAGCAGCATTTCCAGCGTGATCTCCAGCGGCTTGTTCACCTCTTCCCGGGCGCCATTCTCATGGGCTACTCCCATAGCGGTTACCTGGTAGAGGTGCAGGCTTTTATTCATGAAGGGCTTATTATCTTTTTTACCGCATAGCTCCATGCTGAAATTGAAATGGTCCTCCAGTTCAGCTTCAAACTCCCGGAGGCTCAGGGTTTCGTCAATAGGATATTCTACCAGCCCATCTCCTGTAAAGCCTACTTCCTTTAGTGTATCAAAGGCGTTGGCAGGCCTGTTCTTTACATATACCATCACATTGCAACAGAGCTGGCGCTGAAACTGCATCTGTAGCAGGGATATGGTCATTAAAGGGTGTAACTTCAGTACTTTCATCTCATTTGGTATTACTGCTTACCCGCTTATATTATTACGGTTCAGGCAAACTTAGCCCACCATCTTTAATTTAATATTAAGCGCTTGTTATAATTATGTGAAAATAGTATCGAACTCATTGCTTAATAAGCAAGCAATAACAAGCTAAAGCAGTTGGGAGATGTTGGCATTGGTTAGGGCATCATTGAGCCGGGAAGCTGATCACCTTGGATACCTCCCAGGGAAGTGGGGCCTCGTCTTCCTCATCAGGTAACACCACCTTCGTTTTGGTTACCGGGTGCTGGTACAGTTGCCATTGCCCGCCGCTATACTCCAGCGAGGTAAGGCTCTCTACCCAGTCTCCCGAGTTCAGATAGGTAATTGTTTTACCGTTATGCTGCATTTCCTTTATAATAGGCTGGTGGATGTGCCCGCAGCACACCACGTCAAATTTCTTGTCAATAGCGATTTCTGCCACTATCTGCTCAAAATCCGATATAAACTTCACCGCCTGCTTCACGCTATGCTTCACCTTTTTGGAGAACGACAGCTTTTCCCGGCCCATACTTTCCAGTATATTATTTACCAGGCGGTTCAGGATGATCAGGATATCATATCCTTTTCCTCCCAGTTTGGCCAGCCATTTGGAATTTTTCATGGTCACGTCATACACGTCTCCGTGGAAAAACCAGTGTCTTTTGCCGTCCACGTCAAGGATCAGCTTGTTATCGATGGTAAAATTGCCCAGCTCGAAACCGGCATACTTGCGTAATGCCTCATCGTGGTTCCCTGTCAGATAGTACACATCCGTGCCTTTGCCGATCATTTTCAGGATCCGGCGGATCACCTTGGTATGAGCTTTCGGGAAATATCGCTTGCTGAACTGCCAGATATCGATGATATCCCCGTTCAGAACGAGGATTTTAGGGTCAATACTGTCCAGGTATTGCACCAGCTCTTTGGCATGGCAGCCGTAGATCCCCAGGTGTACATCGGAGATCACAACTATGTCTAGTGGGCGTTTTTCTGACATTTATATAGGATCAAAACCTGATGCAAAGGAAAAATTGCTATATTACTTTTATATTACCCCAGTGTTAAGGAATTATTAATTCGGCTTTTTTCTTGGAAGTAAAGGGGCTGGATAGCTATTTTTGCCGCAAATTTCAAATTACACCTATATGGGAGGCTTCAATTCTTTTGTGAAACTTTTTATGCCGAAAGACAGGGTTTTTTATTCTTTATTCGAGGACGTGGCTGCCAACCTGGTGGAAATGGCACAAGTGCTGAATGAGCTGGTGAACACCAATGACCTGGCCATCCGTAAAGATAAAGTTCACCTCATAGAACGGCTGGAACACAAGAATGACGACTATACCCACCGCATTTTCGTGGAACTGGGGCAGAACTTCATTACCCCCTTTGACCGCGAAGACATCCACTACCTCGCCGCCACCCTGGACGACGTAGCTGACTACATCCACGGTTCTGCCAAAAGGATCGACCTGTACAAGGTATATGAGCTGAACGACAGCATCCGTAAGCTGGTAGAGCTCATCGGGCTGGGCGTAGCAGAGCTGCACAAGGCTATTCCCGAGCTGCGCGACATGAAGAACATGCGCAATATCACGGATGCCTGCGTGAAGATCAACAGCCTGGAGAACCATGCCGACGATATCTATGATATGGCAATAGCCGACCTTTTCAGCACAGAAACCAACGCTGCAGAGCTGATCAAGATGCGTGAAATATACCAGGCACTGGAGATCGCCACAGATAAATGCGAAGATTGCGCCAATGTGATCGAAACCATCATCATTAAGTACGCCTGATCCGCCGGCCGGGCAGACAGGCAGGGGAATGTTTTTACGTAATCTCTCAAGACTATGGCTTTTCTTATTGTTATAATCATATTGGCATTCATCTTCGACTATATCAACGGTTTTCATGATGCAGCCAACTCTATAGCGACGATTGTGTCAACTAAGGTGCTCACGCCATTTCAGGCGGTGCTCTGGGCGGCAGTATTCAATTTTGCCGCTTTTTTTATGTCAAAGTACATTTATGGGGAGTTCAGGGTAGGTAATACCATCGCCAAAACGGTTTTTGAACAGTTTATCACCCTGAAAGTGATCTTTTGCGGACTCCTGGCAGCCATTGCCTGGAACCTGATGACCTGGTGGTATGGGATCCCTTCTAGCTCCTCCCATACGCTGATAGGCGGGTTTATCGGGGCAGCCGTTGCCAATGCGCATGGCTCTTTCGATGTGATCAACTATTCCAAAGTAATGCCCACCGTTTATTTTATTGTGCTGGCGCCGTTTATAGGCATGGTAGTGGCCTTTGTGATCACCGTCCTCATTGTAAATATCTGTAAAAGGGCCAACCCCTTCCGGGCGGAGAACTGGTTCAAACGCCTCCAGCTGCTGTCTTCTGCAGCACTGAGCCTTGGCCACGGTGGTAACGATGCACAGAAGGTAATGGGTATCATTGCAGCCGCCATGGTGGCGCATGGTTCCATTGAAAAAATAACGGATGTGCCCAACTGGGTGCCCCTGGCCTGTTTTACGGCTATCGCCCTGGGCACCATGAGCGGCGGCTGGAAGATCGTAAAGACCATGGGTACCCGCATTACCAAAGTAACCCCGCTGGAAGGCGTTGCCGCTGAAAGTGCCGGTGCTATTACACTTTACCTCACAGAAACATTGGGTATTCCTGTAAGTACTACCCACACCATTACCGGTTCTATCATAGGGGTAGGCGCAACCAAACGCCTTTCCGCCGTACGTTGGGGCGTTACGGTAAGCCTGCTCTGGGCATGGATCATGACCATTCCCATCAGCGCCCTGATAGCTGCCGCAGTATATTTTATAGTCAATCTCTTTATATAAATAAAACGAAGGGCGGGTCTGAGGATCCGCCCTTTTGCTATACGCCCCAACTTTTCTTATTAAAAATTCCGATCTAGCCCCTATTTTTGTGAGATTTTGTTAAAATAGCGGATCATTCGCTGTTACACCTTTAACCATAATTAATTCATTAATTAATTCATTGACAGATGAAAGGCATCATTCTGGCAGGTGGCTCCGGTACCCGCTTACATCCCATCACGTACGCTATCAGTAAGCAGATCATGCCTATCTATGATAAGCCCATGATCTATTACCCATTGTCCACCCTGATGCTTGCAGGTATAAAGGATATACTGATAATTTCCACGCCGCATGACCTGCCCGCCTTTAAACGCCTCTTTGGCGACGGCAGCCAGTATGGCCTCCACCTCAGCTATGCCGAACAGGCGGTGCCCAACGGACTGGCACAGGCCTTCGTAATAGGCCGCGATTTTATTGGTGACGATAAAGTAGCCCTGGTATTGGGCGATAATATATTCTACGGCGCAGGTTTAGGCACCCAGCTGGCCAACAACGTAGATCCGGACGGAGGTATCGTATATGCTTACCACGTATCCGATCCAGAACGCTATGGGGTGGTAGAGTTTGATGACAGCATGCAGGTGGTATCCATCGAGGAAAAGCCTGCAGCGCCCAAATCCAGCTATGCCGTACCCGGCCTGTATTTCTATGATAATGAGGTGGTGAATATTGCCCGCGATCTGAAACCCAGCCCCCGTGGCGAGTATGAGATCACGGATGTGAACAGGGAATACCTGCGCCGCGGCAAGCTGAAAGTATCCATCCTGCCGCGCGGCACCGCCTGGCTGGATACCGGTACCTTCGATTCACTCATGCAGGCTACCCAGTTTGTACAGGTGATAGAACAACGCCAGGGCATTAAAATAGCCTGTATCGAGGAGATCGCCTTCCGCAAAGGCTTTATCACCAGGGAACAATTACAGGAACTGGCCAAACCCTTGCTGAAAAGCGGGTACGGACAGTACCTGGAAGAGGTGCTGAAACACAAAGTTTGATCACTAAGAGTCTAAAATTCTATACACCATGAAGGTTCTTGTTACCGGTGGTTGTGGCTACATTGGCGCGCATACCATTGTAGATCTGATCAATCACGGCTTTGATGTGGTTTCTGTGGACAGCAACATCCGCAGTACTACCCAACTATTGGACGGCATTGAAAAAATTACCGGCAAAAAGATCCATAATTACAAAGTAGACCTTTGTAACCTGGAAGATACACATGCCGTTTTTCATGAGAACCGCGATATATGCGGCGTCATCCACTTCGCCGCATTGAAAACCGTTCCGGAATCAGTAGCAGAGCCGCTCCTGTATTTCCATAACAACCTTACCTCTCTTGTTAATATCCTGAAATGCATTCAGGAATTCAAGATCCCCAACTTCGTATTCTCCTCCTCCTGCTCCGTTTACGGCAATACCACAGCCCTGCCTGTGATTGAGGAAACGCCCCTGGGCGAGGCACAGTCGCCCTACGCCCGTACCAAGCAGATGGGAGAACAGATCATCCAGGATTACAGCCGGGTAAACAACACGCAGTCTATTCTATTGCGCTATTTCAACCCGGTAGGCGCACACCCCTCCGCCCTGATCGGAGAACTGCCCCTGGGCAAACCGGATAACCTGGTGCCCATGATCACCCAGACCGCCATCGGGAAAAGGCCTAAAATGATCGTATTCGGTCATGATTATGATACCCGCGACGGTTCCTGCATACGCGATTATATCCATGTGATGGACATCGCCAATGCCCACACCCGCGCCCTGCAATTCCTGCTGGACAAAAAGAACAGCAGCAACTGTGAAATATTCAACCTGGGCACAGGCAACGGCGTAACCGTGCTGGAAGCTATCAATGCATTTGAAAAGATCTCCGGTGTAAAGCTGAACTATGAGCTGGGCCCCCGCCGCCCGGGCGATGTGATCGCCATCTACGCCAATAACAGCCATGCCCGCGAAAAGCTGGGCTGGGAACCCAAGATCGGCATAGAGGATATGATGCGCACAGCCTGGCAATGGGAAGTAAGCCTGCGGGATAAAGTGCTGAGTAATTAGTATATCAGCACATTAATAACTATTTTTACGTCTTATAATATTAGCATCTGGTATATGGTAAAAGATATTCAACCCTTAAATGAAAAAGAAACACGGGCAGGATTCGGAGAGGGTATCCTGGAAGTAGCCCGTAAGAACCCGAATGTGGTAGCGCTTACAGCTGACCTCCTGGGCTCTATGAAGCTGAATGCCTTTATTAAGGAATTCCCGGAGCGCTTTGTTCAGTGCGGTATTGCTGAAGCCAACATGATCGGTATCGCCGCAGGTATGACCATCGGCGGTAAAATACCTTATACCACCACCTTTGCCAACTTCTCCACCGGCCGCGTTTACGACCAGATACGCCAGTCTGTGGCCTACTCTGGCAAGAATGTAAAGATCTGCGCATCCCACGCGGGCCTTACCCTGGGCGAAGATGGTGCTACCCACCAGATCCTGGAAGATATCGGGCTGATGAAAATGCTGCCCGGTATGACCGTAATAGTGCCCTGCGATTTTAACCAGACCAAGGCTGCTACCATCGCGGTTGCCGACTACGAAGGCCCTGTTTACCTTCGCTTTGGCCGTCCTAAATGGCCCAACTTTACCCCCGAAAACCAGACTTTCGAGATCGGTAAAGCACAGGTGCTGCACGAAGGTACAGACGTGACCCTCTTTGCCTGTGGCCACCTGGTATGGCTGTCTGTTGAAGCAGGTAAGATCCTGGAAGAAAAAGGCTATAGCGTAGAGATCATCAATATACATACCATCAAACCGCTGGACCAGGAAGCCGTACTGCGCTCCCTGAAAAAGACCGGCTGCGCCGTTACCGCTGAAGAGCACAACGTGCTCGGAGGCCTGGGTGACAGCATCGCACAGGTAGCTGCCCGCCATCTGCCCGTGCCCATTGAATATGTTGGTACCAACGATACCTTCGGCGAAAGCGGTAAACCGCTGGACCTGCTGAAGAAGTACGGCCTGGATCCCCAGCATATCGTGGCAGCAGCTGAAAAAGCCATCAGCCGCAAACAAAAATGATATGCATATCAGATTAAACTTTTAAATAAAAAATCCATCTATAGATGGATTTTTTATTTAATTTCAAAATTAACAGGATAGAACAGTAACAATGCGCAAACGCGCGTCCATTTAACCTACCATGGCCGTTACACAGGATGATAGAGCACTTTTGGCGTTATACCGGCAACCGGATACCAGGGAGAAAGGTTTTACTGCTATTATCCAGAAGTACCAGGAACGGCTATACTGGCATATACGCCGCCTGGTAATAGACCACGAAGACGCGAACGATGTGCTGCAGAACGTGTTCATAAAGGTCTGGAAGAACCTGGAAGGGTTCCGGGAAGATGCCCAACTGTTCACCTGGCTCTACAAAATAGCCACCAACGAATGCCTCACCTTCCTGGAACAACAGAAAAGAAAATCTGCGGTATCTTTGTCGGATATTGAAACAGGCCTTAGCAACAAATTACGGGCAGATAGCCAGTTTGACGCCAACAAACTGGAATGGAAACTGCAAAAAGCGATTCTGAGCCTTCCGGAAAAACAACGCGTTGTATTTAACCTCCGGTATTATGATGAAATGCCCTATGAAGAAATGAGCCGTGTGTTGGAAACCTCCGAGGGAGCCCTGAAGGCATCCTACCATCATGCCGTAAAAAAAATAGAGGAATTTATAAAAAACGGTTAAAAATTAAACTATTGTTCACCGCCATTGTCTAAAAAAGTATGATGACTAACAAGGGGAATGATATAGTGAAAGAACTGGAGGAGATAGTTCCCGGTCTGAACCTGCCTCCGACGCCACCTCCTTACGGGGTGCCCGCCGGATATTTTGACCAGCTCCCGGAGCAGGTACTGCAACGTATCCGCTCAATGGAAGCTGACCCCGTGCAGGAAGAACTGTCAGAACTGTCCCCCCTGCTGGCTACAGCCTCGCGGCAGCTGCCCCTTAGCGCGCCGGATGGATACTTTAATGATCTGAGCACCAGGATCATGGCCGGCATATCCGAAGCGCAGGAAAACACTGCCAGGGTAGTTCCCATCCATTCCCGCAGGCGCTATCGCTTATGGGCTGTGGCCGCCAGCGTGGTAGCCCTCCTTGGCCTCAGCACCCTGTCCCTGTTCCTGTTCCGCCACAACAGCGGCGCAGGCAGCTTCGAAGCGCAGCTGGCAGGCGTACCAGACCAGGCGATCGTCGAATACCTGCAGTCACATACCGACGCTTTTGATAATGAAGCTATATTATCAAGTGTGTCCAGCGCAGCAGTAGCAGATGAATTGCCCAAAATATCAACCAACCTCGACGAGCTGCCCGAAGAAGCCATCCAGAAATACCTGGAAAGCTCTGAGTGGTCTAACTGAGGTGAAATATTAGCGAATTAGTCCATGAAACAATTTAACATACAAACATTTATTGTCGGACTGTTACTTTGCCTGTTCTCACAGGCTAAGGCGCAGGACAATGACAACCCGGACCTGAGAGATAAGATCAGGTCTGCGGAAGTGGCCTACCTTTCCCAACAACTGAACCTTACCCCCGAAGAAGCACAGAAATTCTGGCCCATTTATAATAATTATACCCGTGAAGTAGAGCAGCTGATAGCAGAACGCAGGCGCAACCGTCAGGCAGATAAACAGGCTGACAAAAAGGATGATGCCGCCGCCCGCCAGTCACTGAATACGGAAATGGATATTGAACAGCGCATGCTGGATGTACGCAAACGCTATAACCAGGAATTCCTTAAAGCACTGCCCGCCCGCAAAGCCGGCAACGTATTCAAGGCTGAACGCGAGTTCCGCGGCCAGCTGATCCGCCAGCTCAAGGAACGTAATGCAGTGAATAGAAACAACCGCCGGTTTATCCGGAATTAATATTTGAAAGTTTGAGGGTTTGAATGTTTGCGAGCGATAGTAGGATAAAATCCGAATTCGTAATTTTACAGGATGGCACGTATTATTCCTTTATCAGAAGGATCTTTCACAGTAGACGCAACGAAGCAGTTTATTCCTTTCGACGATAAAAAAGATACCATGCAGCAACGTAATCACGGCTCCCTGCTGGTAGAGATTCAACCTTTCCTGGTAATAACAGACCGCGACTATATCCTGCTGGACACCGGCCTTGGCTTCCGTAATCCCGACGGTGTACTGCAGCTGCATCAGCACCTGATAGACAATGGCGTGAACCCTATGGAGATCACCAAAGTGCTCATGAGCCACCTGCATAAAGACCATTCAGGCGGCGTAAGCATGGTGGACCCCGTGAGCGACCAGCGTAATCTTACTTTCCCCCAGGCTACCTATTATGTGAACAAACAGGAAATGGCCTATGCCATTGAAATGAATGGGAAATCATACCACGCTGAAGATGTAGCCCTCCTGCAGCAACGTGACAACGTAGTATTTGTGGAAGGTAACGGCACTATCGATGACTATATCCATTATGAACATAGCGGCGGGCACTGCCCCTATCACCAGGTGTTCCTGATAGATGACGGAGAAGATAAAGTGTTCTTTGGAGGTGATGAGGCGCCGCAGATCTCCCAGATGAAGAACCGTTTCATCGCCAAATACGATTACAACGGCAAACGCGCTATGGAACTGCGCCAGGAATACCTGGAGCGCGGCACCCGCGAGGGCTGGACCTTCGTCTATTATCACGACACAAAGCTGCCCTTCGGTAAATTTTAAGCCACAGCCTATTTACGGAAATACACGTTGAGGATCTCGTCTGTGGTCATTTTTGCGGTAGCACCGTTCAATGAATCCAGTTTGGACTTTTCACGTACAATGGGGTCAATGGTATTATAATCCAGCATGGTCTTCACCAGCGGCTTTCGCTTTACGGAAATAGTATCCAGCAGGTATTTTTCCATCATCAAACTGGCGATCGGCGCAGCATAGGTGCCTCCAAAACCGGAGTTCTCAACGATCACCGCAATCGCGATCTTCGGGTTATCCCTGGGCGCAAAGGCCACAAAAAAGGCATGGTTCTTCATTTTCTTCACTTCCCCGTTCACGATCGCATTGTTCTGCGCCGTACCTGTTTTACCGCATACTACAATGTTCTCTATCTGCGCAATGCGGCCCGTACCATGTTCTACCACATCTTCCATTCCATAGATAACAGAGCTGTATACCGTATCAGATACATGCGCCACCGTATGCCGTTCTTTGTATTTAGCTAAGAGATTGGATTGGTCATTATCAATACTCTGCACAAAATGCGGCAGATAATAATATCCCTTGTTGGCGATAATACACATGGCATTGGCCATCTGCAGCGGGGTAACGGAAACAGCGCCCTGGCCCATGCCTACATACAGCTCTGAACAGGAGTTCCAAAGGCCATTATAACGTTTGTTCATCCCGATCGTGTCAATGGCGTAACCTGCATATTCACCCGGAACGTCTACTCCCAGACGATGTCCCAGGCCGAAAGCGCTCATATACTCGAACCATTTCTGATGCCCCTCCTTCACGCTGCCCCATTTCCGCGAATCTACAGCCAGGCGGTACAGGTTCACAAAGTAAGAGTTACAGGAGTGAGAGATGGCCAGGCGCAGGTTAGCGGCATGTCCTGCTTCAGCATGTTCACAGCCAATGGTACGGCCGCAGGTAGTATAGGATCCGTGACAGGCATAACCATACCCGGGCGTGATCACACCCTCATCCAGCGCTACCAGGGCCATCAGCGGTTTCATGGAAGATCCGGGAGGATAAGTTCCCTGTATGGCGCGGTTAAATAATGGTTTGGTAGTGTCTACAAATAGTTTGCTGAAATTGCGGGCCCTGTAAGAACCGGTCAGCAGGTTCGGATCAAAGGTGGGACTGCTCACCATCGCCAGTATGCCCCCGGTTTGCGGGTCTATAGCTACTACACTGCCTATCTTGTTACGCATCAGCCTTTCGCCCAATACCTGCAGGTCTATATCAAGCGACAGGCGCAGATTCTTACCAGCAATGGCGGAAGTATCAAACTCTCCTCTTTCATAAGGGCCCTGCGGACGGTTCAGGTTATCCTTCACCACGTATTGAATGCCCCGTGTTCCCATCAGCACACTCTCATAGGTTTTCTCTAAGCCCGTCATGCCTAAGTAATCACCCATCTGGTAAGCGCTGAAAGCAGGCTTGGCCAGCAGCTGCGGAGATACCTCCCCGATATAACCCAATATATTGGCGGCGGCAGCATACGGATAAGAGCGTATCTGCCGTTGTACCAGCTCAAAGCCGGGCTGGAACAGGTACATGCTTTCCTGCAGCTTGCCAAAAGTTTCTGGCGGCAGCAGCGCGGCAAATACGGATGTTCTTACACGCCCGTTCTTGATAATGGCCGTCACGATCCGTTTCCTGAACTCCTCACGGTCTATCTCCAGTATCTGGCAGAGGTAATTGGTGTCAATATTTTTTACGCTGGCAGGGGTCACCACCAGGTCGTACATCACGTCATTCCGCAGCACGCTCTGGCCATTACGGTCATAGATCATGCCCCGGCTGGGATATACTACTTTACGCAATACCGCATTGGCATCCGCCAGCTTGGAATATTTCTTTTCAACTACCTGTAAAAAGAATAAGCGGGTAACAACGAGGATCACCATTCCGAGGATGATCATCTGCACCACTCTTTGCCTGGGCTGATTGTAAACAGACATGTGATTTGTTGGTTTTTATCGCAGCACCATTTGTCTGTCGGCATCCAGGCGGAGCATAATAAACAGCAGCATGGTAAAGGTCATGAGTGAAGAACCGCCGTAACTGACAAAGGGTAGCGGTATACCGATCACCGGCGCCAGACCGATGGTCATGGATATATTGATAGCCAGGTGGAAGAAGATAATACTGGCTACTCCGTAGGCATATACACGACTGAATGTCGATCGCTGTCGTTCCGCAATAAAAATGATCCGGAAAAGCAGGGCTACATACAAGCCCAGGAATATTAAACTGCCCGCAAAACCGAAATCCTCCCCAATGGTACAGAAAATGAAGTCGGTACTTTGCTCAGGCACAAAGTCAAAACGTGTTTGTGTGCCTTTCAGGTATCCCTTACCCCAGAAGCCGCCGGAGCCAATGGCGATCATACTCTGACGGGTATTGTAAGTGGCTTTGGGATCATTCTCCTTACCGAGCATCACTTCAATACGCCTTACCTGGTAATCTTTCAGCACCTTGGTAAAGGCAAAAGGCACAATGAACATCACGAAGGCGGAACAGAAGGCCCAGACGGCCAGTATCAGCAGCAAACGGCTGCGGCTCCGCTTGATCTCACGACGGCTGAAATAGATCACCAGCGCCGTGATCACGGAAAAGATGATGAACAATATATTCTTATCTACCAGCAATGCACTTAGCACAAGGATGATCCCCGAAAAGGCTACCACCAGCAGCACCCCTGGCAGGCCCTCACGGTACATTACCAGGAAAAACGCAAAATATACCAGCGCAAGACCGGTTTCATCCTGCAGGATGATAATGGCCGCGGGGATGAGCGCCAATGCAGCAGCGATGAGGCGCGAGCGCAGCTTGTTAAAATCTGTTTCCAGCGACGACAGGTACTTGGCCAGCGCCAGGTTGGTACAGAGCTTCGTAAACTCTGCGGGCTGGAACTGAAAGCCGCCGATCACCAGCCAGGAATGCGAACCCTTTACATCACGCCCGATGCCCAGTACCAATAAGAGTAAGAGCAAGCCAAAAGCATATAAAAGATTGGCCGTGGCCGTAAAGAACTTACTGTCAGTTAACCATATGATCGTAGCCAACACGAGTGAAACACCCCACCACATCAGCTGCCGCGCATAGTTCTTGCTCAGGTGCATGATGTTGAACCAGACATTATCTCCCTCCCGGTGCTCTGCCGCAAATATCGACATCAACCCCAGTAGTACCAGCGCTACATACAGCCCCATCACAGGCCAGTCAATTCCTTGGGTAAGCTTTATTTGCTGACGATCGTTCATATGGTCTAGTTACGAAAATAAATGTTGAGTATTTGATCTGTTGTCATCCTGGCGCTTGCCCCGTTCAGGGAGTCCAGCTTAGACTTCTCCCGCACCACCGGGTCCAGGGTATTGTATTCCAGCATATTTTTCACCACCGGCTTGCGTTTCACGGAAATAGTATCATTCAGGTACTTTTCCATGATCAGGCTGGCGATAGGCGCTGCATAGGTGGCGCCAAAACCTGCATTCTCTACGATAACGGCGATGGCGATCTTCGGATTGTCCCGCGGAGCAAAGGCCACAAACACAGAGTGGTCCTTCAGCTTTTTGAGCACACCGTTCACGATCGCATTGTTCTCTGCCGTACCGGTCTTACCACATACGGTGATACCTTCGATCATGGCAGATCTTCCGGTACCTCTTTCCACCACATCCTCCATGCCGTACACCACAGAACTATAGCTGGTATCTGAAATATGTGCAACGGTGTGGCGCTCTTTATATTTAGCTAATAAATTACTGTTGTCATTGTCTATACTCTGCACAAAGTGCGGCAGATAATAATATCCCCTGTTGGCGATAATACACATGGCATTGGCCATCTGCAGGGGTGTAACTACTACGGCGCCCTGGCCCATACCCACATACAGCTCTGAACAGGAGCTCCACATACCGTTATAACGCTTGTTCATTCCCGCTGTATCTATCGCATAGCCGCTGTATTCGCCCGGTATATCTACTCCCAGGCGGTGCCCCAGGCCGAAGGAGGTCATGTAATCATACCATTTCTGATGCCCCTTGCGTAAGCCGCCAAATTTGGCTGCATCCACTTCCAGGCGGTACAGGTGCACAAAATAAGCGTTGCAGGAGTTGGCAATGGCCAAACGGAGATTGGCAGCGTGCCCGGGGGTATTGTGCGTGCAGCGTATAAATTTCCCGCAGTTGGCATAGCCCCCGCGGCAGGGAAACCCGAAGGCGGGCGTTATTACACCCTCATCCAGCGCAACCAGGGCCGTCAGCGGCTTCATGGAAGACCCCGGCGGGTAGGTGGCCTGGGTGGCGCGGTTAAATAAAGGTTTGGTAGTATCTACGAATAATTTACTGAAGTTGCGGGCCCTGTAAGAACCGGTCAGCAGGTTCGGGTCAAAGGTAGGACTGCTCACCATGGTCAGTATACCACCGGTCTGCGGGTCTATAGCTACGATGCTGCCTATCTTGTTACGCATCAGCCTTTCGCCCAGTACCTGCAGGTCTATATCCAGCGACAGGCGAAGGTTCTTCCCTGCAATGGCCGCCGTATCGAACTCCCCTTTTTCGTAAGGGCCCTGCGGACGATTCAGGTTATCCTTCACCAGGTATTGGATCCCCCGCGTACCCATCAGTATCCCCTCATAGGTTTTCTCCAGGCCGGTCATGCCCAGGTAATCGCCCATCTGGTAAGCACTGAAAGCCGGCTTAGCCAGCAGCTGCGGAGATACCTCCCCGATATAGCCCAGGATATTGGCGGCGGCAGAATAGGGGTACGAACGGATCTGGCGCTGCACCAGCTCAAACCCGGGCTGGAACAGGTACATGCTTTCCTGCAGCTTGCCGAACATATCAGGCGGCAGCAGGGCCGAAAATACGGATTGCCTTACGCGGCCGTTCTTGATAATAGCGGTCACGATCCGTTTTCTGAACTCCTCACGGTCAATCTGTAATATCTGGCAGAGGTAATTGGTATCGATATTCTTTACACTGGCAGGGGTTACTACCAGGTCGTACATTACATCATTGCGCAGCACACTGCGCCCTTTGCGGTCATAGATCATGCCACGGCTGGGATACACCACCTTACGCAATACCGCGTTGGCGTCGGCCAGCTTGGAATATTTCTTTTCCACCACCTGCAAAAAGAACAACCTGGTAACGATGAGCAGCACCATTCCTAGGATGATCAATTGTATTACTCTTCTCCTGGGCTGATTATAAACAGACATCTAAGTTCTTATAGTGAATTCCTACACGAAATTAAAAAGTATCTCTTACTTCTTCGAAAAGAACAGCAACTCATACAGCACGATCAGTACCAGGCTGGCGATCGTGGAGAATAAAATTTTCAGCAGCATATAACCCAGGTTTCCAAAGCCAAACACCTCCAGGGTGAAAAGCGCCAGGTGGTGCAGGAACACCAGTATGGATACGTATATCAGGAACTGTGATACGCCCATACTGATCATGGAAGGGGTTTTCATGTTCGTTTCAAAGCCACCCTGCGGCGATAGGATATTGATGATAAAGGGTCGCAGGTAAGCCATAAAAACACAGGCAAATGCATGGATGCCCATGGTATTCATAAACATATCAAGGCTCAGTCCCAGCAACAATCCCAGCAGCATCAGCGCCGGACGGGGTATATTGAATGGCAGCAGCAGGATGAACAACATGTACAGTTCAAGGCTGATCAGCTGATGCACCAGTATTTTGTTCAGCACAAATACCTGTAACAGCAGCAGCAGCACAAATCGGATAATATTACGTAACAATATGCTCATTTGGTCAGGCTGTAGGTTGAATCCTCCAATCGTTGTTGTTCGTCCTTCAGAAGATTATCTATTACATACACATATTGCAGGTTATAGAAGTTGGTGGCCAGCTTCACCCGGATAGTATAGGCCGTGCTGGATTTATCTGCTAATGCAAATGTGTCAACGTATCCCACCGGGATGTTTTCAGGGAAAAAGGCGGAAAAGCCGCTGGTCACCACGGTGTCCCCTTTCTGCAGCCTGACGCTCCTGGGTATATCCCTCAGGATGGCATAACCGGGATCAGCGCCATCCCAGTAGGTAGTGCCTATTTCCCGGCCTCTCAGCAGGCGGGAGTTCACGCCAAAGGCGTTGGGACCAGTGCCCGAGCTCTTGGCCAGCAGGGAGAGGATCACAGCATAATTATCGCTTACGCTTCTTACCGTGCCTACAACGCCGCTGGGACCTATTACGCCCATGTTAGGGCGGATGCCCTGCAAACGGCCCCGGCGGATGGTGATATAGTTCACCGCCCGGTTCACCGAGTTATTGATCACCTTGCCTTCCCGGTACAAATAACGGCGCAGTTCCATGCCCGTTACCTGGTGCATGGTATCACCGCTGAGCTGGCGGATGGTGTCAGTCTTCACGATATTACCGGTCAGCATGCTGTCAAAGCTGGTGCGCAGCATATTATGCAGGCGCGCATTCTCTGATACCAGGCTGTCGTTGGTAGCTTTTAAATGGAAATAGTATTGTACGTTATTATAGCGATCGTACAGTTTACCGCTTACAGTGTTGGCAGAATTGAGGTAGGCGGTTCTCTGAAAATTGTTGTTCCGGAAAACCATCACGATACAAATCACTTCCAGCAGCAGAAATAAAAAGAAGTTAAAGTAACGCCTTAAGAAAATGACTAGATTTCGCACCTTTTAATATTGAAATTTCAAATTTCAAATCTACTGCATGAGGAATGGATATTTACCTACATGCTTCAGTGCGATGCCGGTACCCCTTACCACGGCGCGCAGCGGATCGTCTGCCACGTGTACGGGCAGCTTTATCTTCTGGGCCAGGCGTTTGTCCAGTCCGCGCAGTAACGCACCACCGCCGGTGAGGTATAAGCCTCTGCGGTAAATATCAGCAGCCAGCTCCGGCGGCGTGGTCTCCAGCGCCTTCAGGATGGCTTCTTCTATCTTGAAAATGGATTTGTCTAATGCTTCTGCGATCTCCTGGTAAGATACCATGATCTGTTTGGGAATACCGGTCACAAGGTCACGCCCGTTCACAGGCACATCATCCGGCGGATTATCCAGCTCTTTCAGCGCAGAGCCTATCTGTATCTTGATCTGTTCAGCAGTCCTTTCACCTATCAGCAGGCTATGGTAACGGCGCAGGGCCTCCATGATATCAGCCGTGAACTCGTCGCCGGCTATACGGATACTCTGGTCGCACACAATACCAGCCAGTGCTATTACGGAGATACCAGTGGTACCACCGCCTATGTCGATGATCATGTTACCTACCGGCTCCTCCACATCAATGCCTATACCCAGCGCAGCAGCCATGGGCTCATGGATCAGAAATACCTCTTTTGCGCCTGCCTGCTCAGCAGAATCGCGTACGGCACGCTTCTCCACTTCCGTAATACTGGAAGGGATGCAGATGACCATGCGCCAGCTGGGCGAAAACAATGGCTTCTTGGGATAAACCAACTTGATCATTTCACGAAGCATTCCTTCTGCCGCATTAAAGTCCGCTATCACACCGTCTCTCAGGGGACGAATGGTACGCAGGTACTCATGCGTTTTTTCGTGCATCATCATGGCTTTTTTACCAACCGCCACAATTTTGCCACTCGCTCTCTCGATGGCTACAATGGAAGGTTCATCCACCACTACCTGGTCATTGTGTATAATCAGCGTGTTCGCTGTGCCAAGGTCTATCGCTATTTCCTGCGTTAAAAAATTAAAAAAGCCCATTGTTTGATACGGTCAAAAATTAGAATGCAAAAATGAATAATTCCAACGAATATACGATCCAAATTCTGGATGTTTAAGCAATAATACGCTTAAATATTAAAAAATCTTATTTATTGTATCTGTTAGCGTCACACAGGCGACTCTCGATGCCTGTCCGCTAGAACGCCCTAACCGTCTAAAAATTGTCTGAGTGACTTAAAATCAATCTGCTGTATAATGCCATCATATGCTGATATGGGGCCTGTAACGCTTGCTAAACCTTGTTGTACTTGCTATACGAACTCAAATCCTATGTCCTTTCTGTAATACTTACCTTCAAAGCCAATACGCTCCGCCGTTTGCTTTGACAGCGCCAAAGCCGCCTGCAAACTGCTGTCCAGCGATGTAACGGTCAATACCCTTCCGCCGTTGGTCAGCAGCTGGCCGCCGTTCTCACGGGTACCCGCCTGGAATACCAGCTGGCTGGCGCTTTGCTGCGGGATCCCGCTGATGGCCTTGCCCTTCTCATAATCCTCCGGGTATCCCTTAGACACCAGCATCACGGTAGCGGCTGCACGCGGATCTTCCTGTATGGCCTGCGCCCCCAGGGTACCCGCTTCCGTTGCCTTGAACAGCTCCAGCAGGTCGTTCTTTAAACGGGGCATTACCACCTCCGTTTCCGGATCGCCCATACGGCAGTTGTATTCTATCACGTAAGGATTACCTCCTACGCTGATCAATCCAAAGAAAATAAAACCGTGATATACGATCTTTTCTGCAGCCAAACCAGCCACAGTAGGCCGGATAATCTGCTCTTCCACCTTTTGCATAAAGGCCTTATCAGCAAAAGGTACGGGGGAGATTGCACCCATACCGCCGGTATTCAGTCCTGTATCCCCTTCTCCAATGCGTTTATAGTCTTTTGCAGTTGGCAGCAGCTGATAGCTATGCCCATCTGTGATCACGAATACAGAGAGCTCAATACCTGTCAGGAACTGCTCTATCACTACCTTTTTGCTGGCTTCACCAAACTTGGCAGCCTTGATCATCTGTTCGAACTCGGCAATAGCTTCTTCCCTTGAATCCAGGATCACCACGCCTTTACCGGCTGCCAGGCCATCGGCCTTCAGCACTACCGGCAGCGAATGCTGCTGCAGGTAGGCCACGCCTTCCTCAAAATTCTCTTCGCTGAACTCCCGGTAAGCAGCCGTAGGGATGTTATGCCTTAGCATGAACTGCTTGGCAAAAGCCTTGCTGCCTTCCAGCTGGGCGCCTACTTTGGAAGGGCCCATTACGGGGATATGCTGTAAAGCGGGATCCGCCTTGAAATAATCGTAGATACCTTTCACCAGCGGCTCCTCAGATCCCGGCACCACCATATCAATACCCTGCTCCAGGCAAAAGGCTTTCAGCTGCTCCATCGCGGAAACAGCAATGTTCACATTCTCTCCGTACTGGGAGGTACCACCGTTACCCGGCGCTATGAACAGCTTTTCGCAGAGCGGGCTCTGTGACATTTTCCAGGCGAGCGCATGCTCCCTGCCGCCGCTTCCAAGTAGTAATATCTTCATATTGTTTTCAAGAACACCCTTATGATCCTTGCTGAAAGGTCATCAGCAAAATTTTTGCAAAGAAAGCTCAAAAAATAACCAAACACACCATTTTTTTATGCAGATACCTGAATTTCTTTATCTTGCCGCTTAGCAAACGCTATAAAACACTAAACATACCAACAAAAACTGACCTTCTATGAGTCAACCTGCAGTAATGCAAGAGCCTGTTATTCCTGTCCCCACTTCCCGTAAAGGACATCCGAAAGGGTTGTTCGTACTGTTCTCCGCAGAAATGTGGGAACGCTTTACCTTCTACGGCAACAGAGCGCTGCTCACCTTGTTCCTGGTGTCTGCACTGAATTTTACGCAGGAAGAATCTTCCATCATATACGGCGGTTTCCTGGGCATGGGCTGGCTCACAGCCATGCTGGGCGGTTTTATGGCCGATCGTTACCTGGGCAACCGTAACTGCATTATCATAGGTGGTTTGACCATGTCATTCGGACAATTGCTGATGTTTGTGAGCGCTATTTTATATGCTACCAATGTAGAAACAGCACGCCTCACCATGTGGACCGCCCTCGGTGTTCTCATCCTGGGCAACGGCTTCTTCAAACCCAATATCTCTTCCATGGTAGGGCAACTGTATCCCAAAGGCGATAACCGCCTGGACTCGGCCTTTACCATCTTCTATATGGGCATTAACCTGGGCGCCCTGCTGGGCATTACCATCTGCCCTATCCTGGGTGATGTGAAGCACATAGAAGGAGGAAGGGAAATACGCGACATCACCGCCTTTAAATGGGGCTTCCTGGCGGCCAGCATCGCCATGCTGATAGGCACTACCTTATTCTACCTGCTGAAGAACAAGTATGTGATCAACCCCGAAGGCAAAGGCGTAGGGCTGAAACCACAACAGCACGACGTAGTAGAAGGAGAGGCTGCCCAGGCGCACTTTACCAGAAAAGCCGTTGTTACTACCGTTATAGCGCTGCTTGCCCTGATGGCCTTCTTTAATATAGTAGCCGGCCAAAACGTCCTGTATTCCTTTATCTACAGCACAGGTATCGCGCTCGGCGGATTGATACTTAGCGACAAATCGCTGACTGGTGTGGAAAGACAACGCATTATCGTTATCTATATCGTATCATTTTTCGTAATATTCTTCTGGGCCTGTTTTGAGCAGGCAGGTTCCTCTCTTACCTTTATTGCCGACCAGCAGATGGACCGCAACCTGTTTGGCTGGAATATGCCTCCCAGCCTTGTACAGAACGCCCAATCCCTCACCCTGATCTTCCTGGCCCTGCCCTTTAGCTGGCTGTGGCTCAAATTGCAAAAGCACAAAATGGACCCTATCTCTCCTGTTAAACAGGCGATAGGCCTGGCAGTGCTGGCCCTGGGCTACTTTGTGATCGCGCTGCAGGTGAAGAACCTGGGTAATGAAAAATTAGGCGTCATCTGGTTCCTGCTGTTATACCTGTTCCACACCGTCGGCGAACTGAGCGTGTCTCCCATCGGTATGTCCCTGGTGTCTAAACTGGCGCCTAAACGTTTTAACTCCCTCTTAATGGGCGTATTCTTCCTGTCCAACGCCTCCGGCTATGCGCTGGCAGGTACGCTGGGCACCCTGCTTCCTCCCACCGGCGAAAAGTTCAATACTGCCGCCGAAAACGGTATCGACCTCCAGGGCATCCTGAACGGCACAGTTACCCTTACCGCCCAGCTGCAGGATAAGCTGAAAGAGCTGAAGCTGCCTGCTACCTATCCGCAATTTGCAGGCTTCACCATTCACAACCTGTATGAATTCTTCATGTTATTTGTAATACTGCCCGGCGTAGCCGCTGTATTGCTGTTCCTGTTATCAGGCCTGCTGAAGAAGATGATGCATGGTGTAAGATAATTGCACAATAGCCCGTTAATAAAGCTTAATAAACTTCAACTTCTATCTAAAGCATACACCAAGTATTAATTATGGCAGATTCTAACTTTAAACCCTTTGTTGCTCCCGGGGTCAAGATGAAGGAGCTTACGCTCAAGGCTATCCTCCTGGGTTCCTTCTTTGGTATCATCTTTGGCGCCGCCACCGTATACCTGGCGCTGAAAGCAGGCCTTACCGTTACTGCTTCTATTCCGATCGCAGTAGTGGCCATCACCCTGGGGCGCAGGTTTTTCAAGACCACCATCCTGGAGAATAATATCATTCAGACCACCGGTTCTGCCGGAGAATCTATTGCAGCGGGCGTGGTATTCACCCTTCCGGGCTTCCTCTTCCTGTCTGATCCCTCCAGTGCCGACTATTTTAACTACTTCACCATATTGACCCTCGCCATCTTTGGTGGCGTACTGGGTACTTTGATGATGATCCCCCTGCGGCGCTCCCTCATTGTAAAAGAGCATGGCACCCTTCCTTACCCGGAAGGTACCGCTTGCGGCGATGTGCTGATAGCAGGCGAGAAAGGCGGCGAGTTTGCCAAAACAGCCTTCTGGGGCCTTGGTTTCGCTTTCGCTTACGCCCTTTTGCAGAAGGTGCTGCACGTTATCGCAGAAGTGCCTTTCTACATGACCAAACAAGCTAACAAATACTTCCCTTCTGCCCGTGTGAGCGGTGAGATCACGCCTGAGTACATGGGTATCGGTTATATCATCGGCCCCCGTATTTCCGGCGTACTGGTAGCGGGCGGCGTACTGGCCTGGTTCTGTATCATACCGCTGCTGGCTTCCCTGGTACCGGCTGATATCATTGCCAGCCAGCTGGTAAAACTGGGCTACCTGGCTAACCTCGCCACCCCCGGCGGCAGAGGAACCTGGGATCCTGCTACCCATACTTTTGCAGATTATTCCGCCGCTATTTATTATGCCTATATCCGCCAGATTGCGGCGGGTACAGTGGCAGCAGGCGGTTTCATTGCCTTGCTGAAAACCATCCCTACTATCGTAGCTTCTTTCAAAGGCAGCCTGGGTTCTATTAAAGACAAAGGCAATGCAGCAGCCGGAGAAACAGCAGTGCCCCGTACTGAAAGAGACCTGAACATCCGTGTAGTGGGTTTCGGCAGTCTTGCGCTGGTGATACTGATGTCATTCCTGCCCCAGCTGCCCGGCGATTCTATCGGCCAGAAACTGCTGATAGGTTTGCTGGTAGTGATCTTTGGCGCGTTCTTCGTAACAGTGTCCAGCCGTATCGTAGGCCTGATCGGTAACTCCAATAACCCGATCTCCGGTATGACCATCGCCACCCTGATGGGTACCTGTCTGCTGTTCATCGCAGTAGGCTGGAGCGGTAAATTATACGAGCCCCTGGCCCTGGTAGTAGGCGGTATGATCTGTATCGCAGCTGCCAACGCAGGCGCTACCTCACAGGATCTGAAATCCGGCTATATCGTAGGCGCTACACCCCGTAACCAGCAGCTGGCCCTCTTTGTAGGCGCCATTGTTTCTTCCGTGGTGATAGGCCTTACCGTTAAGTTCCTGGACCAGCCTACCCAGGCTATGATCAATAACGGTGTAACCGGCCATGCTATCGGCAGCCAGTATTATCCTGCTCCGCAGGGCACGCTGATGGCTACCCTGGCAAAAGGCATCCTGTCTTTCAACCTGGACTGGCAGTTTGTATTGGCGGGTGTGTTCATCGCCATCACCATGGAGCTCTGTGGTATTAAATCACTGTCTTTTGCCGTAGGTGCTTACCTGCCCCTGTCTACCACCCTGCCCATCTTCATCGGTGGCGCTATCCGTGGCATTATCGACAACCAGCGTAAAAAGAAGAATATCCATGTATCTGCCGAAGAAGAAGAGCTGGGTAAAGGCAACCTGTTTGCAACCGGCCTGGTGGCTGGCGGCGCCGTTGCCGGTGTATTGATCGCCGTACTCTCCGGTTTTAACGCTACCGCGCCTATTATGGAAGCCCTGAACCTGGAAGAAGGTATTCGCGGCACATTAGGCCAGGGAGGATACTTCTTACTGGCGACAGTATTCTTTGCCTTTATGGGTATTGTGCTGTACAGGATAGCTAAACAACAGAATAAAATAGAGCTGTAAAGCTTTACAGATACTTAAAAAGGGCCGTCACTAACGAAGCGACGGCCCTTTTTTATATCTTTCACATACCCTCCACATACCTTCCATATACCCTCCATATCCCCCCGGGTACCCCTCCGCGTCATTGCGAGGAGCCCAGGGGCCTGGCGGGTTGGCCGCGACGAAGCAATCTCCTGACGCAATCTACTACGCAATCTTCGCGGAGATTGTGTTAAAAGATTGCTTCGTCGCCCCTGCACAAAAGGCTCAACTGCTCCTCGCAATGACGCGGAGTGGATAGACTTCCAATATTATTTTACCTGTCTTCTCCTTGTCTTCTCCTAGGCTTCTCCTTGTGTTCTCCTTGCAATATCCTGGCCCCAGGGCTTTTTGTTAAAATACCATCACTTTCCCTCCGCTGCCGTCCTCCAGGCATACACCCGCTTGATACTCGGATGCCCATTTAACTTATTAATACACACCAAACTGATCTTCGTCTCATTCAAATTCACCGCCTCCAAATGCTTTAAACCCACTAAATATTCACTAATCCCATCCCCGACAGGATTCTTCTCCAACCTCAGCTTTTCCAGGTTAACCAGCTGCTTTAAAAAGCCCAGGTCATCCTCCCCCAGCCCATTATCCGACAAATTCAGCCAGATAATATTCGGCCCCAGCTTCAACAGGTCTTCCTTAATATCAGCCACACGCGTTCCCGAGCCCGCAGGCAAAGTAATATCCAGCATCACCGGGTGCTGTAACATCACCCTTACCATCAGCCCTTTTCTGCGCAGGTTTTCCACCGGCTGCAGATCCAGCAAGGCCGGTATGGCAGGATTAATATGCTGCTCTATTGCAGCTGTTGCACCCTCTTCCGGAGCTCCCCCGCCCATGCCCAGCCAGGAAGCTACCTGCGCCTGTATAGCGCCTTTATCCTTCATATCCTTCACCGGCTTACCCGTAACAGCCGCCTGTGCTATCCACCAGCGGATGATTGCTGTTTCTGTTTTGGTCAGCCGTGGTTTTCCATCAGCAGGCATGAACTTTTCATCCGCCGCATCCATGGTGATCCGTTTATACAATTCGCTTTCCTCCGGTTTACCCGCTACAACAGCAGGGCCGTTCTTCCCGCCTTTCAGCAGGTGCTGTATATCCTGCATGGATAAATTCCCTTTCAGCTTACCCTGCCGGTGGCATTGGCTGCATTTCTTTTCCAGTATAGGCTGCACTACATCTTCATAGATCAATGCAACATCTGCACTGGCAGGTTTCGTTCTTTCTTTATAAGTCAATGTGGCCAGCGTGAGATAATCATTACCGTGGGTAAGGTTCCCTCCCTGGTGACCCGTATAGCCTATCAGGCCCACAAGCCCGGCCAGCAATACCGTAAAAGCTTTAGCTGGAAGTGTAAAGGAACGTCTGGCCCTTTCTGTGCTCAGCCACCATAATACACCGGACACAATAGCCAGCACAATACCCGCAAAGCGGTGACGGCCCAGGGTTTTTACATCATAATCACCCCCCAGCGATAGCAGGTAGCCAAAAATACAGGCCATCACAGCCGCTGCAAAACCAGCCAGCAATGTAAGCGGCACAGCGGGTTTCAGTGAAGTATAACGGGGTGTATAAGACAGTACATCAAACAGTACTGCCAGCAATAAACACCCAATGGGCAGGTGCACGACCAGCGGATGCAACCTCCCTGCAAACGTAAAGATGTCCAGCAGCATTACACACGGGTTAATTTAACAGGGGCAGTATGGTTGGCATTCCACTGGCATACGTACAGGTTTTTCTCATCATCCACACATACGTCATGGCCATGCTGGAAAACAGGATTGGCAGCCTGCAAGGTAGGCTGCAGCACGCCGTTCTTATACACAGGTGCGGCCCCGCCCGGATTGGATACTACTTTGTTCTCTCCATCCAGGATGGTTACAAAACCGGAGTTATCGAAGCGTTTACCACTAGCATCTTTTGACCAACAAACGCCCGCATACAGTTGATGATCATCCATTACAGCACGGCATACATACATGCCGGGCATATCTATCTGCCTGATGAACTTTCCATCCAGTGTGAACACTTTAAAACAGTTCTCCTCCCTTGAGGTACAGATCAGCACCGGGTTATTCTTATCGCGATTGTCAATCGCCACCCCATGCGCATTCACCAGGTTATGCGCTTTATTGGCATTGTGATGCCCGCCGAAGTGACGGATATACTGGCCTTTGCTGTTGTATTGAATGATATAATCAGAACCGTAACCATCTGCCACATAGATGTCTCCGTTAGGCGCAATGGCAGTTTCCGTAGGCTGGAAATACTCGTCATCCTTATAGATGCCGATAGTACGCGGATGCCCGATAGCAAAGATCAGGCGTCCGTTCAGATCTGTTTTCACCACCTGACCTGCCTGGCGTTGCCAGGCGCCTGTTCTGTCCTGGTACCAGCCGCAATCGGTGATGAACAGGAAATCTTCTCCGCCTTCTTTGGAGATCGATAAGCCATGTCCGCCGGGGAATGCGCTGCCCCAGTAATCCAGCAGCTTACCTGATTTATCGAAAATGAGGATGTTATTACGGGTACTATCGCCCAGCATGATCAAACGGCCTTTGCTGTCCTGCACCATTTCATGACAGTTGAACAGCGGCGTATTATTTACGCTGATCTTTGCCCACTGTTTGTCTGCTTTATATGTATAGGAGCCATGTCCGATGGTTACCACATCCGGCTCCAGGTCTTTATGCAGGATGGAAAAACCGGCTACAGGTTTTGCTACGGCAATTGCAGAAGCCATGGCAGCATTTTTGATAAAATCTCTTCTGTTGGATTGCATGGAATTTAGATTACAGGTTATTGGTTTAAGCCAGGAGATCCTTTACCACCTTGCCCTCCACATCTGTCAGGCGGAAGCGCCGGCCCTGGAATTTATACGTCAGTCTTTCGTGATCTATGCCCATAAGATACAACAAGGTAGCCTGAAAATCATGCACGTGTACCGGATCTTTTACAATATTATAACTGAAGTCATCGGTTTCTCCATAGCTGAAACCCGCTTTTACACCGGCCCCGGCCATCCACATGGTAAAGCAGCGCGGATGATGATCACGTCCGTAATCAGTAGCAGAGAGCTTCCCTTGTGAGTACACGGTACGGCCAAATTCTCCACCCCACACTACCAGCGTATCTTCCAGCAGCCCTCTTCTTTTGAGGTCTTTAATAAGTGCGGCAGTGGCCTGATCAGTGGCTTTGCATTGCTGCGCAATAGCGCTGGGCAGATTGCCATGCTGATCCCATCCCTGGTGATAAAGCTGCACAAACTTCACATCTTTTTCCAGCAGCTTGCGGGCTAATATACAATTGGCGGCATAAGTACCTGGATCGCGGCTGTCAGGGCCGTACATCTCAAATATATCCGCCGGCTCGTCTGACACATCCATTACTTCAGGCACAGAAGTCTGCATGCGGTAAGCCATTTCATATTGCGCGATACGTGCATCCACTTCGGGATCTCCATAGGCGCTGTTCTGCAGCTGATTCAGTTTACTGAGATATTCCAGCATTTCTTTCCTGTCTGCACCATCATATCCCTCCGGATCATTCAGGAACAGCACCGGATCTTTACCGGCCCTGAACTGTACGCCCTGGTGCCTGGAAGGCAGAAATCCATTCCCCCATAAACGTGCATACAGTGGCTGATCTTTCTGCCCGTTCTTCGATACCAGTACAATAAAGGTGGGCAGGTTATTATTATCCGATCCCAGTCCGTAACTGATCCAGGAGCCGATAGAAGGCCTGCCGGGCAATTGATTACCGGTCTGGAAGAATGTAATGGCCGGATCGTGATTGATCGCTTCTGAGTAGAGTGATTTTACAATACACAATTCATCGACCACGGCAGCGGTATGTGGCAGCAGCTCGCTTACCCAGGTTTTGTTCTCACCATGTTGGTTGAACTTATAAATAGAAGGCGCCACCGGTAATATGCTTTGATTAGCACTCATGCCCGTCAGCCGTTGCCCGTTACGTACAGAAGGCGGCAGGTCTTGCCCCAGCAGGCTGGCCAGCTTGGGTTTATAATCGAATGTTTCCAGCTGCGAGGGCCCTCCGCTCATGAACAGGTACACTACTCTTTTTGCTCTCGGTGCAAAATGCGGTAATGCTTTCAGTATGTCTGATTCCAGGCCTGCTGCGCTGCTCACCGCTTTCGGCGTACTGCCAAATAGCTGGCGGCCCAGGAGTGAGCCCATGGCCAGCGCGCCAAGTCCCAGTGAGGTCTTTGTCAGGAAAGTACGCCTGTCCAGCTTTTTATTCAGCTGATTGAAATCAGGCGTGTGCAGCTTAAATATATCGTCGTGATGATGTGACATAAGCTTTTATCTTTTGGTAAGGGCCGCATCTGAATTCAGTATGGTATTCGCTACCACCGCATTGGCAGCCACTAATGCGGCATCCAGTTTTTTATCTGCAATATATTGTCCGGTATGCAGCCAGCCTTTGGTTTTTGCCGGATGCGCTCTGAACTTCGTTTGCTCAGCATCGCGCAGTTTCATTAGCAAGGTTACTTCCTGTGCAGCGGGTGTACGTCCTGTTAGTTTACGATAGGCATCGATGATACCTTGGGATCCATTGCCCGCTCTTGTTATTTGTTCGCCCAATACACTGGATGCTTCGATGAATGTAGGATCATTCAATGTTACCAGGGCCTGCAGCGGCGTATTGGTTTGCTGCCTTCTTACTACACAATAGCTGCGGGATCCGGCGTCGAAGGTTGCGAGTGTAGGATTGGGTACTGATCTCTTAATAACCACGTATAGGCTTCTGCGGTATACCGCCTTTCCGGTATCGCGTGTATAGGTAGTATTATTAATTTCCCATAAGCCTTCCGGCTGATAAGGTTTTACGCTTTTACCACCTATCTGCAGGTCCATCAGGCCGCTTGCCATCAGCGCATTATCACGGATCATCTCTGCCGTCATACGATAGGCGGGCCCATGGGATAAGAGCCGGTTCTCGGGGTCTTTCTCCCTGGCTATGGCGCTTGCACGTGAGTCCTGTCGGTAAGTGGCAGACATTACGATCATTTTGTTCAGCTGCTTTATATTCCAGCCTGATTCGCGGAAGTGTATGGCCAGCCAGTCCAGCAGCTCCAGGTGACTGGGCATCTCGCCCTGGTTACCGAAATCGCCGGAAGTTTTCACCAGGCCGATGCCGAAAAAGCTCTGCCAGATACGGTTCACCACAACTCTTGCAGTTAACGGGTTATCTTTATCCGTGAGCCATTGCGCTAATCCATAACGGTTCTTCGGCAACTTTTTCGAAAAAGGCAGAATAGCTTCCGGTGTGTTCGGGAATACTTCTTCTCCTAATGCATCATAGTTTCCTCTCAGCAGGATATGTGTTTTGCGCGGCTTTGGCATTTCCTGCATCACCATCAGCTCAGGCACATTCTCTGTTGAATCGGCGAGAGTGGTGCGCAGCTGCTGCAATGTTGCCTGCGCTTTCAGCGTAGCCGGATCAACAGCAGCAACATAATAATCTTCCAGTGCCTGCAAACCTGCGTCTGATAGATGATCCACCGACTGATCCGTGATCTCCTGCCATTTCGCTTTACCTGCGGTGATCTTTATTTCATAAGGCGTCAGCACCCGGTTATATACCAGCACATCATCCGCCTTACCATTTTTAAAGCCCAGGCCTCTCCACCATCCGCCTATCTGCAGGCCGGGCTGCGGACCATTTATAAAGAGAATATCTTTCGTCAGCTGATCCATCGTTGTTTCCATCGGCACAGGCTGTCCGTCCATATACAGCTGCAGCCCTGCTGCTTTCGATGAACCGTCGTATGTAAGCGTCAATTGGATCCAGCGGTCTTTAGGCACTGGTGCTTTGGACATCCTGGTAATAGCATTGGAAGGGGCCGTATGGGCCATATTTATTTCCAGGCGGTCATCCTTCAGGTAAAGATGATATCCCCTGAAATTATATAATCGTTCTGCCTGGCTTTTATGAAAGATCACACCTTCTTTCAGCTCTTTCGGGATATTCACCCAGATACCTACACTGAAAGGATCAGAGCGGCGGAAGATACCTGTACGGCCCAGGTCCAGCCAGGTATCGCCATTCAGCACTAATGCTTTGCCATTGTGGCCATCCGTAAATACAGGCGCATCACCCGGCTGACCGGTTTCACGTCTCATGCTGCCCTTACCTTGTGAATGCACGCTATTATTAAACATGGCATTGTCCAGCTTATAATAAGCCTGCAATCCTGCCGACGGAATGGGCTCATGGGCCAGCTTTTTATAAGCGCCGCTCTGCAGCCATTTCCCGAATCCCGTAGCATCCGCCTGCTTTTTTTCTGCTGCGAGCTTTTGCTCCTGTTGCCCCACACAACGCTGCATATATTGCAGCAACGCTTCCTTCTCTTTATCAGGCAGCATCAGCGTAGGGGTGGGCAATGCATCATCCCAGGAGATCTGCCCGGCTTCTTTCACGTTGTTGAAGAAGCTGAATAGTTCGTAATAACTCTTCTGTGAAACCGGATCGAATTTATGATCATGGCATTTGGCGCAACCTACAGAAATGGCCAGGAAAGCCTCTCCAAAGGTATTGGTCCTGTCTACCACATATTCTGCTTTGAACTCATCTTCAATAATACCGCCTTCCATATTCTGCGGGTGATTGCGGTTAAATGCCGTAGCGATCAGCATCTCCTTTGTAGGGTGAGGCATCAGGTCGCCTGCCAGCTGCCATTGAATGAATTTATCGTAAGGAAAATTGCTGTTAAAAGCATTGATCACCCAATCACGGTAAGGCGACATATCCCGCAAACGGTCTACGGTATACCCATGCGAGTCTGCATAGCGCGCCACATCCAGCCAGTCTACCGCCATCTTCTCACCATAATGCGGAGAGCTTAATAAGCGGTTTACCTGCTTTTCATACGCATTGGGTGATTGATCTTTCAGAAAAGCATCTATCTCCTGCAAGCTGGGCGGCAGGCCTGTGAGGTCCAGTGAAAGCCTTCTTAACAAGAGTTCCTTATCCGCTTCCGGCGAAGCTTTCATGCCTTCCTGCTCCAGTCTTTTTATGATGAAGTTATCTATCTCGTTATACGCTACAGCATCCTTGCCTAGGCTGGGAACAGCATGCTTTTCGGGCTTTACAAAGGCCCAGTGTGGCTTATAGGGAGCGCCTTTTTTAATCCATTTTATCAGCACTGCCTTTTCCTTTGCACTCAGCTGCAGATGCGATTCAGGCGATGGCATCTTATATTCAGGATCATTGGATAGTATGCGGTGAAAGAGCTCACTACCCTGCAGGTTGCCCGGATCGATGGCCACCTTACCCGGGTTCTCGGGGAGCTCACCGAAAGCGGATGCAGGGAGGTCCAGCCGCAGGCCCGCCTTCTGCTTGCCTTTATCAGGCCCATGGCAGGCAAAACATTTATCTGAAAGCACAGGCTTCACATCCTTATTATAATCCAGCTTTTCAGGCAAGGCTTGATAAGCAGCAGCTACATCTTCGGGCAGATCTGGCGAACAGGCGTATAGGCAGCAGCATACCACTGCAAGGAGTATTGAACAACGTGGAAGATACATCCCGGCTGATAATTTTAATTTACTTAAAAGTACCGCCCTCCGGCAGGAAATAGTTATACAAACACAACAGTTTTTTGCACAAATCCGACTTTTATAGTTAATTTCAGCCAGGAACGTCTGCCAGCCTAACTTACCGATATGAACAGGATGGTTTTAAAAGGGACTTTTTCTCTCCTGAATGTCGACTATGTGCAATTGGGAGCAAACTGGAACTATAAGAATGTGACCAGTACTTTTTACCGCATTTACCTGATAGATGACGGTAACGGCGTGCTGTATAATCCGGGCAGCTCCTTCGCATTGGAAAAAGGTTACCTCTACATGGTCCCCAGCTTTACCACCTGTAATTACTATTGCGGCGAGCACCTGAGCCAGTACTATATCTCTTTTATTGAAGAAGCGCCGGATGGCACTTCCCTCTTCGCCAACAACAGGCGGATATTGAAAGTGCCTGCCATTCCTTCCGACCTGGAACGCTTTAAACGGATCCTGGAGCTGAATCCCAACAGGGGCCTAAAACGGTCAGAAGACCCGAAAGTGTATGAAAAGTATCCTGTGCTGCAAAGCTTCCGTGAATTGAATAATTACATGCAGCTGTCTGTTTATGTGGAAACCCAGGGCCTCTTGCTGCAAATGCTATCCCGCTTTTTGACGCCGGATTGTTTCGGGTCGCCTGAATCTGTTATTCACTCCAGGATCTCAGATGCCATCAACTATATCCAGACCAACCTGCATAAGCCTATTACAGTAGCCCAGCTGGCACAGCGGGCCAATCAGAACGCGGATTATTTTTCAAGATTATTCAGGGAAAATACAGGAGAACGCCCGCTCTCCTACATCCAGTTAAAGCGGGTAGAGCGGGCGCAGTTCCTGCTGGAAAATACAGATCATCCGCTGGCAGAGATAGCTGCGGAAACAGGCTTTGAAAGCCTCTCATATTTCACCAGGACCTTCAAAGAGAAGACAGGGCAGACACCGGGTGAATACAAAAAGAATCACCGTTTGTTGTAACCATCAGATAAAATCTAGGTAGGCATATTGCTGCTTCAGGATGTCTTTATCATCTGCCGTCAGCCACTTGTTCAGCAGGGTAGCATACACACTTTTGAAATCCACCTTATACTGCAAGTCACCTTCTGAGAGATTAGTAAGATCAGGCCCTTCATTCAACAATCCTTTACGCTGCAATCCACCGCCGATCAGGAACATATTATTGGCAGTGCCGTGATCTGTACCACCGCTGGCATTCTGGCCCACACGACGGCCAAATTCAGAGAAGGTCATCACCACTACATCCTGGAAACGGTTGTTCTTTTTCAGGTCATTTACAAATACAGACACTGCCTCATCCAGTTGTTTGAACAGTCTTTCCTGCTGTCCCTGCTGACCAACGTGCGTATCAAAGCTACCATGCGACACATAGTATACCTTGGTATTGATATCAGACATGATCAGCTCTGCGATCACCTTCATATTCTTGCCTAATGCGGAATTGGGATAGCTTTCGGAAGAGCGGTACGTTTTGAACTGCTGTTGTATGTAGGATGCGGAAGAAATAGTTTCCGCCATGGTCTTGTACAGGTAATCTACATTATGGTGCTCATCATGCGCTTGTTCATGCGTACGCATCAGGTCCCTGAAATAGGCTTCATTGCTGGTATTATACAACCTGTTGGGATCTACAAATGCCAGGCCTTTAGCGGCTTCTCCTTTCATGGCCAGGCTCAAAGTATCATCTATTTCCAGCGCCTGCGTAGGTTTATCGCATCCCTTACATTGTGCATCGAGATAACGTCCTATCCAGCCGGTGCTCCAGTAATCCTGTGCATTGCTGGCAGAATGCCAGATGTCCATAGAGCGGAAATGGCTTCTGTCAGGATTAGGATACCCTACATTGTTCAGTATCCCCATGGCGCCATCATCATATAGTCCCTTTAAGCCCGTCAGCGAAGGATGCAGGCCCATTTCATCAGTGAGCGAAAGCGCAGCCTCGCGTTTAATACCTAAGGCAGGGCGCATCTTATAGTAAATATCGTTACGGTAAGGGATCACGGTATTCAATCCGTCATTACCGCCGGAGAGCTGTATTACCACCAGTACTTTATTGCCTGGCGGCACCAGCTGTCCTTTTTCAAATGCTTTCAGGAATTTGGGCATCATAGCGGCGGCCGAAGCCAGTGAACCCACCTGCAGAAAACGGCGTCTGTTAAGTATCAGCATAATGATCGGATTAGGTTTAACACAATTGGTATTCAGGTGTGCTCATCACATCTATGGTCACTGTCTTGATATAGTTCTCACGCGAAGATGCATCCGCGTATTTATCCAGCAGGGATTTATTGGCGTTCGCATTTTTCATCAGCAATGCACCGGCTATTTCATCTGCCAGGCGTTCACGCGGAATGTCTTTGAAGGCATCCAGGTAAGGCTGCCAGTTGATCCGTGCGTTTACGCGGCGGGCATATAATTTCCGCAGGCTTTCATTGAGTTCCAATGTCATCTTATAACGTGCGCCTTCTCCCATCTCCGGCGTGATCTCTTTCGGGCGGGCGTTCAATTCCTGCGAGTATAATATCACCTGCGGCAGGCGTAGACGGAACATTAAACTGGAACTGTCTATCCAGCTACGGCCACCGGGCCATCCTGCCACATTGGGCGGATAGAACAGCACTTGTCCCAACAGGCCTTCAAACAACAGCATTGTTTCTTCCCGCTCAAACTCCATGGGGATGGCGCGACGCATACCTACCAGCAATTCTACCGGTGGTTTAATACGGCTGCCTACATGCTGCGTATCATAGAACCAATCTGACATGAAGATCTCTTTCATCAGACCGGCAATATCATAACCGGATTGATAGAATTTATCAGACAGTGTTGCTAAACGATCCTCATCTAGCTGCACATCATCAACAAAGTAGCGATAGATCTTCCCGGTAATATAACGGGCAGTTTGACGATGTTCCAGTAAGATCTTCAGCATATCATCGCCGTTAAAACGTCCTGTTTTACCTAATACGGTTTTCTCACCATCGTCATGCACACGTTCCCGGAAAACGAATTGACCATCGCCGTCAAATCCCCATCCGGTAAAGGCCCTGGCAGCTTCCTTCACATCCTGTTCGGTGTAATTACCACGTCCCATGGTAAAGAGTTCCATCACTTCGCGGGCGAAGTTCTCGTTAGGATGCTGTTTGCGGTTCTGCTGGTTATTCAGGAACTGCAGCATGGCTGGTGTTTTAGACACAGCGCTCAGCAGATCGCCGAAATTGCCCAGCGCATTTTCGCGTACTACCTGCAGCAATTGCTGATTATAGATCACGTTCTGCGTACGGCAGGCAAAATGCCCGTGCCAGAACAGCGCCATTTTTTCTCTCAGCGGATGTTCGCTGCTGATCATGGTTTGCAGCCAGGCCAGGTTAAGCTCTTTCACACCCTGGGTGTTCATTTTACGCACCTGCTTGCGTTCTTCCGCACTCATATCTTTTACTTTCTTATAATCCGGCAGCTCGGTTGCGCTGATCACTTCAACGGGGATCAATGACTGTTTTTTAGGGCCATTCAGTACATGATGTACAGTTTGTTTACGGCGTTGATCCGTCCATGAAAGTATAAGGGGGAGTGGTTCTCCAAACCCGGCGCGCCAGGCCAGGTGTTGCATCTGTAATTTATCGGATACCAGCGCCATGAAAAAAAGGGTTTCATGTTAAGACGATGAAATGTCGATGAAGTTTAATATTAGCTGAAAGCTACAAGATGCAAGTATTAGCCGATAGTAAACGTTATCGACCTGACACGACATCGCTTGAGGCTTGCAGCTCTTTACCTGAATTTCCACACCGGGTACTGCTCTCCTTCCTTAAACTTATCCTGCTCAGGCGGCAGTTCCATAAACGCATCTGCTTTCAGCAAACTCGCAAGATCACCAGAGCCGTGATAGGCATGCGGTATGGCTTTCCATTGCCCGGAAGCCTGCGCCTGTAATTGTACAGGCAAAAAGTAGGTCATCGGTTTATCAAACAATATATCAGCTCCCAGCACAGCATAGGAGGGTGCGGGCGGTTCCTGTCCCATTGCAGTCAGTATCCAGGGTTGCACATAACGGTAGTAACACATAAAGCCCGACACGGGATTGCCCGGAAGCGCAAATACCACCGGCCCTTCATGGATCACGCCAAACAGCAAAGGTTTACCGGGACGTTGTTCCACTTTATGAAAAATGCGTTGCATGCCCAGCTCTTCCAGTATTTGCGGCAGATGATCAAACTTACCCGCAGATACCGCGCCGGAGCAGATCCATATATCTGCATCCCGCAGGGATGTCAATAATTCAACAATGGCCTGCTTATTATCTTCTACATGATGACAATCTGCCCGGATGCCCAGCTCACGCAGCGAAGCGGCCAGGCTCCACATATTGGAGGTACGTATCTGGTGAGGAGCGGGCGTATCTGTCACCGGTACCAGTTCATCACCGGTAGAGATGATCGCCACTTTGGGCAGGCGGCCTACTTTCACGCGATACTTGCCAACCGTGGCCAGCACGCCGATCTCTGCCGCTGTTATCCGGGTGCCAGAAACAATCAGGGTTTGTCCGGCTCCTACATCCATTCCCTCCCAGTGTATATTCTGCTGCGGCGCCACGGGCTGTGTAATGGTAAAACGGCGGAAGCCTTCGTGCTCTGAGGGCTGCAGATGTTCATAGGGTATGACGGTATCTGTCAGTTCCGGCAATACTGCCCCGGTCATCACTTCGAGGCAATTAGCCATATTGGATAATTGTTTGCCGGGCATGCCAGCAGCCTGCAGATCTTCCACGCCGAAAATGGTTTGTCCTTTGGCATAGCTTTCCCCGAAGTTAATGGCAATCCCATCCATGGTTACCCGGTTAAAGGGAGGAAAGGGGCGGTCCGCCACTACAGGCTCGCGCAATATCCTGCCTATGGCGTCCATAAATGGCACCTGCTCGGCGCCCAGGTCGCGTACCGACTTCATCACAGCAGCATAAGCAGTAGATACATCTAGTAGCATTGTGTTAACTTTATGAAAAATAGCTACAAGCCGCAAGCTACAAGCTACAAGCTACAAGAAACATTCTGCAACTGCTTGGAGCTTGTAGCTGACAGCTTGAAGCTTTTGTGTAAATTTATCGCATTATGTCCAATACATCAACCCCTCAGCAGTTCTCTCATCTGGATGAGAAGAACCAGCCGTCCATGGTAGACATCAGTGACAAGAGCAGTACTATTCGTGTAGCCATCGCCGAAAGCCGTGTATGGCTGCCTGAGGTCATACGTCGCGAGTTCAGCGGTGGGGATATCAATACCCGCAAGGGAGCCGTGTTTCAGACTGCCATCATCGCCGGTATCATGGCGGCAAAGAAAACACCGGAGCTGATTCCCCTCTGCCATACCCTGTTGCTGGACAACTGCAGCGTAGAGATCCAGCTGGTGAATGAAGAAGCCCTGATCCGCTGCACCGTAAAAACCACCGGCAAAACCGGTGTGGAAATGGAAGCCCTCACGGGCGCAAGCGTGGCAGCCCTCACGGTATACGATATGTGTAAGGCCTTCACCCATGAGATGATCATCCGTGAAACCAAATTGATCAGTAAAACCGGCGGAAAACGCGATGTATTAGTACCTTAGTAGTATGGAATTAAAAGGGCTCATATTATGCGGCGGCTATAGTACCCGCATGCAGCAGGATAAAAGCAATATTTCCTATCATGGCGTACCGCAATGGCAATACCTGCTTACACTGCTGCAGGGCATCGTACCGGAGGTCTATATCTCCTGCAGGCCCGACCAGGAAGCCATTTTTGCAGGCGCCGCTCCCCTTATTCCTGATAGCGTTCCCGGCGGCGGACCGGCCACCGGCTTGCTGAGCGCAAGCGCTGCTTATCCGGGAACGGCCTGGTTCGTACTGGCCTGTGATCTTCCCCTCATCAGCCATCAAAGCCTGGAATACCTGGCTTCCTTCCGCAACCCGGAAAAAGCGGCTACCGCCTTTATCAGCCCGGTGAACCATCTGCCCGAGCCATTAATTGCCATATGGGAGCCCCGCGGCCTCGAAGTACTGGCGCAAAGTGTGGCAACAGGCAAGTCATGCCCGCGTAAAGCTTTGTTACAAACCGATATACAAGTGTTGGAAAATCCCTATGCAGGGGAGCAGTTCAATGCCAATACACCGGAAGAAATGCAGGAAGCCATTAAGTTGATCAGATAATCAGGGGTGCGCCGCTACCCATACTTCTCCATCCTCAAAATATTCCTTTTTCCAGATGGGAACCGTCTCTTTCAGCGTATCTATCGCATACTGGCAGGCAATGAATGCAGCTCCCCGGTGCGGCGCTGCGGCGGCTATCACTACTACGGTCTCTCCCGGCAGCTTTTCCCCGCTTACATGTAAAATGGCTATTCTTTGGATACCCATTTCCTGCTGGATATGGCGGGCTATCTTCTCCATTTCCTGCAGCGCCATGGGCGTATAGCATTCAAAATAAAGCTTTTGTACGCTTTTCCCCTTCGTTTGGTTCCTGACCGTGCCTATAAAAACGGCTACTCCTCCGCAGGAGGGTGATTCTACAAAATCAACCGCTTCCTGTACGGTAATACTGTCTTTTATTTCTACTAATAAGTCCATAGGTCATCCTCCGCTTACCGGCGGTATTACGGCTATTTCATCACCCGGCTGCAGGGCATCGCCGTCTGCAGCATATACTTTGTTCACGGCGATCATGCAGGAGCGCAGGTCCCGCAGGCGCGGATACCGGCCATACAGGTACTCCCTCAGGGCAGCTACCTGCTCAACAGGTGCATCCACCTGGATCACCGGGGCCCCGGCGATATCTTTTGCTATGCCAAATAATAACACTTTCATACGCTACTGCAAATTATTGCATTAAAACTACAATATACCCTGTCTAAAGTAGTATTTTTGGATATCACGAGCATTGAACAACATGAAGATCAGGATCAGGGGAAATACCATCCGTTACCGGCTCGATAAACAGGACATCAGTGCCCTGCAACAGACCGGGAGAGTGGAAGCAGACACCATAATAGGGGCGCAGGCCCTTCATTTCTGTATAAAGGCCAAGGATATTGCCAACGCCACCGTTAAGCTGGAAGCCTTCGGCCTCCATCTCTCACTACCACAACAGCAGGTAAAGCAATGGACCGAAACAGACCAGGTAGGCATCGAAGCAGAACTGCCCAACGCAGACGGCTCCCTGCTTACAATACTGGTGGAGAAAGATTTTAAATGCCTCACCCAGCGTGATGAGGATGACAGCCAGGCCTTTGACAATCCCCTGGCCGGGCATAACTGCTGAATGGAATGCTAAAAGACGCACACAACCGTACGATCAACTACGTAAGGCTGGCGGTTACAGACCGCTGCAACCTGCGCTGTACCTACTGCATGCCTGAGCATATGCAGTTCCTGCAACGCCGTGAGCTGCTTACCTACGAGGAGATCCTCCACCTGATGCAGCTCCTGGCTGCCGAAGGCGTGAGCAAAGTGCGCATCACCGGCGGAGAGCCTTTCCTCAGAAAAGACCTGCTCCACCTGCTCGAAAAGCTGTCGGCCACACCTGGTATAGATCAGATCTCCATTACCACCAATGGCGTACTCACCCGTTCCTTCATCCCGGCCCTGCAGTCCCTTGGCATCCGTAACATCAATCTGAGCCTGGACACCCTCCAGCGCGATAAATTCAAACTGATCACATTTCGTGATGAGTTCGAGGCGGTAATAGCTACCTTCCATTCCCTGCTGGAACATGACATGAAGTTGAAGATCAACGTGGTGGTGATGGATGGTGTTAATACTGAAGAATTACTGGATTTTGCAGCCCTTACCCGCGACTATCCCGTTTCCGTACGCTTTATAGAAGAAATGCCTTTTAATGGCCACGGCAAGACCTTCTCCGGTCCGCTGTGGAACTATGAACATATACTGAACAACATCCGCGCTGTATACCCGCTGGAAAAAATGGCAGATGCACCTAATGCCACTTCCATTAATTATCATGTTCCCGGCCACCTGGGCCAGATTGGTGTAATACCCGCTTACAGCCGTACTTTCTGCGGCAGCTGCAACCGTATCCGCATTACGCCCACCGGCGGCTTAAAGACTTGCTTGTACGGAAAAGATGCCATTAATGTGAGAGACCTGCTTCGTACAGGCGCAACAGATGAGTATCTGATGCAAGAGGTGCAGCAGGCGATCTATCGCCGTTTTGCCAATGGATTTGAAGCAGAAAAGGATAATGAGAAGATGGTGAGTATGTCGGAGATAGGAGGGTAATTACTACTGCCGGCTCTTTTGAGTCGCCTTTTTCTTATTTCTTACTATTGTTAGATCATGCTCATTTTGCAGATGCAGCCAGAATTCAGCATCAATATCTAAAACTTCCTCCAGTTTAATAGCCAAAGCCGCCGTAATGTTACGCTTTCCAGCAAATAACTCACTTAAATGCTGTGGTAACAATTCAATTGCTGCGGCAAATTCTTTCTTTATTAAACTACGTGCCTCAACTTCATCCTTCAACACTTCACCAGGGTGAATAGCGATTTTAGAATGGATCGGCTGACCATTTTTACCTAAAACTATATTTTCACTATACATTTTGCGCATGTTTCAATGATAATCCTCAAGAGAGTAGATTTCAATTGTCTCCACTGTAATCTTTACTTTCAAGCCTTTTTTTTCTATCTTAAAAATAAGCCGATACTGGTCATTTACCCTTACAGAATGGTAGCCTCTAAGCTCATGCTTCAAGGCTTCAAAATGAAGGCTCCTCATTTTGCTTAAGAGCGTAGTATTAGGCGCTCTTTTTAGAATAACCACCACTTTTACGAAAGCCTTTATAATATGCTGTCCATATTTCGGCTTTCCGGTTTCCTTTCCTGTTCTGAATATATTTTCCAGCTCCAGGCTTTTAAAAACAATTTCCATTAATGTTCGCAATGAAGTTAAACATAAAAACAAGAATTACCAAAAAAAGGTAATTCCATCGGTTAACAATTCAACGCGATATTAATCCATCCTGAATAATTAATTTCTTAATGCCTCGTTAACACGCTCACCCTCACACAATCTCAACACCGCCATCACATACCCCCTAATAAGTCATCATCTCCTCATCTATCTCCTGCGCCCACGCATGAATCCCCCCTTCCACATTATACACCGCTTCAAACCCCGCCGCCACTAACTGCTGTGCCACCATCTTGCTCCGCATACCATGATGACATAACACCGCTACTGGCATACCAGGCGACAACTGCAATTGCGGTAATGCATTCATAACAGTCCGCATGGGAATATGATTAGCCTGCGGAATATGACAAATCTCCCATTCCTCCATTTCCCTAACATCCAGCAGCTGAAACTGTTTACCCGTATCCAGCCATTGCTGTAGCTGATGTACACTGAGGCTTTGCACACTGCGGGTATCGCACACACCCTGCTCATAATCCGGCAGCAAGGCTTCAATACTGTGATTACCGGGAACAGGCTTCACTTCAAAAATATGATGGGTATTATACAAAGTATCGATCGTTAACAACTGATTGGCCAGTGGTACGCCGATATCGCAAAGCACTTTCACCGCTTCATTGGCCTGGTAGCAGCCGATGATACCTGGCAGTACGCCTAATACCCCTATCTCGCTGCAATTGAGCATATCGCCCGCCTGCGGCGCTTCGGGGAAGAGACAACGGTAAGTAGCGCTGCCTTTATAATTAAATACACTTACCTGTCCTTCATATTTGTAAATAGCCCCGTATACAAAAGGCTTATTCAGTATCACACAGGCATCATTCACCAGATAACGTGTACCGAAATTATCTGTGCAGTCTATTACAATATCATAGGGCGCTATAACAGATAACGCATTGTCCGGCATCAGAAAATTAGGATGCAGCACAAATTTCACCTCCGGGTTCAGCTGCTGCAGTCGTTTCACGGCAGCCTGCAGTTTGGGCTTGCCCTCATCGTCGGTAGTATAGATCACCTGGCGTTGCAGGTTGGTGATAGACACATTATCCTGCTCCACGATGCCCAGCTTCCCGATGCCCATGGCGGTCAGGTATTGCAGCACTGGTACGCCAAGGCCTCCTGCACCAATTACCAGCGCGCTGGATGCGCCCAGCCGCCGCTGCTTTTCTTCTCCAAATCCTTCCAGTCTTATCTGGCGGTCATATCGTTGCATCTTACTGTTTTAATGATATAAAGATACGCAACAAAGTGCTATCAGTGATAGCAGGGTCTGGCCGCATCTCGCGGTTAATATACCGGATGCGGTTATCCAGGTCCGGATGGCTGCTGAGCCATTCCGAAGGCTGCAAACTGTTCTGCTGTTTCAGGGTATTGAACAGCCACTCAAATCCACGGGGATCGATATTTCTTTCCTGCAGCAGATGCAGTCCGTAAAGGTCTGCTGCCTTCTCCAGGCGGCGGGAATATTGCAGGCTTTTAAGGCTGTTGGCATTTTCCACCACCACGGCTCCGGCTCCGCCCAGATCTCCAAACAGCAGTGAAATGAACATATACGTTCCCATGCTGCGGAAAATGGTTTTGGTAGTATGCTTCTCTTCAACGTGCGCATACTCATGCGACAACAATGCGGCCAGCTCCTCATAATGCTTCATCTCCCTCAGCAATTGGTCATACACGATAATATGGCCGCCCGGCAGCGCAAAAGCATTGGATTGTTTGTCCTTCACCACCGTGATGTCTATTGAGTATTGGGTTTGCACTTTCATCTGCTGAAAAAATTCATTCACCAGCTTTGTAGCTTGCGGATCCACCTTGTATTCATTGATCAGTGCATCATAACTGCTTTGCCCCAGCTTTTCCTCATAGCTGATGGGCACATTATTAGCAATGCGAACCGCCAGGAAGGGAATAAACCAGAAATATACCAGCGCCAGTAAAGCAACTAAGAACAAAAATATAGCGCCAACGATCAGCCGTCCTTTGTTGGCAAAAAAGCCGGGCTTCTTTTTACGTTCCAGGTAAAATGCAGCAGCATCTGCAAAGGTGAGCGCGTGTACAGTGATGCGTTGAGCAGGGTAACCAGGATATTCCAGCACAGTGCCTGCATTGCCTTTACCCTGCCTTACCTGCTCCCAGAACCAGTGTACCTGCCTGGCTGTTCCCTGGGTATCCCGGATGCTGATAGTAATTTGTTTAGCCGTTAACGTTATTTCGGCGTCTACGGATGTATCGGTCTGGCCGTTATAATATTTTCCTGTGTAGGTTTGCATAGTATCGGTTAATCAGATGATAGCTGTCAGCTATGCTTTATTTTTTTATACATCATGATCAGGTCTATATAACTGCCGTCAGGCTGATGGATTCCCCCAGGCAAACGGCCGCATTCCATAAAGTCAAAGTTACGGTATAGCTGTATGGCTTTCTCATTATTGGCCATCACATTAAAATAAATAGTCGTGATAAAGGGATGCGCCTCTGCCCAGCGTAGCATGGCCGTCATTAAGCGCCTGCCTATACCCAGGTTCCGGTAAGCATGCTGCACGGCAATACCCATCTCCCCCATATGCTGCTGTTTACGGAAACCGCTCTGCCGCACGCTTACGGTACCTACGATCTGGCCGCCCGTTTCTGCTACCAGCAATAAATGCTGACTGTTATCTCCGAATGATTCTATGAAACGCTGTTCTGCACGCAGGTCTATCGCCTGTGCTTCGGATGGAGTGGATAACAGGAAATCCGTTTCCTTTGTGATCTGCTTAAAATTAGCCAGTAGTGCAGGTGCATCTGCCGCATTGGCCGGGCGGATCAACAATTCCTGTCCGTTGGGTAAGAAATGGCGCATACCTGTAAAATACCAAGAATTAATAAAAAAGCCCCGGAAAAAAGATGGTACATCTCTTCCCAGGGCATGCTTGCCAAATGTTCCCTTCGTGTTTTGTTTAACTCTTTGCAGTGGCCGGCTTCCGTTTGTATAACCACAATCCTGCAGCGCCTATTATCCAGAAAGGCCACAAGCGCAACAGGAAAATGAGTACATTCCGGAAGATGTCTACGCCTTCGCTGGTCGCGCTTAAGAGCTCCGTTCCAAATCCGGCGCGCACCACCTTGTGGGGATCTACTACTACCTGTATATCTGCTACCTCGGGCTGGAACAGCTGTACAGAAAAAGTAGCATAATTTACATCATCCAGGATACCGAGATTGATGATCTTGCGATCAATGGCCAGGTTTCTTTTCGCATCCTGGTAAGCGGCAACATCCAGGATCGTGTTTTTTTTCCCGGGAGTAACCTCATTCACATGCTCTTCGGTGTCCTTGTTCTTTAATGCATTGGAAAGATAATCCAGTGTTTTGTCCTCCTCCTTCAGCGTACGGGATTCAATGAAAGAAGACATAGAGGTAAGGATACGAACAATGGAATCGAGGCCGGCAGCGGGAACCCGCAAAGTAAGATAGGCAGTAGGGCTGTAGAGTTGTATGCGTTTCAGCGAGTCTGCGCTGTAAGGCGCTTCGCTCAACTGACCGAAAGAATTACGCATCGAACTTTCAACTATTACGCCGTTCATACCTAATACGGCATGCTCCAGTGCTGAAGTGGCATTGAATACATTGTTTACACGGCACCGCACATCTGCCGTTCGTATTCTTTTCCTCGAAGGAGAATTCAATGCTGCAATGTCATTGGAGAACTGTGTGGAATCTGCCGCCACTTCATAGGCAGAAGTGGATTGATCGGCTTTGTCTCTGTGTTCCATATTTGCCTGGCAGGCAGCGAGCGTTAAAGCCGGCAGGATGAGGTAACATAGCAAAGGGCGCATAGTGTTATAGGTTTCCAATATATACACCGGATCATATAAAGGTAACCTTCCCGAAAAGTTAAAATAAATTAAAAGCCGCCCTGAAATGAAAAATCGTTGGACCAGTGCATACAACACCTGTCCAACGATCCTTACTTATTAATCGCTAATTATTAATTCCCTATTACAGCAGCGCCGAAATAAGACTGCAATACCTGCGGTATATGAATACCATCCGCCGCCTGGTTATTCTCCAGGATACAGGCCAGGATACGGGGCAAGGCCAGAGAGCTGCCGTTCAGTGTATGCACCAGCTGCGGTTTGCCTCCGCTGTCTTTGAAACGGATCTTCATGCGGTTGGCCTGGTATGCTTCAAAATTGGATACAGAACTTACCTCCAGCCATTTCTGCTGTGCAGCGCTGTACACTTCAAAGTCATAGGTCAGCGCAGAAGTAAAGCCCATATCGCCACCACACAGGCGCAGAATGCGGTAAGGTAAGCCTAAAGCCTGTACCAGTCCTTCTACGTGTGCTACCATCTCATCCAGTGCAGCATAAGATTTTTCAGGATGTACCAGCTGTACTACTTCCACTTTATCAAACTGGTGTACACGGTTCAGGCCTCTTACGTCCTTGCCGTAAGAACCAGCCTCCCTGCGGAAGCAGGGCGTATAGGCAGTCATCTTGATAGGAAGCTCGCTGTCTTTTAAGATCTCGTCGCGGTAAATGTTGGTTACCGGCACTTCTGCAGTCGGTATCAGGTACAGCTTGTCTTCACCTACAAAATACATCTGGCCTTCCTTATCGGGCAGCTGACCAGTGCCATAGGCAGTATCTGCATTTACCAGGTAAGGAGGCTGATACTCCGTATAGCCTTTGCTGATATTATAGTCCAGGAAATACTGGATCAGTGCACGCTGCAAACGGGCGCCCCTGTTCTTGTACACCGGGAAGCCGCTGCCGGTGATCTTGTTGCCCAGCTCAAAATCGATCAGGTCATATTTTTTAGCCAGGTCCCAGTGAGGTACCGCATCTGCAGATAAGGCAGGTTTATCGCCGCCGCTTTTTACTTCTACATTCTCCTCCGGTGTTTTACCTGCAGGCACGATAGCAGCGGGCAGGTTAGGCAGCTTAATCAGCGTATCATGCAGTTGCTTTTCTGTTTCATTCAGATCTTCATTGATAGGCCCCTGCTGCTCTTTCAGTGCAGCTACCGTGGCCTTACGCTGTTCCGCTTCTTCTTTCAGCCCCTGCTTCATCAGCTTTCCGATCTCTTCCGATGCTATCTTGATCTTCGCCTGTGTTTCATCATAAGCGAGGGTTAACTGCTTGCGCTTGTCATCCAGCGCCAGTACCTCCTCTACCAGCCCCAGCTCCTTAAACTGCTTGTGGGCCAGCCGCTCCAATACTAATTCCTTGTTTTGACGAATGAACGGAACCTGTAACATTGTATTTCAGTATAAATTTTGGCAAAAGTAATAAAAGAGCTGCAAGCGGCAAGCTACAAGCTGCAAGAGGGCAAGAAACCACCTGCAACATTTAGTCTTACTTAATTTAGGCCATCATACACTATCAGCCCGATATTGCTCGCAGCTCGCAGCTTGTAGCTGTTAGCTTAAATACTTTCCTACTATTGGTACCCTTCGTCCTACGCCGAAGGCTTTGGAAGATACCCGTATAATAGGACAGAACTGGTTGCGCTTGTATTCATTGGTATTCACCAGCTTCAGCGTACGGGCTACCAGCTGCGGATCAAATCCAAAGGCAATGATCTCCCGCGGGCCTTGCCTGCGTTCAATGTACTGGTACAGTATCCTGTCCAGTACCGCATAATCCGGGAGGCTGTCCGAATCTTTCTGGTTGGGCCGCAGCTCTGCCGAGGGCGCCTTGTCTATGATATTCACAGGAATGATCTCCTTATCCCGGTTAATATACCTGGCCAGGGCATATACCTGCATTTTATACACGTCGCCCAGTACCGAGAGGCCGCCGGCCATATCGCCGTACAAAGTGCCGTAGCCGGTGCTAAGCTCACTCTTGTTGGAAGTGTTCAGCAGGATATAACCAAACTTATTGGAAAGCGCCATCAGCAAATTCCCCCTGATGCGCGACTGCGTGTTTTCTTCCGCTACGTTGAAGGGAAGCCCTTTGAAAAACGGATCCAGCGTGTGCAGGAAGCTTTCGTAAACATCATTGATGCGGATAATATCGTAAGGATTTCCCAGGTTCTTCGACAAGGCCACCGCATCATCTACAGAATGCTCTGTAGAATAGGGCGAAGGCATCAGGATAGCCCTTACATTATCCTTGCCCAACGCATCGCAGGCAATGGCCAGTGTAACGGCGCTGTCTATTCCGCCCGATGATCCGAGGATAGCCTTTGTAAAGCCCATCTTCCGGAAGTAATCGCGGATGCCTAATACCAGCGCATTATAAATACGGTCAATATTATAGTCAAAGACCAGCTCCCGTATCGGTGTGTGTTGAACAAGCGGCTCAGGTTGTTTAGACGCCAGCAGATCGTCCAGGTCTACCAGCTGCAGCGCTTCCTGGAAGTAAGGCATTTCTTTTACAATATTTCCCTGCGCGTCAAAGATCAGCGATCCGCCATCAAACACGATCTCTGTCTGCGAGCCCACCGTACAGCTGTACAGCATAGGCAGCTTGTATTTTAATACATTGGCGCGGATGATCTCTTTGCGGTCCTGGTCATGATCATAATCAAAGGGACTCGCGGAAATATTGATCATAACATCGGGCTGCTGCAGTATCAGCTGGTCCATGGGACAGATACGATACAGCGGGTTATCCCCCAGGTTCCAGATATCCTCGCAAATGGTAAGGGCCAGCTTCTTTCCTTTAAAAGGAATTACGTTCCACTCATAAGCAGGTTCAAAATAACGGTATTCGTCAAATACATCGTAAGTAGGAAGCAGGGTTTTGTGCACTACGTGCTTTACCTCCTGCTCATGCAGGAACCAGGCGGCGTTGAACAGGTCTTTCCCTTCACGCTGCGGGTTACGGGCCGGCGCTCCTACAATAACGGCTATACGGTCCGTATAAGCTTTAATGGTATCAATGGCGGCATAACATTTAGCGATGAAATCTTCGAATTCCAGGAAGTCCCTGGGCGGGTAACCGCATACGCATAATTCGGAGAACACTACCAGGTCTGCGCCCATGCTGATGGCTTCCTGTATGCCGCTGATGATCTTCTCCGTATTCAGTTCAAAATTGCCAATGTGATAATTCTGCTGCGCCAGTACAATCTTCATATCAAAAATTTAAAAGTACATGCCTAATCTCAGGGCAAAGCCGTTGAGGTTTACTTTGCCGTCATCCCATCGTGAATTACGGGTAACATCCACAAATCCATTCTGGTAGCCCAGTCCTACCAGGGCCGTCAGCCTTTCCCCTAAGGGATATTCTATGCCAGCGCCCAGTAAGAGGCCTGCGTTTATTTTATTGATGTCGCTCAGGATATTTTCCTTCTCATAGCGCTGGTCCAGGCTGGTTACATCTGCCCGGCCCCGGATGGGGAACCCCAGGTAGGTGCCAAACTGCCCCCAGAAGGCAATACCGTTATAAGCGGTGGTCTTCAGCTTGATGGTGGCCGGTATTTCAATATGCTGCAGCTTCATCACATATTCGGTAGGGTTCGTCTTGAAACGGTCCAGCCCTTTTCCGGCATCATATTTCAAAGTGCTGCCGCCCATGCTGATCTGCAGGCCGGTGGCAAAAGCATAGTTGCCTTCTTCATTCAGCAAAAAGTCTACCATCAGGCCATAGCTCAGTCCCATACGCGTACCCGTACGGTCTGCTCCTGCATCCTGCGGGTTCAGAATGGATATGGTAGGATCCAGCTTAAAGCCCAGCCTTACCCTATCCATAGAAAAGCGCTGCTGTGCCTTTGCTGTTATTCCTATCCCTAATAATGCCAGTATCCATACTGCCTTTCTCATAATTTTCTTTTTTTTAATACAAGGTAATGATATTTTTACCCGTCATTAATAAAAACGATGCAAAGGTACATCAATAAAATTTCGGGTTCATGCTGGCTGGCGTTATTGCTGCTGATGACATTCTCTGCCTGTAAATCACGTAAAAAGGCGCCGGATGTAAGCCATATACCGCTTGCCGTTAGCATAGCCCGCTTTGACCAGGACCTGATCCGGATAGATACCGGCCATGTGGCAGAAGGCCTGCAGGCCCTGCAGCACCGCTACCCGGTATTCCTGCCCGCCTATGTAGAGCATATCATGGAATTCGGCGCTTATAATGACAGTACCCGGCAGATCCCCGTACAAATGCGGCTGCTGCTCACGAACAAAGACTTCCGTTTCCTGCAGGAAACCGTTCAGCAAAAGTTCAGCAACCTGGCTCCGGTAGAAAAAGAGCTGGCCCAGAGCTTTCGCTATATGAAATATTATTTCCCCGCTTTTAAAGTGCCGCAGGTGGTCACTTTCATCTCGGCCATCGGCAATTACGGCGCGGTAACGGTAGACACGATCCTGGGCGTAGGCCTGGATATGTACCTGGGTAACGATTTCCCGGTATATGCCAATCTGCCTGACTACCCGGCTTATATGGTACGCCGCTTCTCCCCTGAATACATCACCACCAATGCTATACAGGCACTGGCCCAGCAACGCTACCCGCTGCCCGCCCCCGGCGCCAGGCTGGTAGAACAAATGGTCGCCGCCGGTAAGCAGCAATACCTCCTGGAACAGGTACTACCCGAAACACCGGATACCATCAGGTTGGGTTATACGAAAGATCAGCTGGAATTTTGTCATGAGAATGAGCGGATGATCTGGCAATACTTTATACAAAACGAGCTGTTGTACAAATCAGACTGGCAGGAAGCCATGCATTTCATGGGCGATGGCCCCACCACGCAAGGTATGCCTGCAGGCGCTCCCGGCCGTATTGGCTATTTTGTGGGCTTACAGATCATTAAGCATTACATGGAAAAACATCCGGAGGTTTCCCTGCAGCAATTAATGGAAAACAAGAATTTAACGGAGATATTTAGCGAAGCGAAGTATAGGCCGAGATAAGAAAGTTGGCAGTTGCCAATTCGCAGTTCGCAGTCATTCGCATAAACTGCCAATTGCCAATTGCTTACTGCAAATTAATTCAGTTTGAAAGGCACTACCATCTGGAACTCCGGTATCTTCACTTCAAACAGCTTCTTGTTCAGTTGGTTCTCCATCTGGTAGGTACCGTACATCTTGCCGATCTCTGTGCGGAGATTTGAGCCGGAAACATACTGGTAGCTTTCTCCAGGGGCCAGTAATGGCTGAACGCCTACTACACCCTCTCCCTCCACTTCACGGTGTGTACCGTTGGAGTCTATGATATACCAGTGCCGGCGAAGAAGCTTGATAGGGAAGGTATTGTTGTTCTCTATAGTAATGCGGTAAGCAAACATGTATTCGCTTCCAACGGGATTGGAATAATCAGGCTGGTAGAATGTCTCCACGCTGATCGTGATACCTTCTGTAACCTTTTTTACCATAAGAACCTTTCCTTTAACGTAAAAATAAGGAAAATAAATCCAGTCGGGGTAAAATTTATGTGTTATACCAACACACTTTAACCACCCTTTAACATTAATTAACAGACGTTAAGCGAGGCTATACAAACTCAACGCCCCTTACCATTCCTTCATCATTTTCAGCTTCCCTGGCAGCCACTTCAAAGCGGTTTTGCAGATAGCCGTAACGCCAGTACTCCACCAGGTACAACCATAAGAACCGCAGGAAGCCGTAATGCCTGTACTGTCTTACATGACAAACTTCATGCCTCACCCAGGCTTCATTTTGGAGGAACTCGCGCCTGTTCACCCCGTGGAGGTGAATGGTATGCCCAAACACAATGGCTACCCGGGGCGCGCCCAATTGATGGGCCGCTCTCCGGGCCAGCCAGGAATGTTCTTTAATACTGCACCTTATTTTTTCCAATCTTTTTTACCAAATAGCGAAAATCTCCGTGAAATGTTGAAACCCCAACGGAACTGTCCCTGTAACCAGGAAGACCTTGTTTCAGGTATGAACTGGTTTTCCAGTATGGCCGTGGAGTTCGTAAAGTTAACACTAAACACGTGTCCGCCTGTTTCTATTTCCAGTCCGGCGCCCAGTGGGTTGAAGAACTCAACACCCTGTGACTTGTAGTAATCCTTGCTGCTTTGGCTGCGGAAAGGAACGTAGTATTCAGCAATGAACGCCAGCCTTTTAGACAGCTTGATACGTCCGCTGCCACCCAGTGCGAACATGTTGTTCTCATCCATATAACCCACACGGTTACGGTGTACGTAGGTAGGAGATAAGGTAAGCGAGAGCCTTTCTCCAAATTTGCGGGCCAGAATGGCCTGCCCTACGTAGGTCATACGGTCGGTGAACTCGTCAAAATGGGAGGGAGAGGTGGCATCGTCGTTAGAGGTCATAGTGCTCACGGTAACGTTGCCAAATACGGTCAACGATATGGGCATATGATCATCCGTTGTTTGTTTCAGTATCCTGTACTTGGCCAGGCCTTCAAAGATCTGGGTCAGGTCGCCGGATCCTTTCGCGCGGCTGATGCCGATCATCAAATCGTCTGTAATACCATACTCAAAAGCGATGCGGATGTCAGTAGAGTTGTCCAGGCCAAAAGCGGTCTTACCTCCGCCAAAAGAGCCCCCTGCATCGCCAAAGCGGTGTGCTACCCTAAAGTCCAGCTCGTGCTTCTTCAGGGTTTCATTAGAATGACCCATGATGATACGGGTCGATTTAAAGGTGCCGATCACCGGCTGGTGGCCGGTGGAATCCTTGAACATTTTGCTCAGATCGTCTTGCGCCTGGCTGGTCATGCACAGGCCGCAGCTTATCAGTAACAGACTTATCGCCTTCATAGATCTTTTGGTTTGTATAGCAGTTTAATTGTTATTTAAATAATGAAAAGGCGCCACCAGTAGCGAACAACAGCGGCCGGCTTATTTAGCATATGTTGCCTTTACTGTTACTTCCACTACCTCGGCTATATTCTTGATCACCAGGGTAGGTATTTTTATCTTGTGGTCTACCAGTTTTACATTGAACTTCGAGGCCGATGTAACCTGGCCGCCCTGCACGGTGATGGTACCTTTTTCGCGGTAGGTTTTGTCTACCCCATGGAGCGACAGTACACCTTCTACCGTCACGTCATGCGTGCCATCCGTGCTCAGGTTAGACCCGGCCGGCTCTACTACTTTCCCTTTGAACTCCGCATAAGGATACTTATCCGTTTCCAGGTAGTTCTCATTAAAGTGCTCCTGCATCAGCTTTTTCCTGAACTGAAAGGTATTCACAGGCACCTTGAAATACACGGCCCCTGTTTTCAGGTTGATGGCAGAAACGCCCTTATCCGTTTTAGCTTCAATATCCTCCATCGGTGCAGATGAAAAGAAAGAAAAACTGGCATTACGACAGGAATAGATATCCTGCGCAAAAACATTCACTGTTCCCAGTACTATACCCAGGATTAAAAGAATTCGTTTCATGCGTACAAATAATTTTAATGTAATCTCTCCAATGGCTAAAGCTGTTATTCCGGCATCCCTTTATCTATCCAGCAGCTGATGGAGTCCCTTAAACTTTGCCTCAGCGCTCCGCTGGGCGGCATATCTGCCTGGGCGCTTAATACACGCAGGCGGAAAGTGGTGGTGTTGGCGGCTACGAAGCTCATGAACTTGGTCTTGGTCGAAAAATCAGCTCCAGCTGGCGGTGTGGCTCCACGATGACAACCTGTGCACCGGGTCGAGATCGTAGCGTATACATCCGAACTGTTGATCACTACCGCATCACAACCACTCGGTTCCGGACCGGTATCCGGCGCCGCGGCTTCTTTGTTCGTACAACTGTAAATGGTCACTGCCAGCAGGCCTAACAATAAAAGATATGTCTTCATGTGTCTTAAAAAGGGTTTTGATGAACTGATGATTTATTTGTTTTTAATTGTTTAACAATAGTAATTTCACAAGTTGCAGGTCCGCTGCTGTTCGCTGGTGTATGGTGACCTTTTCATGCTATACGTAGACTAATACGCACAGCTGTTCTCAATGGTTGCCTCATCAGTAGATAAACGTTCGCCAATTTATTTAAATTATATTTTAAATACATTTGTAGATTATGAGTATCGACGAGTTATATAGTATCTACCGACAAAGTCCGGGTGTTCAAACGGATACACGCAAACTGAAGCCAAACGATATCTTTTTTGCCCTCAAAGGGCCTAACTTCAACGGTAATACCTATGCGGAAACCGCCCTGGATATGGGCGCTGCCATTGCCGTAATAGATGATAAAGCATATTATACCCGGCCTGATAAAATGATGCTGGTAGAAGATGTGCTGCATACCCTGCAGGAACTGGCGCTCTGGCACCGCATGCAGCTGAATATACCCATACTGGCCATCACGGGTACCAACGGAAAAACTACTACGAAAGAGCTGGTGAGCACCGTGCTCGCCTCAACATATAAAACAATCGCCACGGTTGGCAATCTTAATAATCATATCGGGGTGCCCCTTACCCTGCTGAGCATTCCGCCCGATACGGAAATTGCCGTTATTGAAATGGGCGCCAACCACCAGCTGGAGATCGAAAGCTATTGCCGCATAGCCAGACCTACACACGGCATCATTACTAATATCGGTAAAGCCCACCTCGAAGGCTTTGGCAGCGAAGAAGGCGTTCGGAAAGCCAAAGGAGAGCTGTATGATTTCCTGCGTGACCACGACGGCTCCGTTTTTGTCTGCAACAGCTATCCCTATCTGCTGGAAATGAGCGAAGGCATCATGGAAGTAATTACTTACGGAGAAGCGGATGCGGACTGCACCGGCCAGCCCCTGGCTACATCAGCATTGCTGGGCGTAAAGGTTACCAGTGATGATACTGTAGGTACACTGCAAACCCAGCTCACAGGAGCCTATAACTTTCCGAATGTAATGGCGGCAGTAACAGTAGGATTATATTTTAATGTGCCAGGCGCCCGGATCAAAGAAGCGATAGAGCGCTACGTGCCTTCCAATAACCGCTCACAGGTAATAAAACAGGACTCCAATACCGTGATCATGGATGCTTACAATGCCAACCCATCCAGCATGCGGGCCGCTATTGAGAATTTCACAGGCATCGAAGCAGATAAGAAAGTACTGCTGCTGGGCGCGATGATGGAGCTGGGGCCCGATAGTGTGAAAGAGCACCAGGCCCTGGTGGATCTGCTCCAACGCACCCATTGGCACGCGGTTGTACTGGTAGGAGGCGACTTCAGCAAAGTACAACACCCCTATTTGTTCCTGGAAAATGCAGCGGCAGCGGCCCAGTGGCTGCAGCAACAGCAGTTCACAGACACCTACATACTGGTAAAAGGATCACGCAGTATTGGAATGGAAAAAGTGCTTGGAAACTAAAAAAGTTCAAAGTTTGAGCGTTTGAAGGTTGTAAGGTATAAGTCTGATTAAGGGCTGCCTTTAAACTTTAAAACCCTCAAACTTTTAAACATTTATACTTAAACCCGGGCTCACAGCGTTATAAGAAGGCTATTAAAAAAAAGACCTGCAAGTTAAAAAACCCGCAGGTGTTCATAACCTATGCCAACTTTAGAGTTTCGTTTTTGAAGAAATACGCTTAATTACGATTTTCTATATCTGTAAACACTCTCGAAAATTATTCCTGTTTTGTTTGAAAGCCCCTTCGCTGCTTATCCCATACACATCATTCCGGCTTTTGTTTTACAAGGGCCCACTCATTTGCTGTCTCTTCCTTTCCGCCCTTCGTATACTTATTTACGAGGCTGGTTCATGTTTGGATTTACTAAAATGGAAAATTTTTTATTACGAACAATCAGCTGGTTATCAACTCAATAACAAATATTCGTCCAAAAGTGAATCCCACGTATTTTATCCGGTTTTAATGCGATTAAAACTGCGTTTTTCACGGTAATATTTTTTGCGTCAAGTCCTGACGGTAAGGCTCATTTATCATAAGCCATATATGTATACGATTTCCCGCTTATCCCTGCTCCTGGCACAATTCAACTAATACGCCATTGGTGTCTTTCGGGTGTAGGAAGCAGATCAGTTTATTATCTGCCCCACGTTTGGGTTTGTCCTGGAGGAGGGTGAAGCCCTCCGCCGCCAGCCGTTGCATTTCCTCCTCAATATTGCTCACCTCGAAGGCAATATGATGCATGCCCGCCCCTTTTTTTTCAATAAACCTGGCAATAGCACTGTCTGGCCCGGTGGCCTCCAGCAACTCTATCTTCGTTTCCCCCTGCCTGAAAAAAGCAGTCTGCACCTGCTCACTCTCCACTATCTCCGTTTTATAACAGGGACTGTTCAACAGCTTCTCGAATAAAGGCACCGAATCCTTGAGCGAAGTGACCGCTATACCAATGTGTTCAACTTTTAGCATGCAAAGTTTTTTAGACCCGGTAAGTTCATAAAAAATCCGGAATCCCATAGAGGCATTCTATCCGCCTATCAGATATATAGATGAGGGGTCGGGGAAAAAATTGTAGTTTAATAGTAAATTTGTAGTGATTGCCTTCTTAATATAAAGTATTGTATCTATATGTTGAAGCTGCCTATTTATCTGGACAATAACGCCACTACGCCATGCGATGCAAGAGTAGTGGAAGCCATGTTACCATATTTCACAGAAACATTTGGTAACGCAGCCAGCCGCAATCATCCTTTTGGATGGGCGGCAGAAGAGGCGGTAGACTATGCCCGTGAACAGGTGGCTAAACTGATCGGCGCAGATACAAAGGAGATCATCTTCACCTCCGGCGCTACAGAGGCAGACAACCTGGCCCTGAAGGGAATGTTTGAAATGTATGCAGCCAAAGGCAATCATATCATCACCACTGAAATAGAACACAAAGCAGTACTCGATACCTGTAAACACCTGGAAAAACTAGGCGCTTCCGTTACTTATCTCAAAGTGAACCATGAAGGCGGAATAGATCTGAAAGAACTGGAAGCAGCCATCACACCCAAAACCATCCTGGTGGCGGTCATGTACGCCAACAATGAGATAGGGGTGATCAATCCTATCCGCGAGATCAGCCACATCACCCGCAAACACGGCGTGCTGCTGATGACAGATGCTACCCAGGCGGTTGGTAAAATACCGGTAGATGTACATAAAGACGGCATAGATCTGCTGGCGTTCAGCGCACATAAAATGTACGGGCCTAAAGGCGTAGGCGCGCTGTACGTGCGCCGCAAATCACCCCGTGTAAAGGTAACTGCCCAGATGGACGGCGGCGGCCATGAACGAGGCATGCGCTCCGGCACCCTGAACGTGCCCGGCATCGTGGGTTTTGGTAAAGCCTGCGAACTGGCCCAACAGGAAATGGAAGCCGAAGGCAAACGCCTCTCCCTGCTGCGCGACAAGCTGGAAAAAGCACTGTTGCAGCTGGAAGAATCATACGTGAACGGCTCCGTCGCCAACCGTTTACCACACATGACCAATGTTTCTTTTAAATATGTGGAAGGCGAAGGCCTGATGATGGGCTTTAATAAAAATATTGCCCTTTCTTCCGGCTCTGCCTGCACCAGCGCATCCCTTGAGCCCAGTTATGTATTGAAGGCTTTAGGCCTCGGTGATGATTTGGCACACTCTTCGCTTCGTTTTGGGTTGGGACGCTTTACCACAGAAGAGCAGATCGATTACACGATCACAGCAGTGACCGATACAGTGAACAAGCTGCGTGAAATGAGCCCGCTGTGGGAGATGTTCAAGGACGGGGTGGACCTGAACTCCATTGAATGGGCGCACCATTAAATTAGTTGGTAGATAACATAGCATTAATAAACAGAACTGCCGGCTGAAAACTTTTAGCTGATTGACCATATCAAAAAAGGCTAAAAGCTTTTAGCTGACAGCTAAAAGCTCAACAAAATGGCTTACTCAGAAAAAGTGTTGGATCATTACAACAATCCAAAGAATGTGGGCACGCTGGACAAAAGCAAGAACACGGTAGGGACCGGTCTGGTAGGCGCGCCTGAATGCGGCGACGTAATGCGTTTGCAGATAGAGGTGGATCCCGCCACACAGGTAATTACCGATGCCAAATTCAAAACCTTTGGCTGCGGCTCTGCCATCGCTTCCTCTTCCCTGGCTACAGAATGGCTGAAAGGCAAGACCGTGGAAGAAGCCGTGCAGATCGACAACATGGACATCGTGGAAGAACTCAATCTTCCCCCGGTAAAAATTCACTGCTCCGTACTTGCAGAAGATGCGATCAAAGCAGCGATTAATGATTACCGTAAGAAGAATGGACTGGAAGAACTGAAATTTGAAGAGAGTGCAGTAAATTAATCAGCCGCCGGCTCTTTGTCCTTAGCTGTTAGCGTAATGCCGCAGCTAAAAGGCTATCTGTCTCTCTTACGCTATCCTATGGCATCACCCGCACCCATTTTCCTGTTTCAATCCCACAGCAGCGCTTTGTTATCCCTCAACCGCCGCATATAGCAGCCGGTATACCCCACTTTACATTAATTCTTCCCTCCAAAGAAAAATAAGAGCAAGAATTCCAGCGTTCTAATATATTTGTACTTTTAATAATTCTTATGCTAGCCATTTTCAGAAAGGAAATACACCAGTTCTTCAGCAGTATCACCGGTTATGTGGCCATTATCCTTTTTCTGCTGGCAAACGGATTGTTATTGTTCGTATTTCCGGATACTAACCTGCTGGACTTTGGTTACGCCAACCTCGATCCCCTGTTCGAGCTGGCGCCCATCATATATTTGCTGCTGATACCTGCCATTACCATGCGCAGCTTTGCAGACGAGTTCCGTTCCGGTACCATAGAGCTGCTCAGCACCAAACCACTCTCCTGGTGGCAGATCGTACTGGGCAAGTACTGGGCCAGCACCCTTATCGTGCTCATCTCCCTGCTGCCTACCGCCGTATATTACCTGGCCATTCACCAGCTCAGCACTATTCCTGTACACCTGGATAATGGCGGCATAGCCGGGTCTTACCTCGGCCTCCTGCTGCTGGGCGCCGTGTTTACCGCCATTGGCATATGGGCTTCCTCCCTTACCACCAATGCGGTAGTGGCCTTCCTCGTAGCTGTATTTACCTGTTTCGTTTTCTATAACGGCTTTGATGGCCTGAGTAAAATACCGGGCTTTTCGGGCGGTGCAGATTATTACCTGCAGATGGCCGGCATTAAATTCCATTACACGTCCATCAGCAGGGGAGTGGTAGACAGCCGCGACCTGGTATACTTTGCCAGTGTGATCATCCTGATGCTGTACCTCAGCAGAACATCACTGCAGCGCCGTGTATGGCAGGGGGTAAGCGACCGTAAAAAATATTTCCAGCGCGCCCTGGCCATACTGGCCGTTCTGATCGGCCTTAATGTGCTGGCGGCATATGTACATGGCCGTGCAGACCTTACCGCTGAAAAAAGATATACCCTGGCGCCCGCCACCAAACAGCTGCTGCGTAATCTGGACAGCATCGTTACCATCGAAGTGTTCCTCAAAGGCGACTACCCGGCGGCTTTCAGGCAGCTGGCCCAGTCTACACAGGAACTGCTGGAAGAGTTCAGGGAATATGGCGGCAACAACATCCGCTTCTCTGTCCTGAACCCCGGCCAGGGGCTTACCGACTCTTCCCGCATGGCCTTTCAGCAACAGCTGGTAGAAAAAGGCATCATGCCCTTCAATCTGCAGGTACAGCAGGAAGCCAGCGAAGGATATAGTGAAAAGCTCATCTTCCCCGGCGCCCTCGTGCACTATAAAGACAAAACCGTTGGAGTGAACCTGCTGAAAAGCCAGGGCGGACAAAACCCGCAGGATGCTATGGGCAGCTCCGAAGCCCTGCTGGAATACCAGTTCGTGAATGCGATCTATAAACTTCAGCAGCCACACAAACCGCTCGTTGGTTATATGCTGGGCAACGGAGAATCACTGGGCGCCGAAGTATATGACGCACTCACCACCGTACAGGCCAACTATGCACTGGATACGATCTCCTTACAATACAACACGCATATCCCGAAAGATTTTGATCTCATCCTGTTTGCCAAACCGGTCAGCCGTTTTTCAGATGATGATAAGCTGAAAATAGATCAGTACATTATGCAGGGCGGTAAGGTGATCTGGTTCCTGGATGTGCTGAATGCCAGTATGGATAGCCTCCAGGACAAGAACAGCTTCATCGCATTTGACCGCGGACTGAACCTGGAAGACCTGCTCTTCCGCTATGGTGTAAGGATAAACCCTGATCTGATACAGGACCTGCAATCCGATATTGTTCCGCTCGTAGTAGGCAATGTAGGCAACAAGCCACAGATCCAGCCCGTGCCTTTCCCCTACTTCCCGCTGCTCTCGCCCACCGGCAATCATCCTATTGTGAAGAATATGGATTTGGTGATGAGCCGCTTTACAAGCTCTATAGATACTATCAAAGGCGGAGATATTACCAAGACCATCCTGCTTACTTCCTCCCGCAGCAGCCGCCGTGTAAGGATGCCTGCAGAGATCACCTGGGAAAGTATCCGTACAAAGCCCAACCCGCGCGAGTTCCGCGAGTCCTTCATTCCTGCGGCCGTATTACTGGAAGGCCGTTTCACGTCCCTGTTCCGCAACAGGCTTGACCGGGCGCAGCAACAGGCTGTTACACAGGCTTCCGGCCAGCCCTTCCTGGATGCGGCCACTGCACCGGGAAAGATGATCGTGGTAGGTGATGGCGACATCATCTCCAATGCCGTTTCCCGCAAGAACGGCCCCATGCAGATGGGCATCAATGCTTTCAATCCTGACTACGTATTTGCCAATAAAGAGTTTTTCCTCAACTGCCTGGAATATCTTACCAACACAGCAGGCATCATGGAAACCCGCAACAAGGAAGTTACGCTGCGTCTGCTGGACGCTGCTAAAGTAAAGCAGGAGCGGACGAAATGGCAGATCATTTGCTTCGTTGTTCCTGTCGGCCTCATCCTGCTGTTTGCAATGGTCTTCCAGTTTATCCGCCAGCGCAGGTTTGAATAGTCCGTCTTTGCTGAACTATGGACTATTGACTATATCCATTATCTTTGCTGTTCACTAAACAACAACCGGCTGCATGACACCCACACAGTGGACGTATTTGATCTTTGGCATTGTTATCGTCCTGGCCCTGATCTTTGATCTTGGTTTACTTAGTAAAAAATCTACAACTGTCTCTATTAAAAAAGCGCTCATTCAAACCTCTTTCTGGGTAGGTCTTTCACTCGCTTTTTTCGGATTTGTATGGGTTGAGAACGGTTCTAACATCGCTATCAGCTATCTCAGCGCCTACCTCATGGAATGGTCGCTTTCTATTGACAATATCTTTGTATTTATACTCATATTCGGATTCTTTAAAGTAAAAGAAACCAGCTACGCGCGTGTGTTGCTCATCGGTATCATGATGGCCATCGTGTTTCGCGCCGTCTTTATTACCATCGGCGCTGCCCTCATCGCTAAATTCTACTGGATCCTTTACATCTTCGGCGCATTCCTGGTATACACCGGTGTAAAGATGTTTGTAGTAGACCAGCACGACGATTTCAAACCTGAAGAAAACATCGCCTACCGCTTTATGAGCAAATACATGCGTATCTCGCATGAAGAACCGCACGGCAGGTTCACGATCAAAAAAGGCGATAAAATATATTTTACCACATTGGCCATCGTAGTGGTAATGCTGGCTGTAACAGATATCATATTTGCACTGGATTCCATACCCGCAGTGTTTGCCATTTCACAGGTGCCGCTGGTGGTATACACCTCCAATATTTTTGCCGTACTGGGCCTGCGCTCACTATTCTTCCTGTTAAGGGGAGCAGTGGATAAGTTCGATTACCTGCAGCAGGGTATTGCCATTGTACTCGTATTCATTGGCCTCAAAATGCTTGCAGAGATCATACACTTCCATATGCCAGTGTATGTATCGCTGATCGTGATCGTATTATGTCTGGGCGGCTCTATCCTGTACTCCATCTTCTATCAGAAACAGGGAGTGCCGGAAAAACTGGAGGCAGAAAACCATGCAAAAGAGCACTCGGCTAAAAGCTAAAAGCCAGCAGCTAACAGCTAATTCACATTATGTACAACGCAGCAAATATCAGTAAGATCCTGAAGGGGGAACTTTTACAGGACAGAGGATTTCCGGAGATAGCGCATATTTTGCTGGACAGCAGGAAACTGATCTTTCCTGAAACCTCACTTTTTATTCCATTGGTCAGCGCCCGGCGGAATGCGCACCAGTATATCCCCGATCTGTACGAAAAGGGAGTGCGCAACTTTATTGTCAGTGAGCACCTGCCGCTTGATCAGTATCCTGAAGCCAATATTATCCTGGTGAAGGATACTATGCAATCATTGCATGCACTGGTAGCCTGGCACCGCCAGCAGTTCCATATACCGGTGATCGGTATTACCGGCAGTAACGGCAAGACCATCATCAAGGAATGGTTGTACCAGCTGCTGGAAAAAGACTACAACATCGTTCGCAGTCCCAAAAGCTATAACTCACAAACAGGGGTGCCCCTGTCTGTGTGGCAGATGCGGGCCGAGCATGAACTGGCTATCTTTGAGGCAGGCATTTCCCAGCCCGGAGAGATGGAGCATCTTGAAAAGATCATCCGCCCTACCATTGGTATCTTCACCAATATCGGCGAAGCGCATAATGAAGGCTTCCTCACCGTACGGCAGAAGATCAATGAGAAGCTGGTGCTCTTCACCAAAAGCGATATCCTGATCTACTGCAAGGATTATCTCGAGCTGAATGAGTGTGTGCTCAACTTCCACACCCAGATCGGTAAAAGAGATAACCAGGAAGGCCTTCAGCTATTGGCCTGGTCGCGCAAAACAGATGCAGACCTCCGCATTATCAGCGTAGACAAGGATCAATCCCATACGCGCATTGACGCATTGTACAAAAATGCGCCACTGTATATACGTATTCCTTTTGTAGATGAAGGCTCTGTAGAAAACGCGATACATTGCTGGGCGCTCATGCTTTACCTGGGCACAGAACAAAGCGTGATACAGCAACGGATGGACCAGCTGGGCAATATCGCCATGCGCCTGGAGCTGAAGCAGGGCATCAATAACTGCTCCGTTATTAACGACAGCTACAACTCAGACCTTGGCTCCCTTACCATTGCGCTGGATTTCTTACAGCAACAGCAGCAGCATCCCACACGCACCGTCATCCTCAGCGATATCCTGCAGAGCGGCAAAAGCGACGCTTCCCTGTATGAGGAAGTAGCCGGACTGCTCCAGAAAAAAGGGATCAATAAGTTCATCGGCATCGGTAAAAATATCAGCCGTGAAAAGAAGAGCTTCCAGCAGGTAGAAGGATTGAAAAATCATTTCTTCCTCACCACAGAAGCATTTATACAGCAGTTCAACCCGCAGGATTTCCAGCACGAGACCATCCTGCTCAAGGGTGCGCGCATTTACGAGTTTGAGCGTATCGGCAAACTGCTGGAACAGAAAGTGCACCAGACCATCCTGGAGATAAATCTCAGCGCGCTGGCCCATAACGTAAAACAATACCAATCGCTGCTAAAGCCCACCACCAAGCTAATGGCGATGGTAAAGGCCTTTTCTTACGGCAGCGGCAGTTTTGAGATTGCAAACCTGCTGCAGTTCCATGGCGTAGATTACCTGGCCGTAGCGTATGCAGACGAAGGTGTGGACCTCAGAAGGACTGGTATCACCATGCCCATTATGGTCATGAACCCTGAGCCCAGCTCTTTTGGCGCCATCCTGCAATGGAACCTGGAGCCGGAGATCTACTCCCTGCACCTGCTGCAGCTGTTTGAAGAAGAAGTGCGGGTGGCAGGAAAAACTGATTTTCCCGTCCACATCAAGCTGGACACGGGCATGCACCGCCTGGGCTTTGAAAGAAAAGACATCCCGGCGCTTGCACTGGCGCTCACAGAGAGCGGCAGGCTGAAAGTGCAGTCTATCTTCAGTCACCTGGCGGCCAGCGAGGATCCCGGCAAAGATGCCTTCACACAACAGCAGGGCCGCCTGTTCTTTGAAATGAGCCATGAACTGCAAAAAGCCCTGGGCTACATCAGTATCCGTCATATCTCCAACAGCGCCGCCATACACCGCCATCCTGACCTTCAGCTGGATATGGTGCGCCTGGGCATCGGTATGTACGGTATAGACAATGGCGACATGCAGGAAAAGCTGCGAAATGTAAGCACGCTCAAAACCACTGTGGCCCAGGTAAAAGAGCTGCAGGCGGGCGACACCGTAGGCTATGGCGCTAAATGGGTCGCCAACGGCCCTGCCGTTATCGCCACCGTTCGTATAGGCTATGCTGATGGCTACCCCCGCAGTTTGAGCAACGGCGGCGGCCAGATGCTGATCCGCGGCCAGCTGGCCCCCGTGGCCGGTATTGTGGCCATGGATATGCTGATGCTCGATGTTACCCATATCCCGGAGGTAGCGGAGGGCGACGAAGTGATCGTTTTTGGCCAGGACCTGCCCGTACAACAGCTGGCTGCCTGGGCGGGCACCATTCCCTACGAGATTCTCACCGGGATCTCCCAAAGGGTAAAAAGGATCTATTTTGAAGAATGATCCTGCCCCCACTTTAAATAAAACTGTTATTTTTGAGAAAATTATAACGCAGATAACCGGATGAAATACCGTCACGTAATATTCATAGTCGTACTGATCCTGTTCATTGACCAGGCCCTGAAGTTTTGGATCAAGACCCATATGTACATGCAGCAGGAATTTATCATTCTCCCTAACTGGTTCCGTATACATTTCATTGAAAATGAAGGAATGGCCTATGGACTTAAGTTCGGCGGCGATTTTGGTAAGATCCTCTTAACCCTCTTCCGCCTGGCCGCCGTAGTGATCGGCTTCTGGTATATGAAAAAGCTGGTGCGCCAGCATTTCCATACCGGTCTGCTGATCTGCGGCTCCCTGATACTGGCAGGCGCCGCCGGTAACCTGATAGACAGCATGTTCTATGGTATCATCTTCAGCGACAGCACCTATGATATTGCCCGCTTCCTGCCAAAAGAAGGCGGCTACGGGCCTTTTTTACACGGTAAAGTGGTAGATATGCTCTACTTTCCCATCTATGAAGGCTACCTGCCTAAATGGATCCCTTTCAAAGGCGGAGACTATTTCATTTTCTTCCGCCCCGTGTTCAACATCGCGGATGCTGCCATTTCTACCGGCGTTATCACCATCCTGCTCTTCCAGAAGCGTTTTTTCAGCAGACACATAGAAACTGAATCCACTCAGAATGAGCCCGTTGTAAACGGCGCCGTGGAATAATAAGATATATCATTTACCAAGTTTAAGGGCTTGAGCGTTTAAAGGTTTAAACGCTCAAGCCCTTAAACTTTTCCCCCCTTCCCCATCATTTCAGGACTTTTTTCTTCCCCGCTTTGAAAAATAAATTCCCCATATTATTTTTGTCCACAAATTCTATAGACTAATATGGTTTTTCTAAAGGGTTCTTATATCATCCAGTCTTTTCACCGATGTTGTTGCAGGTGATATCTTTCCCTTCTTACAACCGACAACTGTTTCATTAAATAAATCTTTATCCACCAAATAAAAAGTCATGCAGACTACTACTCAACGTATACAAAATATATCCCTATGGCTGCTTTTGCTCCTGCTGCCCGCATTGTCGCAGGCGCAAAGTGCTACCCTTATTGAGATATCGGGTAAGGTCACCGACCAGAATAAAGCGCCCCTGCCCGATGCCAGCATACAGGTAAAAGGCACCGTATCAGGTACCATCACCGATAAAGCCGGCGACTTTAAACTGCGTACCCGAACCAAGCTGCCCTTTACGCTGGTGATCTCCTCCGTTGGCTTTCAGCAACAGGAGCTGGAGGTGAAAAGCCTCGGCGAGAACCTCCAGATCGCCCTCGCCACACAAACGGTGCTGGGCCACGAAGTGGTGGTTACCGCCTCCCGCGTATCAGAAAGCATCCTGAAATCGCCCGTGGCAGTAGAAAAGCTGGACATCCGCGCCATCAAGGAAGTGGCCGCGCCCAGCTTCTACGATGCGCTGGAAAACGTGAAAGGCGTACAGATGCTCACTTCCAGCCTTACCTTCAAAGTGCCTAATACCCGCGGCTTTAACGTACCCAATAACTTCCGCTTCCTGCAGCTGGTAGACGGTGTGGATATGCAGGCGGCCACCCTGGGCGTACCCCTGGGTAACGCCATCGGCCCCACCGAGCTGGATATCGAATCTGTTGAGATCACCCCGGGCGCAGCATCTGCACTCTACGGGATGAACGCCATCAACGGCCTGGCCAACCTGCAAACCAAAAACCCCTTCAGATACCAGGGTTTAAGCATCTACATGAAAGGTGGCGTGAACCATGTGGATGGAAAAGACAGGGATCCGAGCTTCCTGCGCGAAGGCGCTATCCGCTATGCAAAAGCATTCAACAACAGATGGGCCTTTAAAGTAAATTTCAGCGCCATGAAAGGTACTGACTGGGTGGCCAACGGCCTTACCGATCAGAACCCGCAGAACCTGCCCACCGCCAACCCGAATTACCCTGAGCTTTCCGGCGATAACAACCCGGCAAAAGACCAGTGGAGCCGCTATGGCGATGACCGCCAGGCCAGGCAGACCATCAGCATTACCCGCAACGGTAAAACAGAGACCTTCAACGTGGCCCGTACCGGCTACCTGGAAAAAGACCTGATCTACCCGGATGTACGTAATATCAAAGCAGATGGAAGCCTCTTTTACCGCATCAACGATCACCTGGAAGCGTCTGTAGGTTACCGTTACGGAACCATGGACGGCGTATTTCAGCGTGGTAACCGTATCCAGCTGAAAGGCGTTAGCGTACAGAATTATAAAGCAGAACTAAGAGGGGATAACCTGCTGCTCCGCGGTTATATCCTGAAAGAAAATACCGGCCACTCTTACAACCTGAACCCGCTGGCCTACAGCCTCGACCTGAGCCACGCCAGCAATGCTAACTGGGGCGCCAAATTCCAGAGCGAGCTGCAGTCACAGGTAAATGGCGGCGCCGACCTGGTAACCGCTATGGCCGCAGCAAGAGCTGCCGCCGATGCCGGCCGCGCTGAACCCGGTACACCGGAGTTCGAACAACTGAAAAATACGATCGTAAATTCCAATAACTGGGACGTGAAATCTGCCTCCCTGCCTAACGGCGCACCCAATGGCGGCGCAGCAGTATGGCAATACAGCACTACCTATCACCTGGATTTCCAGTATAATGTGAAGACGATCAAATGGGCAAACATCCTGGTAGGTGCAGACTATCGCCGTTACGCAGTAACGCCGGACGGTAATACCTTCGTTGATTTCTCCCGTCCCCTGGACCAAAGAACAATAGCCGACAAGAACGGCTCCTTCGGTAACAAACAGTATTATACCAAATACGGTGCATTCGGACAGATCACTAAACTGTTCCTGAACGATAAGCTGAAGGTTTCCGCCTCCGCCCGTGTAGACCGTAACCCGGAGTTCAGCACCAAATTCAACCCGCGTATAGCAGTAGTGTATACACTGGCAGAGAAGCACAATTTCAGGGCTTCTTTCCAGAATGGTTACCGCTTCCCCGCACTGTTTGAAGCGCTCTCCTTCCTGAATAACGCCAGTGTGCGCAGGGTAGGTGGCCTGGCCCGTGTGAACGAGGGTATCGGCTTCCTGGAGAACTCCTATACCCTGGCCTCTTCTGATCTTTTTACCGCAGCGGTGAATGCAGACAGGGCCAACGGAATGAGCGCCCGCGACGCCGCCATTAAGAACAGGGACGTATTGCAAGTGGCCAACCTGCCGGTGATGCAGCCTGAACGTATCAACTCTTTCGAAGTAGGCTACAAAAGCGTATTGCTGGATAATAAGCTGATCCTCGATTTCGACGCCTACTTTAACTCCTACAAAGGCTTCCTCGGCCAGGTAGAAGTAGCAGTGCCTACCACCGGTAAAGTAGGATCTGATTCCGCTGTATACGATATGCTGACCCGTTCCCGGCAGAGCCGCTACCGCGTATATACCAATGCCAAGAATACCTATAACAGCTACGGGTCTTCACTGGGCGTTACTTATATCTTCTACAAGAAGTTTACCGTATCCGGCAATGCCAACTACAACAAGCTGTCAGACAATCCTAACCCGGATATTTTCCAGACCGGCTTTAATACCCCCAACTGGGTGACCAACGTGTCTTTCAGCAACCGGGAGGTGGTAAAGAACCTGGGCTTCAACCTGGTATGGCGCTGGCAGAATTCCTTATACTGGGAAAGCACGCTGGCTAACGGCAACGTACCCGCCTATTCTACTATAGATGCCCAGGTGAACCTGCGGATCCCTAAACTGAACGCCACTGTGAAAATAGGAGGCAGCAACATATTGAATAACCGCTATATACAGTTCGCCGCCGGCCCTACCATCGGAGCACTGTATTACACGTCTATTACGCTGGACGGCTTGCTGAAATAGCACGGCTACACTGCAAAATAGTATCAGAAACCAGTCATTATAGTCCCGGAGGAGTGCCCTTCGGGACTTTTTTTTTCATTTATTTGGATATGCTGCTTATTCAGACTATCTTTAGTCTATTATTTATATAGACTATATAACTAATAGGTATTATGTCGCATAACGAGGTGATAGATAAACTGGAACAACAGCCGGCTACGCTGAGAAGGCAGGAAATGCTCATAACCCTGGTAAATGAGGAGAATAAGAAAAAGCGGGGTTTATGGGTGCTGATCGTCTTGTTATCAATAGTTACCGTAATTGGTTTATGGTTCACTTATTACTACAGCGTTCCTGCAGCCACCCAAACCAGGGTATATCACTTCATACAATCGCTTTTTACATCGCAGCTGCTGTTCTACATCGGTGTAGGGCTGGCAGCGCAGATAGTAGACGGCGCGCTGGGCATGGCCTATGGCGCCACTTCTTCTTCCCTGCTGCTGGGCCTCGGCATTCCGCCCGCCATTGCAAGCGCCAGTGTACACGTAGCCGAAGTATTCACTACCGGTGCATCCGGCATTGCACATTTCAAGCTGGGTAACGTAAATAAGAAACTGTTCCTCTACCTGCTCATACCAGGTATGTCAGGCGCTATTATAGGAGCATACTTACTTTCTGATAAAATAGATGGAGATGTTATCAAACCTTTCATGAGCGCCTACCTCATGATACTGGGCATCATCATCCTCAAAAAAGCCTTACAGAACAACCGTCGTAAAAGTAAAGTAAAACGTCTCGGCCCATTGGCCTTCTTCGGCGGTTTTATGGATGCTATCGGCGGAGGCGGCTGGGGCCCTATCGTTACCTCCACCCTCTTAAGCAAAGGACGTACCGTACATTATACCATCGGTTCTGTGAACGCAGCAGAATTCTTTATCTCTGCTTCCAGCGCTGCCACTTTCCTCTTATTCACCGGCATTAGCAGCTGGCAGGTTATCGTAGGCCTGGTGATCGGTGGCGTGATCGCTTCTCCTTTTGCCGCCATCCTGGTACGCCGCGTAAAACGCAAACCCATGATGATCATGGTAGCAGTGCTGGTGATACTGCTTAGCTTACGCACCATCGTCTTAACTTTCATGAAATAAAAAAAGCTACAAGCCGCGAAAAGCTGCTTGTAGCTTGCATCCGCCAGCTGGCGGATTTGCACATTAGATCTTGATCTCTCCAACCATCTTAGCGGGATCTACCCATTCGTCGAACTGCTCAGGTGTAACATAACCCAGTTTCACCGCCATTTCCTTCAGGGTAGTACCTTCATGATGCGCTTTCTGCGCAATCTCTGCTGCTTTGTAATATCCTATGTGCGTATTGAGCGCAGTTACCAGCATCAGTGAATTATCCACGTGCTTTTTAATGTTAGCTTCTATCGGCTTCAGTCCTTCTGCACATTTATCATTGAAGCTTACACAACCGTCACCTATCAGGCGGGCGCTGTGCAGGAAGTTATAGATCATTACGGGCTTGAACACATTCAGCTCAAAATGACCCGTAGCGCCGCCAATGTTGATGGCCACATCATTACCCAGTACCTGTGCCGCGATCATGGTCAGGGCTTCACACTGGGTAGGGTTCACCTTACCAGGCATGATGGAAGAACCTGGCTCATTGTCCGGAATGTACAGCTCTCCGATACCGGAACGCGGACCGGAGCTCAGCATACGGATATCATTGGCGATCTTCATCAGGCTCACCGCTACTGTTTTCAGGGCGCCGTGGGCTTCTACGATGGCATCGTGAGCAGCCAGGGCCTCAAATTTATTTTCAGCAGTTACAAAGGGCAGTCCGGTCAGCGCTGCGATCTTTTTGGCTACATTCTCAGAATAACCTTTCGGTGTATTGATACCGGTACCTACAGCAGTACCGCCCAGGGCCAGCTCGCTCAGGTGAGCCAGGGTATTGTTGATGGCTTTCAGGCCATGATCCAGCTGTGATACATAACCGCTCAGTTCCTGGCCAACCGTCAGTGGGGTAGCGTCCATGAAATGCGTACGGCCTATTTTCACTACGTTCTTAAAGGCAGCTGCTTTTTCAGCCAGCGTGTTACGCAGTTTTTTGATCCCAGGGATGGTTACCTCTACCAGCATTTTGTAAGCGGCAATATGCATGGCAGTAGGGAAAGTATCGTTGGAAGACTGGGATTTATTCACATCATCATTCGGGTGCACCACTTTATCCTTATCGGTCAGCTGGCCGCCGTTGATCACGTGTGCACGGTAAGCCACCACTTCATTCACGTTCATATTGGATTGGGTACCGGAACCGGTTTGCCACACTACCAGGGGAAATTCATTATCCAGCTTGCCTTCCAGGATCTCGTCGCACACTTTGCCTATCAGCTCTGCTTTCTCTTTGGGCAGTACGCCTGCATCCAGGTTGGTCAGCGCAGCCGCTTTTTTCAGATAGGCAAATGCCTTGATGATCTCTTTGGGCATCCTGTTAATATCCTGGGCGATCCTGAAATTATCGATGGAGCGCTGGGTCTGTGCGCCATAATAGGCGTTCACGGGTACTTTCACCTCGCCCATCGTGTCTTTCTCTATTCTGAATTCCATATGCTTGAATTTTGAGACACGAAAATAGTTAACAAAGAATAATTATGCCCGAATATTAACTATTCACCTGTAAATCTGGGCTGCCTTTTCTGCACAAATGCTTCCGCTCCCTCCTGTAGGTCTTTGGTGGCAAAACAGGCTGCAAACTCGTCTATCTCCGTTGCAAAGCCGTCTACATCCTTGTCCAGCGCGGCATGCACGCATTTGATCACCCGGGCGATAGCCAGGGGGGCCTTGCTATGTACCTTTTTCAGAATTTCTTTGGCATTGTCCAGCAGTGCCTCCTTTTCTGTCACGTGGTTCACCAGGCCCATGTTCAGGGCATCTGCAGCACTGATCATATCGCCGGTCATCATCAGTTCCATGGCACGGCCCTTACCTACCAGCAGGGAAAGCCGCTGGGTGCCGCCATAACCGGGTATCAGCCCCAGGTTCACTTCCGGCTGACCGAATTTAGCATTGCTGCTGGCTATACGAAAATGACAGGCCATGGCCAGCTCGCAGCCACCGCCCAGTGCAAACCCGTTCACCGCTGCTATAATAGGTTTGGGACATTCTTCTATACGCTGAAAGATAGTATGCCCTTTCTTGGCCAGTTCTGCGCCCTGCTCAGGAGAGAGGGTCAGAAACTCTGCAATGTCTGCGCCTGCCACAAAAGCTTTTTCACCGCTGCCGGTAATAATGGCGCTCCTGATCTCTTTTTTCTTGTACACTTCATCCACCGCCAGTGCCAGTTCCGCCATCACCTGCTGGTTCAGGGCATTCATCTTATCCGGACGGTTGATCGTTATCACTAAGATCTCATCTGTTAAGGTAGTGCTGATCGTTTGATACATAAAGCTTGGTTTTATTTGTACAACCTGGTTTGTGTAGGATTAGAAGCTTAGAAATTGCGGTGCTCGCCCACCCAGCTGGTGATGTAGCCTGCAATTTCCTGGGTATTGGTTCCGGGCGGAAACAATTTACCCACGCCCAGCTGTTGCAGGGCCTGCATATCGGAATCGGGTATGATGCCGCCACCGGTCAGCAGCACATCATCCATACCTTTTTCTTTCATCAGGTCCATGATCCTGGGAAACACCGTCATATGGGCGCCGGATAGTATACTGATTCCGATAGCATCCACATCCTCCTGCAGAGCGGCGTTTACCACCATCTCCGGAGTCTGTCTGAGCCCGGTATAGATCACTTCCATACCGGCATCCCGCAGGGCGGCGGCTATTACCTTAGCCCCCCGGTCGTGGCCGTCCAGGCCAACTTTTGCTACCAATACCCGTACCGGGCGATTTAAAGGGTTGATCATTTTTTGATTGTTGCGTGGGTAAATGTAGCATTTTTTAGCACTTAGCTGCCAGCTACTGGCTGTTAGCTTGCTAAAAGCCAACAGCTAAAGGCTAAGAGCTGATTTTTGCTTACCTTTGCAGTTCCGAAAATCACAACCTCTTAGATATGAGCGAAGAAAGGTCACTCAATTTTTTAGAACAGATCGTAGAAGATGATATAGCAAACGGCGTCAACGGCGGCCGGGTACATACCCGTTTCCCGCCCGAACCTAATGGCTACCTCCATATAGGCCACGCCAAATCCATATGCCTCAACTTTGGCCTTGCGCAGAAATACAATGGCCAGACCAACCTTCGTTTTGACGATACCAATCCCGTTACAGAGGACACAGAATATGTAGAGTCTATCAAGGCCGACATACGCTGGCTGGGTTTTGAATGGGCCAATGAGCTCTATGCTTCCGATTATTTCGAACAGATATATGATTTCGCGGTAGCCCTGATCAAAAAAGGGCTGGCTTATGTGGATGATTCCACACCGGAACAGATCGCAGCCCTGAAAGGCACGCCCACTGAACCCGGTAAAGACAGCCCCTACCGCAGCCGTAGTGTGGAAGAGAATCTGCAGCTGTTTCAGGACATGCGCAACGGCAAGTACAAAGACGGCGAAAAAGTGCTGCGTGCTAAAGTAGATATGGCTTCGCCCAATATGCACATGCGCGATCCCATCATGTACCGCATTAAACATGCACACCACCACCGCACCGGCGATAAATGGTGCATCTATCCCATGTACGATTTTGCACATGGTCAGAGCGACAGCATTGAGCATATCACCCACTCCATCTGTACCCTGGAGTTTGTTCCGCATCGCCCGCTGTATGACTGGTTCATCGATAAACTGGAGATCTTCCCTTCCCATCAATACGAGTTTGCCCGCCTGAACCTGAACTACACGGTAATGAGTAAGCGCAAACTGAAACAGCTGGTGGAGGAAGGATTTGTACGTGGCTGGGATGATCCCCGCATGCCTACCCTCAGCGCGCTGCGCCGCCGGGGTTATACCCCTGCGAGTATCCGTGCCTTTGCAGACCGGGTAGGCGTAGCCAAACGCGACAACATCATCGAAATAGGACTGCTGGAATATTTTATACGTGAAGAGCTGAACCGTACCGCCAACCGCGTGATGGCCGTACTGGACCCTGTTAAGCTGGTGATCACTAATTACCCGGCAGACCAGGTAGAAGAGCTGGAAGCGGAGAATAACCCGGAAGATGAATCCGCCGGTAGCCGCATCGTTCCTTTCAGTAATACGCTGTACATAGAGCGGGAAGATTTCATGGAGAACCCGCCCAAGAAGTTCTTCCGCCTGGCTCCCGGCCAGCTGGTGCGCCTGAAGTATGCCTACATCATCAAATGCGACAGCGTTGAAAAAGATGCGGAGGGCAACATCACCACCATCTATTGCTCTTACCTGCCCGAAAGCCGCAGCGGCGGAGACACCAGCGGTATCAGCGTAAAAGGCACCATCCACTGGGTGAGCGCTGCACACGCGGCCACCGCAGAGGTACGCCTGTACGACCGCCTCTTTAAGGTAGAAGATCCGGGTAATGAAGAAGGTGATTTCAAATCATACATCAATCCTGATTCATTACAGGTGATCCCCAACGCCTACATTGAACCAGCCCTGGCCAGCGCCAAACCCGGCGATCGCTTCCAGTTCCTGCGCAAAGGATACTTCAGCGTAGACCAGGATAGCACCGCCGATAAACTGGTGTTTAACCGTACGGTTACCTTAAAAGACACCTGGGCTAAAGAGGCGACCAAGAGTGAAAGCGTGAAAGCAAAATAAATGTGCGGATCTGCTGATATGCAGATGTGCTAATGAAAAAGAGCGGATGTGCTATTGCATATCCGCTCTTTTTATTGATTGATTCTCAAATTTCAATTCATCTGCACATCTGCATATCAGCAGATCCGCACATCAATTTTCAAATGCCGGTAATGCCTTCATGATCCTGGCAATGGTTTCATGCTTGCCAAGCGTTTCAGCAATGTTGAATACCGGCGGGCCAAACTTACCTCCGCAAAGCATAATACGGAAAGGCAGCTGCAGCTCACCTACTTTGATATTCATAGAAGTGGCGAGCTGTTTAAAGCTCTCTTCTACTGCTGTCAGTGAGAAGTCTGCCAGCGTTTCCAGCACAGAGGCCCAGTCCAGGAAGAACTGGCGCTTCACTTCACTCCACTTGGGCTTTACAGCCGCTGCATCATATGTTTCCGGCTGCTGGAAAAAGAAGAAGCCATGATCCCATATTTCATTCACGAGATTGCAACGCTCTTTCACCAGTCCGGCAATAGTGGCTACATATTCTTCAGATGCCTGCACACCTTTTTCTTTCAGCACGGGCATAAACAGCTGTGCCAGCCGCTGATTGTCTGCTTTCAGTATATACTGATGGTTGAACCAGTTGGACTTTTCAATATTGAACTTGGCGCCTGCATGGTGCACGCGTTCCATAGAGAATTTTTCTATCAGCTCATCCAGTGTAAACAACTCCTGCTCTGTGCCGTCATTCCAGCCAAGCATAGCCAGCATATTCACAAATGCTTCGGGCAGGTAGCCCAATTCACGGAAGCCTTTTGTGAATTCGTTGTTGCGAGGGTCCGTCCAGTTCATAGCGTATACGGGGAAGCCTAAACGGTCGCCGTCACGTTTGCTGAGCTTACCATTTCCATCCGGGCGCAGTATCAGCGGCAGGTGCGCCCATTGGGGCATATCTGCTTCCCAGCCCAGGTAACGCCATAACATAATATGCACTGGTGCAGAAGGTAGCCATTCTTCGCCACGGAAGGCGTGTGTGATCTTCATCAGGTAATCATCCACTACTACGGCCAGGTGGTAGGTAGGCATTCCGTCGGCTTTCAGCAGCACTTTATCATCTACCGTACCTGTATTGAAATGCACTTCGCCGCGTATCATATCCGTGAAAGAGATCTCCTCATTGGCGGGCATGTTGATACGTATCACATGCGGCGTACCGGCTGCCAGCAGCTTTTCCGTTTCAGCGGCACGCAGGCTCAGCGAGTTGCGCATCTGCTGACGTACAACATGGTTGTATTGAGGGGATGGGTTTTCATCTGTTTTCAGACGGCTGCGCATATCTTCCAGTTCTTCAGGCGTATCAAATGCATAATAGGCATTCCCGTTCTTCACCAGCTGCTCTGCATACTGACGATACATTTCCTTCCGCTCGCTCTGCCGGTAAGGCGCATAAGGCCCGCCTTTGTGCGGTCCCTCATCGGCCTCCAGCCCGCACCAGCGCAGGCATTCTATGATATATTCTTCAGCGCCCGCTACATAACGGGTTTGATCCGTATCTTCTATACGCAGCACAAAATCGCCTTTATGCTGCCGGGCAAACAAGTAATTGAATAAAACCGTGCGTACGCCGCCCAGGTGTAAACCACCGGTGGGGCTGGGGGCAAAACGTACTCTTACTTTTTTGTGTTCCATAGGCGCAAAGGTAGTAATTTAGTTGGCAGTTGGCGGTGGGCAATTGGCAGTCATTGACTGCACATTGCAAACTGCCGGCTGCAAACTTATTTACATGTTCTATCTCGCAAAAACACCCGGCATCCTGAAAGCCCTCTATCGCAGCTGCACCTGGCAGCTTTCTCCGGCCCGCCGGGCGGTGTACCTTACTTTTGACGACGGCCCCCACCCGCAGGCCACTCCCTTTGTAATGGAGCAGCTGAAAAAATATGACGCCAAAGGCACCTTCTTCTGTATAGGCAAAAATGTGATAGAGCACCCGCAGATCTACCAGCAGCTCCTGGAAGAAGGCCACACCGTTGGTAATCATACGCATAACCACCTCAACGGCTGGAAAACAGGCACAGCCAAATACCTGGAAAATATCCTGGAAGCAGGCAAGTATATCAACTCGCCCCTGTTCAGGCCCCCTTATGGCCGTATAACGCCTTTCCAGGTAAAGAAGCTGCGCGACACCATTCCCGGTACAAAGATCATTATGTGGGACGTTTTAAGCGCAGATTTTGATACGGCCATCACAGGCGAAGATTGTGTTCAGAACGTGGTGTTCAGGGCAAAACCCGGGTCTATTATTGTATTCCATGACAGTACCAAAGCATGGGACCGCCTTTCGTATGCCCTTCCACGTGTGCTGGAGTTCTGCAAAAAACAGCAATGGGCAATGGAAGGCATCCCGCTTGAACATGCATAAAAAAACTTGCGGGTGAAAAACAAAGATCAGTCTCTTTGCCTTTCACCCGCATATATCTAAGTAATAGCTTCCTATCTCAGGATCACACCCTTCACTTTATCTCCGATGCTGATAGTAGCGGAGTCATCGCAAATGCCAGCACCATAATTGATCGTAGCAGTGATCTTGTCAAAAGTAACTTCTGCAGTACCTTTTCCGATCCAGGCGCACTTCAGTTCCTTCACCAGCGGATCTTTAACAGTATAGGTAACCGCGCTGCCGCCGGGATAAGTTAAAGTAGCGGTGCCTGTGCCGCTGTATACATCATCATTGGTATTGATCGGTGTAGCAGTACCACCTGTTTGTGAAATTACCTTAGTGCAAGTATAACCGAAAACCAGGGAATCCAATGTCAGTTTACCACCGGTTACAACCGTTTTATAACTGAATCCGTTGCCGCTGCTCTCGTTCGTGATCTCCTTGGTGCCTTCTATTTTGATACCGTTTACAGTGTAATTCACCGGTGTGATAGTCACTTTAGCACCTGGTAACAGTACAAAGTTGCTGATGGTCAGGATCACTTTCCCAGCACGTATACGGCCATCCTCTCCTGTACATTTCGCACCGAAATCCATGGTCAGTACTTTAGGCCATTTACCCGGAGTAGCATCGTCTACGCTGGATTCCCAGCAGGTACCTATCTTAGCATTCACTTTGTCCTGGGGAGCTAAACGGGCACTGGAATGATAACCTTCAGCCTGGCTGCCCTGCAGAGCTACATCAAACAGGTCATCATATAAAGCGCTGGCCTGAGCTTCATAACCGGCAGCAGCAATGGCTTTATTATCATTCTCATCAGTTTTGGGATCCGCGCCATCATTACTTTTGCTGCACGCGAAGAAGATAGTCGCCACAGCTACCAGCACGATAACTACAGCAAAAATGCGGTTGAAACAAAAATAGCTTTTCATCATAGGATAGTTTTTCTTAGGACTTTACCTTTGTGCCAAGGTTTAATATGATATTACGATTTTTACAAATTTAAATATTTTCTATTAAATATTCATCCTATTAACGTGTTAATTGAATATTATGTTGTGGATAGATACCCATGCGCATTTATACGGGAAAGAATTTAACCAGGACCGGCCAGCTATGATCAGCCGGGCACTGGAAATGGGCGTGCATAAACTGTTGTTACCCAATATAGATAGTCATTCTATTGAGGGCATGTTAACCCTGGAAGCCGAATTTCCCGGTAAATGCTACGCCATGATGGGGCTCCATCCCTGTTATGTGGATGAGAACGTGGAAACTCAAATGGCCCTGGTGCGGGAATGGCTGGCCAAACGCCCCTTTATCGCCGTAGGAGAGATAGGACTGGATTTTTACTGGGATAAAACCCATGCCGACCTGCAGCACCAGGTGTTCAGAGAACAGCTGCAGCTGTCTAAACAATACCAGCTGCCGGTGGTGATCCATAGCCGCGAAAGCACCCGCCAGTGCATAGACGAGGTAAAGTCCCTGCAGGATGGCAGCCTCAGCGGCGTGTTCCACTGCTTCTCCGGCACCCTGGAAGAGGCCCGCGAGGTGATAGACCTGGGCTTTTACCTGGGCATCGGCGGCGTGGTCACTTTTAAGAAATCAGGCCTGGATAAGATCGTAGAAGAGATTGACATGCAGCACATTATACTGGAAACAGATGCGCCTTACCTGGCCCCGGTACCTTACCGCGGTAAACGGAACGAAAGCGCCTATATCCCCCTGATCGGGCAGACCATCGCCAATGTAAAAAATCTAAAAATTGAGGACGTGGCTGCTATAACAACCAGCAATGCCCTTAAATTATTCAAATCCATTTAATTGATTAGTGGATACCTTTGCGGCTCAATCCAGGTGTTTTAGAGAATGAGCAAAATTCTGATTATCTATACCGGTGGTACGGTAGGCATGATCTTCGACGAAAAGACAAAAGCATTACGCCCGATAGGCTTTAATGAGATCCGCAATAATCTGCCGGAACTTTACCGGATGGGGATCGACTTTTATGTATATGCCTTCAACCCGCCGATAGACTCTTCAGATATGCAGCCAGATATCTGGGTAGAACTGGCTTCCATTATAGAAGACCGTTACGACCGCTACGATGGCTTTGTGATCCTGCATGGTTCAGATACCATGTCCTTCACGGCCTCCGCCCTCAGCTTCATGCTGGAAAACCTTTCCAAACCGGTGATCCTTACCGGCTCGCAGCTGCCCATCGGTAAGATCCGTACAGACGCCAAGGAGAATATCATCACCGCCATGGAAATTGCCGCTACCCGGCAGAACGGCCATGTGATGGTGCCCGAGGTGTGTATCTATTTCGACTTCTCCCTTTTCCGCGGCAACCGTTCCAAAAAGTATAACGCTGAAAAGTTTGAGGCCTTCTACTCCATGAACTATCCGCCCCTGGCAGAAGCCGGGATCGATATCAAATACAAGCATCAGTTCATGCTGAGCCATCCCACAGCTCCGCTGAAGGTGCACAAGAACATGGACGATAATGTGACCGTGCTGAAAGTGTTCCCCGGCATCACCCGCAAAGCAGTAGAAGGGATCCTCAGTGTACCCGGCCTCAAAGGCGTGATCCTGGAAACATTTGGTAACGGCAACGCCAATACGCAACCCTGGTTCATCGACAGCCTCAGAAAAGTGATAGAACAGGGCGCCATCGTAGTAGACATTACCCAGTGCGATGGTGGTTCCGTTGAACTGGGCCGCTACGAAACCAGCCAGTACCTGAAAGAAATCGGCGTGATCAGCGGTCACGATATGACCTTTGAAGCCGCCATCACCAAACTGATGTTCGTGCTGGGACAGGAACTGCCCCTGGAAGAAGCCAAAAAGATGATAGAAACGCCCCTCAGAGGAGAGCTCACGCCTATCATCATAGCGGATTAAAGCCTGTAACTTCTTTCCTTTCTTAAACGTTTATCAATCAGCGCCCTTGCTAAGGAAAATTATCCTTACTTTTATCTATTTTCATCTGAAAGCCGTCTGACCGCTGTACATATGAAATATCTGCTGCTGCCCCTGTTGATATTGATTACTACTGTGCATGCAAATGCACAGGGCGGTTGTACCATTGGCCAGACCCCGGAAACCGCCTTCCCTGTTTGTGGTACAAAAAAATTCACACAAGCTTCTGTACCCCTTTGCGGAGGCAGAACCATTCCCGCTCTTAGCTGTTCCGGCATTACGGATATGAATCCTTTCTGGTACAAGTTTACCTGCTATACCACCGGAACACTTGGCTTCGTTATTACGCCTCATATTTTAGCGGAGGACTATGACTGGCAATTGTTTGACGTTACCAACCGTTCACTGAGCCTGGTGTTTACTGACAACCGCCTGTTTGTTGGTTCCGGCTGGTCCGGTGAGTTCGGGATTACCGGCGCTTCCGCTGCAGGTACCCAACGGGAGGTCTGCGGAGGCCCGGGCCAGGATCTCTGGAGCGCCATGCCTACTATACAGCAAGGGCATAATTACCTGTTGCTGATCAGCCATTTCGACAAAGGCCAGAGCGGCTACGATCTTGAATTCAAGGGAGGCACCGCCAGTATAACCGATCCCGTTATGCCGCAGATAGAGCGGGTAACCTATGATTGCACGATCCCAGCCCTCCTGGTAAAATTTAATAAACACCTGCAATGCAGCAGCCTTGCTGCCAACGGCAGTGATTTTGCGCTCACCGGTTCTCCCGCTGCAGTGATCACCGGCGCCAAAGGAGCCAGCTGTAATAATGGCTTCGACTTTGATTCCGTTGTGGTCACGCTCAGCGCTCCGCTGCCTGCTGGTAGTTACTCGCTCAACCTGAAGAATGGTACTGATGGTAATAGTGTGCTCGATCCCTGCGGCAACGCCGGAGGTGGACCAGGAACGGGCATTCCGCCCACACCCTTTACCGTGGCGCAGCAGCTGCCCTCTTTACCGGATCACGTAGTACCCGTAAGCTGCCGCCCCAACAGGATAAAGATCGTATTGAACCAGGCCGTACGCTGCAGCTCTATCGCCGCCAACGGTAGTGATTTTACGCTCAGCGGATCTACACCCGTGAGCATACAGAGCGCTGCCGGATCCTGCAACGGCGGTCTTCTTACAGATACCATCGAGCTTGTTCTGTCTAACACCATATTGACCGCTGGCGCTTATCAGCTGGGCCTGCGCAGTGGCAGCGACGGTAATACCCTGCTCAGTGAATGCTGGCTGGCTACACCCGCGGGCGCTACGCTTCCCTTCAATACCGCCGATACAGTGAATGCAGACTTCACCTATACCATGACCCTGGATTGCGAATATGATACCCTAAGGCTCAATCATCCGGGCAACAACGGTGTCAATAGCTGGCAATGGTATTCTGACGGCGATGCTTTCAGCACGGAACAAAATCCCATCAAGGCATATTCCATCTTCGGGCAGCATACTATCAAACTAACCGTATCTAACGGTACCTGCAGCGACTCCGTTACAACCGGTATCCTGCTGGATAATGAGCTCAAAGCGGAATTTTCGGCCTCTGCCGATATACTCTGTCCCCAGGATGCGGTTACCTTCACCAATCAAAGCACCGGCAAGAACATCATCGGCTACCGCTGGATCTTTGGCAACGGCATCATGACCAGCAGTCCTAATCCGCTGCCGCAAACCTATCCGCAGCTGAAAGATGAACGCAACTATCCCGTAAGCCTCATCGCGCAAAGCGCCATGAACTGTTTTGATACCGCTACACATCTGATCAAGGTAGTGCCCAGCTGCTATATAGATGTGCCTACCGCATTCTCTCCCAATGGCGATGGTATTAACGATTACCTCTACCCATTGAACGGCTATAAGGCCATTAACCTGAAATTTGTAGTGTACAACCGTTTGGGACAACTGATATTTGAAACAAACGACTGGCGCCATAAATGGGATGGCACCCTGAGCGGCAGGCCGCAGGGCATCGGCACTTATGTATGGATGCTTTCTTATACCCACAAGGAAACCGGTGAAAAAGTATTTAAAAAAGGTATAGCCGTACTGGTTCGTTAACCCTCTCTGCAAACTTATCTATTGTAGCTATTTGCCGCCACTGCAGCTGCATTTCAGCAGTATTTAATTAATATTGCGCTCATTAGGTTTAAAAGAGCATGTACGGGCTAAATTCCACGTGCGTTGGACTGACTGTAGTATAGCACCATAGCAAGGCCTTGTCAACTATAATTTGAAACTGATGGATATTTTGATCAACCCCAGGCAAACGGTAGATCCGGGTAAAGCTGTACCCGTGCCCGGACATCTTCAAAAATACCTCGCGCCCTGGGGTTCCTGGCAGTATCACCAATACGGATTCGGCCACATATTAACCCAATCTTTCCTGCACAAACATTATCGTATATACATCTACCGCTTCCTGATAGACAAACCGGTGCATCTGTATTTTTCCTGCAGCCAGCCCACCATTGCCTTACGGCACATGCTGTCTGGTCAAGTCTTTGCAGATGTTGCAGGCTTCGGCAAAGTACTGCTGGAGCCGCTGCGCTACGGGCTGATCTACCTGCCGCAGGGTGTAAACAAAGCCTGGTTTGAAGCCGGTACCGCAGAATCCCTGCACATGGAGCTGGAATATACCTGGCTGGAAGAGATGGCGGAAAGCAGCCAGGAAATAGCCGAGCTGATGCACCGGGTAACCAGCGCCAGTAATGAAGGCAAAATGCTGGCCCCGGCAAAGCTGGATTACAGCGTGCAGGAAACGCTGGCCACCATACGCAATACCCGCGAAACCGGCGGTTATCTGCTGATGGAATTTAAGACAGGTATCCTGAAGATCCTTACCCAGTACGGCAAGGCTATCAAGGAACTGGAGCACTTTGACGGCCTGCCGGATGTACCGGACAAGGAGCTGCTCATCAACATCCGTGAAACAATAAAGGCCAATCCGCGCATCCACTATACGCTTTCCCGGCTGGCCAAAGAGCACCATATGCACGAGAAGACGCTGAGCCGCCACTTCCACCGGCTGTTCAATATCAGCCTGTCTGCCTACGTGCAGGAGCAGTGCATGACCCGGGCCTACTTCCTCATCACCACTACCAACCGGCCGCTCACAGAGATTGCTAACGAACTAGGCTATACGGAGATCAGTAATTTCAACCGCGCCTTTAAACGATACTACCGCCTTTCGCCACAGGCGCTGCGTACTACAAAATTGTCCGGAAATGATCGGGAGAATGTACTGCCCGGATAAGTGGATTTTGTGCATTTATGAGCAATTTTATACCATAGGCAGTAACGCACGTGCAGCCTCACAATAACCCAAACACGACTATGAACATTAGCTTTCAATATACATAAGGCGACTCACGCCTGGTTCCGTTGTTCCCTCCGGTAGCAGGCGCCCATCACGCTGAAGGGGTGGGTACTGCTCCGGTAAAAACGATCTTTTCATCGCTTTCAATCACACTCAGCTAGGTTCACTACCTAATGGTGTCTTTATGGTTATTTGAACATATATTGCAGGTTCTACCTTTCCAGGTGGAACATTCTCCAGGTATTCCCTTGGCCCAAATCTCCCTTCGGGGTATCTTTTAGACAAGTTTTCTACTGTTTTTACCGCTTCCCATTCGGGTTAAATCCGCCACTTTCCTGGGCAGATTTGCCTTCCAATTGTCATGTAATTGTCGGATGTTCCATATATAAGCCATATATAAGCCATATTAAAGCCAATATTATTCCATTCCTTTTAACGAATGAGTTATCTATGAATGAATAAAAAATGTCGAATGGATAAACAGGGAATCTCTTAAAAAAAGGATGGCCAGTCTACCCCCTAAAGAAGTAGATAATAGGTTGCTCAAACAGCTAACAAGGAAATTTTACCGTAAATAATCTTAAAGTGAAAATCTGGGATGTGGATTGAGCCGTATATACCCAGGAAGACACGCGCCCAATTGATTGTTTGTTCCCATTTACGTTAGGGATATGCCAAAACGCTGAGCAGCCCCCTTCATTTCTGCCCAAACCTGCAACGAGGCCCTGTATTACTACTGGACTAGACCATTAATCGTATTAAAACCTTAGCATCTTATGGAACAACAGTCAACACCCTCTCACGAAAAGTTATTGCTGATTGAGCGCGATGACGATAGGTATACCCCTTTATCCGAGATCCCGGAGGAATACCTGAAGCTTATGTTGCCCTACTTCCGTGCCTACTTTTACCAGGATGAGGATTGCGACATGCTTTGCCAGCATATCCGCATAAAGGAATTTTCTATCTGGGGACATGATATCCTGGCCAAGAACTACATCATCCTGAAACCGCGTACGCACCGCCATATCATCGCCCTGCACTACATGCAGGAAGACACGATAGATGCCGTGATAGACCATATGGGACCCTTCAAGCTGAAAGCAAAGGAGGTGAACCTTTTCAGCCTGCATGCAGATTTTCACAGCGCGGCCCTGGATCGCGGGTGTAAGATCTTCAGCTTTCATATCAATGTAAGGCCGGAAACATTGCCGGAGCTGGCAAAGAAATATCCTGTGCTGGAGCACCTGGCGCAGATGCAGCTGGCTGGTATTAACGGCCCGCTGAATACGGCTCCTTACCAGATCAATGACGTGTGCTATAAAATGCTGAAACGCATGTTCCGCTGCAGGTATGTGGAACTGCAGGCAGAATGTTTTCTGTACCGCTGCTGTGTAGACCTTTTCCGGAACTTTGCCGTACAGGATGCACAGTTCCGCCGCTCAAAAGAGGAGGGAGAACAAACAAATGACAGCCTGATGAAACAGGTGTTCGGGTACATAGAAGCCAACAGACGGCGGCCGCTTACCCTGAAAGAGCTGGCCAAAGTATTTAACCTGACGGAGACAGCCCTGAACACAGGCTTTGAACATACCTACGCTACCTCGCTGAGCGACTACCTCTTACAGCAGCGCATGTACAACATTTATTATCAGCTCCTGAAAACAAAGGCCAGCCTTAGCAGCATAGCCCTCAGGAATGGTTATCCCAACAGGCGCGCCATGGTAGCTGATTTTACAGCTTACTTTGAGCACGATCCTGTCAGGATAAGAAATGCACAATAGAAAACTAGTAAACGGCAGCTTCTTTATCAATCAGCTTCCATATACCCGCGCCTAAAAGTCCGCCTACTATGGGGCCAACAATGAACACCCATAAGCTGGACAGCGCTGCGCCACCCACAAACAGGGCGGGCCCGATGCTGCGCGCCGGGTTTACAGATACCCCTGTTACGGGAATGCCTACAATATGGATCAGGGTCAGGGAAAGACCGATGGCCAGGCCGGCAAAACCGCCGTTGCCATTATTTTTGCTGGTGCTGCCAAGGATCACCAGCAGGAAGATCGCAGTGAATACTATTTCGGCGATTAAGCCGCTGCCTAAGGCATAGCCGTCCGGCGAGCCTTCTCCTACACCGTTCTGTCCGAGGCCATTAGCGGCCAGGGAATAGTCCGCTTTACCCTGCGCGATCAGGTACAGGATGCCTGCTCCGGCGATGGCGCCGATGATCTGCGCAATGATGTAGGCGGTAGCATCCTTACCGGAGATCTTGCCGACAGCAAGCATAGAGATAGTAATAGCGGGGTTGATATGACATCCTGTTATATGGCCGATAGCATAAGCCATAGATACTACAGATAAGCCGAATGCGAAAGCAATGCCCAGGAAGCCAACATGCTTGCCTGCCAGCACGGCGCTGCCGCATCCCATTAATACCAGTACCAGGGTACCAAACAATTCTGCAATGAACTTTTGAGATAAGGTAAATTTCATACACGATTTTTTGAGTGAAGAATAAGTAACATAATACGACAGGATAGTATTAAACAATCCTTGTATGAGAAGTGTTCAATATAATTTCGTTATCTGCCCAGCAGCTTCACCACCAATGCCGTCCAACCGGTTTGGTGGGCAGCCCCGAAGCCGCGGCCATTATCCCCATGAAAATACTCATAGAACAGGATGTAATCCCTGAAATGCGGGTCTTGCTGCATTTGTTCATAGTTGCCAAACACCGGCCGCTTGCCCTGCTCGTCCCGTAAAAAGAGCCGGGTAAGCCTTTTGCTCAGCTCATTGGAGATCTCTCTGAGTGTGAGGTACACGCCACTGTTGGTAGGATATTCCACCTTGAAATCATCGCCGTAGTAGTGGTGAAAATGCCGCAGGCTTTCAATGATCAGGTAATTGACCGGCATCCATACAGGCCCGCGCCAGTTGCTGTTGCCGCCAAACATCGCGGTATTGCTTTCCCCCGGGGTATAGACCACGGTGAATAGTTGCCCATCCATCCAGTGTTCACAGGGATGCTGTTCATGATATTTGCTGAGGGAACGTACGCCGTAATCGCTGAGGAACTCTGTTTCATCCAGCATGCGGCGCAGGATCCTTTTCATGCGGTGCCCGCGCAGGAGGCTTAAGAGGTGTTTTCTGCCGCTTTTTATCTCAGACCAGCGGCTTACCAGGCTGGCCAGATCAGGCCTGAAATTCAGGAACCAGTTCAGCCTTTCTGTGAATTCGGGTTGCGTCTTAAAGATCTCCTCATCCAATACGGCAACAGCAAATAAAGGAATGAGCCCTACCATGCTTCGCACCCTGATCCGCTCCACGCCGTCGTTTTCCATCTTCAGCTGGTCGTAAAAGAAGCCGTCTTCATCGTCCCAGAGGCCGTGATCTTTTTCGCCCATAAGGTTAATGGCCCCGGCTATGTACAGGAAGTGCTCAAAGAATTTGGTGGCCATATCGGCGTATACCTTGTTGTATTTGGCCAGCTCCAGGGATATACGCAGCATGTTCAGGCAGTACATGGCCATCCAGCTGGTACCGTCTGCCTGCTCTATATAATTGCCGTTGGGAAGCGGCGCTGTTCTGTCAAAGATGCCGATATTATCCAGGCCCAGGAAGCCGCCTTCAAAGATATTATTTCCCTCGGCGTCCTTGCGGTTCACCCACCAGGTAAAATTGAGCAATAATTTGTGGAAAACAGATTCCAGGAAAGGCACATCTTCTTTCCCATTCTCTTCGCGGTCTATCTGGAACACCCGCCAGGCGGCCCATGCATGTACGGGCGGGTTTACATCACTGAATGCCCATTCATAGGCAGGCAGCTCTCCGCTGGGATGCATGTACCATTCCTTAGTGAGCAGACTGAGTTGCTCTTTGGCAAAGGTAGCGTCTACAATGGCTAAGGGCAGACAGTGAAAAGCGAGGTCCCAGGCTGCATACCAGGGATATTCCCATTTATCGGGCATGGAAATAATATCCTCGTTATTCAGGTGTTTCCAGTCTGTATTACGCCCGTTGAGACGGCGGGCGGGCGGGGGCGGCTGCCCGGGATCTCCTTTCAGCCATTGGTCTACATAATAGTAATAGAACTGCTTGTTCCATAGCAGTCCCGCAAAGGCCTGCCGTTGTACCAGCTTTTCGTCATCCTGCAGGTTGGGCTGCAGTTCCTGGTAGAATGTATCTGCTTCCTGCTGGCGGGTAGTGAAGATCTGATCAAAGTCTTCAAAAGGCTTATCGAGATCACCTTTTAACAGGCGTAAACGGATGCAGCGGCTGCCGCCCGCTTCAATGTTCAGCTCATAGTTGGCGGCTGCTTTGGTACCGTTCTTCCCTTCATTTACCGCATGGGTATGTCCGTGTATCAGGTAGTCGTTGATACCGTCTTTATAAAAATGTTTACCGTCGTTGAAATTAAATAAACGCGGATAATTGGTTTCGTTATCCGTGAAGAGTATCTCCGGATCGCCATCGCAATACAGGTGGTAATGGCCCAGCTTTTTATGGCCGATGTGAATGTCTTCCTTCGCCGTTAATGTGATGAAGGGCAGCTCATCATCATATCCCCAGGACCAGGTATTGCGGAACCAGACAGTGGGCAGCACATGCAGTGCAGCAGCATCATTTCCACGGTTGTGGACAGTGAGCCTGATCAGCAGGTCTTCCGTACCATTTTTGGCGTACTCTATGAATATGTCGAAATAGGCGTTGTTGTTAAAGATGCCGGTGTCCATCAGCTCAAACTCCGGCTCCTGGCGTGAGCGGCGGCGGTTCTCCTCCAGCAGCTGACTGTAGGGAAAGGCTTGCTGCGGGTACTTGTACAGCATCCGCATATAGGAATGCGCTGGCGTGTTATCGAGATAGTAATAGAGCTCTTTTACATCTTCTCCATGATTGCCTTCATGCCCGCTAAGGCCGAAGTAACGCTCTTTGATGATGGGGTCTTTCTTATTCCAGAATGCGGGTGCGAAACACAGCAGCTGCTGATCATCGCTGATACCGCCAATGCCTTCTTCTCCCCAGCGCCATGCTTTACTGCGCGCCATATCGTGCGTGGTGTATTCCCATGCGCGTCCGTCCTCGCTGTAATCCTCCCGTACAGTACCCCACTGGCGGGCGGTTACATAAGGGCCCCATTTCTTCCAATCTTTCTGTTGCAGCCTTTCTTTTTCTTTGTTCATCGCTAAATCATTGTGGTGTAAAAGGGACCATCATAGCAGGAATAATCCGTCTATGGGTTCTACTGGCGAAGGTACGTTATCGTGCCCCAACATTTCCAGCAAATTGATCTCTATGGTGCGGGATATACTGTCCAGCGGGATAGCCATCTGGGTGGACTCAAAAGGGTTCATGATACTAACCCCGTTCATGTGCGTTACATGGAACACAAAGCCGAATGCCCAACCGAAGAGGATAGACCAGTAACCGATGCTTTCGCTCATCATGAGGGTGCTCAGCACCACGTAAAACCAGATGAATAAACGGGTAAAAAAGAGATAGCTGGGCGGAAAAACAGTATTCCGGATCCTTTCAGATTGTCCCATTTCATCCGTGAATTTTACGAGCAGTTCATTCATGTCCCTGAAGCGGAAACCGTCTATCACTCCGTGGCGGCTTAGCTGCTGCAGATCATCGGCCTGCAGGTTCAGGATCGCGTTGGGAATATTAGCCTGTGATTTCACCCACTCCGTTTCCCCTTCTCCCAGGTAGCCGGCATAATATACATCACCAGGCTGCTTTCTCAGGTTAGCTTTCAGTGCGTATACAAAGGCCAGGTGGCGGTAGATCATCCGCCGGGTGATATGTACTGCCTCGTCCTGCACCTCTGTTTTACAGTGATAGAGCAGGAAACGGGCCCAGGACCGGGAATCGTTCACCAGTGCGCCCCAGACCTTGCGGGCCTCCCACCAGCGGGAGTAAGCCTGGTTATTGTTAAAACCGATGAAAAATGCGATCGCGGTGCCCAGCACGGTAGAAATGCTCAGAGGGATGGATATCTGCCGTTCCAGCCAGAAGGAGTCAACCAGGTAGGCAGCAGTGCAGCATGCCAGGATCATTAAATCTACTTTCCAGGTGAGGCGGAATACCTGTTTGAGTGAGAGCTGGTCTTTCAAAAGCATAGTTACCGATTGTACCTAAAAGTTAGGTTATCCCTGGGAATTGAACAAATCCGTAACTTAGAGAAATTCCGCGTGTAACTGGTTAAAATATAGCCACCGGAGCAAAAACTATCTGAATAATTTTATTGGCTATCGTTTTGCCTCGACCAAAAAACATTGATATGAAAAAAACTGTGTATTTGACACTTATATGGTGCTGCATAGGCTTCACTGGGTTGTTTGCCCAGGACTATCCCATACAGCCGGTGCCCTTTACCGCCGTAAAGGTAACAGACCGTTTCTGGGCGCCGCGCATACTCAACAACTACAAGGTCACCATCCCTATTGCCCTGGAACAATGTTATAAAACGGGCAGGGTGGACAATTTCCTGATAGCCGGCAAACTGAAGGAAGGGAAATTTAAAACAGAATATCCCTTTGACGATACGGACATCTACAAAATAATAGAAGGGGCGAGCTTCTCCCTGCAAACCTATCCGGACAAACACCTGGAAGCGCAGCTGGATACGCTGATCTACTACATCAGCAAAGCGCAGGAGCCGGATGGCTACCTGTATACCAACCGCACCATTGCCAAAGACAGCAGCCAGCTGCATCCATGGGCAGGAAAGAAGCGCTGGGAAAAAGATCCTGACCTGAGCCATGAGCTGTACAACTGTGGTCACCTCTATGAAGCAGCCGTAGCGCATTACCTGGCTACCGGTAAAAGAAGCCTGCTGGATATCGCTATCAAGAACGCCAACCTCGTATACCACGATTTTGTGGAAGGCGGATTAAAATACTATCCCGGCCACCAGATCGTTGAAATGGGCCTGGTAAAAATGTACCGTGTAACAGACGATAAAAGATACCTGGAGCTGGCTAAATATTTCCTGGACATCCGTAAGAATGGTACGGAATACAACCAGGCACAGGTACCTGTAACAGAACAAACCCGCGCCGTAGGCCACGCTGTACGCGCCACTTATATGTACAGCGGTATGGCTGATGTAGCAGCGCTCACGGGCGATAAAGGTTATATACAAGCGATGGATGCTATCTGGCATGATATCGTGGATCACAAGATCTATATCACCGGCGGCATCGGTGCAGAAGCAGGACACGAAGGCTTTGGGCCGGATTACCTGCTGCCCAACATGAGCGCTTATAACGAGACCTGCGCTTCCATTGGCAACATCTACTGGAACTACCGTTTGTTCCTCCTGCACGGCGATGCTAAATATTACGATGTGCTGGAACAGATCCTTTATAACGGGATGATCTCAGGTGTATCTGTAAAAGGAGACCGCTTCTTTTATCCCAACCCGCTGGAATCAATGGGCCAGCATGGCAGAAGCGAATGGTTTGGCTGCGCCTGCTGTCCCAGCAATGTATGCCGTTTCATTCCTTCCGTACCGGGTTATGTGTATGCCACCGGTAAAGACCGCATCTATGCAAACCTCTTCATACAAAGCACTGCCAGCATCAAACTACAGAACAAAGAGGTAAGCATAGAACAGCAAACCAACTATCCCTGGGATGGTAATGTACTGTTCAAGGTAACTCCGGCAGCTAATGAAGGCCCCTTTGAACTGGCCATCCGCATCCCTGCCTGGCTGGAAGATGCGCCCATGCCTGGTGGCTTATACAGCTATACCAAGCCGGAAACAAAAAAATATACTATCACCGTAAATGGTAAACCGGCGGAGTATACTACAGAAAATGGTTATGCGATCATCCGCCGTACGTGGGCAAAAGGAGACCAGGTAAAAGCGGGCTTCCCCATGGATGTACGTTATGTAAAAGCCAGCGAGCAGGTGAAAGCAGATAATAACAAGGTGGCCATGCAGCGCGGTCCTATTGTATATTGCTTTGAATGGCCTGACAATAAAGAGGCTTCCGTACGCCACCTGCTGCTGAGCGATAATAATCCGGCTACACCTGCTTATCAGTCAGACCTGCTAAATGGTGTGGAAGTGATCCGTACTGCTGCTGTTACGCAAGTAATAGAAGGCAACAAAGTAGTAGACGCCAAAGCCACTGTTACCGCCATTCCCTACTATGCATGGGCTAACAGGGGCGCAGGCGATATGACCGTATGGGTGGCTGATAAGCCAGGCGCTGTTGCTAAACTGCAGCCGCCTACTGTTGCTTCAAAAAGTAAAGTAAGCGGTTCTCTTAAAACAAAAACACTGATGGCGCTGAATGATCAGCTGGAACCTGCCAACTCTCATGATGGCAGCATACCCTATTATCATTGGTGGCCTAAGAAAGATACTGTACAATGGGTGCAGTATGATTTTGAAAAACCGGCAAAGGTGTCGGGCGTACAGGTGTACTGGTATGATGATGGTCCCTGGGGCGGCTGCCGCTTGCCTGCTTCCTGGAAAATATTATATAAAGATGCAGGAGGCCAGTGGCAGGAAGTAAAGAACACAAATGAATATATGACAGCAAAAGACACCTTCAATACATTGAACTTCACGCCTGTGCAAACTACGGCGCTGAGAATGCAGGTGCAGCTGCCTAAAGAACATGCAGCAGGCATACTTGAGTGGAAAGTACAATAAGTCATATAATGATATTACCCTTGTGTGGCGTGCCTTTGCGGCGCGCCATACTTTTTTCCGGCCTTTACGAATCTCTCCCATTCGTGTTCTTCGCTATTAATTCCTATCTATCTTCATTTTCTATGCTGTTTGCGGCTAATATCTTTGCCGCTGCTGTCACATAAGCACAGGTTGGTTACAAAAAAACTCTTGGCTCCAATAGTACCTACCGATTGGATAAACGACACCTATGCATAAGAGCGATCTGAGCAGAGCCGGGGCTAAATCGATTTTGCGAGAAGCTGTATCTTTTTTTTGGAACCAAGGCATTATTCATTAAAACCTATAATCCTTTATGAAAACCAGATGTACAATTCCCTCAAGCGGATGGATACGCCGCGCAAGACACGTCTGTTATCTCTTCCTGTTGCTTTGGCAAGCTAATGTAATGGCCCAGGTAAGTCCCTCGGTCCCTGCTACTACTAAACAGCATAACAAACAGGTGATCGGCTACATCACCCAATGGGATGCATGGAAAGACGTAGCGGGTATTGTGCCTAAAGGTGGTTACAACCATCTGAACGTAGATTATTCCCAGTACACTATCCTTAACTTTTCTTTTTTCGGTGTAGCGAAAGACGGTTCTCTCCACAGCGGTGATTTCCGTAACAAGAACATCTACCAGGTAGGCGCCGTACAGGAGCCTGCAGCTCTGGTTAATGAAGACATCTACAGCAGCTGGGACATGTTCCTGCTCTATGGAGAGCTGGACGCGCCTATCTACTACATATCAGACGGCAGCTATCCCTATTCGCTGGGCTACCGCAATGAAGGCAGCGGCTGGAAGAATGTGAACACCGGCGCAACAGGCGCTTTCCCGCTGTCTGTTCCCAAACAGGGCGGCGCACCTGGCATCATCGACCTCGCACATCAGAAAGGCGTAAAGGTGATGGCTTCCATCGGTGGCTGGAGCATGTGTAAGCACTATCCCGAAATGGCTGCTGACGCTACCAAGCGCGCTAAATTTGTAGCCGACTGCCAGAAGCTGATGACAATGGGCTTTGACGGTATCGATTTTGACTGGGAATATCCCAACGATCCGGGCATGAACATCGAGCGTTACAGCCAGGCCGACTATGCCAACTTCGCTACCCTGGTAGAAGCTGTAAGAGCGGCTATCGGCTCCAATAAGCTGATCACGGCTGCTTTCTCTGCCGTACCGGCCAAGCTGCAGGGCTTTCCCTGGGCGCGCCTGAACAATTCCATGAACTACTACAACATGATGACCTATGACTTCAACGGCGGCTGGTCTAACAAAGCAGGGCACAACGCTCCGCTGTACGACTACCCCGGTGCTGAATTCACTGGTCTTTCCCTCAATGCTTGCGTACAGGGCCTGAAATCGATGGGCGTGAACATGAGCAAGGTAACGCTGGGCGCTCCTTTCTATGGCCGTGGCGTAGTGACCAACGGCGCTGCTGCATTGAACGCTCCTACTGTTAAACGCGCTGAAACCGTACAGCCGGATGGTCCTATCCAGACCTGTGCCGACTATACCAACTGGGCGCTGAACCTGTGGGATGGCACGCCTAACTATAGCTATATTGTACAGCAGACCGGCGCCAACTCCGGTTGGACAGAGCACTGGGACGATGTTGCGAAAGTACCTTATAAAACAAAAGGCAACTACTTCCTGAGCTACGACAACGAACGCTCTATCGGAGAAAAAGCCCAGTATATTAAAGACAATAACCTGGCAGGCATCATTGTATGGCAGGTATATGGCGACATGCTGGATATGACCAGCAGCACGCAGACAAGGGGTAAACTGATCTACTGCCCCAACACCAAAGAACCGCTGGTAAACAAGATCAACCAGGTATTTGCCAACGGCACCACACCCGGCAATGTATCACCTACTGTGAGCATCACGGCGCCTGCCAACAATACTTCTCTTACTGCTCCCGCCAGCGTAACCATTCAGGCTACTGCTGCAGACAGCGATGGCAGCATTGCTAAAGTAGAGTTCTTCAATGGCGCTACCAGCCTTGGTGTTGACAACAGCGCTCCCTATAGCTTCAGCTGGAGCAATATTAGCGCCGGCAATTATACCATTACCGCCGTTGCAACTGATGACAAAGGCGCTGCCACTACCTCTACTGCCGTAACACTGAACGTAACCGGTACACCTCCTGTTGGCAACACCAGCAAGGTGATCGTAGGCTATTGGCACAACTGGGGCAGCACCACCGGTACGCCCCCCTATATCCGTTTACGTGATATCAGCAGCAAGTACAACGTAGTACAGATCGCTTTTGCTATTGCAGCAGCTGATCAGGCTACGCTGAGCTTTACTCCGGAAGGCACTTCCGTGGCCGACTTTAAATCAGACATTGCTTACTTGCAATCACAGGGTAAGAAAGTGCTGATCTCTATCGGCGGACAGGATGGTGTGGTTGTATTAGGCACCACTACACAAAAAGCTGCATTCGTGAGCTCTCTGAAATCTATCATAGACACTTACAATTTCGATGGTTTTGACATCGATCTCGAAGGCGGTAATTCCCTGCAGCTGAATAATGGCGACAACAACTTCATGAATCCTACCACTCCTAAAGTGCAGAACCTGATCTCCGGTATCAAGGAGGTGATCAACTACCGTAAAGGGCAGGGTAAGGATTGCTGGCTGACGATGGCGCCTGAAACTTACTATGTACAAACTGCTTACGGCGCTACCTATTCTCCGTTGGTGGGTGCTTACCTGCCTGTGATCTATGGTCTGCGCTCAGAGCTGACCTTCATACACCCGCAGCTGTACAACACCGGTTCAGTAATGGGCCTCGACAATAAAGTGTACAGCCAGGCTACTCCTGACTTCATCGTATCCATGACGGAGATGCTGCTGAACGGTTTCACCGTATCAGGCACCAGCCAAACCTTCCCGGCGCTTCGTGAAGACCAGGTAGCATTCGGTCTGCCTGCTACTCCCGCAGCAGCTCCTTCCGGTGGCTACACTACTCCTGATAATGTGAAGAAAGCTCTGAACTATCTGACCAAAGGTCAGTCATTCGGCGGCGGTTATACCCTGCGCAAAGCAGGCGGCTATCCCGGACTGCGTGGTATCATGACCTGGTCTATCAACTGGGATAAATCCAACAACTACGAATTCGCTAACAACTATTACGATTACTTCTTTGGCAACACCGGTGGCAACCAGCCTCCTGTTGTGAGCATTACCTCACCTGCCAACAATGCTTCCTTCACGCCGCCCGCTACTGTAACCATCCAGGCCAGCGCCAGCGATGCAGACGGATCTATTGCCAAAGTTGAATTCTTTAACGGCGCCACCAAGCTGGGTGAAGCCACCAGCGCACCTTACAGCTATACCTGGACCAACGTTGCAGCCGGTACTTACAGCCTCACCGCTAAAGCTACCGATAACGCCAACGCATCTACTACTTCTGCCACTGTAAGCATTACAGTGGGTACTGTTACCGGCGGCGGTTGCGACGGCATCGCTGCATGGTCTGCCAGCGCTGTTTACACACAAGGTATGCAGGTAGTATACAACAGCAAGGTATACACTGCTAAATGGTGGACACAGAACGAACAGCCTGATACCCACGCCGGCGACGGTCAGGTATGGGGCTATGTACGCGATTGTAACGGCGGCGGCAATAACAGCCTGCCTTCAGTGAGCATCACTTCTCCTGCCAACAACGCATCTTTTGCTGCACCAGCCAGCATCAGCATCCAGGCTAGCGCTACAGACAGCGACGGCACTATTGCCAAAGTTGAATTCTTTAACGGCGGCACCAAACTGGGTGAATCTACTACTGCGCCTTACAGCTTCAGCTGGACCAATGTGGCCGCAGGCACCTATACGCTTACCGCAAAAGCTACCGACAATGCTAACGGCGCTTCTACTTCTGCTGCAGTAACAGTAGTGGTAGGCACCAGCAACGGTGGTAACTGCGCAGGCGTAGCAACTTATCAGCCTTATCCCAAAATATACAACAAAGGAGACCGTGTAGTATATAACGGTGTATTGTACGAAAGCCAGTCTGACGCACTGTACAACGTTACCCCCGGCACAGCCGATTGGTGGTGGAAATCGCTGGGTGCATGCGGCGCAAGTCTTGCACGCACCAGCGCAACCACCCCGGTTGTTACAGAAGAACCCTCCACAGCTTCACTGCTGGCTTACCCCAACCCGGTAACAGGCAGCGAACTGCAGATCAAGGTTGAAGCACAGGCAGGTGATAAATTAGTGATCACCCTGCATGATCTTAAAGGAAGTGCACCGGTACTGCGCACTGAACAGGTAGCCGCAGGAAAAGGTCAGTCTATCAAGCTGCAAACCGGCCAGGTACCAAGCGGCACCTGGATCCTGAAGGTTGAAAACAGAACCTCCCATCGTATAGCCACCACGAAAGTGATAAGGCTACAGTAATAGCTAAAAATGAAGAATGAAAAATGGTCCCGGTTTTCCGGGACCATTCACTTTTCCAAATTTTAGCTGTCATCTCAACAAGTATCGGCTCTTATCTATCCCTCGAACCATTAATTAAACACTTAACCATATGCAGGAACCTTATCCATTTCAATTACTATCGCCCCGTTGGCAATGCTTCCGCCAGCGGGGCTATTATTTTACAGACTCCGCCCACTTTATGAATCAATTAACCATTTCGAACATTAAACCCACGTATTTATGCAACCAATTAAATTTCTGTTACTGTTGATAACGTTCAGCTCCATGCGGCTGGTAGCGTTCTCGCAAAACTGGCAGCTGGTCTGGCAGGACGAGTTCGACAACAGCATCGGCCCCGACTGGGTATTCGAGACCGGCAACGGTTCCGGCGGCTGGGGTAATAACGAGCTGGAATACTATCGCCGTGAAAATGCAACCATTGAGAACGGTCAGCTGGTGATCACTGCCAAACGCGAAAGCTTTGGCGGTTTTAACTACACCTCTACCAGGATGAAAACACAAGGCAGAAAATCCTGGACATACGGTAAAATTGAAGCCCGTATCAAGATGCCTGCCTTCTCTGGCGCATGGCCTGCTTTCTGGATGCTGGGCGATAATATCGGCACAGTAGGATGGCCGTCCTGCGGCGAGATCGACATCATGGAGCATGTTAACGCAGATCCCAATGCAGTAGGTACGATCCACTGGACCGGCCCTGCAGGCGAACATGCTTCCTATAGCGGCAGCACACCTACTAACGTTACCGGCTATCATACCTACACCATCGAATGGAATTCTTCTTCCATTAAATGGTTTGTAGACGGTGTACAATACAATGAAGCAAACATCCTGAACAACATCAACAGCACCGAAGAATTTCACCGCAATTTCTTCATCCTGCTGAACTTCGCGATCGGCGGCAACTGGCCCGGTTTCAACATTGATAACAATGCATTCCCTGCCAAGATGTATGTAGACTATGTAAGAGTATACCAGGGCGGTGGCGGCGGTAACCCGCAACCCTGGAGCCAGACCATAGAAGCAGAAAGCTTCAGCGCACAGAATGGCGTACAAACAGAAGCCTGCTCTGAAGGCGGCCAGAATGTAGGTTACATCGAAGCGAACGACTGGATGGCATATCCTTCCATCACCATTCCTACTTCAGGTAACTATCGCATCGACTACCGCGTAGCCAGCCTGAATGGCGGCGGCAGACTGTCACAAGACCTGAATGCAGGCGCTATTGTACTGGGTGCACTGGATATACCTAATACCGGCGGTTGGCAGAACTGGACCACGATCTCACAAACAGTATACATCAATGCGGGCACCTATAATCCCGGCATTTTTGCGGTATCAGGCGGATGGAATATCAACTGGTTCCGTTTCACCAGATTATAAACCCTCTAAATTGATCTTATGAAACCAATTCTAAAATTTACAGCAGGCTTACTGGCGCTGCTCACCTCCTATATCTCCACCTTTGCGCAGGACCACCAACCGGTACCGCTGGGTAAAGCGGCCACACTGGTACAACAGTTCAGGCAGGCCGGCGCAAGGCAACAGCAATTTGTCAGCGGTGCACAATTAAAAACAACCGCAAATACCACGTTAAACGCAAAGGTCAACTACCGTGTTTCCGGCGCCAATGAAGAATTCATGGCCGGTGAAATTGCCAGCACTCCCGGATCTTCTTTCTTCATACGTACGAAGGACGGAAAGCTGGACGGTAATATCGTATTACGCCAGACACAGAAAGCATACCGTTATTTCTCCGATGACGCGGGTAATGCTTTTGTGAAGGAAGTGAACATCAATGAAGTACTGTGTATCAATTACCAGGAAGGCCCGGCAGTAACACAGGCCGCTTCCGGAGTAGCTGCAGCAGCCGTTCCTACCAACCTGCAAAGCTTCCCCGGCGGCAATGGTTGTGTGCTGCTGGATTTTGACGGGCAATATGTTTCCGGCACTCCCTGGAACAACGGCAACCCTATTAACGCCGCACCCGCCACGCTTACAGAATCAGAAATGCTGGATGTATGGGAACTGGTGAGCGAAGACTACAAACCCTTTCACCTGAACGTGACCACGAATGAAGCTGTTTTTAACAGCTATCCCAAGAACAGAAGGATGCGCGTAGTATTTACGCCTACCAATACCGCTGCACCCGGTGCTGGCGGCGTTGCCTACATCGGTTCTTTTAACTGGAACGACGATACCCCTTGCTGGGTATTTAATGGCGGTGTAAAAGGCGCCGGCGATGCTGCTTCGCATGAAGTAGGCCATACTTTTGGCCTGGGGCACGACGGCCGCAATTCTCCTGCGGAAGGTTACTACCAGGGCCATGGCAGCTGGGCGCCCATCATGGGTGTAGGCTACTACAGGCCTGTTGTACAATGGAGCAAAGGTGAATACACCAGCGCCAACAACACGGAGGACGACCTGGCAAAAATTTCCAGCGCTACCTATGGCGTAGGCTATCGCGCCGATGACTACGGCAATACTATTGCCACTGCTGCTCCCCTGGGCGTAAGCGGTACCGGCAGTGTAAGCACTTCCGGCATCATTGGCCGCACCGGCGATATAGATGTATTATCCTTCTCTACCAGCGGCGGCAATGCTACCCTGAACTTTGCACCTGCAGCCAAACATCCTAACCTGGATATTGCTGTTACCCTGTATAACAGCAGCGGCAGCGTGGTAACCAGCTCCAACCCGGGCGGCCTGCCTGCTTCCATCAACCTGTCACTGGCTGCTGGTACCTACTATGTAGCGGTAACGGGTACCGGCGTTGGTAATCCGGCCAGCGATGGTTATTCCAACTACGGTTCACTGGGTTACTATACCATCAGCGGCACTATCGCCAACGGCAGCTCCAACGCGGTAGTAACAGTGTATGAAAACTGTAATTATACCGGCGTTTCAGCAGCACTGGCTCCGGGCCGCTACGACATGGCAGACCTGGCCGCCAAAGGCATACCGAACGATTTTATATCCTCACTGAAAGTGAAAAGCGGCTATGAAGTGATCCTGTACCAGGATATCAATTTTGGCGGCAATGCTTATGTGTTCAGAAGCGATTTCTCCTGCCTGGTAGACCTTTCACTGAATGGTCAGCCCTTGAACCTGAATGACTGGGCTACTTCCCTGGTGATACAGCCTTCTACTGCCATTGCTCCGGCTACGCTGAGCAAAGCGGTAAGCAGCACCAGTGGCGTTGCTAAGTCCGAAGCCAGCACACTGGCCGGCGACAGAGGCAGCAAGGAAGTAACTGTACAGCTCTCCCCCAATCCGTTCAGGGATCAGCTGTATATCAGGGTAAATAATGCAACGGATCAATATTATGTAAGAGTATACAACGTAAGCGGCTCTGAAGTAAGGCCTGCCCAGCGGGTAACCAATGGTCAGCCTGTTAATCTTTCCGGCCTGCCCACCGGCATGTACCTCGTGAAGATCTATTTAGGCACTGAAGTGATCACCCGCAAGGTGATCAAACATTAATAGATATCCCAAGCCTATGTCACCTGGGGCCCGGTCTTGTACCGGGTCCCTTTTTTTATTGCGGAAAATAGCCTAAATTAAATAACTAAAGCTAAGGCGATGAAGTATCCCCCGGTTCAGAACTTTATTAACGGCCAGTTTAGAGATATTAATTCCTCCCGTGCGCTCACTGTAATATCTCCCTCAGATGGTAAAGAACTGGCAGTATTGCCCTGCTCCCCCGCCAGTGACCTGGACGATGCCGTTAACGCCGCCCGGGCCGCCTTTTTATCCTGGAGCAAAACCCCTATCAAAGAGCGCGTGCAGGTATTCTTCCGTTATAAATTCCTGCTGGAGCGCGAGCTCCAGGAACTGGCAGAGCTGGTAAGCGAAGAGAACGGCAAGACCCTGGGGGAAGCGATTGCCGAAATAGAAAAATGTATAGAGCTTACAGAATTTGCCACCTCCCTGCCTCAGCTGATCACCGGCGAAGTACTGGAAGTGAGCAAAGGCGTGGAGTGCAGAACGGAGCATGTGCCCCTGGGAGTAGTAGCCTCCATCGTGCCCTTTAATTTTCCCAGCATGGTGCCCAACTGGACCATCCCCAATGCCCTTACCCTGGGCAACTGCATGATCATCAAACCTTCTGAAAAAGTGCCCCTTAGCCTGGCCCGCATTGCAGCTTTGCTGAAAGAGGCCGGTTTGCCGGACGGGGTTTTCAATATCGTGAACGGGGACAGTGAAATAGTGAATGCCATCTGCGACCACCCCGGCATCGAAGCCGTTTCCTTTGTAGGTTCCACCCGCGTGGCCAAACTGGTGTACCAGCGCGCCACCCAGCAGCTGAAACGCTGCCTGGCCCTGGGCGGCGCCAAAAATCATCTGCTGGTGCTGCCAGACGCCAAGCCGGATATGACGGCGCAGAATGTGGTAGCTTCTATGAGCGGCTGCGCCGGACAACGCTGTATGGCCGCATCCGCCATGGTAGCGGTAGGCGATGTAGACCATATTGTTGACAAGATATGCGCCGAAGCCGGGAAAGTGGTGCCTGGCAAAAACCTGGGTGCTGTGATCAGCCAGGAAGCCCGGAAAAGGATAGAACGCTATATCACGGAAGCCGAGCAGCAGGGCGCCCGCGTGCTGATAGACGGCCGCAATACCGTGGTGGAAGGAAAAGAAAACGGCTCTTATGTAGGGCCCACCGTAATAGATTATGTAACGCCGGATATGGCAGTGGCCCGGGAAGAGATCTTCGGGCCGGTGATCAGCATCCTGCGCACAAATACCGTAGACGAAGCGCTGGCCATAGAGAATGCCAATCCCTATGGCAATGCGGCAGCCGTATATACGCAGAACGGCGGCCTTGCGCGTTATATTATTGAGAAAGCCAACGCCGGCATGATAGGCGTAAATATAGGCGTACCCGTACCCCGCGAACCTTTTTCATTTGGAGGATGGAACGAAAGCAAATTTGGCGTTGGCGATATTACCGGAAAAAGCTCCATTGAATTCTGGACCAAACTTAAAAAGACGACCACCAAATGGAATCCTGAAGCGGGTGTGAACTGGATGAGCTAAAAGCACGACCACTCATTAAACATTTTGCTATGACGCCGGAAACAGCTACCCTGTCAGCCGCACAGCAGGTTATTCAGGATAATCTTGACCATACCCTCTTTTCCTGGAGCAGGCAAAAAGGGATTGCACCTATCGCCGTAAAACATGCCGAAGGTGTTTACCTCTATGATTACGAGGATAAGCGTTATCTCGATTTCTCCTCCGGCCTGATCAATGTTAATATCGGTCATGGTAACCAGCGTGTGACCAATGCCGTGATGAAACAGATGCAGGAAGTGAGCTATGTAACACCTGGCTGTGTAACCCGTGCCAGGGGCGAGCTCGGAAAGAAATTATCTGATATCACCTCCGGCCGTCTTCCCAAAACGCTGTTCACTACCGGTGGCGCAGAAGCGATAGAGAACGCCATCAAACTGGCCCGCTTATATACCGGCCGGCATAAGATCATTGCCCGTTACCGCGCTTTTCACGGCGCCTCCTATGGTTCCATGACAGCCGGCGGAGACCCACGCAAGCTGCCACACGACGCACAGCAAATACCCAATATCGTTCACGTGGAAGATCCCTATTGCTACCGCTGTCCCTGGGGCAAAGAGATCACATCCTGCTCCCGCGAATGCGTGAGCCATATAGAAAGAGTGATTGAATTTGAAGGACCGGAAAACGTTGCCGCCATTCTGATGGAAGGCGAAAGCGGCTCCTCCGGCTGCATTAAATACCCACCTGATTATTTACAAAAAGTACGTGCCCTTTGCGACAAGTATAACATCCTGCTGATCGCAGATGAAGTTATGAGCGGTTTTGGCCGTACCGGCAAATGGTTTGCCTGCGATCTGCATGGCGTGGTGCCTGATATGATCGCTACTGCCAAAGGTATTACCGCCGGCTATTTACCGCTTGGCGCGCTGATGGTCAGCGATCAGATAGCCCACTATTTTGATGACAAGGTATTGTGGCTGGGCCTTACCTATTCCGCCCACCCGGTATGCTGCGCAGCAGGCGTAGAAGTGCTGCAGATCTATGAGGACGAGCACCTGATAGAGAACGCCGCCGTCATGGGTACTTATATTGAACAACAAGTGGCCCTGATGCAGCAGCAACATCCCAGCATAGGCGATTTCCGGAACACGGGCCTGCTGGGTTGTATAGAGCTGGTAAAGAACCGTGCTACCAAGGAACCAATGGCGCGATTCAATGCCAGCGCAGAAGAAATGGCCGTGATGAACAAAGTGGCTGCCAGGCTGAAACAGCTGGGCATGTACGCATTTGTGCGCTGGAACTACGTTTTTATAGCGCCACCCCTGTGCATTACCAAAGAGCAGGTGGATGAAGGACTGGCCATGATCAGCGACGCCATCTCCATCGCAGATGAAGCTTACGTGCAATAGTTTGTAAAATATACCATCATGCAGGAAGTTACCACATCAACTGTTAGTGGATCCTCTTCGCTTTACAGCGAGGACCTGGCGCCTGTTCCCCCCTCCAAAAGAACCTGGAACACCTGGAACTATGCTGCATTATGGATCAGCATGAGCCTGTGCATCCCCACCTATATGCTGGCCAGCTCTTTGATAGAAGGCGGCATGAACTGGTGGCAGGCTATCTTCACCATTTTCATGGGCAATACCATTGTATTGATCCCAATGGTGCTGAACGGGCATGCAGGCGCTAAATACGGCATTCCCTTCCCGGTGTTTGCCCGTGCCAGCTTCGGGGTCAAAGGCGCCAATATACCGGCTATATTGCGCGCTATTGTAGCCTGCGGATGGTTCGGCATCCAGACCTGGATAGGTGGCTTCGCCTTATATCAATTGCTGCGTCTTTGGATACCGGCGCTGGAATCATTGCCGGCTGTATTTCCCGCTTCGCTTGGATTGCAGACGGGACCGGCTATCACCTTTGTACTGTTCTGGTTCCTGAATATGTACGTGGTATACCTGGGCGTGGAAAGCATCAGAAAGCTGCTGGTGTTCAAAGCTATTTTTCTCCCGGTGGCGGCACTGGCGCTCTTATACTGGGCAGTGAAAGCTGGCAATGGATTAGGCCCCATACTGGAACAACCCTCGCGCTTCAAAACCGGTAATGAATTCTTTACATTCTTCTTCCCTGCCCTCACCGGTATGGTAGGTTTCTGGGCCACACTGTCGCTGAACATACCTGATTTTACGCGCTATGCCACTAGTCAGCAGGCGCAGATAAGAGGGCAGATCATCGGTCTGCCGCCGTCTATGACACTGTTTGCATTCATCGGTGTGGTAGTTACCTCAGCCACTACTATCGTATACGGCACTACGATATGGGACCCGCTGGTGCTGGCGGGCAGGTTTGACAGCAAGATGCTGGTAACGCTGGCTATGATAGCGGTAGCCATTTCCACTTTAGCTACCAACATTGCGGCCAATATTGTTAGTCCTGCAAATGACTTTGCCAACCTCTGGCCTTCGCGGATCAATTTTCGTATAGGCGGATATATTACCGGCATCATCGGCGTATTCATCATGCCATGGAAACTGATCGCCGATCCTACCGGTTACATCTTTACCTGGTTACTAGCCTATTCCAGCCTCCTGGGGCCCATTGGCGGGATCATGATCACAGATTATTATTTCATCCGTAAACAGCAGCTGCGCACAAAGGATCTATACAGCCACGAGGGCAGCTACAGTTTTACCAGGGGTTTTAATATACCAGCCATTGCGGCCTTGCTCATTGGCGTATTACCTAATGTGCCGGGGTTCCTGGTCACCATAAAAGTGTTAGCAGCAGATGCGGTGCCTGAGTGGATCGCACATCTGTATTATTATGCCTGGTTTGTGGGGTTCCTGGTCAGCGGTATTGCCTACATGCTGATGATGCAAGCTTATAAACCGGGTGTAGCCACCATCAAAGAAACTTCGTCTTATGTCGCTATTGATTAAAAACGGAAGGATCATCACCGCAGGCGATGATTATGTAGCAGATATCTTCATCGAAGGAGAAAAGATCTCTCTGATCGGGAAAGAGCTGTCTATCCCCGCTACCGAGGTAATAGATGCGGACGGCATGCTGGTGATGCCGGGCGGCATTGATCCGCATGTGCACCTGGATATGCCGTTTATGGGCACCTTCTCCAGCGATAATTACGAAACAGGCACCAGGGCAGCCTTGCACGGCGGCACCACCATGGTGATCGATTTTGTGCTGCAAAAACAAGGACATTCGCTCCACGAAGCATTGACTGAATGGCAGTCGCGCTCAAACGGCAATTGCCTGAGCGACTACAGCTTTCACATGGCGGTAACAGATTTTAACGATCAAACCCGCCAGGAGATACAGACGATGGTCACTCATGAAGGCATCACTTCTTTCAAAACCTTCATGGCCTATAAAGGTGCGCTGATGATAGACGATCGCCAGATGACCGGCCTGATGCAGGAAGTAAAGAAACAGGGAGGGATGGTGACCGTGCATGCCACCAATGGAGATATGATCGATTACCTCATTGCCAAACATAAAGCAGAGGGAAAGCTGGCGCCACTGTATCACTACCTCTCTCAACCGGAGGTAACGGAAGCAGAGGCCAGCGCCCGTTTTACCGATATGGCCAATTATACCGGCTGCCCGGGTTACATCGTGCACCTTACCTGTGAAGGCGCATTGAATGCTGTACGCCAGGCTACCCGCCGCAACCAGCACGTGTTCGTGGAAACTTGTATACAATACCTGCTGCTGGACGCTGCTTTATATGAGCAGAATTTTGATGGCGCCAAATGGGTGATGAGCCCTCCGCTCCGCGAAAAGAAAGACCAGGAAACATTGTGGGCTGGCATCAACCAGGGCCTGGTAAAAGTGGTGGCCACGGATCACTGCCCTTTTAAATGGGAACAGAAGCTGATGGGCAAAGATGATTTTTCAAAGATCCCCAACGGGCATCCTGCCATAGAGCACCGCATGGAACTGCTGTACAGTGAAGGCGTGCACAAAGGGAGGATCACACTTAACAAATATGTAGAAGTAGCCAGCACCAACGCAGCAAAGATCTTCGGCATGTTCCCGCGTAAGGGCACCATTGCCGTTAACAGCGATGCAGATATTATCATACTCGACCCGAAGGCCAAACATACCATTACGGCAGCAGGCCATCATATGAACGTGGATTATTCCGCTTACGAAGGATGGGAACTGCACGGTAAAATAAAAACAGTGCTGCTGCGCGGAAAGGTAGTGATCAGGGACGGTGAGTGCCAGGCAGAAAAGGGATACGGACAGTTCGTCAAACGTCATAAAGTGACCGGAAAGATCTAATCACCAAATACCTCCATTATGCCCAGAATCATTAAATCAGGCCTGATCCAGATGAGCTTACCCAAAACAGAAGGCGAAGGCAGCATTGAAGAGATCAAGGAAGCCATGATCCGCAAGCATATTCCGCTGATAGAAGAGGCGGGAGAAAAAGGCGTGCAGATCCTTTGCCTGCAGGAGATCTTCAGCACACCCTATTTCTGTCCCGGACAGGACGCCAAATGGTATGCTTCTGCCGAAACTGTCCCAGGGCCCACCACAGAACGGATGGCGGCCTATGCAAAAAAATACGGTATGGTGATCATCGTGCCCGTATATGAGAAAGAGCAGGCTGGTGTACTCTATAACACCGCAGCCGTGATAGATGCAGACGGCGCCTACCTGGGCAAGTACCGTAAGAATCATATTCCGCATACCTCCGGCTTCTGGGAAAAATTCTTCTTTAAACCCGGTAACCTGGGCTACCCGGTATTCCAGACCCGCTACGCGAAAGTAGGCGTATATATCTGTTACGACCGTCACTTTCCGGATGGGGCCAGGGTGTTGGGCTTGAACGGCGCTGAGATCGTATACAATCCCTCCGCCACTGTTGCAGGCCTTTCGCAATATCTCTGGAAACTGGAACAGCCCGCACATGCAGCGGCCAATGGTTACTTCATGGGCTGTATTAACCGCGTAGGCGAAGAAAGGCCCTGGAACCTGGGCAAGTTCTATGGCTCCTCTTATTTCGTGGATCCCCGCGGACAAATATTTGCACAGGCTTCCGAAGATAAGGACGAACTGCTGATCGCCGAGTTTGACCTCGACAAGATAGAAGAGGTAAGAAATGTATGGCAGTTCTTTCGCGACAGAAGACCTGAAACATATGGAAAACTGACAGAGTTGTAATGGCTCCATTCTATAAATCAAATGCGATGTAATGGCTATTGTGAACAACAGATTGACCGCTGAAGAGTATGCAGCACAGTTCAGGGACATCCATCCCCCTTTTGAGAACAGAGAGGCAGCGCTGGTAGAAGCCAACCGCTGCCTGTTCTGCTACGATGCACCTTGTATTAAAAGCTGTCCTACCGGTATTAACGTACCCAAATTCATCAAGCAGATCGCTACGGATAACGTAAAAGGATCCGCACATACCATTTTCATCTCCAACATCATGGGCGGGGGCTGTTCTAAAGTTTGCCCGGTAGAAAAGCTATGCGAAGGCTCCTGCGTGTACAACCTGCTGCACGAGCCGCCCATCCCTATCGCCAAGCTGCAGCGCTATGCTACTGAAAAAGCCATCAGCGGGCAGTGGAAACTGTTTGAGCGCAAAGCATCCCGGGGTAAGAAAGTGGCCATCATAGGCGCCGGCCCTGCGGGCTTAAGCTGCGCTCATGTGCTTTCCCGGGAAGGTATTGACGTTACCATCTTTGAAAAGGAAAGCAAAGGCGGGGGCTTAATGACCTACGGTATTGCCGCCTATAAGGTAACGCCGGAATTTTGCGAAGAAGAAGTGAATTACATCACCTCCCTGGGAGGTATAGAGATCCGCTATCAGCAGGAGCTGGGCAAAGATATTTCACTAAGCTCCCTGCAGCAGCAATACGATGCTGTATTTCTGGGCATTGGAGTAGGCCTGGCCAGGCAGCTCAACATCCCCGGAGAAGAGCTGGAAGGCGTGGTAGATGCTATCAGCTTCATTTATGACATCCGGAGCAAAGGCTATCCCGCAGTAGCAGTAGGCGACAAAGTAGCCGTGATAGGCCTGGGCATGACAGCCATTGATGCCGCCACACAAGCCAAACGCCTGGGCGCCCGGGAAGTGACCATTGTATACCGGAGAACACAGGACGAAATGCCTTGTACCGAAGCTGAGCTGGACATTGCCAAACTGGATGGCTGCCGTTTGCGTTGGCTTTCCGCCCCCCAGGCAATAGAAGGCAATAACGGTAAAGTTTCCCGCCTGCTATGCCGGGTCATGCAGCTGGGCGAACCAGACGCCAGCGGCCGACGCTCACCGGTAGAAACAGCAGAGACCTTCACCCTGGAGGTAGATATGGTGATCAAGGCAGCCGGACAAACACCTTTTGAAACGCTGGTGAACAAAGAACAGCTGCAGCACCGGCAGGGAAAGATCAGCATCAATGAACATTGCGCCACCAGTCTGCCCGGCGTATTTGCCGGCGGCGATTGCGTGAACGGAGGTAAAGAAGTAGTAGACGCCGTACAGGCAGGGAAGGACGGAGCAGCAGCGATAATTGAATATTTAGCCGGCAGTGGGCAGTGAGCAATTGGCGGTCGTTGCCGACTGCCTGTTATGCTACTGACTGCAAACTGCCAATTGCAAACTGCAAACTGATTAACATGGCCGACATTTCAGCAAACTTTCTTGGCATCAAATCGCCCAATCCTTTCTGGCTGGCCAGCGCGCCGCCAACGGATAAAAAGATCAATGTGCTGCGGGCTTTTGAAGCCGGCTGGGGCGGCGTAGTATGGAAAACACTGGGCACCCAGATCAAGAACGTCTCTTCCCGCTACTCGGCCCTTGACTATAACAATACCCGGGTAATGGGCTTCAATAACATCGAACTGATCAGCGACCGTCCACTGGAGCTGAATCTCCGGGAGATCAGGGAATGTGTGCGCCTGTTCCCGGACCGGGCCATGGTGGTTTCGCTCATGGCAGATAACGACCGTGACAGCTGGCATGAAATGATCGCTAAAGTAGAGGATACCGGCGCGCATGGCATAGAGCTCAATTTCGGCTGCCCGCATGGTATGAATGAAAGGGGCATGGGTTCTGCCGTAGGGCAGGACCCGGAAATAGCCCGGATGGTGGTAGAGTGGGTAATGGAAAAAGCGACTATTCCCGTTATCACCAAGCTAACGCCTAATGTGCATTCTGTGGTGCCCACCGGCAAAGCAGTGGTACAGGCTGGTACCAACGCCTTATCGCTGATCAACACCATACAGTCGGTAACCGGTATAGACCTGGACACCCTGGTGCCGAACCCCAATGTGGGCGGCCATTCTGCTTTTGGCGGCTATTGCGGCCCTGCGGTAAAGCCCATTGCGCTAAAGATGCTTACCACCATCAGCCAGGACCCTGTTACTTCCCGTGTGCCGGTTTCAGGCATCGGCGGTATCAGCACATGGAAAGATGCTGCTGAATTTATGCTGCTGGGCGCCACCACCGTACAAGTATGCACCGCCGCCATGAAACACGGCTTCCGCATCATAGAAGACCTTTGCGAAGGGCTTAACAACTGGATGGACGAAAAGGGTTTTGCTACTATCTATGACTTCATCGGCAAATCGGTCAACACCATTACCAAATGGGAAGAACTGGATATTAACTACCACATTATCGCCCATATCAACCAGGATAAATGCATTCACTGCGGGCTGTGCTATATCGCCTGCGAAGACGGTTCGCACCAGGCTATCAACCTCTCTTATGGGGAACCCTATAATACCTATACCGTAAAAGATGAGGAGTGCGTGGGATGTAACCTCTGCAAACTGGTTTGCCCGGTAGAAGACTGTATCAGCATGGATGAGCACCGGAAAGGAGCAGAATACCTTAACTGGCAGGAGTACCAGAAAAGAGGCCTGCCGCTGAATGACCATTAATTATATTTTTTTCCCATAAACCCATTGTATTTTAGCAAATTCTCAAAAGTGTCAAACGGACTCTTGATTGTTCTGAAAACTTTGATTAGGTTTGATTTATTGTGCTAAATCGTTTTATAACTAGCACTAAGAGAGCAACAGATCGTAAGATCGTAAGATCGTAAACCAGAGAGACTAATTTCCACTATCATCCTTGGAAGGCAACTAATCCGTAGTTACAACCGTATACTATTGTATCCTGTTTAGATGAACAGGCCGACGATACATAAACCGTTTTTTGATAGAACAGTGAATGAGAACGGGGCGGGCCTTCAGGCCGGCCCCCTTTTTTTAGCTATCAGGCTCAGGGGCTTACAGGCTTTACACCCGCCGCTTGTAACTTCTCCACGATCTTGTCGCCTATCTTCTTTCCCTGGTCCTGACCTTTCTCAATAGCATCGCGGTAATGAATGCCGCCATACAGGCGGGAGATTGCGGCTTCATTGGCCGCCTGCATAAAGGAGCTGAAGTTCCGCGCAGGGATCCCGAACATCACTTCTGAATCATCTGTAAAGGCAACACCGTCACCCAGCAGATAGGTCAACACACCTGCTGTAGCAGTAGACATTACACTATGTCCGCTGGTATATTCCGGGAAAGGAGGCGTTTGCAGCAGTGGTTTCCACTTGATATCTATATAGCGGTTAATAAAGGTCTCGGGCCTGATACGGTTGCTTCTGTACTTTTCATCCCAGCAGCTGATAAAGGCATCCATTTCGGTCATGGCCGTCAGCGTATGCAACAATATAGAGCGGTCAAAATCCAACCCGGCTTTTGCTGCGGCAATGCTGGCGATGTTCATCCAGTGGCCGCCTGGGGTGATCTTCTTGAACCCGATGGCCATGTGCCCGGCAGTAGACACGGCAAAGGGATTACAATCCCAGAAAGAAGCAATGTTGAGCTCTTCCTGGCTAGGCTTCAGCGAAACAGTGTACACTTCTTTACCCAATGCATAGAAGGCGCTGGTAGTATCCTTGCTGAAAGGTACCGGAGGCGGTGGCGCAAATTCGTCACAGGTGTCGATGATCATCGGCCGGATGGTTTTCCAGTGCGGCTCTACGGCTTCCATATAAGCCGGCGGCGTAGGGTACCAGTAGCCCTCACCCTTTACCGGCGTATAACGCAGCCGGGCGCTCAGTCTGTTATAGCTATCTGCCTTAGACCAGCCCACTATCTGCAAAGCCACTGTTTTAGCCACGGCAATAGAACTATCGATAAGGGAAGTCTTTACTTTTTCTTTCTTTAATTCCTGCAGCAATTTTTTCTGCTGTTCTTCCAGCATGAAGCCGGAGGGCAGCATCAGCCGGCCTGTTTCCAGTATGCAATAAACAGCTGCTATCCGGTGATCATACGCACCGGCCTTTGTATTGACAACAACATTGGGATAGGATTTCATATAGCCGTTTCCCCGGGGTATATCCGGGTTATTCAGCGATACGATCTCATATGCGCCTGCAGTACAATAAGCATAATAGCGGGCTGCAGCGGGTGGATTTACCACATCATGGAGCATTACCATGGTGAGGCCAAATACAGCGGGTTGAATCCTGTCCCTGAAATCAGCAGCAGGCCGCTGGGCATATCCCAGCTGGCATAACAACAATAATCCTAAAAACCATTTCCGCATAGCTTATTGCGCTTTGTATAAAAAAATACCGGTGTTATTCACGCCTATCATGATATACTTTTCTTTGTTGATGGTCAGCTCCCCGGCTGATTTTACGTCGCCCGTAATGGAAAGACCTGATACAGCGGGGGGCACGTAAGTGAAATTTCCACTGCCATCGCCTTTAAGCAGGCAGCCGTAACTGGCGTCTATGCTGCCAAGTTTTAAGCGGTTATCGCTGTGATTACCCAGTAACAGCAGGTCTGTTTTACCATCATGATCAAAATCTTCTGCTACGGTTTTGGTGATCACGGAGAACTGTGCCTGCAAAGGCAGGGCCGACGTCCTAAACTTTCCGTTGTGGTTAATGAAGCAAAGCGAACGAAGCTCTGTAGCGCTCAGCTTAGCGGCTTTGGCCAGTTCGTCTGGCGGGAAGATGTCCTTTATCGTTGCATCTGCATAACTGCGGTAGGAAGTGAACTTCTTACGCATGGGATAGATCTGGTCATTCAGTTCATCGCGGCTTACAAAGGGATAGCTGACGCCTTTTATGTAGCAGTTAAAGAAGGGATCAATAGATCCGTTGCCGTCAAAATCTGCGTAGTACAGTTCCGCAGGCTCCTTTTCTGAAACATGGAATTGGGTGTTCAGTCCCAGGTTGCCGGCAATAATATCTTGCTGTCCGTCTTCGTTCACGTCTGCCAGTGTAAGGCTGAACCAGTATCCTTTAGGCATCTGCTCAAAGTAGTCACTGGTTTTATCACTGAAGCCATCCGGCTTGTTCAGGTAGAGGGTAACGGGCATGAACTCTCCACAGAGCAACAGGTCTTTTCTACCGTCTTTATCTATGTCCAGCCATTGCGCATCTGTGACCATCCCTTTTACAGGAAGCAGTGTGGCGGAGAATTGTCCTTTACCGTTATTGATCAGCAGCCAGGAAGGCGGTGCCAGCGGGTATTTTCCGGGTATTACCCGGCCGCCTATAAAGAGGTCGATGTCGCCGTCGTTATCTGTATCACAAGGGCGCACGCAGGATTTGCTGCAGGCGCTGAGATCCGGCAATGCCTGTGGCGACAGGGCCAGGTTACCTTTGCCATCGTTGATGTACAGGGCGTCCTGCAGGTTGGGTGAATTAGGCTCAAATAAGGCGTAACCGCCACGGGCCAGGTAAAGGTCGGCAAAGCCATCGCCGTTGGCGTCAAAGAAGGCAGCATCGGCGGTGGAGGGACCGCCTGGCTGATCGAGCGCTGTATTGTTGTTGATCTGATAAGTACCTCCTGCTTGCTGCAGGTACAGCATACCAGGTTTTGAATAATCGCTGCCAATGTAGATATCTTCCAGGCCATCATTATTTACGTCTCCTTTGGCAAATACAGGACCTGTCCGGGAATACATGAACAACATAAGCGGTTGCCGTTTAAAGTCATTCCAGGCAGCCTCCTCGTGTTTATAGCCAATGATCCCTTTGGTTTTACTGAAGATAGTTTTTTGTAAGGCGGGTTGCGCAGCAGGATCTGGCGCAACAGCACTGGCAGCATACTCCACCACCAGTTGCCGGTTGACCGCCACGTTATTTAAACGCTGTACCACGTTATCAGGCCAGATAATACGTATGGAATCCACTTGTTGCGCATGGCCCAATCCAAAGTGCTGGCTGGCAGAAAGTGAGGACAAATAACCTCTCCCAGTGTTCACTTCCTGGTATTGCAATGTGCCGTTTGCATATACATACACCTTGGCTCCAATAGCAAATGTATTGCCGGGTTTACCTTTCAGCTTCAGGGTAAGATAACTCGTACTGTCCTTTTCCCTGGCCATATTTCTGTAAACTGAAGGCGGCTCATTGATGTTACTGACAACAAGATCAAGATCTCCATCATTATCCAAATCGGCATACACTGCCGCACCGGACACGCCGGTATTCTCCACGCCCCAGTCCTTTTGCTTATTAGAAAAAGTAAGATTATGCTCATTTCGGAATACATAATTCATTAAGCTGGTAGAGGGCATGGCTGTGACCAGGTCCATTAACAGTATGGGTTCCCGGTTCATGGCTCTCTTCAGCCGGTAGTCGCCCCAATAGCGTAAAAAATCTTTATTGGTATAATCGCGCAGATAACCGTTGGTAATAAACAGGTCTTTATATCCGTCGTTATCAAGGTCAGCAAACAAGGGGCACCAGCTCCAATCTGTATTGGACACACCTGCCAGCTGTCCTATTTCGCTGAAGGTGCCGTCGCCATTATTCAGCTGCAGCATATTGCGCATATATTGCTTATAGAGATCCTGTGAGATCATCAGTTCAAAAGACTCATAGTTCTCCTGCAATTGCAGCAATTTCTGCCGGCGGTTGTCTTCGGGCAGCATGTCCAGTGTCATTACGTCCGGCCGGCCATCATTGTTATAATCCGCTATATCCACTCCCATGGAAAACTGGGACAGATGACGGAAACAATTCTTGGCATCATCTTTAAAGGTGCCGTCGCGATTATTGATATAGAGATAATCGGGCTCATTATAATCGTTCGTTACATAAATATCCTGCCAGCCATCCTGGTTAATATCTGCGATACAAATGCCCAATCCAAAGGTAAGCGGTGTTTGTATGATGCCTGCTTTTTTAGAAACATCGGTAAAATGATTATCGCGGTTCTCAAATAGCTTATCGCCTGCAAGTGTATCCGTTTCATTCCGATGTTTGGCGAATTCCATGTTATCGATCTTTACCACATTGTGGTTCAGGAGCATCATATCGAGGTCGCCGTCATTATCATAGTCAAAGAAGGCAGCTTGTGTACTGTATCCGGGGTCATCAAGGCCATATTCTTTTGCCTTCTCTGCAAATTTCAGGTTGCCCTGGTTAATGAAGAGCTGATTTCTTCGCACGTCGCCCCCTACTTTGCCGGAGTAGCAGATATAAATGTCCAGCAGCCCATCTCCGTTTACATCTGCCATCGTCACTCCGGTTTTCCAGCCTTCCGGCCTTCCTTCCAGCTCTTTGGAGGCGTCTTTGGTAATGTCTTTGAATTTGAGGTTACCCTGGTTTAGATAGAGTTTATTGGGGCCCATATTGGCGGTAAAGAATATATCATCCAGTCCGTCGTTGTTGAGATCACCTACGGCTATGCCGCCTCCGTTATAAAAATATTCGTAAGCCAGTACATTCAGGTGTTCGGTTTCGCTGATCTCATTGATGAACTTTATGCCGGTATTTTTGGAAGGCAATAACTGGAAAAGGGTCTGTTGCGCCATTGTGTCTACAGTCAGCAGACAGGGTAACAGTGCGATAACAAATATGAGTGTTACAGTGGAACGGTTCATTATATACACTAATTTATCAACAGCACGAAGGGTTTATAAAAGTTAATGCAGCGGATGTGACCATAACATCCGCTGCATTGGTTTTCTGATTATTATTTCACATGCATCATGAAATACTACTATTTATCCCACCACACACGGTGAACCCAATCATCCGCACCTAATCTACCTACTGCTTCTGCGTAATGGGTAGGATTCAGCGATGGCTCATTAGTTGGATAAGGTTGTCTTCTCGGTATCGTGCCATTGGAGAAGTTGCCCACATATTTTACCGGGGTGAGCACGGGATATCCTGACCTTTTCCAGTTGATCCAGGTTTCTACATAATTAAAGAATGCGCCGGTTGTAGCCCAGTATTGCTCATTGATCTGCTTCAAAGAAGCGTCCAGGGATGTGGTGATCAGTGGGTGTGCTGTTGCGTAGGCATCAGCAGCTGTGGCGCTGATAGCGGCATCGGGTCCCAGCGTTGCCAGGGTTTGCAGGGCGGCAGATACACCTTTGGCATAGTGTGAAGCAGCGGTACCGCCTACATTCCAACCTCTTGCAGCAGCTTCCGCCAGCATTAATTCTGTTTCTGCATAAGTCAGCACCAGGATGTTACCACTTCTGTTGGCATAAATGGAAGTACGCGGGCGGGAATATTTACCGATTGGCGTTGCATCAGCCCCTGAGCCGGTACCTCCCGGGTAGCCAGGAGCTTTGGTGATGTCTGTAGGACCACCATTCAGGTCATAACCGTTGGGCAGGCCTATCTGGACAGCAGGATCTGTATCGCCTGGAGCGGCAGCCTGGTTGGCAGCCAGTCCGGCAGCCGGCACTTCTGCGATCAGGCCCAGCCTGGGATCATTGTTTGTCTTCAGGTAATCAATAAATGTTTTGCTCCACCTTGTTTGGTAAATATCCGTGTTATATACCCTTGCCTGGGCGTTATCATGGTTGGTGCTGTTCTGCGTGGGTATGTAGGCATTGTCGGCGATACCGGCAAATGTTCCGCCTGCTGCAGCTTTCTCTGCCCAGGTCTTAGCCGTGGCCGGGTCTACCTTTGTTAAACGCATGGCCAGACGCAACATCAATGAATAACCAAATTTTTTCCATTTGGCAGCATCTCCCTTATAATACAAGTCGCCGGTAACCTCACCCTGTGCGGATCCCACTTGTGCAATAGCGGCTTCCAGCTCGCTCAGCATCGTATTATAAACTTCCTGCTGCGGGTCATAAGCAGGTTGAGTTACTCCTGTTTTGCCCTGTAATGCCTCCTTATAAGGAATATCTCCGTATACATCTGTCACCTGCTGCAAAATGAGCACCTTCATAATTTTACAAATCGCGTTCAACTTGCCCAGGCTGGCATCATCCTTCGTTAAGTTTGCCGCATCATATACCATACTGGCAGCACCTGTATAGAATTGATCAGTTCTACCGTAATTGTTATTCCAAAGCCGGCCCTGGTAATCCGGTGTGCCGCTGGATGGCACATACTTATCAGCGTTGGAAAGATAGTTTGATTGCAGCGATGATGTTGAAGCCATCGTTTGCGCCCACATACTTGTAAACAAAGAAATATTATATCCTTGTGAGGAAAATGCGTATTGGCCGCTGGTTAAAAGATAGTTCGGATTAAAATTGTCCGCAGGAGTTTTCAGCGGGTCCGTATTAAGCTCGTCGAAATTTTTGTTACACCCTACATGTACGAGCATAGCAGAGGCGATACCTATATATATCAGTAGTTTTTTCATGACCATGCTTATTTAAATTTAATATTAACGTTAACACCGTATGTCCTCACGGAAGGTACGCCGGTACCTTCGATACCTGCATATTTAATAACAGTAGCGAATCCTGCTTCAGGATCGATATTGTCGCTGCGTTTTAACAATGTCCACAGATTGCGGCCTACCAGAGAGATCTGAACAGTGCGTATTAACGGTAAATTATTCAGGAGTTTATCCGGGAGCGTATAACCCAGGGTTACCTGGCGTAATTTGATATATTTACCATCCAGTACACTTATTTTAGTGATCTTTTGAGCCAGTGCCTGATAGTAGGTCTGAGCACTTACATTGGTTGTATTTGCAGTACCATCTTCAAGTACGCCAACAGTAAAGCCAGCATCCCTGTTAACAAGGGTTGACTTGTTCAAGCCGCGGTAAACGCTTTCTGCTGCGGTAGAAGAAAGTATTTTGTTGCCAAAGTTGTAATCAAACAGGAATGCCAGGCTTAAACCTTTGTAATTGAATTCGTTGTTGAAACCACCATAAACAGTAGGTAATACACTACCTGCATTGATTAGTGCACCCTGAACCGGCAGACCTGAGGCATCTACCACCATTTCTCCTTTGTCATTATACTTATAATCATATACCTGTATCTGTGGACCGGCCATCCCTTTTACAAACACGGTGTTGGCAATTCCATGATTGAAACGATCGGTACCCAGTGAAACAGGTAAACCTTTATCATCTGTTTCCAGCACCATATTCTTTACATAGGTAAAGTTGAAGGAGCTATTCCATGTAAAATCCCTTCCACGAATAGGTGTACCTGTCAGTAATGCCTCCACACCTCTGTTTCGCGTTGAGCCGGTAGGCACATAACCTCTTGTAAAGCCGGTAGCTGAGCTGAAATTGGTTTGCATCACCTCATTCTTGGTCTTGCGGTTAAAATAAGCCACATCAAGACCCAGGCGATTGTCAAAAAACTTCAGTTCTGTTCCCACTTCAAGTTCCTGTACTTTATACGGTTTTAACAAGCCGCTGGGCAATCCATCACTAAACCGGCCCGTAGGCGTTCCGTTCAATGAACCTTCCACCTCATAGTAAATGGCGGTCTGATAAGCGTCCACCGGCTCGCCGCTGGTCTGTGCATAGGATGCACGCAGCTTACCATAGTTTAAGGAGGGGAGATCCACCAGCTCGGAGAAGATGAAACTACCGGATACAGAAGGCGTAAAGATCCTTGTCTGGCTTTTAGGTATGCCAGGACCAGCCAATGTGGAGAATACGTCGTACCTGCCCGTATGGCTTAAAGTAAGGAAGTCTTTATAATTGAGATCTAATGTATAATAACCGGAGTGTGCTTCCTTTCTCCAGAATTTATAATCTCTGTCATAGCTCACCACATTCTTGGGAGCATACAGATAATTAACGATGAACGGTCCGCCGTTAAGGGTTTCGTATTCATATCCGTTCTTCAGCAAGTTGCCGCCGACAGCAGCATCTATACCGAAATCCGGAGTGATCTTTTTGCTGGCGCCCAGCAAAATGTCCCCGTTAAGCTGATAGGTTTGTGCCTGGCTCAGCTCTTCCAACCTGCCAGAGTATCCTGTTTCACTTTGAATGGAATAACTTGTTCCGGTAGGCGTTACCTTGAAAACACGGTCGTTTTGCAGGTCATATCCTAAACGACCTTGAGCATACAGCCAGCTGGTAAGATCATAGCGGGCAGTAATGGCTGAGATGAGGCGTTTTCTGCCCACGTTATTTACAAATTGATTCACTACGAACCAGGGGTTGGTAACATAGTTATCATCGCTGAATACTATTTCCTTTCCACTGGCATCATAGCCGGGTGCTAAAATAGACTCGTTGATATTATTAGCGAGGAAGAGGCCATTGTTCGCGTTCAACGGTCCGTCGCTGATCATCGGTTTGTTCTTCACCTGTTCATCTATATAGTTCGCCAATACTTTTACAGTGAGCCTGTCGGTCACTTTCTGATCCATGGTGAAGTTGAAGGTTTTCCTGTCAAGTCCACTGTTGCGTACAATGGATTTATTATCCAGGCTGGAAACAGACAAACGATAAGTGCCTTTTTCGCCGCCACCTGAAACAGCTACGGTATTAGTAAAAGAAGCGCCTCTTCTGTAGAAGTTGGAAATGTTATCCCTGTAAGGTGAATAAGCGTATTGCTTACCATCAAACTGTGTGAACATGGATCCGTCTAATCTGGAGCCCCAACTTAATCTGCCACTGGTTTGCGCACCTGCCGCATTAGCCGGTTTAACACCTTGCTGCCCCTGACCATACTCATACTGGTAATCTGTAAAGTTAATGGCCTGATCCATCGCATAGTTCATGTTATACTCGACAGTGGCAGTGCCTTTTTTACCAGACTTGGTGGTAATAATGATCACACCATTGGCGGCCCTTGCACCATACAAGGCGGATGCAGACTGGCCTTTCAGCACCGTCATGCTTTCTATGTCGTCGGGGTTGATATTGGAGATACCGTCTCCATTATCAGCACCACCCCATTCACTGGCATTACCGCGTTGTGTATTGTCAATAGGAACACCGTTTATTACAAAGAGAGGAGAACCCGTAGTGGTGTTCATGCTGGGCATACCCCTTAACAGGATACGGGCAGAAGAACCGGCGCCGCCGCTGGAACCGTGTACGTTCACACCAGCCACACGGCCTGCCAATGAAAGTCCTACGTTGTTTTCCCTCGCCTGTGTCATCAGGCTGCCGTCTACTTTGGTAACGGAATAACCCACTTTCTTTGATTCTTTGGAAATACCCAATGCAGTTACTACGAGCTCGCCCAACTGGGTAGAGGATTCACTGAGCACAAGGTCAAGCGTTGTCTGGTCTGGCGTAACTTCCATGGTTTTAGTTCCATACCCCACCAGGGAAACCTGTAATGTAAATGCACCCGCGGGCGCCTTCAGAACAAAGGTCCCATCTCCGGTGGATACTGTTGCAATATTCTTTCCCTTTACCTGGACAGTTACAGCGGGAAGCGGCGCCCCGGATTTTGCATCCTTGATGGTGCCTGTTAACTGCCTTGTTTGAGCAAATGCCACTGAGCTAAGCAGCAGCATAAAGATCATCAGACGTAGTTGTCTCATTATTCAGTGGATTTTAGTTTTTGGTTTGAATTAGGCATAGTTGTGTCATCATGCCTTTTTACAGGCATGCAATTCCTGGCCATATGCTGTGGCCCTGCGATGAAGTGTTGTGATTTTCTTGTACTGTTCCTATTACATCTGGTTCCGGTTTTAGTTTAGAGATAAGAGTAGCCCTATGCCTTGCAAAAGGCATTCAGTTGTGGCCATACAATCTGCTTGGGTAGCTGCTATGTGTTGCGACTGGTCATTATTCCTGCATACATTTAATTCCCGATTTTGGTTAGAGATAATAAACTATATGCCTCTTACAGGTAAGGCATGTAATCATTTTCCTATTTGAAAAAAATGTGTACTAGAAAAGATGTTATTTTTTCATTGTTCGTTCCTGATAGCTCCGCTATTTTTCTAGTAGAATAACAAGTCCTGGCTTCTTTTTCATCCCTGTGTTTTTGGTTGATTTTACGCCAATTAATAAACAAATAACAAGTCTGATATGTTCACCTTCAGTCTGAGTATTTGATGGAAATTTACCTAGTTACAGGCATTAATTTTCATTGCTCCGCTTTCATGTTCTTGTCCACTTAAACGATTTAGTACGTGGGGTCTAAATCTACCACATAATTAATGCTAATTTTCTGTTAAAACAAGTATTATTTTCTCTCAACACGATGGTATTATAAATATCAGGCATAAAAAGGAAATTGCTATTACCATTTTAATTGTATTTGTGACACTGCGCAAAACAGCTGCGTAAGGGTTATGCAAATTTGTAAGGACAACATTTTTGTAACCCTAAACACTTTAAAATGGTAATTACTGTAAACAAGGACATCTTTCACATGGCAGGCGATCCTGCATTCCTGAAAACCAGTTCAAGCGGCACCCCTGAGTCTAATACGGCTTTCGCAGCATTCTCTCCCAAGCTGATCGCCCAAAAAGATGGCGGGTTTATTATCATTGAAGGCATCGGAGAAATGGGCCAGGATAACATCCAGCAACCAGGCTTTGGCTTATCCCTTTATATGGAAAAATTTCAGGGCGTCTCAGAAGAGATCCCCATCTTCTCCGGCCTGGCAGCCGTAGGAATTGCACAGCCGTTCAAGTTCAAGATCACACTGCCGGTGGGCACATATGCTCCTAACGGCTCAAGGTGGAATTATGTCGAGTTTCATTTGTCCGGACAGTCACCCACTATAACGCCCTTCTATACGGATCATTTTGACCCATCTACCACAGCGGAGAATGATATCTGGACCTTTGCCTTCAAATACCAGGTACCTACAGGCCCCTGGTATGACATCCGGGTTACCCGTGTTACTGTAGAATATAAAGAAATTGGAAACTGATTAACAACCCCTCTTTTATCACATCTCCCCGGCAGGTCCGGGGATTTTTTTTTAAATTAAAGGTGATACTCCCGCCGTTTTTGACACTATTATTAAAAACCGAACCGATATGCAGGAAAAAGAAGCGATATGGCTCACAGCAATCTACCGGGAAACCTTTCCCCAGGTGGCCAGGGTAGTACAGCGGCTTGGAGGAGATCTGGACACCGCAAAAGACCTTTTCCACGATGCGCTGGTCATCTACCTGGAGAAACGAAATAACAATACCCTGGATATCCAGGTGTCTGTAAAAGCCTACCTGGTAGGCATTACCCGCATACTGTGGATGCAAAAGTTCAGGCAGGACTGCCGGCACCAATCACTGGACACACTCGGTGATCAACCGGATATACCCGCAGACCTGTACGCGCCTGAAGCGGATAAAAGCCGCTCCCTGCGCCAATACCTGCAGGCCGCGGGTAAAAAGTGCCTGCAGCTGTTACAGGCCTTTTACTATGAGCAGCGGTCCATGGACGAGATTGCCAGGGAGTTCCACTACAGCACGGCCCATTCTGCCACCGTACAGAAATACAAATGCCTTGAAAAGGTAAGGGAAACGATTAAACGGTCAGATATCTATGAGGAAGCAACTGCATGAAATACAGGAAATAGATCAATACCTGCTGCAAACATTGCCTGCTGCCGATAAGCTGGTATTCCGGGCAAGATTGCTTACCGATGCCGCCCTGCAGGAAAATGTCCGCTACCAACAGGAAGCGCACCATCTGATACGCCAGACAGGCCGGGAAGCGCAACGTGAAAAGCTGGCAGCCATACACAACCGCCTGTGGGAAACCGATGAAGCCTTCCGCGCTGAAATAAGCTCCATATTCAAATAACACATCCATCATGCTAATACCTACCGTCCTCGATAACACTACGCGGGGGGCTTATGATATTTATAGCCTTCTGCTGAAAGAACGCATTATTTTCCTGGGCGCTGCCATAGACGACCAGGTGGCAAACCTGGTGGTAGCGCAGCTGCTTTACCTGGACAGCGAAAACCATTATCCCGTGAGGCTCTATGTGCATTGCCCTGGGGGCAGTGTGTACGCAGGCCTTGCCATTTACGATACCATGAAAATGATGAAATCTCCGGTTTCCACCGTTGCCGTTGGTTTTACCGGTAGCATGGGCACCGTATTGCTCAGCGCCGGTGCAGCCGGACAACGGTATGCGCTGCCCAATGCCACCATTCATATGCATCCTACCAGCGGAGGAGCCAAAGGCTATACAGAAGATGTAAGCATTGCCTACCGGGAACAGGAAAGACTGCAAAACCATTTGTTTGACCTGATGGGCAAACACTCCGGCCATACACGTGAAGAGATCGAGGCCAGCTTCAGGCGGGACAAGTTCATGAACGCTGCAGAAGCCAAAGATTACGGCCTTGTAGATGAAGTGCTGGGCGATACGGCGGAATTACAAACACTCACCAGGCTAAGCAGCCATAAAACGTAAGGGCGCCGGCTATCCGCCAAACGCCCTCCGTTATTCAACACAGGATATAGGTAAAGGGTTACTTAACGAGGATCAGCTTTTTACTTTCTGATACCCCGCCTGCCAGCTGCAACGTAACGATATAAATACCTCCTCTCAGGGCGCCCGTTTGCAGGGTGAGCTGGTTCAGCCCCTGCTGTAAGGCCACACGCTGCTGCAACACAGGACGCCCGCTGTTATCTGACAAAAGCAGCACTGCTTTGCCGGCCTCCTTTGCCAGGGTATAGGTCAGCTTCACTTCATTGCCCGTAACCGGGTTCGGAGCTACCTGCAGGCCTGATACGGCTTTCTTTCCGCTGTTGGGAACAGTTGCCCGACTGGCCAGATAAGTACGGCTAAGAGCAATGGCTGCACTGTCTACACCGCCCGGGTTATAATAATGGTTCAGGATCCATTGGTAGGTTTTGTCACTGGCCCAGAAGCTGGAGCCCCACTGGCACATACCTATTCCGTCGCCATTCTTTGTTCTGCCTTTGCAGCGGTCATCCGCGATACAGGGCCAGCTGCTACCATTACCGCTAAAACCATCGCCGCATCCGGCGTTATTGTTCTCTGCAGAATATTCAGCTTTGAAAATAATACCGCCCTTGGTCAACACCACTCCTTTGGTAGCAGCAGCAGCGGCTTTTACACTGGTTGCATTGTCCGGCTGCCAGGTTTGGTGACAGGCCGCAGCCGAAATATCATAGTTTGCTCCGGCCGGGTTTTGCACATACCAGGCACCTGCTGAGCGGTAGGCTACCGCGCCGGCCTGCAAAGATGCTGCCGGCCAACTGGAGATCCATTCATCATCCACGCCGGTAGCTACATAAGATTCCAGGCTCATTACTTCCACCACCGGATCTTCACAGGTAGTACATGCGCAGCTGGTAGATACCCGTATGCTGGCAGGTACAGCTACCGCTGCAATGCTAACCGGCGATGAGGAAGTGCCCACAGCAGCCGAACGTAAGGCGGCACGCTGTTGTATATCTGCTGCTGTTCCGTCAAAGATGCCGTGGCGGCTCAGTTCCACTTCTTCGTTTATCCGTTGCTGACCGGAGCTGGCGCTGGCCGCGGACAGATCCACCTTCAGCATATGTGCACCCGGAACCAGGTAGAAACGACGGATGCTGTGCGTCACATATCCTGCCTTTGTAAAGCGTACGTCAATTGCCTCAGGTGCACTTTCCGGTGTGAGCGCTTTTGAAGGCGTGGGCAGTGATATGGAGAAGTAACCTTGACTGTCTGTAAAGCCGGTATACATACCCGCGCTTACCTGTACACCGCTGATGGGCGTGTGACCATCCGCACTGCTTACATAGCCTGAAATGGCCGTTTTACCTGTAGCAGGCAGCGAAGCAGCTGCAAGGGTGATAGCAGGGTCCAGGTTAATATTAGCGGTTATCAGTGAATCTGCTCCGCCACCTGTAAAGCTGGTAGTGAGCTTACTGTAACCGGATTTGGTGAAAGCAAAAGTATATTTTCCGCTACCGGCGCCAAATACCAGCTTTCCGGAGGCATCTGTCTGCAGGGTAGCGGTAGCACCGTCAGGAGCAGTTACTGCTACGCTTGCGCTGGCAATAGCATTGCCTGTGCCCTGGTCTTTCACTGTAAAAGTGATAGTAGTGGGGGCAGGTGCATTGGGATTCTGAACGCTTACACCACCGGGAGTATAATAATGGTCCAGGATCCATTGATAGGTTTTATCTGTAGCCCAGTAGCTGGATCCCCACTGGCACATGCCGCGGCCATGACCGTTTGTAGCCTTGCCGGCGCAACGTGTATCGGATATACAGGGCCAGGCAGAACCGGTGCCGCTGAAACCATCGCCACAACCAGCGTTATTATTCTCAGCTGAATATTCGGAACGGAAGATAGCGCCGTTCTTCGTAAGCACTACACCGGCGGTAGCAATAGCAGCGTTCTTTACGCTGGTAGCCTGATCAGGCTCCCATGCCTGGTTACAGGTAGTGCTGGCAATATCATAATTGGTTTTTACCGGATGCGCTATATAGTAAGCACCGTAAGAACGATAGGCCACTGCGCCGGCCTGTAAAGAGGCAGCGCCCCAGCTGGAGATCCATTCATCATCCACGCCGGTTTGCACGTATGCTTCCAGGCTCATTACCTGTACCGCGCCGCAGGTAGTGCAGGAACAACCGGTGCCTACACGGATGGAGGCAGGTACCGCTATGGCGGCGGCAGCAGGTATAGTAACAGGCACTGCGTTTTGTGTTGCTGTTAACGCTGCAAGCTTTGCATCAGCGCTACGTTGTTGCTCATCGGCTGCTGTTCTGTCGAACATGCCGTGACGGCTATGCTCCAGCTCTTCGCCGGGTTGCAGCGTGCGTGCATCAGGCGAAGCAACGGACCTCAACGCTATCTTCAGCGTATAGGTTTCCGGTATCAGGTAAAAGTCTTGTATGGTATGCGTTACATAAGCTGTTTTCGTAGCGCGGATAGTGATCTTGCCCGGAGCCTTACCTTGCGTAATGGCCGGAATAGCACCGCCATAGGCAAAGGAGAAGAACCCGTTATTATCAGTTATACCGCTGTAGGGTCCTGCGCTCACCTGTACTCCGGCTAAGGGGGTATTGGCGTCCGCATCCCTTACATAACCGGTGAGCACCATCTTATTGCCTGCCGCTTTCAAAGTAGCAGCGGTAGTTGCCGTAGCGCTTAATGCTGTGGTGGCCGGGTCAAGGTTAATATCAGCAGCGATGGCCGTTTCCTCTCCGCCTACAAAAAAGGTTTCCAGTTTATTGTACCCGCTTTTGGTGAAGGCGAATTCATACCTGCCGGAGTCTGCGCCAAATACCAGTTTACCGCTTGCATCTGTTTGCAGGTTGCTGGTAGTGCCGTTAGGCCGCTTTACGCTCACTGCGGCATTGGCGATAGCAACACCGGTGGTCTGGCTCTTGACAACAAAGGTAATGGTAGTAGCAGCGGTAGGCGCAGGATTAATAAGCCCATAGTATTTGCTCCAGTTCCAGTTAATGCCCGGGTCTGTATGACTATTACCGTCATAATGCTGATGGCCTTTTACACGTACTGTTATTGGCAGGAAGTTGGTACCGGAAGTAGCAGGTCCCTTGAAGCAGGTAGTCTTGTCAATACTATAGTCGGCGCAGATATCCCTCACCAGGGCAGCAGAAGAATTATACATGTTGTCAGTATACCAGCTGGCGTCATTAACAAAACCTTCATGCTCTATACCGATCGTATAATTATTATGGTTCAGCACATGGTAGGCTCTGTTGGCTTCTCTTACCATCTGGGTGATCTGTCCGTCGGAAGAACGTACCAGGTAATGCGCAGATGTACGTACTACTACTCCATTCACCACCTGGTTACCATTGTTAAACCAGGAAATAGTGCCTGCATAGCTACCTTGCATGGTATGGATGGTTACATTCGTTGGCTGTTGGCCGCCGGTACGGGTTCCCCAGTTATTGGTATGTGCTTCATCCCACAACGCAGGAGGATAATCCGTGCTGAGTAAGGAAACATTGTTGTCACTTTCATCTACGGTTATTTTCACACTGGGCGCCTGCAAAGTACGCAAGGTCTTTGCAGGATATACCTTGTCCATCTGCACCTTAACAGGAGCTGCTTTCAGCCTGGAAGTGCTGAAGCCTCTTTGCATATGCAGGTAAATATCATAAGTAAATGAAGAGCGGGCATATGTATTAACAGCATTGCCGTCTTCCGGTAAGGCCGATAATTGCTGCAACACGGGTTCAAAGCTTTCTGCATTAATAGCGCCCGTGATTTTTTGCACTGCCGCCTGTTGGCTCAGATATTTTGCCACTGCCAGTATCTGCAGACGTATATCCTTTTTAAATTGTGCCGGGGTGATATTACTCAGGCGGCAAATTGTTATCAGGTTACTCGAAAAATAGCCTCTCCCGTCTTCTATCAGGCCGAAGATACCAATGCCTTCAGGCATGCCGGTGCAATTATCAGGGTTAGCGCCTGTATGCGCTTGCAGGTTGACCAGGTGCGAGGCGCTGTAAGCGGCAGCTTCCAGTATTCCCGCAGGTATGTTGGGATACTGTTTGTACGCTTCCCTGAAATAGGATTCCATATTGCCGGGCACTGTAGCCTGCCGGGCGCTGGTATGGAAATACAGTAACAACGTGGCTAATAGTAGTAAACTACATCGTATCATAGATACTGGTTTAATGGTTATAGAATATAGGTTTGGACAAAGGCTTGAATGCTTTCGGCAATGCAATGCTATAACGTACTAAAGATGCTTTTCATCATTAGTTCATTACCGGCAATAAATAAAATTGATAATGCTACAGCTACAATACACTACAGGGTTCGTTCTAGGCTACAGGTCTTTCAATGTCTACATATGTTCTTTGCTATCTACAGAAACAAATGTAGGGAAATATTTAATATGTAATACATACAGCAATGGCTGTGGAGAAAAAAACCGTTCATGAAAGACGAACCGGATTAATAATCAACTTTATGCGGTGTTAAAATTTTTATTCCTCTTACTAAAACAATACAGCACTATGATCGCAAATCTGCTAAACGGCAGAAGGGTTCAAAGGCGCTCTCTTATGCTGCTCCGGCTCATGCAGTATGATGCCCGTCAAAGCCAGTAAAACAAAAGCTATATTGAATACGAGGTGCTGGTTCCATGTCATGTTCTGCAGCACACCACCGCAGGAACATGGCACATAATCACTGAACCTTAGGATGGCTACAATGTATGCGGTGAACATGGTCATCAAACTAAACGATGCGTACAAACCCGCCAGGCACCATTTAGGCACCGTAAGCATCACTACCACCAGCAGTTCCACTACAGGGATTACCCAGGCCACCCATCCTGCAAATGCGGTAAGCAGCGGAGATTTTCCAAGCTCAGTGCTGAAGTTCTCATAATCCACCAGTTTATTCACGCTGGCATAAATGAACAGTATGATGAACAAATAAGTGATAATATCAACTACCGTTTTCTTCTTCATAAAAGAAAGATTTTAGGTCTGTACAGGGTAAGCACTATATAAATTTACCAATGATTAAACAACACAATGTTAATCTGCTGTTAATCCCAGGTACGATCAGGCATCCTTATATTATGATCTGATTAACAATTGTATTAACGACTGATTAAACCCCTAAAAAGAGAAAATAGAGAAATTCGTATTGAGGAATTATATATGCATGTTTTCCGCTTTATGCGGGCAAAACCGGATCTTGCCATCCGGTTTTGTTATTTATCAGGGCTGCACCAACCATATCTTCTGTATCTTTAGGAGAGTTTGTCTCCCTCCTTTCTATGCAAATACAAGTGATACAGACCGGCTACGACGAGATCCGTGCTTTGCGCACGCAGTTCCTGCATGAAAGCAATTTCCAGTTCACCTATGATAAATGCCATCTCTATGGCTGGGCGGATACTTACCAGTTCCTCGCAGACGGCCGGCAGATAGGCTATGGCGCCATATGGGGACAAAGCAAACGGGAGGACAGGGACGCTATTTTCGAATACTATCTGCTACCGCCCTACCGGAGACTGGCGAGCCAGGTTTTTTCCATATTCCACACTGTTACCAATGCGATCTATGTAGAATGCCAAAGTAATGATCTCCTGCTAACATCCATGCTATATGAATTCACACAGCACGCTGTAGCTGAAGCTATTCTCTTTGAAGATCATTATACAACAACGCTCCATGTACCAGGCGCCAGTTTCCGCAAACCGGTGACTGGCCCGGACGGCTATGACGCCGGCGGGTATGTACTGGAACAGCACGGCCAGGTGGTTGCCGAAGGAGGACTAATGCTGAATTATAATATGCCTTATGCCGATATCTACATGAATGTAAAAGAAGGATTTCGCCAACAGGGATTCGGCAGCCTGATCGTCCAGGAATTAAAGAAAGAAGCATACGAAATGAGCCGGGTACCCGCAGCCCGTTGTAATATCAATAATCAGGCATCAAAAGCAACTTTACTGAAAGCCGGTTTCAGGTGCTGCGGCTTCCGGTTACAGGGAGCATTGAAGAAAGAAGCCTCTTAACCTCAGGTTGTCGGTTTTGTTCTATTTTGAGGATGCAGGCCGCCATAATTTTGGTTTAAAATCAAGGTTATGACTAACACAAACGCAAACACAGAAAAGACAATACTGGTAACAGCAGCAACCGGTAAGACCGGCAGCCGTATCTTCAAAAAGCTCACTGAAATGGGATGGCCTGTACGCAGCGGCTCCCGCTCTGCCAAACCCGGTTTTGACTGGCAGGATAAAAACACCTGGGGCCCGGCGTTACAAAACATTCATACCGTTTATGTATGCTTCCACCCCGACCTTGCCGTTCCCGGCGCCGTAGACATCATCCGTTCCTTCACAGATACCGCCATTAGCCAGGGCATAAAGAAACTGGTACTGCTTTCCGGGCGCGGCGAAACAGAAGCACAAAACTGCGAACAGATAGTAATGAACTCCGGTATCAACTGGTCAATTGTACGCGCCAGCTGGTTCGCTCAGAATTTCAGTGAAGGATATCTGATAGAGCCGATACTCGCTGGTCATGTTGCATTGCCTGCCGGTGATGTAGGCGAACCTTTCGTTGATGTGGATGATATTGCCGATGTAGCAGTAGCCGCATTGACAGATGATAAACATAACGGCCAGCTCTATGAAGTAACAGGTCCCCGCCTGCTGACATTCAAAGATGCCATTGGCGAGATCGCTGAAGCTACCAACAGGCCTATTCAATATCAGCAGATGACTGTCAAAGAATACAGTGAAGCAATTGATGGCTTTGTTCCGGAAGAATTTGTTAATTTCCTGGGCTACCTGTTTACAGAAGTACTGGATGGCAGAAACGAAAAGCTGGCAGATGGTGTGCAAAAGGCCCTGGGCAGAAAACCGACAGACTTCTCTGCCTATGTAAGGAAAACTGCAGCCACCGGTGTATGGAACCCGCAATGAAGAGACCTTGCAGATCTGCTGCAAATAGAAATAATATCATAAACCCGGCCGCAAATGCAAACGCCCGTAAGCATATTGCTTTTGCGATGAACCGGTAAATGGATTATATTTAGATACATGAAAACACTGACGGCATTACTACTCTTCCCAACACTTATTTGGGGAATGGTCTGCAGAGCTCAAACACCGCAGAAGGCAGCTATCAAAGCCGGAGAGCTGTTCTTGTATTATGAACGTACCGGAAAAGGCAAGGCCCTCGTTCTTTTACATGCAGGCCTGCAGGACCATACCATGTGGCAAAGCCAGGTAAAAGCATTGTCTGCCAGCTACGATGTCATAACACCCGATCTTCCCTTCCATGGCCAGACAAAAGGCATTGATACCATATTACTGGCTTCCGAGGCAATTAAAATATTACTGGACAGCCTGCATTTGCAAAAGGTTTCAATTGCCGGCCTTTCTATGGGTGCGGCGATGGCCCTGGATTTCATCATCGCTTATCCCAACCGGGTAGATAAGGCCTTTTTGATCTCCGCCGGCATCAATGGTTTCAATAAGATCCACCCCATTGATTCCATCAGCATGGCCTGGTATCAGCAGTTTACGCAGGCGCTGGACCGGCAGGACACCGTTGGGGCCGCAGTTGAGTTTACGAAAGCATGGGCAAAAGGAATATACCGTAGTGACGATAGCTTAAAAGCGCCGGTATCACAATACGTATACCGCACAACACTGGCCAATCTCCGGCTACATAAAATGGAAAGATGGCCTGTGCTGCAGGAGCATCCTCCGGCTATCGAAAAGCTATCTTCCATACATGTACCGGTACTCATTATAGATGGCGATAAAGACCTTCCTTATATAACAGTGTCCTCAGCATATCTTGAAAAAAACATTCCCGGAGCCAGGCGTGTAGTGATGAAAAATGTAGCACATATGCTGAATATGGAAAGGCCTGCGGAGCTGAATAAGCTGATGATCGATTTTTTAAAGAGCAGGTAATTTCCCCAACTACCCCTTTAAAAATTCTTCTATCATTACCACCGTTAACATCGGTATTTTGCTCTGCGGATTTGGTGAACATACCTCTCCTAAACATTCCCCATGTACCCCGGGCAAAATAGCAAGTCTTGCCCTTTGTAAAGTATGATACAGTTCCAATGCGTGCTCCGGCCGCACCACATCCATATCACTGTTAATAACCAATGCAGGCACTTTTATGGATTTAATGGCCGTTTCGCTGATGTCCTTAAACCCCTTCATCCTGGCCACATCACGATCAAACATGGCCTGTAAGCCTTTGGGATCCGGGTTAGCTTTAAAATAAGCTTCCTCCAGCGGCTTCGGCATATGCTCCAGGCTCGCATGGTCAAAACCGTCAAAGAAGCCGGCTATCATACCATCCCGCTTATAAACGGCTGCCACTAACACCAGCTTGTTTACCAGCTGCGGATGACGGATAGCGATCTGCAGACAGGTAGTTCCGCCATTACTGAAACCCATAAAATCTGCCTTTTCAATTTTAAGCTGTTGCAATAAGGCGGCCACATCATCGGCATCCTGTTCAAAACTTAAGGGGCGGTCTATATCCAGGGTATGCCCGTGCGCCTGCAGCTCAACTGCGATCACCTGGTGCGATCTGGCAAACTCCGGAAGAATGCGTCCGTAAGTAGATTCAATCGTAGAACCACCTCCATGCAGCAATACCAGCGGGCTACCATTACCATGGATCTCGTAGTACAATTTTAAACCGTTCACGTCGGCATAATGGCCTGTTTGTTTGTGCTGTGCGTTCATTTGCAAATGTGTTATTATCAACAAGAATATAATGATGAGAGACCGGCGTTGCATAAATTCTCATTTTATGGTGAACAAACTTACGCCGGAAGCTTTACACCAAAGGGGTGTAATTACGCCAATTGATAGGGGTAACTGCGTCAATCATATTGGCGTAAAATCAACCCGCTTTTGTCCATTTCGCCCCTCCCCGGGTCATCTATATCAACGTACATTTGAACTATGAAAAATCACGCAGCATTCATTACCGTAGAAACGCTCGTAAATGCCCCCATAGACGAGGTTTGGGCGTACTGGACAGATCCCGAGCACATTAAACAGTGGAACAGCCCATCTGTTGACTGGCATACACCTTATGCAGAAAATGATGTAAGGACCGGCGGTAAATTTCTTTTTGTAATGAAGACAAAAGATGGCGGCAGTGGCTTTGATTTTAAAGGTACCTATGACGAGGTATCCTTTCACGAAAAAATCAGCTATACCACAACAGACGGCAGAAAGGCCACTAACTTGTTTATCGCCACTCCGGCGGGGATCAGGATTACCGAAACCTTTGAACCTAACCAGGATGATCCGGCAGAATTGCAGCGGGATTTTGTGGCAGGGGTGCTAATGACCTTTAAAACCTATGTGGAGAGTAAGGTTTAAAGTTCAACTGCTCTAAGGTCAAGCTGCAGCACATTTAAATCTTTCTCTAAACCATTCTCCCTGCAGAAATCGGTCAGCTGCTGCAACCGCCGTTTATTATTATACCTGAAGTTCCAGAATAACTTCTTCTGACATTCTGCACACAGGCGGTTGGGCGATTGACCCGTCTCATGCAGAGTATTACTGCCATTCATCACACACTTTGCAGCCGTGCAATGGTTAAATGCCATCATATGCCCAATCTCATGAGAGAAAATGTTCATCATCCTGCTTAGGCACAGCCTAAAATTTGCAGTATCCAACCGTTTGTTCTGTAATCTATAAATAGAACTGACCCCAATTCTTTTTACATAAGAGGCGAGCCCAAATACATAATTCCAGCTTTCCTTAGGATACAGATCCTTTGCACTTATACCCATTAATGCAATGCCATCCGCAGGTGTCTTGTCTTTCAGCAAAGAATCCAGTACATAAGGCGCCAGCAATTGTATATTATCCTCCTCTCTCTCCCTGGTAGCTGATGCGGGCACAATATCATCTGAAACGGTCTTTAACAGCACTGTTTTTTGCTGAAAGAAGATCTCCAGGTAAGTTCTTGTGAGTAGTATCGCCTTTTCCTGCATGGGCGTAAAATCTCCGATAGGCAGTAAATAAATTACAGATCTGGCAGCGCTTGGTCTTACCGGTTTTGCCTCCTTGTACTGTTCAAAAGTTTGTCCTTTCTCTTTGTGCACAAAAAGCCATTCCCCTTTCCTGGGCGCACCAAGTTGAACATCGTTCTTACTAATAGCCTCAAAGTATCCTGATTGTGATCGTATTACAGGGTCGTTTTCTTTGCTTCCGGTACAGGATAAAAGGAAAGTTGTTGCAATAAAAATAAAGGTCCTCATAACTTGGGGTAAAAATACCGGATTTCAGCCCTCCTTGCCAAACCAAGCTCATTTTTTAATTAATTATTGTTTTACGATAATTAATTATTATGTTTGCATCATAAATCAGCATATAATGGCCTTGGTAAAAACCGTCTCGAAACTACTGTTTTACATTAGCAGGATACTTGCCTTTGCCTATCTGGGCACTACCCTGTACGCGCTTATCTGTATATTATTCCACTGGAATACAAGCCCCTACGGGGAAGGAAAATATCTTCATATTAATTATCCTTTTACCCAACAACCATTCCTTAACATTGACGATAACTACCCATATATCATTTTCTCTTTCCTGATGCCCTTAGGCCTGTATGGAGCATTTTTCTGGTGGGCATCCAACGTGTTTAAGGTATTTTTTCAAAGCAAATTGTTTACGCAGCAGAACATTGTACACCTGCGAAGATTCTATCTGCTCAATCTGACAGTACCCATTACTGCAACCGCATTATCAAGCTTTTTTGTACCGGTAGAAGGGGCAGTTTGGGCACTGGTAACAGTGCATTTTGTGCTGGGAGCCTTTGCTTATTTCCTTGCCGCGATATTCCAGCAGGGACTGCATTTACAACGTGAACAAGATCTAATTATCTGAGTATGCCAATTATTGTAAACATCGATGTAATGCTCGCCAGGCGTAAAATGCAAAGCAAAGAATTGGCAGAAAAGCTTGGAATTACACCTGCCAACTTATCTATACTTAAAACCGGCAAGGCCAAAGGCGTACGCTTTGATACGCTGGAGACCATCTGCAAAATTCTGGAATGCCAGCCCGGCGATATTCTAGAATACAGAGAAGAGTAAGGAACCACAGCGCATTAAGGTAACCCACAAAAAAAAAGCGATGCATGTCACCGCATGAAATTGTATTGTCTAAACGCTACCCAAATGAATAATATATCCATTCATCAACTCTCGCTGAGATACAAGAACGGCGCACAGGCGCTCAACAATATCTCCCTGGAAATCAGTAACGGAATGTTTGGTCTTTTAGGCCCGAACGGAGCCGGGAAGTCTTCATTGATGAAGACAATCGTAGGCCTGCAAAAACCTACGGAGGGAAGCATCCTGTTTAATGGTACGGACATTGTCCGGCACCCTGCATTCATCAAAAAACAGCTTGGTTTCCTGCCGCAGGATTTCGGAGTGTATCCCAAAATTTCCGCCTACCTCCTGCTACATCACCTGGCCCTGTTAAAAGGCATTGACAGCGCCGCTGAACGGGAAGAGCAGATCCTGAATCTGCTGGGAAAAGTAAACCTGTCTGATTGCAGGAACAAAGAGGTACATACTTTCTCCGGCGGCATGAAACAACGCTTTGGTATTGCGCAGGCCCTGCTGGGCAATCCGAAAGTCATTATTGTAGACGAGCCTACTGCCGGCCTCGACCCCGAAGAAAGGAACCGCTTCAATACCTTACTAAGCGAGATCAGCGAGGAGATTATCGTCATACTTTCCACCCACCTGGTGGAAGATGTACGTAACCTCTGCTCTCAGGTGGCCATCATAAAAGATGGTTGTGTACAGGCAGCAGGCAGGCCATCAGAAATGGTTGCTGCACTAAAAGGTAAAATATGGACCAGGCAGATCTCCCGTTCAGAATGGGCAGATTGCCAGTCCCAACACCGGGTGCTCAATCGCCTGCTCATAGAAAAAACAATGCACGTTGCTATATATGGAAATGAGCAGCCACAGGGATTCCAGGAAACAACGCCCACATTGGAGCATGTTTATTTTCACACCTTATACCAGCAGTAACCATGATGAATATTTTCCTGTTCGATATCAGGAGCTATGCAAGCGGCATATTCATTTACATTGCACTCCTGTCTCTTTTGATTATTGGCCTCTTTACCGGAAATCAATTTAACCTGTCTGCCGGGAATGGCGTCTATCTGAATTCTCCCTACACAATTGGTTTCATGCTAGGCATGTTAAGCCTGCTGATCATTTTTCTCGCCACTATTTTCTCCAGCCAGCTGTTGTTTAAAGAATGGGATACCAGATTTGATCTGATCATCTTCTCAACTTCCATTGCAAAAAGAGATTTTGCAGCAGGACGGTTTCTCTCTGTGTTTATGCTGACGTTCACCAGCTTTTTACTGATGGTCACAGGATTTGCCATCGGACAGCACATGAGACCCGGCCAGGAAATACGGTCCGGGATCAATATAGTGCATTACCTGTACCCGGTACTTGTTTTCGGAGTGTCTAACAGCCTGCTTACCTGCAGTATACTGTATTTCATTGCCTGGTCCACCCGGAAAAAATTACTGGTAGCCGTAGGGGGACTCCTGTTATATGTATTATATATGGTGTTGCTGTTATTCACCAACTCTCCATTCATGGCAGGCAGCCTGCCTCAATCCATAGAAGCACAGCGGATATCCGCCCTTGCCGACCCTTTCGGTATCTCTGCTTACTTTCTGAACAGCAGGGATTTTACGGTACAGGAACGGAATACAATCATGGTGCCGCTGTCAGGTTACTTCCTGCTCAACAGGTTGATACTGCTGGGACTCTCAGCATTGTTTATCTTATCCGGTTACAGATTTTTTCCCTTCTCCGAAAAAAAGCAAAGATCAGCAGAGAGAAAAGCGGTAAATCCAATTGAAAAAGAAATATACCAGGACGGTAGCCTATATGTCTACGCCAATACCAGGTTCAATTTCCTTACAAAATGGAAATCGATACGTTCCTTTGTCCGCACTGATCTCACCTACATTTTCAAAAGTATTGCCCTGGCGGTAACTTCTATACTGCTGCTGTTCTATGTTGGGATGGAGATGTATGCAGAAATCGAAAAAGGGATCCGCTTACCCGAAAAGTACGCCAGCTCCGGATTGATGGCCACCACCATCTCTGAGAATTTCCATTTCTTTGGATTGCTATTAAGCGCTTATTTCATAAACGATATTAGCTGGAGAAGCAAAGGCGCAGGATTTTCAATGTTGGAAAACACCACCTTTTACGCAACATCCAAATTAATTGGACATTGGCTAAGTGCAGGCATCCTGCTCCTGTACTTTACCGTACTGCTCATTCTGCAGGGATTAGTGTTTCAATGCTTTTACAATTATCCCATTATAGATGCCAACGCTTACCGGGGCGCCATTGTATTTAATACATTTCCGTTATTGCTCTTTAGCGGTTTCCTGCTGCTGATTAACGATTGGAGCAAGACCAGGTATATTGCCCTTGCCTTCTCCCTCCTTGCAGCATTGCTGGCCTCCGGACCGGTATCAAAAAAGCTGCTGCCCCTGCCGCTGCTCCGTATCTTCTCCGGCTACACAGGCCCCTATAGTGATTTCAACGGCTACGGTATATACCTGCCATCCTTCCTGCAAAAATGGATGTTCGGAGTATGTATAATAGGGATACTTTGGCTCCTTCATGACATCATAAAGAACCTCCGCGTAACGCTGGCGGGGCTGATATGTGCAGCTGTGCTTGCCATTAGCGGATTATTCCCCGGAAAAGCCTTCTTACAGGGATATGCACCCCAAAGTAGGCAGATGCAGTTAAATGCCGCAGCACAATATGAACATAAGTACCGCAAATACCAACATTTACCTCAACCCACTATTACAGACGTAAAGACCCGGATCGATCTTTACCCCAACCAAAATGCTTATTCCGTTGAAGGCACTTACCTTATAAAAAACCTGTCCGGCGAACCAATTAATAAAATTTTAGTTGGTTTTAATGAAGACTTCAGGATCTTACAGGCCGGATATTCTTCAACACAGGAGACAATAAAAATAGATTCACCTATTACAGAACTTGTTTTAAAGCATCCTTTAGGTCCCAACGACAGCGCCAAAATCCATTTTAAAATGTCTTATCACTGGTTAGCATTGAACGGTCACCAGCCATTTAACGCTATTATAGAAAATGGTTCTTTCATGCGTATCAGCCGGTATTATCCTCAGCTGGGCTACCAGGCTCAAAGCGAGATAGCAGACAGCGTGCAGCGAAAAGCATTTGCATTGGGAGCAGCCACACAAAGCAAAAAACTGGATGATCCCAGGTCCCGGGTGAATGATTTTATTCAGCTGGATATGCTGATCTTAACCACACCCGATCAAACGGCCGTAGGAACAGGAGAGCTTGTAAATCACTGGAAAGAAAATAACAGGAACTATTTTCACTACAAAACAAATACAGCCATTCCCTTCCGCTTTGCCCTGTCTTCTGCTACCTACAACATAAAGAGCACGGTGCATAATGGGATCAGGATCAATGTTCTTTTCAATGCCAAACATCCGGAGAATGTGGACCATCTGATCAATAATGCCAAACTGACACTGGATTACTGCAGGAATAACTTCGGTCCTTATCCGTTTAAATCTGTCACCTTTGCCGAAATATCTTCCTTCACCAGGGGTTTTGCGGCCACGGTCTATCCTGCTGCTATATTTATGACTGAAGACATGATCTTCCATGCCAACATTAAAGCAGACAAACAACAGGATGTGATCAACGAACTGGCCGGTCACGAATTATCTCATTTATGGTGGGGCAATAATCAAATATCGCCCGATGACAGGGAAGGAGCACCTATGCTTACAGAAACACTGGCCATGTATACAGAAATGATGTTGTATAAAAAGATGCATGGCAGGAAACAAATGATGGATCGCGTAAAAGTGCACCAGCAGATCTATGATGAGCAAAAAGGATTTTCCGTACCCCAACCCCTGTATATGGTCACTGATGAAAATACACATATCAGCTATTCAAAAGGCGCTGTTGCAATGGTACAGCTTAGTGAGCTTATCGGGGAAGAAAAAGTAAACAGGGCGCTGCGCAATTTCCTGCAATCATATAAGTACCCGAATCCGATACCTGTTACAACAGATCTGATAGATGAGTTCCTGAAAATAAGTGAGCCAAAGCATCATGCTATCATAAAAAAACTATTTATGAGCATTTAATAAAGAGTTCTTATAAAAACTGCAGCGGCTTCTTTCCCCCTGCCGCTGCAGTTACTATCTCCTGTATGCGCTTTTGCCTGGTATCACTACGCTGCGCCATCACGATCCACTGTAGCAAGCGTTTTTTATCGCTGCGGCTAAGGGCCGTAAAGAAGGTATTCGCCACAGGCTTTTTCTTCAGCTCCTTTTCAAGGTCGGGAGGAATGATGAGGGCTTCCACCTCATCCAGTATGGACCAGTAGCCATTGGCCTTGGCAATGGTTATACTTTCCATTCCGGGGGGCTCCATGCGGCCTTCCTTGATAAAGCCGGCAACTTTATCCTTGTTGATCTTACTCCAAACGCTTTTAGGCTTTCGCCTGCAGAATGATTGCAGGAAGTACTCGTCATCCAGCGGGCGGGTGGTGCCATCTATCCAGCCATAACACAAAGCTTCATCTACTGCTTCGCTCCGGCTAAGGGTATACCTGGCAGCATCTTTCTTTGATACTACCACCCATATTGTCTCATCACTTTGGTAATGCTTTGCCAGCCATGTGCGCCAGGCTTTCGGGTTTTCGGGAGCGAGGGTTTTTATTTCCTTTGCCATTTGTTTCTAGTTATGATTGCTAAAACAAAGATCCTATAGGAAAGTGACAACCCTGTGTCAGCAGCTTACTCAAATTAATATATTTTTTAATCAGTGTTTGTTTATCCCATAGATTCCCTTAAACTTGTGAAGCCATTTTGTACCACTATACCCGCTTTTAAAACCCATATCTGCCTTTATCTTCAATTGAATCCTATAAAATCCATTAAAATTTAAAGCCCATGACAAAGAAATGTAGTATGCTAACTGCCATTTTGCTAATGGTATTCCTCAATTTAACCTATGCACAAAATTTCAATTATGCAGAAGCCTTACAAAAATCAATGTTCTTCTATGAATGCCAGCGATCGGGGCAGCTTCCACCGGATAACCGGGTTAGCTGGCGCGCCAACTCAGCCATGAATGATGGCAACGATGCAGGCCATAACCTGACAGGGGGCTGGTATGATGCAGGAGATCATGTTAAGTTCAATTTTCCGATGGCCTTCTCTGCCACCATGCTGGCATGGGGCGCCATAGATTTTGCCGGAGGGTATAATGCTTCAGGACAAATGAAATACCTGAAGAGTAACCTTCGCTTTGTAAACGATTATTTCATACGCTGCCATACCGCTCCCAACGAATTATACGGGCAGGTAGGCAATGGTGGCACCGATCATGCCTGGTGGGGGGCAGCAGAAGTAATGGCCATGTCCCGTCCCGCCTACAAGATCGATCAAACGCATCCCGGCTCAGACCTCGCTGCCGAAACTGCTGCAGCCATGGCGGCCGCCAGCATGGTGTTTAAAACAGACGATCCGTCCTACAGTTCCACCCTGCTGAGCCATGCCATACAGCTGTACAATTTTGCAGACACTTACCGCGGCAAATATTCTGACGCTATCACTGATGCTGCAGGATACTATCAATCATTCAGCGGTTACAATGATGAGCTGGTATGGGGCGCCATATGGCTGTACCGCGCTACCGGCGACGCCGCCTGGCTGGCAAAAGCGGAAAGTTATTATGCCAACCTCTCTTCAGAGCCACAGAGCACGATCAAATCTTTTAAATGGGGCCTCGCCTGGGATGATAAATCATACGGATGTTACGCCCTGCTGGCAAAGCTCACAGGTAAAGCCCAGTATAAAGAAGATATAGAACGCCACCTTGACTACTGGACTGATGGCTACAACGGACAGCGAATCACTTATACTCCCGGTGGCCTGGCCTTCCTGGATGTATGGGGCGCATTGAGATATGCGATCAATACCAGTTTCCTGGCCACCTATTACAAGAATGCGGCCACAACAACCGCTAAAGGAACGAAGTATTATAATTTCGCAGTACGGCAGATGAATTATGCGCTGGGCGCTAATCCCCGTAACAGCAGCTACGTATGCGGTTTTGGCGCTAATCCTCCGGTTAACCCGCATCATCGCACAGCACACGGATGCTGGTCCAATAATCTGAATGGCCCGCCCACTGCAACAAGACATATCCTGTATGGCGCACTGGTAGGCGGCCCGGGAAATAACGATGCTTATACGGATGATCGTTCCAATTATGTAAACAATGAAGTAGCCTGCGATTATAACGCCGGCTTTTCAGGGTTGCTTGCCAAATTTGTTGAAGATAACGGAGGAACACCACTGGCCAATTTCCCTGTGGCTGAAACACCCAGCGGCGAGTTCCTGATCGAAGCAAGGCTTAACGGCTCCGGCAACACCTATACTGAATGGTCCGTATGGGTGAACAATCATACTGCCTGGCCCGCACGCATTGCTTCAAAGCATGCTTTCCGGCTGTTCATTGATATTTCAGAAGGACTAAGCACCGGCTATACTCCGGCCAGCTATGTTGTATCATCCAACAATGCCGATGTTACTTTTACGCAGCTGATTCCCTGGGACGCAGCCCGGAATATTTACTACACGGAAGTAACTTTCAACTCCGGCATCAGGATCTGGCCGGGCGGACAGGGAGAGTCCAGGAAAGAATCGCAGATCCGCATACGCCTTCCTTATGAAGCGAGTGCATCTGCATGGAATCCTTCCAACGACTGGTCTTCAACAGGTGTCGATGGAACACTTAAGGAAGTATCCAATATTCCGCTTTATGTAGATAATGTGCTGGTATATGGCAATACACCAGCACAAGGTCAGGTGGTAGCCGTTACAGGTGTAAGTGTAAGTCCTGCAACCGGTTCTCTTAATATCAACAATACCTTGCAGCTCACCGCTACTGTAGCACCTGCTAATGCCACCAATAAGAATGTGAGCTGGAGCTCAAGTGCTCCTGCCATTGCTACAGTAAGCAACACCGGGCTTGTAAGCGCACTGGCCCAGGGTACAGCCAGCATCACTGCCACTACAGCAGACGGCGGTTTTACTGCCAGCAGCAGCATTACCGTTACCGGCGTGGTAGTGCCCAAACAATATAATATCACCACAGCGGTAAGCGGCTCCGGGTCTGTTACACTCAATCCTGCCGGCGGCACTTATCCCGAAGGAACACAGGTTACCGTTACGGCTGTTCCCGCAACCGGGTATAAGTTCAGTACCTGGAGCGGAGCAGTATCTGATACCATCAATCCTGTTACGATAACCGTAAATGCTAATAAAGCCATCACTGCAAACTTTACTCCGGTCAGCAACCAGGGCAACTGTAACAACCCTTCTCCGATAACACTTCCATTCAAAAAAGATGGCGCAGGAGAGTTCTGCTTCGTTATATCGGGTAATATTTCTTACATCAATTCCTGGAACCTGGGCCTGCTGGAGATCAATGGAGTTAACTATACGAACACCTGGTCTAACAGCCTTCCGGCCAGGGTGAACGGCAATTATTATGTGCATTATGTTGGCCAGTATGGATGGTCCCATTTCGAGGCAGCAGGAACTGAGGCTGCAGCCAGAATTGCCCCTGCAGGCAGCACGGCGGCAGAAAAGCTTTCCGGCGTCATTTATCCTAACCCTGTTACACAAAACAGTTTTACTATTCGTGTATCTGATCCGGCTATTACGGATGTAATAGTAACACTTACAGATATGTCTGGAAGGGTAATATTGAAGCAATCTGCAAAAGCGAATACAAATTTCACTATCAGTCCATCTGTTCCTCCTGGCATCTATCATGTTGATGTGAGCAGCAAGAATAAGAAAGTGATCAACACAAAGTTGATGGTACAGTAATCTTTAGCCGTCCGCCTGCCGGAAAATAAGACGGGACGGCTTTAGTTACAGCCGTCCCGTTTTCAGGCACAACATCAGGTATTGCTCATTGCGCTCAATCCGGAGGAGGCGCAGGATAGGTGCGCAGCCCGTCAAAAGGATTAGTTTCCCCTACCAGGCGATTGGTACCGCCGGCCTCCGCGTCAGAGAAAGGAGTATGTGCTATCCTTTTGATCAGCATCTTCTGGTATTTCCACGCAGCCAGCTGACCCGCCCATGCATTATATGGGTCTACAAGCCAGGGGCGGTCATTATCCGCCGGGGATGGAAATAAAAGACCTATGTTCCATCTGCCAGGTACATCCGGCACATAATGCCTGCTTACCTGTATCATTTCACCGTCCACATAGAACTCTACCCTGTCTGCATACCAGTCAAACCTGAATTCATGGAAGGCTCCGTCCCATACATTTTTACCAATGCTTGTCAGCATGGTCACGAATTCGTCTTCGGCCCAGGCGCCCTCGCCACTCCCATTCTCACCTATCCAGGTGCTGTACCTGATGTTATCTTTCCGCGGCTGGTTCAGTTGTTGTACCTCATTACTTATTTTGGTCCAGCTTGACAGCTGTTCCGGCGCTGCCGGGTTGTTCAGCTGCCATGTGCCAATGTTCGCCGGGTCCTCGTCTTCTGCCACAGCTACTTTCAGGCCTGCCCATGCTACTACATAGTTAGACGAAAGCATGTCACCAAAACTGTAAAAAGTGCGGGAGGCGTTGTAGCTGGGTAATTCCATATCGATCTCGTTCTTGTCTACGATATAGTAGTTCCCGTTATACTGGTCGCCCCGGATCTGTAAACCCCGTGCCAGCAATTGCTCAAAGCGCGGATCCTGTGGCTGCACCTTGGAATAATTAGATACCCAGAATGCAGGGGCAACGCCTATTTCATCGGGCAGCCGCGCTTCTACAACGTACCGGCCGTAACCATAGTAATCTTTAGAGGAGATCATGGCGCCTACCCTCGTGATCCAGGGAAGTGGTGTGGATGGATCTTCCGCCAGATCATGGTATTTGGGGGTACCATCCTGCTTAAATCCCTGTGAGCGGCCATCATAGAAATCTCCATGGGCTTCAAAGGCCAGCAGGCCATTCTGCATGTAAACATGTTTGTGGGATACGCCACCATCAGCGCCGTCCGAACCTTTTGCCACGAAATAATATAAGCCTCTGAAATAATACGGCGCTTCGCCATCCGGGCTGGTAAAATCAATGTCTACAGGCTCCAGCATTTTTGCCTTAGGCAGAATATTAACTTCTACACGGTTGCTTGTACCAGCACTGTCTTCAACATAGAACCATTTACGGCCTGTAGGCGCATCCGGAGGAAGGGTCCAGACGATACGGCCATTTTCTATACTGATCATGTTTTTCGCCGGGATATTGTATTTGTTGTTCTGGTTATAATATTCTGCCAGTACGCCAACAGGATAAGGAGGCTGCAGGTATTTGGCAGCAATACTATTATCCACGTTTGCAGTAGTGTAGTATAATCTGCTGAGAACCGCGCCTGTGGAGCCGACAGACACACCTCCAAAGAGCTGGCCAACAACCGGTGCACCGGCTGCAGTAAATGCGCCCGTAAATGTATTAGAGGAGTTCAGCCACATCCGGGAAGTAGTGATATCACTGGGACGGAAAACCAGTACCTGGTTCCATGCGTCGGTGTTGATTGTATTAGTGCTGATGATCTCCTGAAAACCAGCGCCTCTATTGTGACGCCAATGCAGTTTTTTGGTATCGCAGTTAACATACAGCTCTACGCCATCTCCATTCGGAAATGAGGAAAAGGAAAGCAGATACCATGGGCCCGTAGCGGGCAGATCTGCAGCCGCTACATAAAAATGCAATCCTAATGCATACTGCGTATTTATACCGGACGCGAATGTTTCATCCATATTGAGCAGTACCCCGCTTCCTGCAGCCTTCAGATGAATGCCAGACAGGTCGGCTCTTTTTGCCCATTCGCATTCTCCAATCAAATTTGCTTCATAGTTAGTACCCATCCAGTCTGTACGTGTGTATTGCAGGCTGTAATAAGTGCCTGATGTAGGCGGCAACATGTTAGTTCTGAACATGCGCATCGGATCTTCATATACCAGCTCCGAATCCGGATAATATGATTTTGGGAGCGACTCGGTTCGAAATGCTTCGGGAGTTATAAACTCCTTATCAAAGCTTCCACCGGCGGGATCATTATTCTGAAAGCGGAAGATATAGCTGATTCCTTCGTTCAGGTCTTTGATCACCGGCGGATTGAGTATGGTGCCGTCAGTATATACCTGCAGATCATCCGCAATAGTAGTATAGCTGCTCTCTTCGTCCGCATCACTTTTGCGTCTGATGCGCAATGTCATCAGCTGCAGTTGTGACGCTGCTTTGCCGGGTTCCCAGTCTATCTTTTTGAGGTCAATATTCATTTCATATAATTTAATAGGATGACTAAACAAAAGCGTCCATCTCAACACCGGCAATTACACCAGGATTGTTTGATATACCTTTCGTCATGTATAATCTGAACCAGCTGTTAGCACCTTGGTCAAATTTTTCATATACTTCTCCGCCGCCTTCTACAGCAGGGCAGATCACCTGGGTGCCTGGCAAGGCATCCGGATATGCAGCGTTCAGTGCTGCATCCGTCAGCGGCGACAATACATCCGGCCTTCTTATTTTCTGCCCGGCGGCCACCAGTTCCTCCACCTGCTGATACAGGATCAGGTATGCTTCCAGATCGGCCTTGTTGTCCAGCAGGCTGCGAAGCCCGGCTATACTGTCGATGTCTACTTTGTCTTCAGACTTATGCACAAAGCTGTCAATCCAGTCCCAGAACTGGTCCTGCGTAGGATACTTTCCCGTTTGGAACCAGCTTTTCAAATTATTGCGTTCGCGTATTGCCATGTTATTATAATTTCATTATCCAGAGGGTAACAATGTATGGTGGGCGGTTCTCATGCGCCTCGCCTGATCCGGTGTAGTTTGTATCAAAAGTCCGCCAGAACTGAGAAGAATCCCTGTTGGAGTGGATGTAATAATAGTTGTCCGTTCTGTCTCCGGAGCCGTCCGGGTTTCCGCGTGCGGATACCCGTGTAGAGCCGGTGTGCATGTGGGGCGGCATCTGTCCTTGGCTCAATGCCACCGATTCCTGTCCGCCGGTGTTGCCTATGGAATTGTATTCCCACCTGGATGGATCATATCCTATAGGAAACCTGCTGCCTCTGTTACGTGTACCGTTGTTGCCATTACAGATAGCCCAGCCGGCTCTTTCATTCCTTCCCAGACCTGAGCCATCAAAGTTTGCAGCGAGGTAATCCGGGCCGCAATCCAGCTCAATGATATCACCTCTCTTCCACACCTGCAGCACTTGCTGCGTAAGGCGGGCGTCCAGTGCAGCTATCACCCCTTTCAGGCCTGTCAATGTTTCAATACGCTGCAGATCGGTGTAAGGAATACCGCCGGCTGCAAACCTTGCCTTGCGGGTAAAATAAACGGTGCGGCTCATCTGGTCCGCAAAAAGCCGGTCTTCCGTTATTTCTTCAATGATCCAGGTGGATTGTTTGGGGCCGCCTGTAAAGGGAAGCAATTCGCCGTTATAGCTGATCCAGCCATTGGCCACCGTGTTACCGGTTTCCTCCATGCCCGACACTATTACTGCGTTGCCTACCAGCCTGGCCAGCCCTCCCAGTGCATCCCGGTACGACTGCTGCATGAAGTCCAGCGTGTACTGGGTCATCGGGAACCCGCCGAGGTTTGTAAGTTGTTCTACTTTGTTCATACTTTTTGAATTTTATAGCGCTTGCCGGCCAGTTTATAATTGTCGATCAAGGCTGTCATTTCATTTTCATTATAGGTCAGATCTGCTGGCACCAGCACAAAGAAATCGACCGAGTCACTGCCTATTTCAAAATCTGTAAACAGGTACACCGGCTTGTTCTCTGTTTCCTGGTAGATGTATACCGGTTTGAGCTCCTGTTCCTGGTAGATATATTCCGGCTCATAGACTAAGGCATCTTTAACCTGGATCCTTCGTCCGGAGATATCATACCGGTCATTCAGCAGTCTTTCCATGTATACCACCTGTGGTGTGATGTACAGCCGGTAAAGGTTAGCGTCTCTGTTGCGCCTGAACTGCTGGTACAGGTAGTTTACCGGGTTTGTTAAGGCCTGCAGCCAGGCCACATGTCTTACTTTTCTCAGTCTTGGCGGCAATAAGAGCCTGACCAGTTTGGGGAGATCTACCTCGAATAATTTACTCATATGATTGCGCTTTGTGGGGTGTAGGAGATCTGCAGGTCAGCATCATTCAGGATCCTGAGATATCCTGCATCGGGACTGTATTTCACGTCAAATGCCATATAGTCGATTGCTCCATATCGCGCCTGCGCCTGTTCAATATGAGGGATTACTACGCCGTCTACCCGCTGAAGTGCATCCACGAGGTAAGCCAGCACCATTGTACCGTTGAACGGAAGATTCTTCAGGTATTCCCTTACTTTCTTGCCTACAGGGTTGGGGTCAGTGCCGTCAAGCCTGGCGCCTGTGTTATCAAGCACGAGCGGATTGTAGTAGATGTTCAGCGTAAGCTTCAGGCTATCAGCGGGCCGGCTTTCTATGATCAGGGGGTTAACTCCTGCATCTTTGATGCGGCTCATATACTCTTCAAAAGCAGCCAGCTGTATAGGCAACAGGGCATCCAGATCGCCGTCCACTATCCTGGCTACTTTAAGCCGTAAGCCTTTTTCCTGTTCCATTACCGCGCTGAAAGCAATGATTTTCCTTGCCGCCACTTCATCTTCGGAGAGGCTGGAGTTGTCGTAATAATCTTCCTCATGCACCAGCTCAGAACCATGCTGAAAATCTCTTGCCTTATTGGCGTACCAGCGCAGGCTGTGCGGGGCTTTTTCGTTGATCAGTGTAGTCACCTCGTTCTTATGAAGATCGAACAGGTTCTCAAGCGCCCAGGCTGTTACCGCTACAACGTAGGTCCACAAGCGCCATATAGCCGTTTTGCTGCTGCTGTTCAGATCAGCCAGCCCTGTTGTTGCCGTTATTCTGCTGATAATATCATCCTGTATTTCGGTGATTGTTCTTGCCATAGTAGTTTTTTTTCTTGTTTTAACTCACACGGAAATCAATCTGTATTCCCATGTAACCGATACCACCTTTGATGGCTGCTTCGTCTTCTGCAGTGTAGGCGTTGGAGGGTGTTACCTTTTCATCTCTCAGGGTCTGGAATGTGCGCCTGTCAATGATCTCTATATCAGGCGCCCATAATGTGCTGCCGGATGTAAGGTCGTCGGTAATGCTGATACCATTGGCTATCGCAAAATCGAACAATGCATCAATACCGCCTTTTAACTGCATGGAGAGGTCCAGCAGGCACTGGTGGGGTTTAACATTAACTGTTTCCATAAGCTGCATCGATATTTAACTGACCGGTATTGGTGATGTTGATGGTTTTTACCTCCATTCCGTCAGCGGTGAATTGTCTGCGGATCTCCCGCAGCAATGCGGAGGTATCATTATCCTGCAGGTAACCAAAGGCGTCGATGCCTGCTGCGGGGAATTCTTTGATGTTTCCCCTGTTGGTCATCAGCAACAGTTGCTGATGCTGCAGATCGCTGAATCCGGCTGCCAGGTCGCCCGCATGGAGGTCAAGGTCCAGGCTTTCATTTAACAATATGTCTTTCATGATAAATTACCGTTGAATACACCGCCTACGGGGCCATTAGGCGCCGTCAAACCGGTGATGTAGTTAATCTGGGCTGTTCTGACATAGGCATCCACGGCTTCTGCCAGTTTACTGCAAAGCAGGTTCAGCCCTTGTTCTTCATCAGTATCCGCATCTTTCATGCTTTTGAAAGCATTTTTGATACTTTGTTCCAATGCGCTTTTGTTCAGGGGCATAGCATTATTTTAAAAGTTTAGCCAATCGGTTCTTGATAGCGGTAAAGGCGGCCTTGTTCATCGGGGCGTAGATAGTGATGATCTCATCCAGCAGATCGTCCAGGCATTTCTTCAGGGAGTCGTTGCCGGTGCTTAGTTCCAACCCGTCCTTATCCAGTTCGAGGTATTTCCCGGCTACCCTGCATTTTATCATCTCCGGCTCCTCAATGCTGATCACAATGTAATGATCGCTTTTATTGATCCTGGCAATAAGCACACTGGTTTTATCAGCCGGAAATACAAGCAGGCCTTTATCATCAGCTTCTATCACCGAGCGCAGGCGCACATTTGGTATCTTCAGGCCTTCAAAGGTGACCACGTCAATGGTCCCTTGTGCCTTATCCAACCGCTCTACCTGTGCAGGTATGATCGTCGCCTTTTCCTTATTAAGGTTCCTGAGGCCTTCAATTAGTAGTGACTGTTGTTTGCTCATTCTGCTTACTTATTTTTTTGCCTATTTCACAGATCCTTCTTCCTCCGCCGGTACCGAACTTCACTTCAGTGCTTTCTAAAAGATAGGTGCCTTCCCGCTCGCTGTAGTTCGGATCCTGGAGAATAACCCGGTAACCGGGAAGGGCAAAGGGTTCCAGGAATCCGGTTACTTTTCCTTCATAACCGTCATATCTCAATTTCTCTGCTTCTGCTTCCGCCACTTTTTTCAGCTCTGCCTGTGAGGTAATGTTGCGTACATGGATCGTCCTGATAGCGCCACTACTGTCACCGGCCTGGCCTACAATGGCTTCATTCCTGTTAGTAAAGGAAACCGCCCTAACCTGCACCTTTACGTCTTCAGCTCTCCTGAATTTCAGCTGGTCATCTTTCACCAGGTTCCATCCTATCTTGTATTTAGTCTGGTTTTTATCCGGTTGCTCGATATAGGCCAGGCCTGCATACAGCTCATTTTCTGTAAAGTAGACGGTGAGGTAAAGATTCTTCTTGATCCAGTCCAACGCTTCCGTTCCACTGATATTGCCTTCGCAGATCTGTTGCACAGGCATGTCCGGTATACTTTTACTCAGCGTGATATCTGTGCCTTCTACCAGCATGGCCAGCAGGTCTTTCAGTTTCGTTTTGTTATTGTCTGTTGACCATAGCACATTCTTCCGCCTCAGCTGCCAGCTGTAGCCTTCACACTCGATCTCGCAGGGAGTGGCTGCATTTACTCTTTTTACAAAGCCGCTGAACTCACGTTGGAGTTTATCATCGTTGTCATACCCCAGCCATATCTCCACTTTATCTCCTTCCCGGAAGGTGCGTGATGTAACAACAGATTGTGGAAGATCTTCTGTCTTCGCCTGTAAGCGGGCGGACGCAGGCAAGGTGATGGTGGCGGTATCAACAAAAGAGTATATGCTTCTTTTTATCTTTACATCTGTTACCGCCATCATCTTGTACTTACCTATTATTATCTTGCATTTGAGGGTGAACATTATTTAATTATTAGGTCAAATGGATGATCACTTACCAGGTTCATTTCATAGGTCTTGACATTCTGCGTACCGCTTACTTCCGGCCAGGTGATATCTGTGATGACCACTTTATTATCATCCGTCAGAAAGATGTTTGTCAACGCGCTGATGATTGGAAAGCTGGTGTTCTGCTTATAGAGCTCGTGTATGGTCCTTATATCATCTTCCGGATAGCTGTTATCTTCCGTAATAATGATGCCTTTGATATTGATCCGGTAATCTTCCAGGCTTATCAGTTCTTTTACCGTACCGATGCGGTTTACCATAGCGGTTTCCACAATGGTTTTCTTGCTGGTTATCTTGATCACAGGATTAGGCAGGTTCACTTCTCCCAGTTTTACCGGCATGAAGTAAGGACGCCCAAAGAGGCCTTTAGCGAAATAATCGATCTTTTTTGATGACTGCTCAGGCTGAACAGCTACATCAAAGACGGGTGGATGATAACCCCACGTATCCCGGAAGATCTTTTGTATATCGAAACTGGTTGCCATATAATTATGCTATTGCGTTTGCACTGTTTAAAACCCGGAGCAGGGCTTCTGTCACTATCTGCTCCATATCCGACACACCTTCATTTACGGTGGCGGCATGGATGTTTATATTATCAAACAGCTTTTGCAGGTTGATAATGATATTGCGTGCTCCTCCGCCGGTAATACCTTCCGCTTTATCCTTCGCTGCACCGAGCCCAGCGCCTGTTTGTACAGGTGATTGGCCAAGACCAGCATAGCTGGCTGTCGGTTGCATCCTGGTTGCGGGAGTAGTAGCCGGCATAAGGCTCTTCAGGGAGATGGGCTTCATTTTCACACCATCATCAAATCCTTTAGAGAAAGCGCCGCCCAGTTTCCCCGCATTTTCAGCGGCATGTTTCACTGCATCTACTCCTACAAGATCCTTCACGGCAGTTTTCCCGGTTTCCCAGGCCTTGCTCCATTCGCCTTTGAACATATACATGATTGCCTGTCCCAGGCCGCTGATCCCACTGATCATTCCTTTGATCCTGTCTATTACAAAATCTTTGATCAGTGAGCCAAATGCCTTCAGCCATTCCCAGACGCCGACCACTGCTCCCCTGAAACCGGAGAACGTGTTCCATGCATAGAGAATACCGCCTATCAGGGCCACAATACCGGCTACCACCAATCCGATGGGGTTAAGGTTCATCACCATGTTCACAATTCCTTGCCCTATTGCCCACAGTTTATAACCTATCAATGCGCCGCCTATCACTACTGCCAGTAATCCTACCAGGTCTGAGTGCTTTGAGAGCCAGTTGGCCACGTTTTCAAGTACGGCAGCCATGGGTAACAGGGCATTGTCGATAAAGTTGGTAGCAACAGGCAGTAATGCGGTACCCAATGATGTTCCCGCCATTTCCATACGCTCGTTGAACTGCTGCCACTTTCCGGTCGCCGTTTCGCTCTGCGCCTGCATTGAGCCGAAGAATTGTCCGCCCGGCCCGGTAGCTGAGATAAGGGAAGTGGTTAACTGATCTGCGGAGATCTTTCCTGCGTTCAGGTCTGCCTGTAACTTGCTCATGGCAATACCCGAGGTTCTTGACATTTCTTCGAGAGGGTTGAAACCTGCACTCACCAGGTCTTCCAGCGTATCGGATGTCAGTTTTCCGTCTGTCTGCACCTGGGCGAAGGCTCCTGTCAGCGAATCCAGCTTTTCCGCATTGCCTCTGCTTACATCACCCAACAGGGTAAGTGTAGGAACGATGTTAGCGGCGGCCGTGCCTGATTCCAGCAGTGTCTCTGCGTTCTTCATCAGTTCATTGCTGTTGAAGGGAGTGGCGATGGCCATTTCCTGCAGGCTGCCGATCAGTGCTTTTGCAGTAGCTGCGCTGCCGGTGAACTGCTGAAAGGCGGCTTGTGTCTGTTGAACATCCATCGCCATTTTGAGCATCGCTGCCCCACCTTCAAATGCGCCTGAGATAATGTCGCCCGGCTCGAATTCTTCTCCCTTGTCTTTATCATCTTTTTCACCGGCATCCTTGGAGGTCTTTCCTACCTGGAGAGCGCTGGCTGCAGAGACCCTTCCACTTACCATTTCAATCTGGGTGATGTGTTCCCTGAGTCCGCTTAAAGACGAACTCAGGGTATTGTTATTTGACATCACGGTTTTCTGGAGGATGGATACTTTACTTAAAGCAAACTCGGCGGCTGTACCAAGGTGGAGATACTCTTCACTTGTTGTTTCTGCCATTTTTCTGTTTTTTTAGCACGATCTACCTTGAGAGTAATGGCAATCCCTTTGACTCCCGCTGCCGGATGTCGTGCAGTTGTGCAAATTTTTCTGCCCACTGAGCATCAGTAAGCTGCGAGGTGTCAACCTGGGGCAGATAATATTCGAACAGCGTTTGAATATACCCGAGCGGGTTTTTATCAAATTCGCCGGACGCCTCGCTTAAAGCTTTTCCACTTCCACCTTTTTCGCTTCCAGCAGTTTATCCAGCTGTGCGCCCAGGCCATACAGGTAAGACTTGTCATTCAGTATTTCTTCGTCTCCGCCCAGCCAGGTGGCTTTCAGGATGGTTTCATGATAGGCCAGCGGATCACCTGCGATCAGGGTCATGGCGTAGCTTACTTCATCCCTGTTAGGCTTTCTGCAGTAACCAGTTTTGCCATCAGCAGCCGTTAGTTTAAATACATCTTTATATTTCTGCTTCCAGGCTTCAATGTGGTCTTTGGTAATTGCTACCGGTTTTTCTACTGTCATAGTATGTTAAGTGTATAGGATTGTTTTAAATAAGGTGATCGTGCTATGTGATGATTATACGTTTTGCTGCAGGCCCATGAATACGATGGGCATAGTGATCTCCATGAACTTGGCGCCTTGTTCCCAGCCCTTTTCAAATTCCTTGAACTGGAAGCCGCGGATAATATCCGTACGCGGAGAGGACAATGCATCTTTCACGTAGGTAACAACGATGTCTGCTGTGAGGTCCAGCAAATCCCTGCCACCAGCTTCCTGTACGGCATCAGCCAGTACATCGTATTCGAATTTCAACAGCTTGATCTCTCCTTCATAGGTACGCTTGCCGCGTTGAATACCGATAGGCTCATCACCGGCGCCATGCAGGTGTTCTTTCTCCTGCAGCAGTTTATATTTAATGCCGCGGATACCTGTCAGTTCTCTACCCAGCAATACCACCTTCATGCTTGCCCAGGTACATTCTTTGTTGTCAAAAATCATATGGTTCTTTTTTTAGAGTTAATAACAGCTTTACTGGAGAGCAGGATTGGTGAAGCCGAGCAACACTTCGATTGTCTTAGTGTATCCCATCGGTACAATGGACGCTTTTACCGTGATCTTGCCGGTGCTCAGCACATTCTGGCTGGCGTCAATGTATGCGCTGAAAGAGCTGATCTCATCCACCATCGCAAGGTTTACGGCAGACTCTATCTTGTTCTGCAGGTATTTGATCACAGGTACACTGATCCTGCCGTTTTCATCAATGATGATCTCATCATTCAGTTCTTCCACATAGGTCTGATAGCTCACCATACTGGCCTTGTCTATCACGCGGCCTAATGCCAGCTGGCTATAGTCATCTGTAACAGGGGCGCACATAGGGTCGTCGTTCAGATAGTAACCGGAACGGCCGGCAAAGGTGCGCAGGAAGATGTAACCTTTGTCATGCAGCAGATCACCGGATGTAAGGTCTTCCACTTTTGTGGTGTTTACATATGCCGCCAGTACGGGCAATGCGCCGTCTTTAACGCGGCCTATGTTACGCTGTACAGGAATCGCTGCTGCACGTCCGAGCACTAATCCAACAGAGGCGCTGCCATCATTGGTGGTACTGCCTATCACAATACCGGCATGATTGGCGGTATAGGTACGCAGGTCTTTCACTACAGTCTGGCCGGTGGTATCCAGCTCACGGCCTTCGATTAATACACGTACGGGCTTGTACTGTGCTGCATAAGCCAGCGCCAGTTGCTCCGCCTTTGTAATGGCGTCCAGGCTGTCTTTGTCCAGGCCATCCGCCAGCACTGGCGTGTAGGATGCAGCCGGAGTACGGGCCAGGCCCAACAACTTGATACGTCCCTGTGCTGCATCCAGCAGTTTAGCAGCGCCATTTTCGTTGGTAAGGTCTGCCATTTGTGTCAGCGTTACCGTGTCTGGCACGATCATGATATACAGCTCTGCGCCTTCACCTGCCAGGTCATAAAATTCTTTAATGTGGCGATGTGCGCTGGCATTGCTGCCGACAGCCAGAATATCGAGGTCTTGTGCCTCACTCAGGCTGAAGATCACTTTGGGCGTGTTCAAGGGAAGACTGGCGGTGGCTGCTCCGGTCAGTACTAATCCTGCTACACCATCATCGGTTGCGATGCGTGCTCCCAGGTTGCCGTTTCCTAATGTAATTGCTACTTTTGGTAATCCCATTTCTTACTTTTTTTGGTCATTGTAATTGATATAAATTGCTATTTGCTGTAAGGAGATATCCGGTGGGTATCCCGGATAATTTCAGGAGTATCTGGGGTTGCTTCTGTTCAACACGTCTTCCAGCCGTTCCATCACTTTTGTGTTGTTCTCTATGACTCCCTGCATTTTTTCGCGGTCATCATCGAGGTATTGTGTCAAACGGTCTTCCAGTTTTATCTGGCGTTTCCATAAGATCCACGCAATACCTATTAGAACGATCACTGAAAATGCCTGGTCGCCGAGCCGCTGTAAAACGGTCTGCTCGGGGTCTGAATGTATAATTGCATTTAATAGTACCATCTGGGGTTAACAACATTTTCATTTACGTTTACCTGCATTGTCTGCAAGCGATTACAATACAAAGAAACAACATCGGGGCACGTTGAAAAAATCAGGAAACAATGCTTATTCTCTTATTGTGCAATCATTCTTCAATCATTGTTCAATCATTAAAAGTGAAAGCGGAAAAGAAGTGTATTGCAACGACCTTTACATCCGTTAAGCAACGAACATTTTGATCATTTAAATCATAAAGAATGGATAGTTTATTTTCAAATCTCTTCCTTGCTTTGGAAGAACGTATTGTAGCCGGAGTGCCTTTAGTGAAGGGTGTATATCCTGAGCTTTCACAAACAGAGAATTACAATGGCAGCCCCTCCGAATGGCCATGCGTATTTATTGATTTCACCAATCTTACTTATTCGGAACAAAGCTCCTTTATACAGGCAGCATCCGGTGAACTGCAATGCAGGATGGTATTCAAAGTTACTAACGCAGCCGGTTCTGATTTCCTGGATACGCCCACAGCGCTTAGCCATTATGAAGCAGAACTAAAATTGCATCAGACACTGCAGGGATGGACTAATGGAACCGTCGCACCATTAACCCGTATAAAGCTGAGCACTGAAGACAGGGATGATGCATTCCGTGTGCGGGTACTTACTTACAGCCTTAACTTTAATGAGTATCCTCTCCAATCTCCAGGCAGCGATATCCCAACACCATTGCTTGAGCTGTTATCCTGATAACGAAATTAAAAGCGATCTCACAACATGCAATAAAAAAGCCGCTGTAAAAATTACAGCGGCTTTTTTATTGCTATTACCAGGCCCACCAGGGATATAGTATTTTCAATTGTTTCAGGTCCGGTTGTTCTTGTTTCATGATCTGTTCCAGTCTCTCACTATTACATTGCAGGCGGTAAATAATGTTACTATTCTTGATCCAGAATTCACCTGACAATTCCTGGATAGCCATATCATATCGTTTGCCCAGTAATTTGATATGGTAATAATACCTGTGCAGCAGACATTCATCTCTGAGCGCTATCATATCAGCTGAACGTCCTTTCCTCGTTGTCTTCCTGACAGGGTTTTCAATATAATTGTTGAAAAGCGATTGTTGTCCTCTCATAATCGTTCTTGATGCTTTTTTTGTGATAAAATAATAGCCGCTTCAAAACCACCGGCAGGCATGGATGCCCGTGATTTTTTGCAGACAGGAGTTAACCCGGTCAATAAATTGTTAGAAAGCGCGCTGCTTACAGGAAGCTGCGGGTAACAGTATGGGCTGCCATCCTCTAAACAGCCCTTGTAGGGTGTCCAATTATACAAGGGTTCTCATAACTAGTTATTTTGGCTTAATAATATTAAAGGTAGGGAGGCACTTACTATCCATTATGCGTAGTGAAATTATTTTTGGGAGAGGAAGAAAACAAAAAAGGGCAGACTTGCGTCCACCCTTTAAAGCTTGCGGAGGAGAAGGGATTCGAACCCTTGATACCCTTTCGAGTATACACACTTTCCAGGCGTGCCAGTTCAACCACTCCTGCACTCCTCCGGTTGATTGAACTTTTAAATTCAGGGATGCAAAAATAAGGCTTTTAACCGCATTTCCAAAAGAATTTAATCGAACTCACATATTAAGAAAAAAGCCCCGGCATATTACCGGGGCCTGATAAACAACAGCTTATGGGTTTTGCTCCAGGTTACCGTTCTTATTGATCTCCTCCTGCGGTATCAGGAAAAGCTTCCGCCCCTCTCCGTTGGGCCGGTGCTGGAACCACTTTTTAACCGTAAACACCCCGAAGCGGATCAGGTCTTGCCGGCGGTGTGCCTCTGCCGCAAATTCCCAGCCCAGCTCATCCAGCAGGCGTCCGAATTGAACGTCATTCCCGCCCTGCACTTCCGTTACTGCTCCATTGTTCCAGTATCCGTAATTATACACGCTGCCCTTCAGCAGGTCGGCGCCGGTAACGGTGGCTTTAGCCGGGGTAGCAGTAAACGCGCGCTGCCGTACTTTTGTTACCTCTATGGCTGCCTCGGCAGATTTACCCGTACGCAGCAGGCATTCCGCCTTCATCATCAACACTTCTGCATAACGGAAAATGGGGAAATCATTGCTTAGCGATCCTTTGGCGCCTTGCCGGATCTCATACTTGCCAATCCGGAAGCCTTCATTAGACTTACTTTTCTCAATGCTCTCTACAAACTTAATATAGTTGATCACTTCCACGCCGGCTGGTGTTAGTTGCGGCCCCTGCAGCCAGGTGTCCTTTAAACGGGTATCAGCCGGATCATAGGTATCGATGAATTGAGGTACTGCACAGTTTCCTCCCCAGGGCTGTGCTTCCATTTTGAATACCTGCTGACTCAAGGGGTCCAGTGTTTTCATATGGATGATGAAACCCGGAGCATTGATCTCATCATAAGGCACTGTAAAGATCAGCTCCCGCGAATTTTCATTATTGGTCTTGAAATTATCGCGATATACCGGTTCCAGCATATATGCTCCAGACTGTATCACATCGTTACATTGCTGTAAACACTGCTCCCAGGCAGTGCTGCCGCTGTATACCTGCGCATTGAGATACACCCTTGCCAGCAAGGTCTTGGCAGCCCATTTGTTAAACCGCGCGTACATAGCTGTTCCAACTGTTTCCCTTAATGAGGAGATGTTGTCGTTCAGTTCCTTTACGATAAAGTCATATACCTCCTTACGCTTACTCTGCTTCGGCACGGAAAGATCTTTGTAGTCTGTTACCAGTGGAATATTGCCGAAATTATCGCAGAGCAGGTAATAATAAAACGCACGTAATGCATGCAATTCAGCCAACAAAGATCCTTTGGCATCTCCTACCGGCAATGTGCCCGAGTTGATCAGCCATATCGCTCTGTTGGTATTGGCAACTCCCGTGTATACACGGCTCCACAGGGCGCCGGGCTGTTCCTGCAAAGAGGTCCAGGTGTGCCGGTGCATGCGCTGATAAGTACCGCCATCATACCATCCGTTGGGCCTTGCAGGTGTAATAATAGCGTCTGCACTTTCTTCCTGCAGGTCAAAATATCCCATCCAGTCTGCCATTACAGGGCGTAAAGGACTATACGCCTGGGCGATGATCGCAGATGTATCAGACTCTTTATAAACGATGGTCTCTTCCACTATTTCTGAAAAGGTTTCCGGATCCAGCTTGGTACAGGCACTGAAAAGAAATGCCAGGATAACCGATGCTGTTATATATCTGTATATGCTTGTTCTGTTCTTCATGACTGCTTTTTTAATGAGGTGCTAAAAGGTAAGATTAACGCCCACGGTAAAGGTGCGGGTAGTGGGATATTTGTCCCGCTCATCATCGCCCGGAGCCAGGCCCGTACGATTTACTTCCGGATCTATGCCTTTATAGCCTGTAATAGTAGCCAGGTTCAGCGCAGCTACATACAGTCTTGCCTGCTTAATGTATTTGATCCGCTTGGTGTTGAAATTATATCCAAGGGTAACGTTATCTATCTTCCAGTAGTCTCCGTCCTCAATATAATAGCTCACATAGGCCAGGTCATCATTCAGCCTGGTTTTTCCGTATACATTATCAAATGCAGTTTTCAGCATGTTGTACTGCGTCACTTTAGGATTCTCGTAGAACAGGCGCTGGAAGTTCAGTACCTGGAAACCAAATGCACCGCGCATGGTAACATTCAGGTCAAAGTTTTTGTACCGAACGGAGTTGTTCCATCCCAGGTAATGTTTTGGCAGACCGTTGCCCAGCACTTTTTTATCATCCGGGCTCTTATCCGCACTGGCCACAGGCTTGCCATCTTTTCCTTCAATGATCCAGCGGCCATTATCATCAATACCTATGGATTTATAACCATAGAAATTACCGATAGGCTGTCCTACCTGCACGCGGTGTGTAGCTTCCTGTATAGGCTCCCCTGTGTAGCCGGCGTCAAAGAAATCATTGGTTGCGGCAAAGGTGTTGCTGGAAAGCGATACCAGCACATTCTTGTTGGTAGAATAATTCAAACCCGAGTTCCACTGCAGGTTGCGTGTGCTCACCGGTATAAAGTTCAGCAGCACTTCTATGCCCTGGTTCCTGATCTGCGCGGCATTGGCCACTATCTGCGACATGGGATAAGGAGGTACCGGTACCTGGTAATCAAAGAGTGCATCTTTTGTAAGACGGCGGTAAGCGTCAATATTACCGGATACCCTGCCTGACAGCAAAGAGAAATCCAGGCCAATATTAAACTCTTCTTTCTTTTCCCAACGCAATTCCGCATTAGGGTTCCGTACCGCATCCAGGCCCTGTACCCATATACCGTTCACCAGGAAACGGTTGTTATAGTTAAAGCTCTGTAAGGAAGCATAACGGTCATCAGGTATGGTACCGGTCACCCCGAAACCGGCACGCAGCTTCAGATCGTCCAGCCATTTGATGCCCTCCATAAAACTTTCGCGGCTTACACGCCATCCCAGCGATACAGCAGGAAAAGTACCCCACTTGTAATTACGGCCAAACTTTGTAGATCCTTCATGACGAACACTTGCCAGCACCAGGTACTTATCATCCCAGTTATAGCTGAGCCTTCCGAAAAAGCCGATCAGCTTCCACTTATCTTTAAAGCTGCCCATCACCGCATCTCCGCGTTTCAAAGCATTGCCCGTTTCCATGTTGTTATATGAGTACTGGTCTGTTGGAAAATCCCAGTTCTGCATATAGAAATCCTCACGCATATTATCCTGGTAGCTGTAACCGCCCAATATATTAAAACGATGCTTTTGCAAACTATGGGCATATTCTGTAGTAAATTCCAGCAAGTTGTCCTGCATATCGGAAGTGCCCCTGGAAGCATAACCATTGCGATTGTTTTTAACGGTAGATACATGCTTCTTCGTCTCTGCATATCCTCTTACTTCCGTCCATTTATTATTCGATAACAGCAGCTTGAACTTCAGGTCTTTTAAGGGTTCCAGCGTAACACTGCCGTTCAGCCTTGTCTCTCTTTCTTCATTCTGTCCATAAGATTCATTCAGGTAAGCCACAGGGTTATCATAAAAATAAATGTTGCGTTCCATCCAGTCTCCTTTGTAATTCCTTACACTGTCTGTAGGGTTGCGTATCAGCGCCTGCCTGTACACATAATTGTTAAAGCTGTTGCCGTTGGCGAACCCGCCATCGCCAATATCAACGCCAGACCAGTAAGTCCGGCTGCGGGTGATCACATTCAGGTTAGCCTTTAACATACCGTCTAGCATGGTATGGTTCACATCTGCACGACCCGTTACCTGTTTGTTGTCTGAATGCAGGAACAAGCCCTGCCAGTTACGATAGTTCAGTGAAGCTGTCACATTAGTACTGGAGCTTCCTCCCTGGAAAGTAAGATTATGCGTATGACTTACCGGATTACGGGTGATCTCCTTTATCCAATCAGTTGAAGTACCATAATCCGTAAAAGCGATGCCTTCCCTGATCAGCCGCCGGTAATCATCACCTGTCAGGAACTCAGGCCGGCGTGCAATAGTTTGCACACTTGCATAGGCATCATATTGCAGGGTAGGACGCATGTCCCCGCGCAGCTTCCTGGTGGTGATCAGGATCACGCCATTGGTGCCACGCGTACCATAAATAGCAGCTGCAGAGCCGTCTTTCAGCACATCGATGGATTCTATATCCTCCGGCGCAACGGTATTCAGCGTTCCCGGTATACCATCTATCAATACCAGCGGAGAAGTTCCTGCTTTTAATGTAGTAATGCCGCGCAGCGAGATCTGCGTATTGGCAGTAGGATTACCGCTGGGTGTGGATACCGTAAGGCCGGCCACCTTTCCCTGTATCAGCTGTGCAGCATCACGTACAGCTCCTTTTACAAAGTTCTCTGACTTTACGCTGGCAATGGCGCTCGTTACGTCTCCTTTTCGTTGGGTGCCATATCCCACTACGACTACCTCGTTCAGGCCTACTTCGGTCGACTCCATTTGCACGTCAATGACCGTTCTCCCATTCACCGGCACCTCTAATGGTTTCATGCCGGTAAATTTGAACACTAATATTTTATCAGCAGGAACAGTTAACTTATACTGACCGGCAATATCTGTTACAGTGCCGTTGGCGGCGCCGGCTACCGATATACTGACGCCCGGCAAGGGAAGGCCCTCCCTGGCGTCGGTTACCTTACCAGACACTGAAATGCCTTGCGCCAGCAGGGATGCCGACACAAATAACCACGGTATTATAAATAGCGTGGCTTTAACGTAGAATGAACGCATATCCATATTATTTAGGGTGAAATAATGTACACAACTACAGGTATTATGCTACTTAGCTTTTGGTTGAATGATCAGGCTGATACTCCCAAGGTAAATTTAACCCGTAAAATAAGTGTACATGTCACACTAATTAACCGATTGTTAGCAGAAATTAACCTCGGTTATCATGATAAAAAAATACCTGCGAAGCCACCTTGGCAACCTCGCAGGCCTAACAACAGAGAACAAACGTTAATGGTTGGTTTCAGTCTTACTTAGTATATATATCACGTTACAGTACTGATCAGGCATAGCTTTCCCCCCTCCGCATTATGCTACTTGCGGTTATATATGCTTCATCAACAGCAGGAATGATCTGAGAAAATCAGCTAATTAACGGTGGTGATTAATCAGGGTGGTAATACAAATATAGAGTGAGCCCGTTTAATTTCCAAGAAATATCCTATGAATTTTGTAGACTAATAGATTTGCTTCTTTACAATAAAAAAATAAGAGCCCGATAGACATCAAGCTCCGTCAAGCTATCCATTAAGACACAACGTTTAGTCTTTGGACTTTGCGTGTATTATAACAAAAACCTATAATTATGAAAACCCTTCAAATTTGAGACAGCAATAATTGGTACATGCATAAGGATGATTCACAAAAAGCCGGAACAGTTTATATCTTTCCCAAAAAGGGGAGCCTGATAAAGATCAGGCTCTTTCCCCTATTTGGTTTAACCATTAAAAGACACAAATAATTCTGTAACATTCACATGACAATGCTAAATGACAATATTGTTAACCCGTAGCGCTGTTTACGGAGTTTGTTCTATGCGCAGACTTGCATTCAATTCGTTTTGGTGGTTACGCTCTTGTTCCGGTTGTTTGTCCCCAATTGTAAAATAAGTCCCCCCCAAATAGGATATGGCAGGGTCCACGCCTTAAAATGCTGGCTGGGCCCGAATATGATATATACTATAATGATGAACTTTTTATCTCTACAGCTACCAGGGAAGATGGGGTATATACTATCTTCCTCTTCAATACAGGATCAAAATTAAAAAGATTCTTATTTTTAATATGTTAATCATCAGTTAATGGCTAAAGAATTTGTAAAAGGGAAACATTATAAAAAAGATATCTGTTACAATAGCATAAGAACTTATGATAAAGATCAGCTTTGGATTAACAGCGCGCTGCTACCTTTGCACTACCGGTAAGCCTTTGCTACCGGCCTCTTTCAATCAGTTGCTTACTTCAAATCAGTCAATGTTTTATGCCATCTGTTGAAATACTGGCAAGGGTGCAGTTTGCATTCACGATTGCCTTCCACTATATATATCCCCCCCTAAGTATCGGATTAGGGCTGTGCCTGATATTTATGGAAGGGCTCTACCTTAAAACGGGCCTGGCCATCTACCAGGAGATCACCCGTTTCTGGATCAAGATATTTGCCCTCATATTCGGGATCGGCGTGGCCACCGGCATCGTCATGGAGTTTGAATTCGGCACCAACTGGGCCACTTATTCCCATTATGTAGGAGATATATTCGGCAGCGCACTGGCCGCCGAAGGCATCTTTGCCTTTGCCCTGGAATCAGGCTTTCTCGGCGTGCTCCTCTTCGGATGGAACCGCGTAAGCAAAGGCGTGCATTTTTTCTCTACCATCATGGTAGCCCTGGGATCCATCTTTTCAGCCCTCTGGATAGTGATCGCCAATTCCTGGCAGCAAACGCCCACCGGCTACCGCATTGAAGGTACCGGTATGGAGGCCAGGGCAGTGGTCACCGATTTCTGGGAGATGGTGCTCAATCCATCCTCTGTAGACCGTTTTTCCCATGTGATCATAGGCTCCTTCCTGGCGGGGTCCTTCCTGGTAATGAGTGTGGCTGCCTGGTACATACTGCGGCGTCAGTTCACCAAACATGCCGAAGCCATGTTCAAGGTAGGTTTACGGGTAGCGGTGGTAGCGGCCCTGCTGCAGCTCTTCACCGGCCACCGGTCTGCTCATTACGTAAGCAAATACCAGCCAGCCAAACTGGCCGCTATGGAAGGCCATTTTGATACCCTGGCGGTCGCCGATGCCTATTTGCTGGGATGGGTGAACCAGAAAGAACAAAAAACAAGCGGGCTTAAAATACCCGGCGGACTGTCCTTTCTTACCCATGGCGACTTCACCACACCGATGCAGGGCCTGCTGGCCACACCGGCCGAAGACAGGCCTACTGCGATAAACTTCGTTTTCCAGACCTATCATATGATGGTGATCATTGGCATGACCCTTATCGGGCTTACCCTGCTGGCCGTGTTCCTGCTCTGGAAAAAGAAGCTGTTTGATCAGCGCTGGCTCATGACGATATTTGTGGGCGCTGTGCTGCTGCCGCAGATCGCCAACCAGGTAGGCTGGTACACCGCAGAAGTGGGTCGCCAGCCCTGGGTGGTATATGGCCTGCTACGTACCTCGGATGCGCTTTCAAAAACCGTTAGCGCCAACCAGGTGCTCTTCTCTCTAATCCTGTTCACACTGGTATATGTATTGCTCTTTGTCCTCTTCCTGTTCCTGCTGCACAGGAAAATCCAACACGGTCCCGATGTTACGCAGAACGAAGAAGAAGTGAGCGATCTGTATTCTAAAAGGAACATTGGAGGAGTACATTAAAAAGCTGCAAGCTGTCAGCTATCAGCTGCAAGCAGTTGAAGGCTACGGTTTACAGCGTCAGCACTTTGAATTACCTAATATTACTTGCAGCTTGTAGCTTGCTGCTTGTAGCTTAAATCAGTACACAATGGAAACATTCCTTGGCCTTGATCTTCCCACCTGGTGGTTTCTTGTAATAGGCGGACTTATTACCGGCTATGGTGTGCTGGACGGTTTTGACCTGGGCGCCGGCGCCCTGCACCTATTCTTTAATAAGGAAGAAAGCCGGCGTACCGCCCTCAATGCGATAGGGCCTGTATGGGATGGTAACGAGGTTTGGCTGGTCATCGCCGGCGGGGCCTTATTTGCCGGCTTTCCCCTGGTATATGGGGTAATGCTTTCTACATTCTATATCCCTTTCATGCTCTTCCTGGTGGCGCTTATCTTCAGAGCCATCTCGATAGAGTTCCGCAGCAAAGAGCCCTGGCGCTGGTGGCGTAAAATGTGGGATATCAGCTATATGGCCTCCAGCACTTTCATCACCCTCCTGCTGGGACTGATCCTGGGAAACCTCATACAGGGCCTGCCCTTTAATGAAAAACATGAATTTACCGGCGATCTGCTCACCTTCTTCAATCCTTACGCTATCCTGATAGCAGTAACTACGCTATCGCTCTTCATGATGCACGGCGCTATCTATCTCACCATGAAAACAGAGAACCGTCTATACGCAAAGCTTACCGTGCTGGTGAACAACTGCTGCAAGTTTTTCATCCTCTGCTTCATACTAACTTCTATGGCTACACTGATCTATATTCCGCACATGACCCACGAGTTCAAACGCAGTCCCTGGCTGTTTGTACTGCCGCTGGGCGCCGTGCTCACCGTGCTTAACCTAAAGCGGAATATAGACAGCCGTAAGTATTTCACGGCATTCGTTTTTTCCAGCATCACTACTTCCATACTCCTGATCCTTTTCGCCATCGGGCTGTTTCCCAATATCATTATTTCTTCCACCAACCCGGCTTACAACATCAGCATTTATAAGGCCGCCTCTTCTGCCACCTCCCTCCGGATCATGCTCGTAATGGCAGCCATCGGTACCCCGCTGGTACTGTCATATACCCTGTTTGTATTCTGGACCTTTAGGGGGAAAGTGAAGTTGAATGAGATGAGTTACTAAAATAGCTGCAAGCCAGACCCCCTAAAAAAACAGGTCCCCGCAAAAAATTGCAGGGACTTACCATTTAACCTATATTCTGTACTGTAGCATCAAAACTTAAATATCTTAAAGGGGAAAACAGTTATTTGCTCAGTATCAGGCACTTGTGTGATTTCAAGTGGATCCTATGTATATTTCAGACAGCTAAGTTGAGTAAAAGTTTAATCTGTAAAAAAAATATTTTTAGTTTCTGTAAGAATTGTCCCCCTTAAAGATATAATAATAGATGATATCATGTATACGAAATCTGATATAATTAGGTTGCCCGGGAAATATTTAACTTGCAATTATGAACCGTATTGACCGTCTTTCCGCTATACTCATTCAATTACAAGGCAAAAAGGTAGTAAAGGCCTCCGAAATAGCAGAGCGGTTTAACATCAGCCTTCGCACAGTATACCGCGATGTAAAGGCCCTCCAGGAGTCAGGAGTGCCCATCGGCGCCGAAGCAGGAACCGGCTACTATATTGTGGAAGGCTACCACCTGCCGCCTGTGATGTTCAACCGGGAAGAAGCCGCTGCCCTCCTTACCGGGGAAAAGCTGATGGAGCATTTCAGCGACCGTTCCAACCGGCAGCAATTCAGCAGCGCCATGCAGAAAATTAGGGCAGTGCTGCGTGGCAGTGAAAAAGACTTCCTGGAGGTGCTGGATGAGAACATCGCCGTGCTCCGGAACCGTACTCCCCAGGAAGATGAGTTCCCAAACCGCTTCCTGACAGACATACAGCAAGCCCTGGGAAAACAACAGGTGCTCCAGATGGAGTACCGTTCCGCCCAGAACAGCGAATTTACGAAGCGGAATGTAGAGCCGATCGGCATCTATCATAGTAGTAATACCTGGTACCTCATTGCCTGGTGCCAGCTGCGGGGCGACTACCGCAACTTCCGGACAGACCGCATCCGGAACATGCAGGTCAGCAACACCAGCTACGACAAATCCCGGCATATTTCCCTCCAGCAATACCTGGAGAAATACCATTCAGACCCTGTTCCCGAACACACCTTCAAAGTGCGGTTTACCCTGAGCGTGGCCCGCTACCTGGGTAATCAGAAGTATTACTACGGCCTCGTAGAAGAAAAGGTCTGCGATAACCACATAGAGTACACCTTCATGAATAATTACCCCCTGGAATATTTTGCCCGCTGGGTGCTCATGTGGGGCAATGATGTAGAGATCCTCTTTCCCAACGAGCTGCTGGCCCGCATGAAAGAACTGGCCCTGGAGCTGAAAGAACACTACCAGGTATAGTCATTTTCCGTTTTCTGTCCGATGATCTTAGCCCTTTTTCCGATGCATGCTGCATTGGGATAGCATCAATGTTCCCGTCCCTTTCAATCTGAACACATATCTGTTCCAGCGTTGTCCCATCCCTTTAAAAGATATGTGACAACTCCGGGAGAGATATGGGACAACATTGGGACATATGGGAAGCAGACAGCAATCCGGATGCTATTCCAACCGAACATCAACGCAGTTTTACCCCTACTGACATACCGTTGTCACCACCCGCCCGTTGCTTTGCAGTTAGTAAACCCTCATAAAACATAAAGCCATGAATACAAATAAGATACTGAGTATCGACAATTTCTTCCTGCCTGCCCATAGCCTGCAGGAAAGCCGCCGGTTTTACGCCAACACCCTGGAGCTGCCCGTAAAGTTTGATTTCTCGGAAAGAGGGCTGCTGGCATTCCGGGTAGGCAACGACGAAGCAGCGGTCATCCTGAAAGACAGCACTAAGTTTCCCGATGCGAAAGCAGCCCTGCTGCTCCACGTAACAGACGTTCAGCAGTTCTATAACGAACTGCTGGCCAAAGGCGTCACTTTCACCAAAAAGCCTTACAAGATGAACACCGGCTGGGCAGCCGAACTGCAGGACCCCAGTGGTAACGTTATCGGCATCACTGATTATAATGACTAAGCGCTAACAATTAATAACCGCTAACCTATATGAAACTGGATCTCACTAAAACTCAAAAGCCTTATTACACCGCTTCTTCCGTCCCACAGCGCATCACTGTGCCGGCGGCAAAGTTCCTTTCCATTTCCGGGAAAGGCGATCCAAATGGCGAAGCCTTTGCCGCCGCTACACAGGCCTTATATACCAGCGCCTATAGCGTTAAAGCTATTTACAAACAGCTGCAGCAGGATTTTACCGTATGCAAGCTGGAAGGCTTATGGTGGGTGGATGAAAATCGCTGGAAGGTAGATGGGCATCACAGCGCGCTCCAGGTACCCCGCGAGGAATGGCAGTGGCAGCTGCTGATCCGTATGCCGGGATTTGTAAGCGACGAAAATGTACAGCAGGCTATTCAGACAGCTATGGCTAAAAAACAATTGCCACTATTGAAAGACGTAACATTCATCCCTTATGAGGAAGGGGATTGTATACAGGTGATGCATACCGGGCCTTATAGCGCGGAACCTGCCACATTACAGCTAATGGAGGATTTTATGGCGAAACATCAACTGAAATGGAACGGCAGACATCATGAGATCTATTTGTCAGATCCCCGCAAAGCAGCGCCGGAAAAGATGAAGACAATTTTAAGGCAACCCGTTAAAGCCTGAGAAAGCTATTTATCATCCCCCAGGCCCAGCAGCTCTATTGCCTGTTGGGCCGCTATCTGGCTGGCATCTTTCTTATTGAAAGCTTTGCCACTGCAGATAAGTTCCCCGTCAACCACAGCGCCTACGGTAAAAATACGGCGGCCGTTATCCATCTGCTCTTCCAGCAGTTCAAACTCCAGCGTTTTGCCGTTCTTGTTAGCCCAGCCGTAGAGTTTGTTCTTGTGGTTCATTTCCACGCTTTCCAGCGCTTCCAGGTCAATGTAGGGAATGATGATACGTTTGTAGACAAACTGTTTGGTCTTGTTGTAGCCCTTGTCAAGGTACACAGCACCCACCAGGGCTTCCAGGGTATTGCCGAAGATCTGGCTGATCTTGAGAAAGCTGTTGTATTTGTCGTAGATGGTTAGCTTGCGCAGGCCCATTTTGATGGCAATCTCATTGAGCTGCTGCCGGTTCACGATCTTGGATCGCATCTCGGTAAGATAACCTTCTGTTTTGTAGGGGTACTTCCTGAACAGGTAATCGCCAATGATGGCGCCCAGGATGGCGTCACCGAGGTATTCCAGCCTTTCATTGCTTTCCAGGAACTTTTCTTTGCTGGAACGGTGGCTTAACGCTACCTCATACAAAGAGAAATTACCCGGCGCAAAGCCAAGCAGATTATAAAGGTCTTTATAAAGTTGCCTTTTTTTGGTTACGAAGCGATATAAAAATCCTGGCAGTAATTTCACACAATCAAGGAACAAATTTTTTGAAAATAACAGAGGCATTATGACCACCAAATCCAAAGGTATTGCTTAATGCGGCTCTAACTTCTCTTTTTTGTGCGACGTTAAAGGTAAAATTTAATTTGGGATCCAGTTGAGGATCGTCCGTAAAATGATTAATGGTAGGAGGTATGATGCCGTCTATAATAGACATGATCGCTGCTATGGACTCTACAGCCCCGGCAGCGCCCAGTAAATGCCCCGTCATAGATTTTGTTGAGCTGATGTTCAGCTTATAAGCGTCATCCCCGAAAACCTGCTGGATGGCTTTAACTTCTGCTACATCGCCTAACGGGGTTGAAGTCCCGTGTACATTAATGTAATCTATTTCATGGGTGCTTAAGCCTGCATCTTCGAGTGCCTGCCGCATCACGTTCATGGCTCCAAGCCCCTCGGGGTGTGGTGCCGTAAGGTGGTGTGCGTCTGCAGTGGCCCCGCCGCCAGCCAGTTCTACGTAAATTTTAGCTCCTCTCGCCATCGCATGCTCATAAGACTCCAGTATCAGGGCGCCTGCTCCTTCTCCCATCACAAAACCATCCCTGTCCAGGTCAAAAGGCCGTGACGCCGTCTTGGGATCATCGTTCCTTTCAGACAAGGCCTTCATGGCGTTGAACCCGCCTACACAAGCCTCGTTGATAACATCCTCAGAACCGCCCGTAACGATCACATCTGCCTTACCGTAACGGATCAGGAACATCGCTTCCATGATGGCATTGGTAGCCGATGCGCAGGCAGATACCACCGAGAAGTTCGGCCCCCTGAACCCGTGGCGGATAGAGATATGCCCTGCGGCAATATCAGTTATCAACCGGGGAATCAGAAAAGGGCTGAAACGCGGCGTTCCATCCCCCTGGTAGAAGTCTCTTAGCTCATGGCAAAAATTGATCATTCCCCCTACACCGGTCCCCCAGATAACACCTACACGGTCTATGTTAACAGAGTTACGGTCTATTTTTGCATCCTGAACAGCATGATCAGCAGCGATCACTGCCGTCTGCGTAAAGGGGTCCATTTTACGGGCCTCCTTCTTATCAATGAATTGGGTGGGATCAAAGTTCTTTAATTCACAAGCAAAACGGGTTTTAAACCTGGAAGCATCAAACTGCTTGATAAAATCGGCGCCGGATACACCGTTCGTCAACCCCTGCCAGTATTCCTGTACGGAATTGCCGAGCGGTGTAAGAGCACCTAAACCTGTAACGACTACGCGTTTTGGTTGCATTAAAACAATTCTGGTTAAGTAGGATTATTTTACGTGTTCTTCCAGGTAAGCAACAGCCTGGCCAACAGTAGTAATAGTTTCAGCTTGTTCGTCAGGAATGGAGATGTTGAATTCTTTTTCGAATTCCATGATCAGTTCTACCGTATCCAAAGAGTCAGCGCCTAAGTCGTTGGTGAAGCTGGCTTCAGGAGTTACCTCGGCTTCGTCAACGCCCAATTTGTCAATGATGATCTTTTTAACTCTTGATGCAATGTCTGACATAATTTTAAGTGTTTTTGGTTTAAAACTTGACTGCAAAAATATAATTTTTATTGAATTGGCAACTACGCATCTAAATTTTCACATATACGCATCAGTGCTAATGGCCGCAAACATAGCCCCAGCTTGTCTTTGCAATCATTATTAATAAATTGGCGTACCTTGTTATTGGATCGACGGAAGGCCAAAATTGACTGTCGTAACACCTAATTCCACCATTCAACCCGTTATTGAACCATTTATGGACGTATTAAGAGCTCTTAACTTTAATTAACACTCAGCCTTCCCTAGCGCCTCCGCCATTTATTAAATTTGCCGGGGCAGCCTGCGCCAAAGGGTGCCACGTTATCAAAATCCAGGCGAACTAATTATCATGACGAACAGTAAAAAGATGCTGAGAACCATACTGTTCACCATTATTGGTGCAGTAGTCATTTTCCTAGTGTACAAAAAGGTAGCAGACGGCAAAAGAAAAGAACCAGCCGCTCCTGCCAGCCGCAGCGGAGGCGGCGGCAAGCCCCCGCTCTTAGATGCCTATATCGTCAAAACAACCAAGCTGGACGAAACCATTGAAGCCAGCGGTACCCTCCAGAGTAATGAAGAAGTCGAGGTTAAACCGGAGATCACCGGCCGCATCGTTGGCCTCTACTTTAAAGAAGGCGTGAACGTAGCTAAAGGCGCCCTCCTGGTAAAGATCTATGACGAAGACCTCAAAGCCCAGCTACAGAAACTGCAGCTGCAGCAGCAACTGGCTAAAACCACTCTGCAACGCCAGGAAAACCTTCTGAAGATAAACGGTATCAGCCAGCAGGATGTAGACGTTACCCGTAACCAGGTAAGCGCCTACGCCGCGGATATGGAATATACGAAAACACAGCTCCAGAAAACGGAGCTGCGCGCTCCCTTCAGCGGACGCCTCGGCCTGCGCAGCGTCAGCCTGGGCGCCATCGTATCCCCCACCACCATTATTACCACCTTACAGCAGATAGATCCTTTAAAAATAGATTTCTCCATACCGGAAAAATACCGCACCGCTATCAAATTGGGCGATGCCGTAACTTTCCGGGTAGCCGGCGATAATGATAATTATAAAGGCAGCATCTATGCCATGGACCCGAAAATAGACCTGGCTACACGTACCGTAAGGATCAGGGCCATTATGCCTAACACAGGCAAGCTGTTTCCCGGCTCCTTTGCCAGGGTTACCCTGGGCCTCCGGGATATGCCCGAAGCCATTATGATCCCCACCCAGGCCGTTATTCCGGGTACACGGGACAAAAAAGTGATTGTAGCAGACAGCGGCAAAGCCAAATTTGTAGTAGTTGAGACCGGCATACGGGACGAAAATAACATACAGATCACCAGCGGATTAAATGTAGGGGACACCGTCATCACCAGTGGAATTATGCAGCTGAGAGCCGGCATGCCGTTAAAATATGATAAAGTAAACTAAACACAATGAGTCTTCCATCCTTATCCCTGAAGCGTCCGGTTTTTGCCATTGTGATGAACATCATCATCGTGATATTTGGTGTGGTGGGATTCTCCTTCCTGGGCGTAAGGGACTTCCCGGCAATAGACCCGCCCATAGTGAACGTTCGTACTTCCTATGCAGGCGCCAATTCTGATATTATTGAAACCCAGATCACTGAACCGCTGGAAAAACAGATCAACGGCATCGCCGGTATCAAGAATATTTCCAGCAGCAGCAGCCAGGGTACCAGCAGCATTACCGTAGAGTTCGAATTAAATACAGACCTGGAAGCCGCCACCAACGATGTGCGCGATAAGGTTTCACAGGCCCTGCGCAACCTGCCTCCAGACCTGGATGCACCTCCCGTAGTAACAAAAGAAGATGCCAACTCGGACGCCATTATTTCCATGACGGTGCAGAGCAGCACCCGTAACCAGCTGGAAATCACCGAATATGCTAATAACGTACTGCTGGAAAGACTGCAAACCATACCGGGCGTAAGCTCCATCCGTATCTGGGGAGAAAAGAAATATGCCATGCGCCTCTGGCTGGATCCTGCCCGCCTTTCAGCTTACGGCCTTACACCCTCAGATGTGCAGCAGGCCCTCCTGAAAGAGAATGTGGAGCTGCCCTCCGGGAAAATAGCAGGCAACGCCACAGAATTGACCGTACGTACCTTTGGCAGGCTCGATACCGAAGAAGAGTTCGATAACCTGATCGTTAAGAACGTCAACGGCAACGTAGTGCACTTCCGCGACATCGGCCAGGCTGTATTAGGCCCGGAAAACGAAGAGACCATCCTGAAAGAGTCCGCAATACCAATGATTGCACTGGCGCTGAGCCCGCAGCCGGGTTCTAACTATGTGGCCATTGCGGACGAGTTCTATAAAAGATATGCCCAGATCAAAAAGGATATTCCGCCGGACTTCGTGACCAACATCGCGATGGATAACACAAAGTTCATCAAGAAGTCAATTGAAGAAGTGGAAGAAACCCTGATCGTTGCACTGGTACTTGTGATACTGATCGTATACCTGTTCTTCCGCGACTGGCTGATGGCCTTCCGTCCGCTGATAGACATACCGGTTTCCCTGATAGGCGCATTCTTTATAATGTACATATGCGGATTCACCATCAATATCCTCACGCTGCTGGCTATTGTGTTGGCTACCGGCTTGGTGGTGGACGATGGTATTGTGGTCACGGAGAATATTTATAAGAAGATCGAGGCCGGTATGCCCCGTATGCGGGCCGCAAAAGAAGGATCTGAAGAGATCTTCTTTGCGGTGATCGCCACCTCCATTACACTGGCTTTCGTGTTCCTGCCGATCATATTCCTCCAGGGCTTCGTTGGTCAACTATTCCGCGAGTTCGGGATCGTAGTGGCAGGCGCCGTACTGATCTCCGCTTTCGTGTCTCTTACACTGACGCCTGTATTGAACGTAAAGCTTGGCCGTAAAACACATACCCACTCCTGGTTCTATCTGAAAACAGAGCCTTTCTTCCACTGGATGGAGAACGGATATAAGCGCTCGCTGCAACAGTTCATGCGGGTACGTTGGGTAGCCACCGTTATTATTGCGGGATGCCTGGTGCTGATCTACCTTCTTTTCCGCACCCTGCAGGCTGAATTGGCCCCCGTTGAAGACCGCAGCCAGTTCCGCCTCTCCATCACGGCTCCTGAAGGCACAGCTTTCGATTACATGGATAATTATGTTACCAACCTGGTTGGGTTCATGATCGATTCCATACCAGAAAAACAGATCATCCTGTCAGTAACCGCTCCAGGCTTCAGTGGCGGCGGCGCCGTGAACTCGGCCTTTGCCAACGTGGTGCTGTCAGAGCCCCATGAGCGGCAGCGCTCGCAGAAAGAGATCGTGAACATGGTGAACCGCAATATGTACCGCTTCCCGCAGGGAAAAGTGTTTGCCATCGAGCAGCAGACCATACAGGTAGGCCGCCGTGGTGGCCTGCCCGTTGCCTTTGTATTGCAGCACATCAACTTTGACTCGCTCGCTGCTGTACTGCCCCAGTTCCTGGAAGCGGCCAATGCCGATCCTACTTTCCAGGCAATAGATGTAGATCTTAAGTTTAACAAACCGGAACTGCGCATACAGATCAACCGTGATAAAGCAAGTGAGCTGGGGGTATCGGTAGAGGATATTTCACAGACATTGCAGCTGGCGCTTAGCAACCTGCGCTATGGATACTTTATACGCAATGGCAAACAATACCAGGTAATGGGACAGGTATTCCGCGCCAACCGGGATGATCCCGCCGATCTGCAGAACATCTATGTACGCAACAATCGCGGAGAAGCCATTCAGCTGGATAACCTGGTCACCATCCACGAAGAGACCAGCCCTCCGATCATTTACCACTTCAACAGGTATAAATCAGCCACCGTTTCCGCCAGCCTGGCGCCGGGTAAAACCATCGGCGATGGTATACAGGCGATGTACAACATCTTTAACAAACTGAAGCAGGATGGCGTTATCAATGACTCGTTCAATACCGCGCTGTCAGGCTCATCACGCGATTTTGCTGAAAGCGGCTCTAACACCAGTTTTGCGCTGATACTGGCACTGATGCTGATCTACCTGGTACTGGCCGCCCAGTTCGAAAGCTGGGTAGACCCCTTCATCATAATGCTGACCGTACCACTGGCCTTTGCAGGAGCCTTGCTGTCATTGTGGATCTTCAATCAAACCTGGAATATCTTCTCACAAATAGGGGTGATCATGCTCATCGGCCTGGTAACCAAGAACGGGATCCTGATCGTGGAATTCGCCAATCATAAAAGGGATGAGGGAATGCTGAAGAAACGAGCGGTGATAGAGGCCTCTGTTATGCGTCTGCGGCCTATTTTGATGACCAGCCTGGCCATGACCCTGGGGGCGCTGCCTATTGCCTTGTCACTGGGCGCCGCGGCTACCAGCCGTATCCCGCTGGGTATTGTGATCGTGGGGGGCATCTTATTCTCACTGGTGCTTACCTTATTCGTAATTCCGGCCATGTACAGCTTCCTCTCCAGGAGAAAGCCGAATAAAGAATATGAAGCGGCTATAGCCGCAGAGCAGGAAGCTGCAAAAGATGCTGCCATTGCTCATGCATGAAACTAAATCTGAAATGAAACTGAACGCTGTTAAACTATTATTGCTGTGCTTAGCCCTGACTGGTATAGCCGGTCAGGCGCAGGCCCAGCAGATACTTACGCTTGAACAGGCCATAGACCTGGCGCTGAAGAACAACTACGACATAAGGCTGGCTCATAACGATGCAGACGTACTGGCTAACGATTATGCCTACGCGAATTTCGCTTTTGCACCACGCATTAATGGCTCCGCCGGCAGAACCTGGAGCACTACCCGTACCAACCAGGAGTTTGCCAATGGCAACAAGCGGGACACCAGCGGTATCAAAAGCAATAACTATACTGCTAACGTTGCCCTTAACTGGACCCTCTTCGACGGATTGAAAATGTTCGCTACCCGGCAACGCCTGGAAAGCATGCGCGACCTGGGCGAGCTGACCTTGAAGAACCGTATCATCAACACCGTTGCCAATATCATCAGCAGCTACTACGATATTGTGCAGCAAAAACAACAGCTGCGCAATCTGGCTGAACAGATGTCCATCTCTGAAGAAAGGGTAAAGCTGTCCGACGCCAAGTTTCAGACAGGCCTCGGTCCTAAAACAGACCTCCTGCAATCGCAGGTGGATTACAACGGGCAGAAGACAGCGTACCTTCGTCAGCAAACAGCCATCACGCAAAGTAAGGCCGTCCTCAACCAGCTCATGGCCATTGCAGCAGGCAACACTACCTACGAAGTCCAGGACTCCATTCCGATCAACCTGGATCTCAACTACGGCGCTATGCAGCAGGGGGTGATGAATAACAACGCCGCTTTGAAAATCGCGCAGCAACAGGTCACCGTATCCGAGCTGCAGCTAAAAGAAGCCAGGGGCGATTACTTTCCAACCTTGTCATTCAATACCACCTATAATTTCAGCCGTGTGAATTCCAATGCGGCCACCAACTCATTCAGTCCCATCTTTAACCAGAACGGTGTGCTGAACTACGGCTTCTCTGCCAGCATCCCCATTTTCAACGGACTGAACGTAAGGCGGCAGGTAAAGAATGCCAAGCTGAATGTAGCCTACCAGCAGCTCTGGTTAGATAACTCCCGCAGCCAGATAAGCCTTAGCCTCGACTCTACTTTCAAAAGCTATGAATTTTATAAAACCGCTGTTACCCTGGAAGAAGAGAACATTGGCCTGGCCCGCGAAAATGCCATGGTAGCGCTGGAACGTTTCCGCCAGGGCGTATCTACCACCCTGGAAGTAAAGCTGGCGCAGCAAAGCCTGCAGGATGCATTCAACAGGTTGATCCAGGCCAGGTATAACACCAAGCTGGCCGAAACGGAACTGTTAAGGTTGAAAGGAGAGTTGTTGAAGGAATAGTTATTTTTAGGGCAAGCAACCTTGTCCGGATGACCTTAACAGATATTGCTAACCTCCGTCTGTGGAGCCAGCAGATCGCTGCTTCAAAATGTAAGACCGTAAAAGATGTAATTGCCTGGATGGGCGCCATGCAGGCGCAGGATCATTCCATGGCCAAATGGGCCCTGGGCGTACGCTGCCCTGCCGCCACCATCGCCAAAGTGGAAACAGCCCTCGATAAGGGAACTATTCTACGTACGCACCTGCTGCGGCCTACCTGGCACCTGGTATCTGCAGATGATATTTATTGGATGCTGGAACTGTCAGCGCCCTATCTGCTCGGCGGCCAAAAATCACGAAATAAAGAATTGGAACTGACCGAAACCATTTATAAGAAAAGTAACCGCATTATAGAAAAAGCGCTGTCTAAAAGCCATCTGCTACGCGAAGAGATACTGGCCGAACTGCAGCAGGCAAAGATCGCAACAGACGAGAACCGCTCATCTTATCTCCTGTTCCGGGCAGAGCTGGATGCAATTATCTGCAGCGGTAAAACAAGAGAGGGTAAACAAACCTATGCGCTCCTTGCAGAGCGGGTGCCCAACAGGAAAACACTAAGCAAAGAAGAAGCGCTGGCTACACTGGCAGAACGCTACTTTACCAGTCGTGGGCCGGCTACTTTAAAGGATTTCATCAACTGGTCAGGCCTCTCCATTACCGATGCCAAACGCGCCCTGGAAATGGTAAAGTCCCGCTTTCTTCAGGAAACTGTTAACGGGGATACCTACTTATTCAGCAGCGCCATTGCCAAACAAGCAAATGCCGATCCTGCCGTTCACCTGCTGCCCGGCTTTGACGAATTCATCATCGGCTATAAAGACAGAACAGCCAGTCTGCCGCTGGCGCATACTAAAACGATCATCAATGTTAACGGGATCTTTCGTCCGCCCTTAATAGTGAACGGGCAGGTAAAAGGGCTATGGGCAAGAACGCTGGAAGATGATAAGGTAGGGATAGCCCTAACGCTTTTTCCGGGTAGTAGCCGCCCGGCTAAGAAATTACTGGATCAGGCGGCAGAGAAGATAGGGCAGTTTTATGGCCTTTCCTCCTTCTTATCCTGCTGATACCTTTCAAACGACTGCTTAATATACAGCAGCAGGTCATAGTCTGTGGCAGTTTCCAGGAAATGATACCCCGGGCGGTAATGCAGCATGAAAGTGTCCAGCTCAGGACTTTCGAGCTTTGTCATTTTCTGCACCAGTTCAGGAGAATAGCGGTAATCTATAAATTTCTCCTTCTCCCAGTATTGCAGCTGGTCGCGGAAATGCTCTTTGCGCTTACGCGCCTTGCTGGGCATCAGGTAGGTAAGTGCCGTTACCGGGTTGGCCGGCAGCGTTTTCAATACGTCCAGTGCGCCCGGCTTCTTGTAGTTGAAATATTTGCCATACTCCTGGCGGGTAGCCAGTGAGTCCTGGTGATAATTCCGGCCCCTTACGTTTACCTCCTGCAGGCCAAAGATCCTTTTAGGCATGTATACGTTGATGGAGGTGTTTTCCAATGGCGCCACCACTTCTTTCTTATAATAGCTTAACATGGAGAATTCAATGGTATCACCGGGCTGAGCTTCTATTAAAAAACGGCCGCTTTCTGTGCTGAGCGTCCCTGATTGTGTTCTTTTGTTGATGATCGTGACGGCTGGGAGCCCCGTCTTGGTATCGGCGTCCACCACCATACCGGATATTTTTACCTGTATCTGCTGTGCGCGTAAAGGTTGTAGTCCCGCCAACAGTAACAGGAATAAAGGTAACAGTGCCCCGGCGTATAAAAGCTGTCTATTTTTCCTAACAGGCATCGTCAAATATAGCTTTCCCCTCGTAAATGAAAAGTTAAAAATGAACTGGTAAGTGTCCACACATTGCTGACTTAGTCCCCAAATCCAGCGGCCGCTAAAAAGCGAGCCCGGGAAATTTCCTATCTTTGATTATTACTCCCGGATTTTATGCCACAACGCGTATTTTTCACCACTTATAGCCACCAGCATACGCCTTGTATAAAGGGCGCCAGTATCCTCATAGCCCCGGAACCCCGTACTGTGGCCCACTGGCCCGATGTTTGTTCTACCCCCTCTGGCGGGCAATGGCAAATAGCCTGTAACACAATACTGTACTTAGATTGACCATATTGCTATGATGCATTTTCGTATAATCGAATACGGTAGTTGTGCTTACCGGGACATGGTAACCCTCCGGGATGCAATACTGCGCAAACCATTAGGGCTTACATTCACCGAAGCCTATCTGCAACAGGAGATCAACGACTGTTTGATAGGATGCTATTTGACAGAGAACGACAGGGAGCTACTGACAGGATGCTGCATACTGACGCCCGTGGACGAAAACACGGTACAGTTAAGGCAAATGGCCGTAGCCCCGGAATTCCAGGGCAGGGGGACAGGTCGTGACATCATCATATTTGCAGAGCAACAGGCAATCAGCAACGGCTTTAGAGAACTGATGATGCACGCACGTAAAACAGCTGCAGGTTTCTATGAAAAGTTGGGATACAAAATTCACGGAGATGAATTTATGGAAGTAGGCATACCGCACTACGAAATGAGGAAAACACTGTAACTGTAGCCTCTCTATATTCAAAGGCTGCCCGGCATAGCAATCAAGCTTTGTAATCAAAAATCACTTACATATCATGAAAAGCCATGTACTCGCCGGGCTTGGACTGTGCTGTATCTTTTATTGTACTGCCGGCAGAGCGCAACAGGATACTACTGCGCCAGTACGAAAAGATACGACGGTTCAACAAGACTCTACTGTTAAAAAAGACACATCAAAACCTGCTGGTGTTATTGTTGCTGATACTACAAAGAAACCAACAACAGATACCAGCAAACCCAAACAGGATACCGGCCTGATCCTGCCTCCGGATTCCAATACCATCAAACAGGAGCTCACTAAGTTCACACTTACCGGAACCGTAGAGGATTCGTCCCAGACGCCTATCCCCGGCGCCAAAGTGCTGAACAAAAAAACCGGTGAAGCCGTCATGTCTGCACCTGATGGTAAATTCTCTATCAAAGCTGCCAGGAACGATACCATCATAGTATCGGCCGCTACCTTCGGCGAACAGGCATTGCCGGTAAAAGGACGCGAGCCCTTAACTGTATCGCTGACAGCCGCCGCTTCCGGACAGAAAACCCTGTCGGAAGTAGTGGTGACAGCTCTCGGTATCAAAAAGAACCCGAGAGCAGTAGGCTACGCCCTGCAGGAAGTTGGTGGTAATGCCGTACAGGAAGCAAAGGAAGTGAACTTCGTAAATGCATTGTCGGGTAAAGTAGCCGGCCTGCAGGTAAGCACCAATACCGGTTCCATGGGCGGTTCTACCAAGATGACCATCCGTGGTAACAAATCCATATTGGGAGATAACAATGCCTTTATCGTAGTAGACGGTGTGCCCGTACTCAACAACGTGCTCAACGATCCCAATCAGCAACGCGGTGGCGGCGGTTATGATTACGGCAGCCCCATCCAGGATATCAACCCGGAAGACATCGAGAATATCTCCGTACTGAAAGGCGCTGCTGCTACTGCCCTCTATGGCAGCCGCGGCGCTAACGGTGTATTGCAGATCACTACCAAGAAAAAACCTGATGCAGACGGTGGCATTGGCGTTACCTATAGCCTCAACGCACAGATAGACCAGGTATATAAATTGCCTAACTATCAGAATCAATACGGCGGTGGCTATACGGGTTTTGACACGGTATACTATAATCAGCATCCGGAAGCTTTCCTCAGCGAACAGAGCGCTACCTACGACGATAACAACGGCAAAGGCCGTTACGACCTGCTGCCGCAATACTATGCAGACGAATCCTGGGGACCTCGTCTCGACGGCCGCCAGGTAAGACACTACTGGTCATGGGATAAAGACAAAGGCAATCCTGACTTTGGTAAAACTGCGCCCTGGTCTCCCCAACCCAATAACGTAAAGAGCTTCTACAAAACAGGAACCACCATCACCAATAACATTGCAGTGGGTGGCAGTAGCGACAAAGGCTCTTTCCGCCTGTCTTACGGCAACATGAAACAAACCTTCGTGCTGCCCAACGCTTCCCTCACCAGGAACAATCTTTCCTTTAACGGTAACTACCAGCTGGCTAAAAACCTGAACGCTGTAGTATCCGCCAACTATAGCATCATAGATGCCAAAGGCCGCCCGGGCACCGGCTTTACCGGTCCTAACCCCACACTGCAGTTCACCATGTACGGTCAACGGCAGCTGGATATGGAAAAGGCAAAGGACTATATGTTCGCCGATGGCTCACAAAAAACCTGGAACCGCAAACTCTGGAACGATCCTACGGTTGCATTCAGCAACGGCCCGTACTGGAACCGCTACCAGGATTATGAAACAGATTCCCGCAACAGGCTCTTTGGCTACGGTGGCCTGGATTATGAGGTTACCAGCTGGCTCACATTAAGCGGCCGTGTGTTCATGGACCAGTACAACTCTACCGAAGAAGAAAGGATGGCGCAACAACCTGGTGCTACCGGCCTCATTACCGGTTCTTATCTGAAACGCCTTCGCAGCTCACGTGAAATGAACTACCAGTTCACGGCAGACATCAATAAAGACTTTGGCGATTTCTCACTGGACGCTACCATTGGTGGTAACATCCTTCACAGGAAGTGGACAGTAAATGGCGGACAAACAGTAGGTGGGCTTGCCATTCCAGGTACTTATAATCTGCTCAACTCTGTACAGCCAGCGCAGGTGTTTGATCAGTTCTACGAAAAACAGATCAATTCGGCTTTTGCAACAGCTACCCTCGGCTACAAGAACCTGCTGTTTCTCGATCTTACCGGCCGTAGCGACTGGAGCTCTACCATCAATGTGGACAATAATCCCTACTTCTATCCATCCGCTTCTCTTTCATTCATCTTCTCCGATCTGTTGAAGTGGAAATGGCTGAACTACGGAAAGATCAGGAGTAGTATTGCTGCAGTGGGCGCCGACACCGATCCTTACCAGGTATATGACGCTTATGCACTGATACCGCCCTTTGGTACCAATCCGGTAACCAACGTGTTGCCTACCAAGAATAACCTGCTGCTGAAACCCGAACGTACCCGCGAGTATGAGTTTGGTACAGAACTGCAATTCCTCGACAACCGCATCGGTTTGGACGTTACTTATTATAACCGTACGACCAAGGACCAGATCCTTAGCTTACCTGTTCCAGCAGCTACAGGCTTTACGGCGCTCGTGGTGAACGGCGGTAACGTACGCAACCAGGGCGTTGAAATAGGGCTAAACCTGAATCCGATCCGTCTTAAAGGCGGCTTCCGTTGGGATATCAACGCCAACTTTGCCCGCAACCGGAATAAGTTGCTGGACATGAATATAGAACAGTACAATACCAGCCTGGACCTACTTTCGCTGGCTACGGACCGGCGTACCAACAAGGTATCCATAGTAGCGTTGGTAGGCCAGTCCCTGGGAACCATTATGGGTACTGATTATGTATATGACGCGCAAGGCAGAAAAGTAGTGACTGAAGCCGGGTTCTACAAAGTATCTGATATTCACCCCATCGGAAATGTAAATCCTGATTGGATAGGCGGTGTTAACAATACCTTCTCATATAAAGGCATCTACCTTTCTGCACTGATAGACATGCAGCATGGAGGCGAGTTCTTCTCTTACACCAACCTGTATGGTAAAAAATCTGGCTTGCTGGACGTTACCGCAGCAAACGGTATCCGCGAAAATGGCATCGTTGTGCCGGGTGTAACAGAAGATGGTAAAGACAATACTGTCAACATTACTGCAAAAGACAACTTCAGTCAGAACGGCGGTAACGTGATCAGTAAGGCTGACCTCTACGATGCCAGCTATGTATATCTGCGCGAAGTAAAACTAGGATATAATATTCCGGAATCATGGTATAAAAAGATCAGAGCGCAGGCCGCCCGTATATCGCTATACGGACGTAACCTCTGGCTCATTCATTCAAACGCGCCTAATGTAGACCCGTCCAACATTACCAACTCTGCAAGTAATGTACAGGGGATTGAAGGAGGTGCGCTGCCCTCGCTGCGCTCTTATGGCGTGAACCTGAATATTTCATTCTAAACAACAAACTCAACGGAAATGCTTACACGAATCTTTAAATATAGTTGCTACGTCTTGTTAGGATGCCTGGTGATGGCGGGTTGTAAAAAACTGGAAGATATCAATCACGATCCCACCAAGCCTACCACTACAGAACCGCAATACCTGCTTACAGGCGCAGAGAAATCTGCCATGGATATTCTATACGCCGGCCCCCAGAATGGGCGTACCGCCATGGCCTATGCGCAATACTGGACTGGTAACGATAAAGCGAACGATGCACGCTATCTGCTGGATGAAGGCATCAACGCGCCGATCTGGAACAACCTTTACAGTGTATCACTGCATAACCTGAACGAGATCATCCGCCTGAATAAGGAAAAACCACTGCCCGTTTCTACTAACCAGATCGCCATCGCCCAAATACTGAAAGCATGGATCTATCAGATACTGACAGATACCTACGGTAATATTCCTTACTCTGATGCGCTGCAGGATGTAAAAAATCTCAGGCCGAAATATGATGACGCTAAAGCCATTTACAATTCCCTGCTCGATACATTGACCCAACAGGCAGCAGCGCTCGATCCTTCACAGCAAAGCTTTCCTACTGGCGATGTGATCTATAACGGCAATGTGGCTGCATGGAAAAAACTGGCGCACTCCTTAATGCTCCGCCTGGCTATTCGTATAGTAGATGCAGATCCTGCCAGAGCCAGAAGCATTATTGAAGCCAACTGGCAGAATGCCATGATCAGCAATGCAGATAGCGCAGTCTTTAAATACCTGCCCACAGCGCCTAATAAATTCCCATATAATGAATCAGAAAGGGCGCTGTCTGAATTCTTTGTGACGTCAACACTCGTGGATTATATGGCAAGCGTGGAAGATCCCCGCCTGACAGTGTTTGCACGTCCAACGGTATTGGACACGGTTTATCGCGGACTCGCCTATGGAACATCAGAAAGCAATCCAAGCCGCCTGCCACCCTCCGGTTATTCTTATCCGGGTACGAGAATCTATGCCGCAGACATGTCAGGTATACTCATGACCTATCCGGAGGTGGAATTCATACTGGCGGAAGCCGCCGCCCGCGGTTTTGCCACTGGTGATGCAGCCACGCATTACGAGAATGGTGTAAAGGCTTCCCTCGATTATTGGGGTATAAAGGACACCGCCGCAGTGAACGGCTATTTGCGGAGAGTGCCCTATAATGCTACCGATTGGAGAAACGTAATAGGCACACAGAAATGGCTGGCGCTCTACCCGCAGGGCCTGCAGGGCTGGTTTGAACGCCTGCGGCTGAACTTCCGCAAACCAGGCGGCGATTCGCTGTTCATTGCGCCGGTAGACGGTTCTCTTGATCAGAACGTGAAATTTGTGCCCTACCGCCTTACCTACCCGGTAAGCGAACAGCAGCAGAACAGCGCCAGCTACCAGGCTGCAGCAACTGCCATTGGCGGTGACACCAAAGGAGTAAAATTGTGGTGGAATAAACAATAAGGGGGCTTTAGCAGTTTTATTATAAAGCAGCCCATGCTGCAGATTGCAAACAGCCAATTATCACTTGGGGGCTTTACTTTAAATTTGAATTACAAAGGCCTTCCTGTTATCAGCAGGAGGGCCTTTTTATGTGCAAATGTGCCTGCATATCCGCACATCAGTAAATCAATTGATCTTTCCCTTCACCAGCTTACTGAAGTTATTCCGCGCATCGTCATTCTCAAATGCACTGGTAGGGATCAGCAGAAAGGATTTTTTATCCCGGTACAGAAAGAAAAATTTCCGGGTTTCCACCAGACGTGAAAAATTATTCCAGGATAACTGCCGCTGATGATCACTGGCCCGGGTGGATATCATTAATCCATCCTCGGTGTATCTCAGCCGTATCTCGTCCTTAAAAGTGGCGGCCTTATTATAGGTGGATAAGGGTAACACATACCAGAATGCCCATCCGATCAGGACCGTCATGGCGATAATGCCAATAAGGGCATTCAGCGTTACCAGCTGAAAGAAAAATCCGGCCAGGGCGGCCAGCACTAATATACATAAGGTATTACGGAAGACTTTGATCTCACCCCGTCTTGAAAAGTGATAGCGTAATGCATTCAATACATCCTCCTTGTTATAACTAAACTCTACGTGCATTATGCCAGGCAACAGGTTTTTTTATGGTCTACGATCAACAACTACTTGGGCGCGGCAATGGACATCGGGTTTTCCATATCATCCCGTTCTGTAACAGGAGCATATTTTTTACGGTTTGCTAAAGGTTTCTTGATCTTGTCAAGATCATCCTCATTCAAGCCAGGAAAATTATTCTTAATGAATTGGAAATACTGTTGCAGCGCTTTGGCGTCTACCTTAAACGGAAACACCAATGATTTACCTCCACCTTTCAGGTAATCATTACTATTGATCCTGGTTTCATTCTGCAGGTACCATTTGTAAAGGTCCACTACAGCATTCTCCAGGGCGCCATCTTCTACGGCGCTGTTATCTTCACGGCTCAGCATCCACACGTATTCCTCTACGCGGCTGGGCTTAACGGTAGCTTTTGCAGCAGCCTTGCTTTCACTGGATGGCTTCTCCGGATTCTCACACTTCTCCTTGTGCCCATCATTGTCAGTGGCATATGCTGATGCGGCTGAGGCAATGATTACCATCAGCAGGAACAACAGCGTTCTCATGTGAAGATATTTTTTTGATGTTGGGGAAACAGAAAAGCCTTGCATGTTCTCCATACATCTTTGAGAAAATATTGGCATGCCTGGCTTCATATAGGTAATTTTTCAACTTTAAAAATACAAAATAGAATTTACAAATCCCAAAAAACAAAATCACCCTACCTTTACCATTAACATTATTTAACATATCGCCCGCCGCCGCGGGCCCTTCCTTTTCTTATGATTCCTGCATTTATCAACTGGAGCAGCGGTAAAGACGCCTGCTTCGCCCTCTGGACCGCCCGGCAGCAGGGTATTTATGATATACGTTACCTGTTCACCACCCTCAGCGCCGGCTTTCAGCGGGTATCCATGCATGGGCTGCGGGAAGCCCTGCTGGATGAACAGGCCACGCAGATAGGCATCCCCCTGAAAAAGGCCTTCCTCCCGGAAAATGCCTCCATGGAAGACTATAACCGGCTGATGCAGCAGCAGATGGAAGCTATGCTGCAGGAGCATATTTCCCACGCAATATTCGGGGATATTTTCCTGGAAGACCTCCGGCAGTACCGGGAGACACAACTGGCCGGGATAGGCATGCAGGGAGTATTTCCCATCTGGAAACGGGACAGCCGCGAGCTGCTTCGGCAGATTATACAGGCCGGTTTCAAAGCCATTGTGGTATGTGTAAATGCCCGCTACCTGGACGCCAGCTTTGCCGGCCGGATCATTGATGAGCAGTTCCTGGCAGACCTGCCACCCGATGTAGATCCCTGCGGGGAGAACGGGGAGTTCCACACCTTCGTTTTTGACGGCCCCCTCTTCAAAGCGCCCGTATCTTTTACTCCGGGCGAAACAGTAGAACGCACCTATAGTGCCGGCAACTGGGATAACCGCTTCTTTTTTAAAGAATTACTACCCTGAATAAAAAAACAAAAGCAATGGATGAACCATTGCTTTCGAGAGTCATTTACAGTGCATGAAGAGTCATGCTTGTAGAAATATTTGGTTTTTCATAGGACAGTAACCATAATAAAAATTAATACAATAACAAATATATAAAAATTCTATAATGATGTTAGAGCAATGTTAAAGATTTGGAAAAGCTCAAAATCCAGCTTGAAATATTAGTAAAAAATTAAATAGGAAGCGCCTTTTTAAAAATAATCAAATGAGACCGAAAAGGAGAAAGCGGAAAAAGAGATTCGGGGGTCAACTGCAAACTAATCTATTTCGGGTATCAACTAAAAAAAGTAAGGGCACCTAGAAAGGCGCCCTCAATTTGTTACTATCCTATGAAAACCCTATTTGAATACAAAGGTAAGTGCATGTTAATTTTCTTTGAAATTTTCTGCCAAGAATAACAAATCATTAACAAGGCCTTTGCTGACAACGCTTTCAGCTGCATCCCATACTATTTCCGCAGTTCAAGCATTTGTAACAAGTGCCTGAACGTACGGTAATATGACCACAGGTATTACATGCCGGCGCATCGCTTTGCATACTGCGCATATAGTCCTGTGTGCTGTTCTCACCGGCTGCCAGCGCCTGTTGCTTTACCGGCTTGGGATTGGCGGTATTACCTTTTCCGCTCAGCACTGTTACCCGCACATTGGATAAGGAAGGTTGTGATTGCCCCGGCAGCGTTTCAGGCGTATCATCATCTTCTCCGGTATTACCGGGAGCATCCAGGATGTGCACCAGGTCTGTTCTGCCCAGGTACTCATAACCCAATACCCTGAAGATATAATCTATCAAAGAAGTAGCTGATTTAATGTTGGGATGGTCTACCATACCCGCCGGCTCAAAGCGCGTGAACACAAACTTATCTACAAACTCTTCCAGCGGCACGCCGTATTGCAGGCCCACAGAAACCGCAATGGCAAAGCAGTTCATCAGGCTGCGCAGCGTGGATCCCTCCTTGGCCAGATCGATGAAGATCTCTCCCAGTGTACCATCTCCGTATTCACCGGTGCGCAGGAAGATTGCCTGTCCGCCCACCTTGGCCTTCTGTGTAAAGCCACGGCGTTTACCCGGCAGCGTTTTGCGCTCAATGATGCGTGACAGCTGACGTTTCAGGGTGGTATCCGGACTGGCCTGCATACGCTTGCTCACTTCTTCCAGCAGTTCATCAATAGTAAGCTGGTTCAGGTCTATGATCTGTGTGGTTGCTTCCTTGCTGCTCTCTTCTGCTGCTTCTGCTTTTTTCTTTTTATCGCTCTTATTGCTCAGCGGCTGGCTCAGTTTAGAGCCGTCGCGGTACAGCGCACAGGCTTTCAATCCCAGCTCCCAGCTAAGCTTGTAAGCATCTTCTATTTCTCCAACGCTAGCCTCATTAGGCAGGTTAATAGTTTTGGAAATAGCGCCTGAGATGAACGGCTGTGTAGCCGCCATCATGCGGATATGCCCGTGCGGATGTATATAGCGCTCGCCTTTTTTGCCGCACTTGTTAGCGCAGTCAAATATGGGCAGATGCTCTGCTTTCAGGTAAGGCGCCCCTTCTACGGTCATAGTGCCGCAGATATAATCGTTAGCTGCTTCTATCTGCTCATCTGTAAAGCCCAGCTCATGCAGCAGGCTGAATTCCATATTGAAATACTGCTCTGGCTTGAATCCCAGCCGCTGCAGGCATTCTTCGCCCAGCGTGTATACGTTGAACACAAAAGAAATATCGAAGGAGGAAGCAACTGCTGCGTCCAGCTTCTTCATCTCTTCAGCGATAAAGCCTTTTTCGCTCAGCGACTGGTGATTGACGTAAGGCGCGCCTGCAAAGCTGCCGGCCCCTTTGGCGTAATCAACGATCGCTTTTATTTCATTGGGCTTGTAACCCAGGTTCTCCAATGCGGTAGGAATACTCTGGTTGATGATCTTGAAATAGCCGCCACCACTCAGTTTTTTGAACTTTACCAGCGCAAAGTCCGGCTCTACGCCGGTAGTGTCGCAATCCATTACCAGGCCGATAGTACCGGTGGGCGCTATCACGGTGGATTGCGCATTGCGGTAACCATATTTTTCGCCCAGCTTAACAGCATCATCCCATGCTTTGGTAGCTGCTTTCAGCAGGTAATCGGGGCAATAGCGTGCATTGATGCCCTGGGGCTTTATTTCAATGCCCTCATACGCATCGGCCGCATCATAGGCGGCTGCACGGTGATTGCGCATTACCCGCAGCATATGCTTCCTGTTTTCTACGAACTTGGGGAAAGCGCCAAGGTGGCTGGCCATTTCAGCGGAAGTGCTATAGGATACTCCGGTCATAATCGCGGTAATAGCTCCTGCAATACCCCTGGCTTCCTCACTGTCGTAAGCAATGCCGCTCACCATCAGCATAGAGCCCAGATTGGCGAAGCCCAGTCCAAGGGTACGGTACTCATAGCTCAGCTGCGCCACCTCTTTGGATGGGAACTGGGCCATGTGCACGGATATTTCCAGCACCACTGTCCACAGGCGCACTGTATATTCAAAACCCCGCACGTCAAACTGGTTCTTTGTTTCATCAAAGAAACGGCGCAGGTTCACAGAGGCAAGGTTACAGGCGGTGTTATCCAGGAACATGTATTCAGAACAGGGGTTGGAGGCGTTAATACGTCCTCCTTCCGGACAGGTGTGCCACTCATTGATCGTGGTATCATACTGTGTGCCCGGGTCTGCACAACGCCAGGCGGCGTAGGCAATCTGGTCCCACAGGTCTTTGGCGCGCACTTTCTTCATGGTCTTGCCATTGGTGCGGGCTTTCAGCTCCCATTCGCCATCCTCTTCCAGCTTGTGGAAAAAGCTGTTGGGTATACGTACAGAGTTGTTGGAGTTCTGACCAGACACGGTACGGTAGGCCTCTCCTTCATAATCCGAAGAATAGCCGGCATTGATCAGTGCCCCTACCTTCTTTTCTTCCTCTACCTTCCAGTTAATGAAGTCCATGATCTCAGGATGATCCAGGTCCAGGCACACCATTTTGGCCGCCCGGCGGGTGGTGCCGCCGGATTTGATAGCGCCGGCAGCCCGGTCGCCTATCTTCAAAAAGCTCATCAACCCACTGGAAGTACCGCCTCCGCTGAGCTTTTCTCCCTCTCCGCGAATACTGGAGAAATTAGTGCCCACACCGGAGCCATATTTGAAGATGCGGGCTTCCCGCATCCAGAGATCCATAATACCGCCATCGTTCACCAGGTCGTCTTCCACGCTCAGTATAAAACAGGCATGCGGCTGCGGGCGCTCATAGGCGGAAGTGGACTTCTCTACCTGGCCGCTGGCCGGGTTCACAAAGTAATGGCCCTGGGGCTTGCCCGTAATGCCATAGCTTTCATGCAGGCCGGTATTAAACCACTGCGGGGAGTTGGGCACACAGGCCTGATTCAGCATACAATACACCAGCTCCTCGTAGAACACCTGTGCATCATTTTCAGTCGCGAAATAATCGCCCCGCTCTCCCCATGCCCGCCAGCAATTGGCCATACGGTGCACTACCTGCTTAACGGATGTTTCACGGCCCAGGCTGCCATCAGGCTGAGGTACGCCCGCTTTGCGGAAATATTTCTGGGCCAGTATATCAGTTGCTATCTGAGACCATGCCCGGGGTACCTCCACATTGTTCATCTCAAACACCACATCCCCACCCGGGTTACGGATCACCGACGACCGCAGCTCGTACTCAAATTGATCATATGGGCTTGTTCCTTCCTGGGTAAAGTGGCGGGAAAACACTAGGCCGCCTTTGTTAATAGCCTGTTTCATCCGTTTAGATTATTTTTTTCCATTGGCAGGACGGGGAACCCGGCATTCACATAACTACACCAGCAGTAAGTGGCTGCGCTTAATGGTGTTGGATACCTACTTTAAGTAGTTGCTCAGGGTGTAAAAGGTGTTATTTATGCCCGGTTTCATCTGTCCCATGAATTGGAGATTTAACAATAAGATTTTTCTGAAAACCTGAGGTATTGCTAAAATAATTTTTTATATTTAGGATAAGCGATTTTTCTTTTTCACAGCTTGTGGATAATTGGAAAACCAACTGTCAAATGCCAACAGACCTCAGGCTGCAAGCCGTTTCCCTACCGTTAAATGCTTTAAATATCAGTTCATTAGGAATGTTAATAACCAAAAAATGGCCTAAACCTTGCTATGGTACAATTGGTAGGCCAGGTTTTACTCCAAAAGCAGGATCTCAGCTCCTATAAAAAATGAATGTCATGCATATATACAACACGGGTAGTCACTTTTACCAATTTTTTTATACATTTGCGACAACCGGAACAACGCTTATTTAATGTACAAAAAACTATACACTTCTTTCAGCGAAAGAAAAGCAAAAGGTTTAAAGTCATTTGCAGTCCTGATTGATCCGGATAAGGTAACGCCTGCTGGAATTACAGACCTTGCTGCCAAATGTGCAGAAGCCAAGGTGGACTATATATTCCTTGGTGGCAGCCTGGTGATAACCCAGCATCTCGATGAATGCGTACAACGGCTCAAATCCGCTTGTGACATCCCGGTTGTCCTTTTCCCCGGAAGCCCGACCCAGGTATCCCGGTATGCAGACGCCCTCCTTTACCTATCCGTAATATCCGGCAGAAACCCTGAGCTCCTCATAGGTCAGCACGTTGTGTCTGCCGCCGCCGTTAAACGCAGCGGGCTCGAAATTATTCCTACCGGCTATATGGTGATCGATGGTGGCGTACCTACCACGGTTTCCTATATCAGTAATACTACTCCCATCCCTGCAGATAAGGACGATATTGCCATGTGTACCGCAATGGCCGGAGAAATGCTCGGGTTGAAAATGATCTATATGGACGCCGGCAGCGGCGCCCGTGACGCCATCAGCGAAAGCATGATCACCCAGGTATCCAGCCAGGTAAGTGTGCCGGTAATCGTTGGCGGCGGTATCCGCGATGCTGAAAAAGCTTATCTCGACTGTAAAGCCGGTGCAGATGTGATCGTAGTAGGTAATGCGATCGAAAAAGATCTCACGCTCATTAAAGAAATCGCCGACGCCGTGCATTCAGCGCCGGTAGCTATAAAATAGTTAGCAATCGGCAGTTTGCAGTGGGCAGTCAATCAGTCGCTTTGACTGCAACCTGCCCACTGCAAACTGCCAACTAGCCTTCACAGGCTCATCATCTCCTTAAACTTTACCGCCTGCCTGCGGCTCACCTCAATTTTCTCCCCACCACGCATTTCTAACAATAGGCCCCCGTTAAAATAGGTATCGATCTTCTCAATCATGCGGAGGTTCACAATATGTTTGCGGTTGGCCCTGAAGAAGGTGCGCTCGTCCAGGCGTTCTTCCAGCGCGTTCAACGATTTCAGTATCAGCGGTTTGTTATTCTCGAAATACACCCGGGCATAGTTGCCCACGCTCTCAAAAAGGCGTATTTCCTGCAGCTTTACAAACCAGCACCGGTCGCCGTCCTTTACAAATACCTGGTCGTTCTCCGAAAGGATAGTGCGTATGCCCCCCGCGGCCGCCTGCCGTTCCTTCTCCTCCTGCTGATGCAGCTTATGGATAGCATCCGCCAGCCGTTTAGGCTCAATAGGCTTCAACAGGTAGTCCAGTGCGTTGTATTCAAACGCTTTAAGGGCATGTTCATCATAAGCCGTGGTGAATATCACCTGCGGCGTCCTTTCCAGTTCTGCCAGCAGATCAAACCCTGTTTTGTCCGGCATTTGAATGTCCAGGAACAGCAGGTCGGGATGCAGTGTCTCGATCTTTTCAAGCCCGTCTTTGGCATTTACCGCTTCTCCTACCACTACGATCTCCGGGTGATCGGCCAGTAATTTCTTTAGTTCGCTTCTGGCCAGGCGTTCATCATCAATTATTAGCGCTTTTTTCATCTGAAACTATTTGTTTGGTTGATGACAGTGGTTTTAGCGGCTAGCCCTTAGCTATTAGCCTTTAGCTAAAAGCTGATAGCCAACAGCTAAAAGCTCTATATCAACGGCATCAGCACTTTTGCCTCCACCGTTTCTTCATTTTTGTTATAGATCTCAAAAGAGGCCCGGCTCCCAAACAAGAGGCTCAGGCGCTGCCGGGTGCTCTGTAACCCGAAGCCCTGCCCGTTACCGGGATCCAGCACCTGTATCTGGCCGGTGTTCTCAATAGTGAGCTCATGCTGCATCTGCCGCAAATGTGAGCTGATGCGCACTACTCCTCCGTGCACCATCCTGGAGATGCCATGTTTGATAGCATTCTCCACCAGGGTTTGCAGCATCAGCGGCGGTACCGGCAATTCCAGCGTGTCCGGGTCAATATCATACTGCACCTTCAGCCGCTCCTCAAAGCGGATGTTCTCCAGCGCCAGGTAATCTTTCACAATATTTAACTCATTTTCCAGGCTTACTGTTTCAACTTTTTCTACCTGCATGGAGCTGCGCAGGATGTTAGACAGCTCCGTAATGGCCGTCCGCGCCCGCTGCGGGTTCTCATCTACCAGGGCCCGGATGCTGTTCAGCGCATTGAAGATAAAATGCGGGTTCAGCTGCGATTTGATGGTCTTCAGCTCCAGCTCCTTTACCGTACTTTCCAGCTTCAGCTTATCAACCTGGGTATTCCGGCTCCTGTCTACATAATGCCAGATAAAGTAGATCAGCCACCAGATCGTTGTGATCAGGCAGTTGGACAACAGGCTCCTGAATACCTCCTGTCCCGAGAAAGCCTTACGATGGTCCGGTTCCCGGAAAAAGTTGCTCACCGAGGTAGCCCCCAGGGACATCAGCACCCCGGCCCCTACGATCAGCGCAAAGAATAACAGTATCTGCTTCTCAAAACTATATTGAAACCAGTTTTGCCGGTTGATCACATTCCGCAGCAAATGAGTGGACAAGAGCCCAAACGACATCAAAATGATGATGTTGACTAAGAAGGAAGATTCTACTTTTCCATTGTAAGAATAAGCAAAGAATATATTGATCACAAAATATGCCATCCACCCCAGTACCTGGCACCACCAATATTTTGATATGTGTTTAAACATCAATCTGAAATTAGTAAACAGTCGCTTTATTTCAAAAATACCATTCAGCACTCCCCACCTGAAAGCAAATGTTATCAAAGGGCAGAAGTACGGATGGGTGGATTTAATTTACAACCTGCTTCCCGGCAAGGTCATCGGCACCCGCCAACTGGCGCACATATTAGCACATTGGCACATTATTTTTACCTATTTTTGCCATATATTTATAACAAACCCTGATCCGGTATTATAACTATGAACATTACTCCCGGTCCTTTGCTGGGCCAGATACAATACCCCGCCGACTTGCGGAAGTTAAGCAAAGAACAGCTTCACCAGGTATGCGATGAGCTACGCCAATACATCATAGACGTAGTAAGCGTGCATGGTGGCCATTTCGGGGCCAGCCTGGGCGTAGTAGAGTTAACAACCGCCCTGCACTATGTGTTCAATACACCGTACGACCAGCTGGTATGGGATGTAGGCCACCAGGCCTACGGCCATAAAATATTGACCGGACGCCGGGAGGTATTCCATACCAACCGTAAATACAAAGGCCTCAGCGGCTTTCCCAAACGCGACGAAAGCCCTTACGATACCTTCGGGGTAGGCCATTCCTCCACCTCCATTTCAGCCGCCCTGGGCATGGCCATCGCCTCCCAGCTGAAAGGCGAGCAGGACCGCCAGCATATAGCCGTGATAGGCGACGGCGCCATGACCGCCGGTATGGCCTTCGAAGCCCTCAACCACGCAGGCGTGTCCAATGCCAATGTGCTGATCATCCTGAACGACAACTGCATGTCCATAGATCCTAATGTGGGCGCGCTCAAAGAATATTTAACAGACATTACCACCTCCCATACTTATAATAAATTACGCGATGATGTATGGAACCTGCTGGGCAAGCTGCCGGTAGGCAAGCGCTTTACCCGCGAGATGGCCTCCAAGCTGGAAGCCAGCCTCAAAGGCATCGTGTCCAGCTCCAGCAACCTGTTTGAATCCTTCAGCCTGCGCTACTTCGGACCTATCGACGGTCATAATATCACCAAGCTGGTAGATACCCTGCAGGACCTGAAAGACATTCCCGGGCCTAAACTGCTGCATATCGTTACCACCAAAGGAAAAGGATATGCCCTGGCAGAACAGGACCAGACCCTCTGGCACGCTCCCGGATTGTTCGATAAGATCACCGGCGAGATCTTCAAAAAACAGGTAACCACCCCGCAGCCCCCCAAATACCAGGACGTATTCGGACATACCATTATAGAACTGGCAGAGCTGAACGACAAGATCATGGGGATCACACCCGCCATGCCTTCCGGATCTTCCCTGAAATTTATGATGGAAAAGATGCCGGACCGCGCCATCGACGTGGGCATCTGCGAACAGCACGCCGTAACCCTCTCCGCCGGACTGGCCACACAAGGTATGCGGGTGTTCTGCAACATCTACTCTTCTTTCATGCAAAGGGCTTACGACCAGGTAGTGCACGATGTAGCCATCCAGCACCTGCCTGTGATCTTCTGCCTGGACCGCGCCGGACTGGTAGGCGATGACGGCCCCACTCACCACGGAGCTTACGATATCGCCTATATGCGGAGCATTCCCAACATGATCGTGAGCGCTCCCATGAACGAAGAAGAGCTGCGCAACCTCATGTACACGGCACAACTGCCTTCCAATACATCACCATTCACGATCCGCTATCCCCGCGGACAAGGCGTAATGCCCGACTGGCGTCAGCCTTTCCGTGAGATCGAAATAGGCACCGGCCGCAAGATCCGCGACGGAAAGGACGTAGCCATCCTCTCCATTGGTCATCCCGGCAACTTCGTAACAGAAGCCTGCAAGGAACTGCTGGCAGACGGATTGCAGCCGGCCCACTACGATATGCGCTTCGTAAAACCACTGGATACCGACATGCTGCACGAAGTGTTCAGCAAGTTCAATAAAGTGATCACCGTGGAAGATGCCGCCCTGCCGGGTGGCTTCGGCAGCGCCATACTGGAATTCATGGCCATGAACGGCTACCATGCCGAAGTAAGGATGCTGGGCATACCAGACCGTATCGTGGAGCATGGCAAACCGGAAGAGCTGCACCGCGAATGTGGGTACGATGCAGCCGCCATCGCAGCCAAAGTGAGGGAGATGCTCAAAAGCAAGATCACTGTAATAACAGAATAAACTAAGAAAGTCCAGATCCCGGATTCCAAATACTGATGATCTTTCCGAAGATCTCCGTGCTTTGGAATTTGGGATTTGTAATTTTACCCAGATGCCGGATCTCTATCTTCGTTTACGTATCACCGAAATAATAAAGGAAACACCGGACGCCTTTACTTACCGCCTGGAAAATACCAGACCTGAGCCGGTGATCTACCAGGCCGGTCAATTCCTCACCTTTCTCATAGAACTGCACGGCACTACTTATCGCCGTTCTTATTCTCTAAGCTCCACCCCTGGCATAGATCCCTTCCTGTCTGTCACCATCCGCGAAAAAGAGAACGGGGAGATCTCCCGTTACATCCTTCGCCACTGGCAGAAAGGAGATGTGATCACCAGCCTCCTGCCCAGCGGGCGCTTCACCCTGAATACCCTCGGGCCGGGGCCCCGTGATATTTTCCTGCTGGCCGCCGGCAGTGGCATCACCCCTGTCTTTTCCCTGCTGAAACATATCCTTTACCGGGAGCCGTCTGCCAGGGTGACCCTTGTATATAGCACCACTTCTCCCGGGAGAACCATCTTCTTTGAACAATTACAGGCACTGCAAACCAAATTCAGTGCACAGCTGCATATCATATACTTATTCAGCAGACAGCTGCCGGATAACAGTCCGGGGTTCATCCGCCGGCTCAACAACATCTCATTGGAACCACTGGTAAATGAGCGTCTCCGTTACAACAAGGATGACGCCGAATTCTTTACCTGTGGCCCTCCGGACTATATGCGCATGATACTGCTGACCCTTACCTTCATGGGTTTTTCAGAAGAACAGCTGCACAAGGAGAACTTTGTGGTGAACACTGCTATAAAGGTGGAAAAGGCGGGCCGCCCCCTGGATGCTTCTCCCAAAGACGTAGAACTGCAGGTAGGCGGCAAATCCTATCGTATTACCGTACCCGGTGATCAGCATATTCTTGACAGCGCCCTGCAGCAGGGCGTATTGCTGCCCTACAGCTGTAAAGGGGGCGTTTGCGGCTCCTGCACCGCCCGTTGTACCAAAGGTAAAGTATGGATGCCCGTTAATGAGGTGCTCACAGATAAAGAGCTGGCCCAGGGCTTTATCCTTACCTGCGTAAGTTATCCGCTCAGCGGGCAGGTCCGGATAGAGCTGTAAAAAGCGGCAAGCTCCGAGCCGCAGGCTACAAGCTAACGCCGTTGGTCCAGGTCTCAGCATAAACCGTTTATCCCTTGTAGCTTGAAGCTTATAGCTTGCAGCTATAAATTTTGTCCTTCCCTTTTTTATCGTTAATTTTTGATCAAAATGCTGCCATGCGTTATACCCCTTTCAGGCTGGCAACTGTGTGTTTTGCAGGTATTATCCTATGGTTGTCTGTTCTGTTCTTGATTAACCGGATACTCCCGGAGCCTGTGTGGCTCTCCTACGGCCTGTTTGCCTTATTCAGCACAGCTCTGTTATTCTACTCATTATTCCGCTATCGTTTTGTGCTGCAATACTACCGTGTATTTGATAATCATCCCATTCCCATGTGGATATACGAATACGGTACACTTCGCTTTCTGGCGGTGAACCGCGCAGCAATAGAAAAATACGGATACAGTAAAAAGGAATTCCTCTCACTAACGCTAAAGGACATACGTGATCCGAAGGAGATCGCCAGGATGATGGAGAGCGTACAACAAAACCGCCCGGATGCTCAGTACCGTGGTTTGTGGAAACACCGCAAAAAAGACGGTACTGATTTTTATGTAGACCTCTACGGGCACGATGGTTATTACCTGGGCAAACGAACCCGCATCGTCATGGCGGTGGATGTTGACGCACAGGTAAAAGAAAGCATCGAAGCGCATGAACTGGCAAAGCGATATGATCTCATCACCAAAGCTACCAACGACGCTATTTTTGATTGGGACCTTGCCACTGATAAAGTAATCTGGAATCATGGTCTTTATTCCCTGTTCGGTTATACACCGCAAACGGGCGCTACCATGGAATGGTGGCTGGCACAGGTGCACCCTGATGATAAGGATCAGGTGATCACATCTTTTGAAGACACGCTGCAAAGCACAGATGATTACTATGAAGCACAATATCGCCTGCTCTGTGCCGGTGGCGCCTATAAATCTGTATTGGCAAGGGCTTACATCATCCGGGAGAACGGATCTGCCATTCGCATGGTAGGACTGCTGCAGGATATAGATCACATTGTTGAAAAGAAACAGATCATTCAACGTCTGCGCGAACAGAATGAAGGCCTGCGCGAGATTGCCCGCATCAACTCTCACGAAGTAAGACGGCCCGTAGTTTCTATCCTCGGTATCGCCCAGCTTTTTGATAAAAGCCATCAGGACATGTCGCTCAACAACCAGCTCATCGACTGGCTGTATGACAGCACATCACAACTGGACGAGATCATCCATAAGGTAGAAGAAAAAGTGAGGGAAATAGAGAAAAGTAATTAACGGCAGGCTACAAGCTTCAGGCTGCAAGTAGTGCTTAGCGATGCTTTTCTTACAATACAATACTTGTAGCTTGAAGCTTGCTGCTCGCAGCTACTTTGCAAATTGCTCGAACTCATGTCTTAATTCACCGTACAACTTTTGAAAGGTTTCCATACGGTCATGTAAGGTGCCAACATCGTCAACAGGACGGTCGTCATGAACAATAGCCAGGATGCCATTATTCATCAATTTTTTCGCAGATTGTTTGAGGTCATGGAACAATTCATCCGCTACTTCCATCTGGCAAATGAACTGGTTCTGAAAATGCTCTACATGAATAAGCATGTCAGTATCTGTTTTCCGGTGTGCCATCTGTTCTAACCTGCCGCGCATTTCCCGCATTTCCTGCCGCGCATTGTCTACATTGCTTTTCCAGGAATTGATCTGCTGCTGCAGGTCTGAACTCTGTGTTGGAATTTCCATGGTGTATTGATTTTTTTGTAGCAGTTAAATGATGAATGAACATAGAACGAAGTGCTCATCATTTCCAGTCGCTATCAGTCAATATCCATTGTCTATAGTGAAAGCCATTTCTAAGTTACGATCTTTTTTCTTTTTCCGACGTGAACCATGAAATACCTTCTATAATACCCGCAGCGCCCGGTTTTTCTGATTGCAGCACATGGGTGAAGGGCAAGGTATACTGCAGTAATGCCGCTTCGGCAAGCCCTACTACCACGCCTTTAAAACCAGTGTCGTATAGTGAGCGGTCGTTCATTGTATCGCCGGCTACCAGCACTTCATTGGCCGGGTAGCCCAGCAATTCCAGCAGCTGTATCAGTGTACTGCCTTTATTTACTCCTGCAGGTAATATATCCAGGTATTTCCCGGCTGACTGCAGCACATCGCAGCCCAGTTCGGTTGCAATGGCCGAAGCTACGTCAATAGGGGTAGTAGCGTCGTAATAAAAGGAACAGCGCCTTTCCTGGGGTACCTCCTGGTACCGTAAACCGGATACCTGCTCCAGCTGGGCCCTTACCATCGCCTCTCCGGGCCATTTCTGTTCGATGGCCTCCTGCAGGGGCTGCACCGGCTGAAGGTTGCTGCCGCTCACCACGGTAGCGCCCACATCGCAGATAATATAGTCCGGCAGGGGCATCTGCGGGTCTTCCAGTAAAGGTTGCACATTGGCCAGTCCTCTGCCCGTAACAAACACCAGGCTGATATCCCTTTGCTGCTTCAGCCAGCTGTATAACTGCGCTTTATCTTCCGGGCTGCCGCCGAGGAATGTGCCGTCAAGATCCGTTGCTAGTAACATCGCTTAAAAATACAAACAATTTGAAAATCAATCCGGAACAACTATGTCCTGCGTCGTATTGACACACTACTTATTTATGCTTATATTCAGGTTATTAAAACCACTCCACATTATGAAAAATTGGCCCTTTATACCCTTTGCTATCCTTGCATTATCCGCTATCCTCCCGGCCTGCAATAACAGTCCGTCAAAAAATGAGGACGGCACGCTTACTGTCAACGGCTTTACCTTCCGCGACCTGAACAAAAATGGGAAGCTGGATCCTTATGAAGACAGCCGGCAGCCCGTGGAACAGCGCGTGAACGACGTGCTGCAGCAAATGACGCTGGAAGAGAAAGCCGGTATGATGTTCATTAACGGCACCAAGGTGAATGCCGACGGCAGCCTCGACGACAAACCAGCAGAAGGTATGCTGGCCGGACTGATGGCCGCCACCAAACTGGTTGACAGCATGAAAATGAACCATTTCAACCTCTGGGCCATACCCGCTCCGCCAAGGGAACTGGCCACCTGGTATAATAATCTTCAGCAATACGCCGCCAATACCCGTCTGGGTATCCCCATCACCATCGCCTCCGATCCGCGCAATCATTTCAGCAATAATATCTTCGCCATGCAGGCCAGCCGCTTCTCCCAATGGTGCGAGCCGCTCGGACTGGCGGCCATCGGCGATACCGCTCTTACACGCCGCTTTGCAGAAGTATCCAGGGCAGAATACGTTTCTGTAGGCATCCGCGAGGCGCTGCACCCGCAGGTAGACCTGGCCACCGAGCCCCGCTGGCCCCGTATCAGCGGTACTTTTGGTGAAGATGCTGATCTCTCCGCAAAAATGGCCTATGCCTACATACTGGGCTACCAGGGCAATACCCTGAATGATTCCAGTGTAGCCTGCATGACCAAACACTTCTCCGGCGGCGGCCCCCAGAAAGAAGGCCTGGATCCGCATTTTGAATTCCAGCGCGGACAGGTATACCCGGGCAAGAATTTCAACTACCACCTCATTCCTTTTGAAGCAGCGTTTAAAGCGCATACGGCGGCCATTATGCCTTATTATGGTGTGCCGATGGATCAAACCAGCGAGAACGTAGGCTTCGCCTTTAACAGGGATATTATTACCGGTTTATTGCGCAATAAATATCATTACGATGGAGTGGTATGTACCGACTGGGGAGTGATCTCCGATGCCAACCTGGGTACCACCATATGGCCAGCCAGGGCCTGGGGCGTGGAAAAGCTCAGTCCTGAGCAGCGCGTAAAAAAAGTGATCGATGCAGGAGTAGACCAGTTTGGCGGAGAGAACCTGCCCGAGCTGGTCGTTAACCTTGTAAAGAGTAAACAAATTACCGAAGCGCGTATAGACACCTCCATCAGAAGACTGCTCCGCCAGAAATTCGAGCTCGGCTTGTTCGATCATCCCTTTGTAGATGCCGATAAAGCAGCCACCTTAGTAGGCAATGCCGTCTTCAGCCAGGAAGGGGAAGCCTCCCAGCGCAGGGCCATGACACTGTTAAAGAACACGGATAAAAAGCTGCCCCTGAAACCCGGCACACTAAAGCTCTATATAAAGAATATTGATCCTAAAGTAGCGTCAGAATATGGCGTAGTAGTAGACAAACCCGCTGATGCAGACATCGCCATCATCCGCCTCAACACACCCTTCTACCCGGTTGCTACCAAAAATCCTTTCGCGCTGATGTTCCACCACGGTGATCTCGACTTTAAAGGCAAACAGAAAGACAGCCTCCTGATGCTGATACGCAGCACACCCGCTATCGTAGACATCTACCTGGACCGTCCTGCCGTCATCCCCGAGATCAGCGAAGCTGCCAAAGGCCTCCTGGCCGACTTTGGCGCCAGTGATGCCGCTGTATTAGATGTGATCTTTGGTAAAGCCAAACCGGAAGGAAAACTGCCCATTGAACTGCCTTCTTCCATGGAAGCCGTACGCGCACAAAAAGAAGATGTACCGTATGATTCAAAGCAGCCGCTGTATAAGTTTGGCTGGGGAATGAGTTATTGATAGTATTCTTGTCATTGCAGGTTCCTCATCCTCGTCATACGCAGGGTGACGACATAATGGTCTTCCCTCCCGTCATTGCGAGGAGCAGTAAAAGCTTTTGTGTGTAGAGCGACGAAGCAATCTCTTCACACAATCTTCGCATAGATCATACAGGAGATTGCGTCAGGAGATTGCTTCGTCGCCCATGCGCTCCAATCCCCTCTGCTCCTCGCAATGACGCGGAGAGAGTGTCACTTCCGCAGCTATTTCACCCATCAACTCCCTAACACTGCCTCCAGCGTTATACTTGTATTCATCAATTTCGAAATCGGGCAATTCGCCTTTGCATCTTCCACCAGCTCATCAAACTTCTCTTTCTCCAAACCCGGCACTGTTGCATTCACCACCAGGTGACTACCCGTAACCGCGCCGTTCTCCAGCGTAACAGTAGCCTTTGTATCTATATTTCCCGGTGTAAAACCTGCACCGGAGATCAGGAAGCTCAGCTTCATCGTAAAACAGCCTGCATGCGCTGCCGCTACCAGCTCTTCAGGATTGGTGCCTGTACCACTTTCAAAACGGCTGCTGTAAGAGTAAGGAGTATGGTTCAGTACGCCTGTTTCTGTAGTCAGTGTGCCCTTGCCTTCTTTACCTGTGCCTTGCCAGTTAGCAGATGCGGATCGTTTCATTGTTACAATTTTTTGAGGTGAGTAATAAGCGATCATTAAGTTAATAAAAAAACCGCCCCGATTATAACCGGGACGGTTTTTACTTTCCGCCTGACAATTGATTCTTCAGCTTCTTTTCCTGCTATAATGTTTCATTTATTCCATGCTATCTGTGCCCTTCCATCTGCACATTTCAATTATCAGGGTCACTCCCCTACGTTGTTCCACTTATGCCGATTATTACTGTTACTGTTCTATGAATCCTTTGCTATTCCTACGTAAATCCTAAACCTATGTTTAACCTAACACTTAAACCACTTATTGCTTCACCACTTCTACTGCAGCCAGCAGTTTCACTTCATCGCCCAGCACCAGGCCGCCATTATCGGTAGTAGCGTGGAAAGACAGACCGAATTCTTTACGGTTGATCTTACCGCTCAGTTCAAAACCTGCTTTTGTTTGTCCCCAGGGATCTTTTGTGATACCGCCATATTCAACAGCCAGTTCAACCGGCCTGGTATTGTCGCGGATGGTAAGATCACCGCTTACTTTATAATTTGATTCATCAATCTTCTTCACTTCTTTAGAAACAAAGCGCACTTTAGGATACTGTGCAGCATCAAAGAAATCAGGCGCTTTCAGGTGCTGGTCGCGGTCTGTGTTCTTGGTGCTGATGCTATCCACATCTGCTTCGAACGTAATGCTTGCGCCAGTGAAATCATCGTTGGCAGATTCAACTGTGCCTTCGAAATTTGCGAACTGACCAGTCACTGTACTGATCATCAGGTGCTTTACTTTAAATTGTACTTCGCTGTGTGCAGAATCAATTTTCCAGGTTGCCATTGTGTGTGTTTTTAATCAGTTTATGTTTGTTATTAGTTATTTCAGATGTCCCATTTTCCCGGCGTTGTAATCATCGATGGCCGCTATTATTTCCTGCTCTGTGTTCATCAGGAAAGGCCCGTAGGCAAATATGGGCTCATCGATGGGCTCACCATTCAATACCAGCAAAGTGGCATCGGTGATCGCGGTGATGTTGATCTCTTCACCCACTGTGTCAAACAGTGCTATCTCCACTTCTTTCGCTGCATGTGTTTCATTATAGCTCACTGAACCTTTCAGTGTTACAATACCGGTGCTATAGTTTTCCGCTAAGCTCAGCGTTACGCTGTCACCGGCTTTCAGCTGTATATCGTACAGGTTTACCGGAGTGAAGGTGCTGGCAGGACCCTTGTGGCCGTTAAAGCTGCCTGCGATCACACGCAGCCGGCTGTTCTGACCAAGCGCTACTACCGGTATCTTATCTTTAGAAAGTTCCTGGTAGCGGGGAGCGGTCATCTTATATGCCTTAGGCAGGTTCACCCACAACTGCACAGCTTCCAGCGTACCACCCTGACGGGCAAATTCCGTTTCGTGTTTTTCTTCATGCACTACGCCAGATCCGGCGGTCATCAACTGCACATCTCCCGCATACAACTTTCCATAGTTCCCGGCAGAGTCCCGGTGTTCCAGGGCGCCTTGATACAGGATCGTCACTGTCTCAAAACCGCGGTGCGGATGCTCATCCACGCCCCTGGGCTTATTGCTGGGAGGAAAATAGGCCGGCGCCCCGTAATCCAGTAAAAAGAAGGGGCTGATCCGTTTTCCCAACCTGTTCCCGTTGGGAAATACATTCTGCACCCTGAAACCATCGCCCACCATATGTGGCGCCGGAGCCTTATATATATTGCTTACATTCTTTATCGTTTTTGTCGTTATCATATCAACCTCCTGAATACGACACAAAATTATACGTTGCAACAACTATTGGAAATGGATAAAACACCGCAAGTGGTGTACTTTTTTTATTTTAGCTGAAAATCAAATGGATGTATATTGAAAAAGTGCAGTATGCCTTGATCTATCGATATTATAAGTACGGTATTTATAAACCCGGTAAAGGTTATATCTGGAGAGCCAACCAGGTGATCAGCATTGCACTATCAGCGGTTCCCGCGAGAGCTGTATTACTCTGCACGGACTTTAAAATATATCCACCTTATGTAGCAATTATCTTCGCAGTGGCTTGGGGCATCACGTTCTCACTGCTGGAAAAGAACGTTTCGAAGCGTAAATTATTCAGGCACCGCGTAACCTTTATCAATACGAAAAAATACCTGCGCCCATTTTACATTACCTTTCTTATATGGATAATGACAGTAGTGCTCTATAATGTAATTGTTAGAGACTAACAGCTAATTTATCCACGCCTCCTCCTGTTCTGGAGCTTTCCCTGAACTCGGAAGGCGTCTGCTGGGTGTACTTCTTAAAAAAGCGGCTGAAATAATGCGGGTCTTCAAAGCCCAGTTTATAGGCTATTTCTTTAGCGGTGAGGTCTGTATTGTATAGATAGCGCTGGGCTTCCAGTATTACGCGGTTGCGGATATGCTCTCCTGCAGTGATGCCTGATAACTGTTTGCTGATCTCATTCAGCAGCACAGGTTTGATATGCATGCGGGCGGCATAATCAGAAACGGTCTTCAGCTGCATGAACTGATCTTCTATCAGGTTCTTGAAATGCAGGAACAGGGAGCTGTTATGCGCTGCAAATTGTTCCGGCACTGCCGCCATGCTGGCGCCTTTGATACGGAAAGCCAGTACCAGGAAATAACGCAGTAAACTGTGCAGCGCTGTTTCATAGCCGGCTTCTTTTTCGCTCAGCTCGCGCAGCATCCGCTGAACGATCTGTTCAAATTCCGGTTCCTGTTCGTGATCAAGGGTGATCACGCTGCTGAATTGGTTGTTGATGAAGAGGTCTGTCTGGATGCCCGCCATACCAGCAGCTTCCTGCAGGCACATAAAGGCATCGGGGAAAGCGATCATATACCCGTCTACTTTCTCGCTGAAATGCATTTTGTGCACCTGCCTCGGGGCCAGGAAAAAGAGGGTGTTCTTTTCCACCACATGGGTAACGGTATCGATGGTATGTGTAAGTTCTCCTTTCCTGATCCAGTAGATGGTGTAGAACTCATGGCGGTGGGGGGCTTCGGTATGGGCAAAGAAATCAGGGCCCAGTGAACAAAGCGTTGACACTACAAAAGAAGTATCCGCCTGTGCATATACGGGCAGGGAAAGTATCTCTATTTCTTGCTTCTCAGCCATCAGTCTTTTTCAAATTCGCCAGCAACTTCTTCTTCTCTGTCTGCAGGATCAATATAATCGATGATAAAATTGTTCCTGCCTTCGCCCACCATAATGCCCATGTATTTCTGCTGCACCAGTTCCAGCATGCTCAGGAACAGGAAGATGGCATGGATCCGGTCTTTGCAATGGTCGAAGATCTTTTCAAAGGCCAGTGTTTTCTCTGTACGGGCCAGGTCCAGCATGAACTCACGGGAGCCCTCCATGGTATAATCATACTTATATACCACGTGCTGGGGTTTATTATCGCGCTCCTTAATGCGCTGCATCACCTTTTCAAAGGTTTTGGTCAGCTTGAAGAGCGTAAGCGTCTGTACTTCGGTGCCTTCACTGGTCACCTCGCCGATCTCAGACAGCTCTTTGGCAATATTACCGCGTTTGATCTGCAGCATGCGCTCGGCCTCTTTCTCAGCCAGTTCTGCGGCGGCCTGTTTAAAGCGCTTGTACTCCAGGATCTTGTCTACCAGCTCCAGGCGCGGATCTATCTCATTGCCCTGCTCATCCACCTCTTTGCGGGGCAGCAGCGTTTTGGCCTTGATACGCATCAGGGTAGCTATAAACAGTATGAATTCGCTGGCCAGTTCAATGTTCAGCGATTTCATATGGTGAATGTAGTCCAGGAAGTCCTGTGTGATCTTGCTGATCGGGATATTGTAAATGTCCAGCTCGTCCCTTTCAATAAAGAACAGGAGCAGGTCAAAAGGACCTTCGAACTGGGGGAGTTTTATTTTATAGCTGTTATCGCTCACGGGAATGATTATCAGTTAATAATGAATACGATACAGGCATAAATGGAACACATTTATGCCTGCTACAATAAACGTTACTAACCAAAAATAGTAAAAATCCTAGAACCGGGCCGAGAATCCTACCCCGATCACCTGTTTGACCTGGAGTCGTGGCCCTTTTACCCCTGTTTTCTCATTCACGAACTCTTTCACATCGTCATCGTAGATCAGGTCTACGTTCAGGTTAGCGGAGATATACTTGTTCACCTTGAGCATCAGCGCATTGGTCATAAAGATATCTATGTTCTGGGGATTATGACGGTAGTCTGAGAACAGGTCAAGGCGCGATTTCAGGATCACATTCTTCATGATCTCCTTGTTATAGTTCACGGATACATAGGCGCCCACCTGTAACAGCACATGTTTGCCCGTATCTACACCGTATGCGCCCTGTGAGGCCAGGTAATCGTCCATTACAAATAACCAGCGGGTAGAGATGGGGGTCATGAAGACAGACAGCGCATCGTTGGGTTTATAGTCAAAACCGGGAGCCAGCAGCACATAAGCCGGTGAAAAGAAGCGGGAGGTCAGCCTTGGCGGTACACTGTCGTACAGATAACCGTTGGTAAACTGTGTACGTACGTTCAGCAATGCGCTGGCATACCAGTGGTCTCCGATGTTATAGCCGTATTTACTGGTAAGATCTATGCGGTCGTCGCTTTTGCGGGCGCCCAGGCTCGTAGTGCGTACGTAGCCATAAGCCAGGTCCAGCACGTTATCCCAGGTATGGCGCCCCTGGCGGTAAGCTATATAGCCTGTAAAGGTGGAAGCAATGGAAAAGGAGAATTTGTCACCACCCGCAGCCCAGTTAGACAGGGTTCCCTGGTTGATGTTGACATTAAAGATGCCGCCCCTCCTCCAGCGTATTTGAGCGGTATCCTCCTGTACCAATTTGAATTTCTTGTCAATCAGCTCTTCCCGCTCCTTACTCCACTGCTGGGCCTTTGCCAGGGAGATCCCTGTTAAAAAACAGCACAGTAACAGAGCGGGTCTAAGTAAAGTTTTCATATAAGGTGATTTCAATGATAAAGCAATAGTTTCCGGTATCCCCGTATAGAGAATTAACCTGCCATCAATCTAAAGCCGGTATTATTTTGTCTTGAGTAAGTCGCGTATTTCCATCAACAGTTTTTCCTGTGCAGTAGGCTCGGGAGGGCCTGCGGGCGCCTCGTCTCTCTTGCGGATGAGCCGGTTCATGAATTTTATCAGCAGGAAAACACAGAAAGCGATGATGATGAATTCGAACACTGCCTGAATGAATGCGCCGTATGCCAACACGGGAGCGCCCGCTTCCTTGGCCTTGGCGAGGGAGGGAAAGTCAGTACCTTTACTGCTGTTCAGCAGTATATACTTGTCTGAAAAGTTAACGGGACCGGTAAAGAGGCCGATAACGGGCATCAATACATTATCTACCAGCGCTGTAACGATCTTTCCGAATGCTGCTCCAATGATCACGCCCACTGCCAGATCCATTACATTGCCTTTCATGGCGAATTCCTTAAATTCTTTCAAGAACGACATATGGATGGGTTTTATGGTTACGATTTCAGGTGCGAAAATAGTGATTCTTACCTTTTTAGCATGGGGTATTTCATCTTCAGCCCTTTCAGTGTATCCCTTACCGTTTTAGCGATGATGTATTCCTTGTACCAGTTGTCGTCTGTAGGAACGATGATCCAGGGAATATGGCTGCATTCCTCAAACACATCTTCATAGGCTTTACGGTACTGCTTCCACAGCTTGGCTTCCTCGATGTCTTTCTCATTATACTTCCACATCTTCCTGGGATCCTCTGTGCGTTCAGCTAGCCGATCGCGCTGTTCTTCCTGCGATATATGTAGATAGAACTTCAGTATCTGCGTATTGTTATGCTCCGACAACAGCTTTTCAAAATCATTGATCGCCTTCATGCGTTTGTAAATGGTATCTTCATCTACCCATTTGTGCACCCGCTGTATCAGCACATCTTCATAATGTGAGCGGTTAAATACCTGTATCATTCCTTTGGCTGGTGCGTGTTTATGGATACGCCACAGGAAATCATGCTCTATCTCATCCTCTGTAGGTGCTTTAAAGGCCTGTGCCGTAACGCCCAGGGGATTAAGCCTGCCGAGCACATTCCTGATCACACCGTCCTTACCGCTGGCGTCCATACCCTGCAATACGACCAATACTGAATATTTATGTTGGGCATACAGCAGGTTCTGAAGCTCGTCCAGCTCTTCCAGGAGTTTATCAGTCGCTTCTTTGATAGTTTCTTTGTCCAGCTTTTTGGGTGGTGTAGTGGGAATATCAGACAATTTGATCTTAGCCATGAGAAGAGGGGATTTGCATTATGCTAAAGGTAACAAATAAGTTTTAGAATAGTTGTTAGTCGTTAGTGATCAGTCGTTAGCGCGTACAGCAAAGGTCATTCGCTGCATTTAACTAACGACTATTGACTAATGACTAACGACTATCCCTTACCTTTGTGCCTTCAACAAACACCGTCTTGGATAAACGTATCACGCACTGGAGTATCTTTCTCCTGCTTTCCCTTACCTGGGGCAGTTCTTTTATATTGATGAAGATCGGGATGGAGGGACTGCAATCCTACCAGGTTGCCAGCGTAAGGCTGGTAGCGGCGGGGCTTACGCTCCTGCCTTTCTTTTTTAAGTACATCCGGGAGACGCCGCTTAACAAACTGCCTTATATTTTATTGTCAGGTTTGTTGGGCAATGGCATCCCTGCCTTCCTGTTCTGCCTGGCCGAAACGCGTATAGACAGCGCCCTGGCAGGCATCCTTAATTCCTTTACCCCCTTGATGGCGCTCATAGCGGGCACGCTGATCTTTAAAAGCCCTTTTGAGAAACGGCAGCTCTCCGGTATCTGCGTTGGTCTGGTGGGGGTGATCGGCCTGTTCGTGGCCAAAGGCGTGAGCGCCGGCTACTGGTATTATGGCTTTTATGTGCTGCTGGCTACTGTGTGCTATGGCGTTAATATCGCCCTGGTGCATCATTACCTGAAGGGATTCTCTTCTATACAGCTCAGCTCTATCGCATTGGCCTTCTGCGCCGTACTGGCCTTACCGGTACTGATATGCAGTCATTTCTTCCCGCTGTTTGCAGGGCAGGGCGCTCCCTGGATCCCCCTGGCGGCCAGCGCCACACTGGGTATCTTTGGCAGCGGTATTGCAACGGTACTGTTCTATATATTGATCCAAAGAGCGGGGTCTGTATTTGCTTCCATGGTCACTTATGCCTTACCTGTAGTTGCCATCGGCTGGGGCCTTCTGGCTGGTGAAAATATTACCTTATTGCAGGTGGTTTTCATGGGGGTTATACTGGCCGGTGTGTATATGGTACATAAGAAATGATAAATGCCGAACGCCCAAAGCAAAACGCTGAACGTCTATGCCAGTCTTCATAGCATTGCGTTCAGCGTTCTGCATGCAGCGTTTAGCTTAGATCGCCATGATCTCTTTTTCCTTGGTAGCAAGGTGCTTATCTACCAGGACAATATATTTATCGGTCAGCTGTTGTACCTCAGCTTCCGCATCTTTAGCAGTGTCTTCGCTTAATCCGTCTTTCTGTAGTTTCTTGATAGCTTCGATTGCATCGCGGCGGATGTTGCGTATGCTTACTTTAGCATGTTCGCCTTCTCCGGCAGAACGTTTCACCAGTTCTTTACGGCGTTCTTCAGTTAAAGGCGGCAGGAATAAACGGATCATCTGTCCGTCGTTCTGGGGATTGATACCGATGTTAGCCGCAATGATCGCCCTTTCAATAGGCTGGATCATATTCTTTTCCCAGGGTTGAATGGTAAGGGTACGTGCATCTGCTACGCTCACATTGGCAACCTGGTTAAGCGGGGTGGAAGAGCCATAGTAGTCTACTGTAATACCGTCCAGTATCTGGGGATTGGCTTTACCGGCCCTGATCTTGGTGAGCTCCACTTCCAGGTGCTTGATTGCCTTGTCCATCGACTCTGTAGCATCATCCATTATTAGCGTAAGGTCATCTTGCATAACAAAAAATAGTTAAGTGCCTGCAAACCTACAGGTTTTCTTTTAATCATCAAAGAAGGCTATAAACAGTTTGAGGGTTTGAAGGTTTAAAGGTATCCTGAACAGATAGACGCCCTTCAAACATTCAAACCCTCAAACTTAAAAACTTAAAAGCTCTTTTATTTATCCTGCAACATTCCTTCAGGATTTACCCGCAGTATTTTAGGTTTGGCCACAACAGCATCAGATGCCGCTGCGGGGGTGGCAGCATTTGCAGCAGCCGTATTAACAGTAGCTGCAGCGGGCACTGTAACCTGCCGCACCGGTACGGGCCTCGGAACTGTTTTACCTTTCTTGGCAAAGTAAAGCACTACCGTGCCTGCCACTGCAGCGCCAACTACGATCAGCATCAGGTAGTTAGGCCCGATGTCCTGTAAAGAGAAGGCAGCTACTATAAATATAATATTGGAAACAACCGCTACGAAGGTGGTTTGCTTATGGTTGAGTTTCAGTTCCAGCAGATAGTGATGAATATGATTACGGTCTGCAGAAAAAGGAGATCTTCCTCTTAACATACGGATGGCAAATACCCGCAGTGTATCGAATAATGGTACGATCAGTATTGCAAAAGCTACGGCAGGTACTGCATTCACAGGCATCCTGGAAGCAGGGTTACCGGCCACTTCTATGAACTTTACGATCAGGATGGCATTCACCAGGCCTACCAGCAAGGACCCTGTATCTCCCATAAAGATCCGGGCCGGAGAGATATTGTAGATCAGGAACGCTGCCAGACCGCCTGCCATACCAAAGCCCAGCACTGCATACAGCAGCTCCCCTGAATACAGGAAGTAGGTACCCAGCACACAGGATACCAGCATACCAATGCTGCCGGCTAATCCGTCTACCCCGTCTATCAGGTTAAAAGCGTTGATAACCACCAGGAAAGTAAAATAAGTAAGGAGCAGACCAAAGTGTTGCGGTAATGCCTGGATGCCCAGGAAACCATACATGCTGTTGATCTGCAGGTTGCCCAGGTAGATCACTGCGAAAGAAGCCATGAGCTGGCCTATCAGTTTCTTTAAAGGAGAGAGCCCTACGATGTCATCCTTCAACCCAACCATAAAGATCACGAAGAAGGCAGCCACCATATACTGAAAAGGGGAATTGGCAAAAGACGGCACACAAATAGCAGCCGCCATCACAAAACCCGAGAAGAAGCCAATACCTCCCAGCGTGGGAATATTAGCCTTATGCGATTTTCGTTCATCTGGTTCGTCGTACAAATGTTTTAATTCCGCTACCTTGATCAGGGCTGGAATTGCAAAATAAGTCACAACAAAACTCAGGACGCTAGCAATTAATACATTCTCCATCAGTAGGGGGGTTAGGATACTAAATTATACAAAGATATTAATTTCAATTGAATGAATATCAACAAAATTCAGAAACTAAAAAACTTATCACCCGAACACCGACTTTAGCGAAAAGTTTGTGGAACTCTCTCTAATTCTTAGCAAATATCTCTTAGTTTTGCGACTTATAAAAACGCAACTATCATGCCACAGCTGAATGAAATAGCTACACAGATCAGAAGGGATATTGTTCGTATGGTGCATGCCGTGCAAAGCGGCCACCCTGGCGGTTCTCTGGGCTGCGCCGATTATTTTACGGGCCTGTTCTTCAAGGTAATGCAGCATAACCCCCAGCCTTTTGATATGGACGCCCGTAATGAAGATGTGTTCGTTCTGTCAAACGGCCACATATCTCCGGTGTACTACAGCGCGTTGGCCAGGTCAGGGTACTTCCCCACTTCGGAGCTGACCACCTTCCGTAAGATCAACTCCCGTCTTCAGGGCCACCCTACTACACATGAGCACCTGCCAGGTATCAGGGTTGCCACCGGTTCACTCGGACAAGGTATGAGCGTAGCCATCGGCGCCGCACTGACCAAAAAGCTGAACGGCGACAAACACCTGGTGTTCTCCCTGCATGGCGACGGTGAGCTGGAAGAAGGACAGGTATGGGAAGCCATCATGTTTGCTCCCCACCATAAAGTGGATAACCTGATCATCACGGTTGACTGGAACGGCCAACAGATAGACGGCCCCACCGATCAGATAGGCGGTCTGGGCGACCTCGAACCTAAGTTCACTGCCTTCGGCTGGAAAGTGCTCCACATGAACGGTAATGACCTGGACGATGTAGTGGCTACCCTGGAAAAGGCGAAAAGCCTTAGCGGTAAAGGCCAACCCATTGCCATCCTCATGAAAACAGTAATGGGCAAAGGTGTTGACTTCATGGAAGGTCACCACGAATGGCACGGTATCGCCCCCAGCGACGAACAACTGGCAAAAGCCCTGGCTCAATTGCCGGAAACTCCACTGGGAGACTATTAAAAAAGCTGCGAGCTGTCAGCTGCAAGCTACAAGCGATTGACAGTGAGCTAAAAATAAAAAAGCGGTAAGATGAAAAGCTGTTTTTAAACAGTTCTTTTTGTCCTACCGCTTTATTGTCTATATATAAGCGCAATTTTTTTCTTTCTACCCCCCTCCTCATCTCCGCCCCTTCGTTTGCAGCTTGTGGCTTGTAGCTTGTGGCTTGCAGCTTGCAGCTTTCCCTCAGCTTCCCACCGCCAGCTCCTCTTTCGCCGCCTGCTTAGCCGGGTACCAGCTGGCCGCCACCCCGATCACAATGATCGTTATACTGACAAGCAGAAAATCCATTGGGTTCATGATCACCGGGTAAGCATCCACCAGGAAAGAGGATCCTTCCAGCTTGATCAGTCCGAACTGCTGCTGCAGTACACATACCAGGATACCGATCCCGAAACCCAATCCGGCGCCTATGCCCGCGATGATCAAACCTTCGGCCAGAAAGATCCGCAGGATCAACCCATCACGCGCGCCCATGGCTTTCAGTATGGTAATATCTTTCCGTTTCTCGATCACCAGCATTGACAGGGAACCGATCATATTGAATGCCGCTATCACCAGTATAAAGCTCAGGATCACATATACCGCCCATTTCTCTGTTTGCATAATGGCATACAGGGCCTGGTTCTGCTCATAGCGGGTTTGTACCTTGAACTGCTTGCCCAGTAAGGTTTCCAGCCGGCCTTTCAGCGCTATTTCATTGGCGCCCGGGACGGCTGCTATTTCCAGGGCAGACATCTCCCCGGCTGGCAGTTCCAGCAGCCGGCGCATAAAATCTATATTGGTAATAACGTATTTGCTGTTGAACTCCTGCTGAATGGCGAATGCCCCCGCAGGAAAAAGATAACCGCTGTTCAGCGCCTCATTGGGTAAAAGGCTGCCTGCACCGCGGCGGGGCACGTATACATCCACCGGTACCAGGCTCCGCTCTACATCTATTCCCAAAGCGGCTTCCAGCTCTATGCCCAATACTGCCCGGTAAGCATTTTCATCGCCGGTATCAAAGCGGCCCCGTACTACTTTGTCTTTTACACCGGCCACTTCATTATAATGGCTGTCTACCCCTTTCAGCACGGCGATGGTCTTCTCTTCGCCGAAGCGGAGCACTGCTTTTTCTTCTACTATCTGGGAATAATGCGCCACCCCGGGCGTAGCCGCGATCTGTTGCAGCTGTGCCGGGGTGAGTACAATGGTTTTGCCCGTTGCCGGACTTATCTTCACGGAAGGGTAAAAAGAGGAGTATAAGGATTTCACCAGGCCCTCAAAACCATTGAATACGCTCAGGATAACGATCAGCGCACCTGCCCCTACGGCAATAGCCGCTACGCTAACCCATGCAATGATGTTTATCGCGTTGGTAGATTTTTTGGCCCAGAAGTAACGGGAAGCAAATTGCCAAACCATATATTAAAATTCCAGATACCAGTTTATTTGTTCTCACTTCCCGCATCATCATCCCGGATCTTTTTAAACAGCTCTTCCATCCGGAACACATAGTCCAGTGTGTCGTCCAGGAAGTAGGAAAGCTCGGGCACGCGGCGCAATTGTTTGCCCACACGCAATCCCAGCTCCTTGCGGATCTCCCAGTTACGATCCTTTATCTGGTTCAGCATAGCTGCTGTGTCCTTTATCTGGAACATGCTCAGGTATACCCTGGCTTCCAGCAGATCTGGCGTAATACGAACGGCAGAAATGGAGATCATTCCTCCGTCCGTGATGTTATACCCCATCCGTTGAAAAATATCACTCAGCTCCTTTTGTACTAGCTGCCCTATTTGTTTTTGCCGTTTACTTTCCTGCATTGGTGTAGTGGTTTAATGCCTCCAGTGACTAATTTATAGTAACTTGCGCACTTATCTGATAAAGCAAAGATACAGGAAACCGGGCACGATGGGAGCTTTTCATATAAGTCGTTCGTGCAGGCCTCCAGGAGTACGACGAAAAGACATTGCTCAATGAAAACATTCCTCCGCTTACTGCAATTATCCCGGCCGTATCATCATTATGTTCCGGAATATATAATATATATCTTTCTTTACACAATTTTCAGCCTCTTTAGTTTTACCCTGGTCATGCCGCTGATGGATGCGCTGTTCTCCACCGGCCAGCATACGGTGGTAACGCAGCTGCCATCCTTCTCGCTGTCAGTGGCTTATTTCAAGGATCTGTTCTACTATTATCTTACCTATTATGTGAACACCACCGGCAAGTTCGGCGTGCTCGTATATGTGTGTCTGGTAATACTGGTGGCGGTGCTATTAAAGAATCTCTTTGGCTTCCTCAGCCAGAAAGTGCTTACCCGTATGCGGGTGAACATGGTACGGAAGATGCGCGAAAAGCTATACCTGCAGTTCAGCAATCAATCGCTCCGTTTCTATCACAACGAGCGTAAAGGCGATCTGCTTTCTACCGTTAGCGGCGATGTAGTGGAAGTAGAGAACTCTGTGGTAACCTCCCTGCAAACCGTATTCCGCGATCCGTTGCAGGTGATCGCTACGTTCGTTACGCTCTTTATACTTTCTAAACAACTAACGCTATTTACACTGCTGGTGTTCCCGCTTTCCGGTTATCTCATTTCTACTATTACCGGTAGGCTTAAAAAGAAAGCCGTGGTAGGACAGAACCTCTTAGGCAAGATCCTCAACATCACCGAAGAAACTTTATCAGGCATACGCATCATCAAAGCCTTTAATGCAGAAGGTTTCATGCGCAGGAAATTTGAGAAAGAAAACAACGATTTCGCCAATACGGTAAGGTCCATGCAAAATCAGCGAGAACTGGCTTCTCCCTTGTCTGAGACCATGGGCGTGCTGGTGATCATCGTGATCATGATCTATGCGGGTAATCTCATTCTCAGTGGCGCAACTACATTGAAAGCATCTGCATTCATCGCATACATCGCTTTGTATTTTCAGATCATTGCGCCTGCTAAAAATATCGCGAACGCATTCTCTGTAATGCCCCGCGGATTGGCAGCAGGAGAGCGTGTATTACGCATCCTCGATATTCCCAACACCATTGAAGACAAGCCCAATGCACAAACCATCAGCAGCTTTGAAAAAGAGATCCGTTATAAAGATGTTGCCTTCCGTTATGATGAGCAACACTATGTGCTGAAAGATATCAACCTTACCATAGAGAAAGGCAAGATGATAGCATTAGTAGGCAAAAGCGGCGCTGGTAAATCTACCATGGCTGATCTGCTGCCGCGCTTCTACGATGTAACGGCCGGCAGCATTCAAATAGACGGACAGGATATCCGTGATCTTAAAATGCACGATGTACGCGGTTTAATGGGCATGGTATCGCAGGAAGCGATTCTCTTCAATGATTCCGTTCTTTCCAACATCGCCTTCGGCCAGCCGGATGCAGATAAAGAAGCGGTGATAAGAGCTGCAAAAATCGCCAATGCGCATGAGTTCATCGTACAGCTTGAAAACGGCTATGATACACCTATAGGCGACCGCGGCATGAAACTGAGCGGTGGCCAGCGTCAGCGGCTCACTATTGCCCGCGCAATCTTTAAAAATCCCCCCATTCTTATATTGGACGAAGCTACTTCTGCCCTTGATACCGAATCAGAAAAACTGGTACAGGAAGCATTGGATAAGCTGATGGAAAATCGTACGACTATTGTGATTGCCCATAGACTTTCGACTATTCAGCATGCAAATGAGATTGTAGTGCTGGATAAAGGGGAGATTAAGGAACGGGGCACACATGATCAGCTGATGGCAGTGAATGGGATTTACAGGAAATTGGTGGAAATGCAGGAGTTTAAGTAGGACCTGAAATTGACGGTAACTCTGGGTTTATAAACCCAAAATTACGGTAATTTGGGATTTAGACATAAAAATCAATTATTTATATATACTCATTCGCAATAAATACTTCCACCTAGTTTCTCCTAATCTCTCCTAATTTTTAAAAAATTAGGAGAGATTAGGAGATCATTTGACTCAAACACTCCTAAAAACTCCTAATTTTGAAGAAATTAGGAGAGACTATGAGACTTCCTGAAAAAGCTCCCCAGCTACCTGTTAATTATGATTATTTCCCTTCATTGGACAAAGTTGCTAAAGCAGGCAGACTTCAGGAATTCCTGAAAACAGACGATCTTAAATATTACTACTGGGAAAAGTGGAAATATAAAGCCAACGAGTGGGGTATTGATCCCAAACATTTATGGACTGCAGCGAAGTTTAATCGGCTCGCAAATAAAACAATTCAGCTATCTGAGATAGATGGTTTCATTTTTTCGATCGGTACACCAACAATGGTCCAGGAGCATTTACACAAGTTCGACATGCATTTAGGAGGATCATTCCAGGGCGATGGAATTATTCCCGCTGACGAAAAGGAACAATACTTAATCAGCTCTTTGATGGAAGAGGCCATCGCCTCCAGTCAGATCGAAGGCGCTGCCACCACCCGTAAAGTGGCAAAGGAAATGCTGGAAAGCAATAGAAAGCCGCTGAATACTTCTGAACAAATGATAGTGAATAACTATCATGCAATGCAATGGATCGTAGAAAATAAAGATGCACCGTTCACTATTGAGAACATTAAAAAGCTTCATTCGATCCTGACAAAATCCACGCTGGGGGATGCTAGAGAGGAAGGCGCATTCAGAACTGACAATGATGTAAAAGTAGTGGATGTTCAAACCGGCCGTGTCGTATATACTCCACCGCAGTCAGATTTATTAGATCAGTTAATGGCTGATGTATGCAAATTTGGTAATGATCAGGAGAAACAAACCTTCTTCATTCATCCTATTACAAAAGCCATCATACTTCACTTCCTGATTGGCTATATACATCCATTCGCTGATGGCAATGGAAGAACTGCAAGACCCCTTTTTTATTGGTACCTTTTAAAGAAAGGCTACTGGCTGATCAAGTATATGTCAGTATCCAGGGTTATACTTAATTCAAAAGCGCAATATGCAAGAGCTTATTTATATACAGAACAGGATAATAATGATCTGACTTATTTCTTAATGTATCATCTAAAGGCCATACACATTGCCTTAGAAGATCTCAAATTATACATCAGCAGAAAAACAGCTGAAAAACAAAATGTGCTTACCCTATTGCGTAATACCAGTTTCAATGATCGCCAGATAAGTATTATACAGGAAATCATGCAGGATTCCACAACTTACTTTACTGTATTAAGAATCCAAAACAAATTTGGTGTTAGTAATCAGACTGCCAGAAATGATCTTGCAAACCTGGTAGCAAACGGCATCTTAGAAGAAAGGCGAAGTGGCAATAAGAGCCAGTTTTTACCTGTTCATGGGTTCCTTAAAAAGTTAAGCAGAGAAAATTAAAAACCCGTCGCTTTTCTTTTCCATATAAACCCATCCAGTATATAATGTGTCAGCTGCGGCAATGCAAGCAAGGGTACCAGCATTGACATCAGTGATGTATCCGTCATTACCGGTAAACTGCTGAACCACGTAAACACGCTGCCATGCTCTCTCCATACCAGTCCATCCCACAGTCCTTCTTCTATGTATGCCAGCAATGCCACTATCCCTATGAACAGCACTATCCCGTAATTACTGAATACATTTCGCAACAGATGCTTTTGCGGAGCTGGTCCCGGGTAATAACGTTTACGCCCATATATCCACACCAATGCCATATACGGTATACCATGAGATACTACGTTCAGCAGCGTAAATGCCAGGTCTCCGTTAAAATACACGATCCCGAAATACCACGATAAAGCCGTGCCGGCCACCAGCAATTGCTTTGGGATATTTATACTGCGCTCTTTCACGGCACACATTCCTTCTTTCAGCATGTATGCCAACACTACGAGCGCATACAGGATGCCCGCCGCCATAACAATGCCTTGTCCGCGCAGGTAAATAAAGTCGCCGTCAACAAACCAGTTGAAATTTCGCGGGCCGGTGAAATGCCAGCAGATGATCGGATAGATAGTAGCCAGGTAAATAGTAAGTGTGTCAATCAGCCGGCCCAAACGGGTCTGCTGTTCCTTGCGGCTGTAGATACGAAGGAAACCATATTGCTGGCGCACAAAATGAAATACTGCCAGGTAAGCCAACATGCGCCAGAACAGATCACTGCCAATGGTATAGAGCACCACGCCTCCTGCCCATGCAAGCAGCGGTACCAGCAGCAGCAATGTACGCTGTTCCTTCCAGGCCCGGGGGTCCAGGTAGGTGCGATAGATTGTCGCGTAAACATGTGATACATCTACCAGCAGGATCAGGAACACCCACCACACAGTAGGGATCTCCCGCTGGTACTGGCTGAACACCTGCGGAAACAGCAGTATACAGGTTAATGCAGCAAAAGGTGGCAACAGTATAAACAGGCCGTCCAGCCAGGCGGCATAGATCCAGGGCTGAGCATACCTGCTTTCAGGACATTGATCGTATAAGTTCGCGGGCTGCCCTGTTTCCATGGTAAAATGCTTCTTCAAAGATGGAAAGCCCGCTCAGGTCAGAGTGGGCAAAAAATATATTGCCGTTCACCGGTTCCTGTGCCTGTAAACGTGCGGCGCCACTAATAAAACCCGGTTCCGGGCGTATCATTCCGTGGCCCCATACCCACACATCTATATGCACAATCTGTTCACGGATACCGGGGTGCGCTTTCTCCAGTTCATCAGTGATAATGCGTACCCAGTGCATATGCTTCAGCTCAATGGCATACTTCCGTGCATCTGCGGGCGACAGCTCATCCAGCGGCAGGTAATAGGTTACAACATGCTGCTCCGGTGGTTTCAATGCCAGTAACTGTTGCTGCGCATATACATATCCAAGTGAACGTCCTTTATAAAATACATTGTCCCAGCTTAGGGGGCATCCCCTGGAGGCAGGAAATCCGTTCAGGGTAATATTCGCCACCATCCAGGGCGAGTAGGTAAAACTGCCGGCCGGCCCTGCATGTTGTCCAAGCAGGCGGCGGCTGATAAAATGCGGAGTAGCCATAATACAGCGTTCCGCAATGATACGCTTGCTGGTATGTGTGCGCACATCCAGGTAATCTATCCATACTTCGTTGTGCTGTGGCGTTACACGGTATACCAGCGACTGCGGTTGCGCCTGTTTCCGGCAATATTGCCGCAGGTGCTTTACCAGCCTGCCATTGCCCTCAGGCCAGGTAAGCACCATGCGCCCGTCTACATTGCCGGCCTGTCCTCTCCGGGAGGCAAAGTAATGAATGCCCGCCCATGCAGATACATGTTGTATACCGGCCCCATAGTCATCACGGCAGCAATAATCCACATACCATAGCAGCGCGGGCGCGTTGAATCGCTCCTGCTGCAGATAAGCCGCCATGGTGACCTTATCAAGCGCCCGCAGATCTGCATCTGTTGAGCTCAGGGCAAGCGGTATGTCAAAAGCATATTTATCGTCATTACCCTTTTTTGCCCGCCAGCCATCCATTAATTGCAGAAAAGCATTGATCTCTTTTATTTCGCCGGCCTGCAGTCCAAATTGCGGCACCAGCCCTTCCTGCCAGCGGTCGTTGATGTACAGGCGTTCTTCAGGATCAAAACAGATATCGGTCTCTTTATATAAGGGCAATCCGGCTGCAGTATACCCCGTAATGATACCCGCCTCCTGCAAGAGCTCCAGTAAAGGTTGGTCATGATGATTCGGAACCGGCAGGTAATGCGCCCCCCATGGATAGGCGGAATAAGAATTATAACCATACGAGGAGTTACCGCCTGTATGTGGTTCCAGTTCCAGCAACAGGAAATCTTCTATCCCCTGCTGGTGCAGAGCCCTTGCAGCGCTGAGTCCCGCAATACCGCCACCTGCTATCACAACGGAACGATGTTCAATCACTGCTGGAGCAGCAAACGCGCCCTGCCGCAGCTGATGCCCGATTGCTGCACTGGCTCCGAGTATGCTGCCCTTAATATGTGTATAAGGGTCTTTCGTGGTATCGCAGCCGTTTAGCTGCAACGTAGTAAATGCGCTGCCAGCCATCAATGTAAGGAACCTGATAAAATCCTTACGCGAAATGCTATTGTCAGTTCTGGTAAACTCCCCATTCATCTTCAAAATATTGTACGAGTACCTGGTTATTGAGTTTATTCACAGCTACCTCACGGCGTTGCATGTCAGTGGAAAAAAATCGCATCTGCTCAAAGGTGCTGCGTGAAAAATAGCGAAGTCCCGGCGCAAGTTGCTCCTGCTTGTCTGTAAGTGGTTGCAGCGATCCTATTACATATCCCCACTCTCCAAAAGAGGGTACATATGTATGATAAGGCAGGGTATTGAAACCGGCAGATTTAAGTGTTGCATCCACGCACCAGAAAGACCGTGGAGCTACATAAGGAGAGGTAGATTGTACCACCACCACGCTGCCTGCATGCAGCACATTGCGCAACAGACGATAAAAAGTATTGGTATACAGCTTGCCCACCGCATAGTTGGACGGATCGGGAAAGTCAATGATCACCGCATCAAACTGTTCCCTGTTCTGTTTTAACCACTGGAAAGCATCTGCATTGATCACTTTTACTTTGGACGATAACAGCGAACCTTTGTTCAGCTGCAGCAGCATCCCGTTCTGTTCAAACAGGTGTGTAACTTCGGCATCCAGATCTACCAGCCTGATCTCTTTTACAGAAGGATATTTCAGTATCTCCCTTACGGCCATTCCATCACCGCCGCCCAATACCAGCACGCGTGCAGGTTGCCTGCATAACATCATTGCCGGGTGTACCAGCGCTTCGTGATAACGGTACTCATCCACAGAGCTGAACTGCAGGTTACCATTAAGATACAGTCGCAGGTCTTTCTTTGCTTTAGTGAGAACAATACGCTGGTAAGGCGAAGAACGCGCATAGATAACCGGTTCTCCATAAGCCAGCGATTCTGAAAATGAAAGTATCCGGTTGGCATATACAAAACCAGCCAGCAGCAGTAAAAACACTGCAACAGACTTTATTTTAAGATAAGTGGCCCAGCGTATTTCCTGTTCAAACCTGACACACACAATAAACGCCACCACAACATTCAGCATACCAAAAAAGTAAGAAGTGCGAATCAACCCCATATAAGGCACCAGTACCAGCGGGAACACAATGGAGGCCAGCAATGCGCCGATGTAGTCAAAGGTGAATACTTTTGATACAAGGTCCCGGAACTCATAACGGTTCTTCAGGATGTTCATCAGCAAGGGTATCTCCAACCCAACAAAAGTACCCGTAAGGCAGATCAGCGTGTACAGGATGATACGGAAAGACGCCACCTGGTCAAACAACAGGAACAGCAGCGATGAGCTGATGCCGCCAATCAGTCCTACCAGTATCTCTACCTGTATGAACCAGCTGAGCAGGTGCCTGGTAAAGAAGCGCGAAAAATAAGCCCCAATACCCATTGAGAAAAGATACACGCCGATGATGGTAGAAAACTGCGTAACCGAATCTCCCAGCAGGTAACTGGCCAGCGTGCCGGCCACCAGTTCATAAATAAGGCCACAGGTGGCGATCACAAACACAGACAACAGCAACAGTAAATGCATCTCGCTTTTTTTTAGCCGTGAATGGCAGAACTGATTATAATTGCAATGGCCAGTATATATGCCGCTGCCACGATCGCAATAGCAACATTCTTGTTCTGTACAAGCTCTTTCCAGGTGTTCTCCGGTGTTATCTTCTCAATAATGTAAAAGGAAACTACCAGGATAATGATCCCGATCAGGGAATACACAACGGAAGCTACAATGTATTTAAGCTGCAATACGTCTGCCATAAAGGTATATTTAAGTTGATCAATAAATTGTTTTACTTGTGGTAAAAATGGCTGCGGCCATGTTGACCCGACCCAAGTGCATTTCTTTCCTGGCCCGGTTTCCATGACTCTGTGGCCTTACAATTACAGATACGCCTGCCGCTGCAGCTGCCGTAAAAGAATAACAGCAACAGCAGGGCAGCTGTTATCAAAAACCACTTTTCCTTCAATATCGGTGTAAGCGCATTATTCATTGTCGTCACTATATGTATAAGGTGAATAATCACTGTCGTACCAGCGGCTGCGTTCAAAGTTCAGTTCCAGGAAATAGAGCGTAGCCGTAATAACGCCCATTACAATTACGACCAGTATGGCGTTCCACCACACCGGTATATCCCAGGTGGCCTGCAAGGTCATAGTGGTAGATGTAAAGCCCGTGTCTTTTGAAGGCGTTATTACAAAATGGTAGGTGCCAGGTGCTACAGCACAAAGGATCTCTTCCTTACCCCAACTGCCTTCCGACCAGCTTTCTCCATCATCAGTCCCGGAATAATACTCTACCCCGGTTACAAAGCCTGTCTCTTCCAGCGTACGTTCATTCACCAGGCTTATCTCTGCTTCTACCCAGCTGTTGGTTACCTGCGCAAACGCGTCTATCTGCAGGTTGGATTGTCTTCCTTCCAGTGTGAAAGAGGGCGAGACAATCGGTTTGCCCGCGGTTGAATCACTTACGGTGAAGGAATGGGAAAACACCTGCTTTTCTTTTGCCTGCATGCTGATGAATGCATTCAGTATGATGATCAGTATAATGAAAGCAAGTGCGCCTATTGCAAAATAACCCACGTCTATACCGCCGTAAAAAGGTTGTATAACGCCTTTGCCTATACGGTATGGAACACCTGCCAGGCCGAATGCCTTTTTTATAGCGGAAGGCTGTACATAGGTGCCAAAGAAGTAATCTGCCTCAGGCTCCCTACCCTCCATTGCCACCATATGTGGCGGGGCAATATACTCCCGGCAAGGCACCATTCCTTTGTGATGCATAGGCCAGAAGAATTCGCCGCGCGCATGTATATAAGACGCAGTATACTTGCTGTATAATTTATAGGTCTGATCACGGAATGTAGTCTCCGGGTGACTAGCTACCTCCCGCGCATCCACTTCATGTTTATCCAGTGGCGTCATCAGGTTCCAGTGTCCGTTGTATTCAGAAAGGAAAGCATAGCGCTGCGCTGTTTCATCGAATAATATATACTCTCCCCAAACTGAATTGTGATCGTCTTTCCGTTCTGCATAGCAAATCACGCGGTATAAGGTGTCATTCAACATGCCCGTTGCACCCAATGAGATGATAGGCTCTGCCTGGGCCTTCTTTAACTTATCTTTGCGCACAAATGCTCCCCCCTCGTCTTTGGTTAGCAAGGCCTGGCATTGCGGGCAAACAAACACCTGGGCTCCCCTTTTGTCGTATCCCTTAAGGGCGGTGCTACAAACAGGACAGGTATTGGTATAGTGGTTAATATTCTCCATGCTTATCGCCTTACGCTTTGTAGTTCATGTTTCGTGCTTTCAAAAAACTGCAGGATGCGTTGCATGATATATTGTGTAATAACATCATTATTCTTCCGGAAATTAGAGAGGAACACATCACAGGTGCACAAGCCGTACTCCGGCCAGGTATGAATGGAAATATGGGATTCCGTGAGGCACAATACAGCAGTAAAACCGCCACCTGGGAAATCATGCACTACCTTTCCCACCTGAGTTAAACCGGCTCCCTGCACCTCTTCTTCCATAAACGCCTCCCAGGACGCATAGCGCTGCAGCAGGTCTTTTCTCGGTGTTTCTATTGTGGCCAGTATATGCAGGCCTGGTGTATAGGTCATAGCGGCATAAAAACCGGAAAATAGAATAAAAATCCCTTTTCTCCAATTGGCCTCATTTTTGGAGCGCTTATACGGCCTATGCCATCCCGGAAACCTTCCCGGACCCATTTTTTCACCATAAAACCAACAAGCGTTTCCCATGATTTCAATCGTTATCCCGGTTTTAAATGAAGGAGCTGCCATCAGACAGGTTATCAAAACGGTAAAGAAGACATCACGCAAAATAGAGATCATTGTAGTAGACGATAATAGCCGTGACAATACGGTAGAGGAGGCGATGAAAGAAGGCGTACGCGTCATCACCAGCAGCCAGCGTGGAAAAGGGATCTCTATGCGCGAAGGACTAATGGCCGCTAAATATGACATCGTCATGTATATCGATGGGGATATTCTCACCTATCCCGAAAATATTGTGGAATTACTCACCGATCCAATCGCCAACGATCAGGCGGATTTTGTAAAATCCTATTTCGAAAGACAGGCAGGCCGCGTTACACAGCTCGTAGCAAAGCCACTGTTAAGCATCCTGTTCCCCGATCTGGCGCATTTTCAGCAACCGCTCAGCGGCATGATCGCAGCACGAAAATCATTCCTGCAGCGCGTACAGTTCGAAAATGATTATGGCGTGGATATCGGACTGCTCATAGACATGCATGTGCAGGGCGCACGCATAACGGAAGCGAACATTGGAAGAATAGAAAATGCCATGCAGTCCTGGGAACAGCTCAGCAAAATGTCACGCGAAGTATCACGTACTATCCTCCATAAAGCAGAGAATATGAAGATCCCACAGGAAAACCTTGAAACCCTGGGTAATATCAATATTATCCGCGAACAGATGGAATACTCCATCCTGGAATCTATCGACAAAATGCAGAAGATGGTCATCTTTAACCTCGACGAAGCCATCTTCACCCGCGACTATATAGAACTGGCCGCCGAAGCATTTGACTGCGAAGTATCGCTTGCACAGATCCGCGAACATTATTCAGACCCTGTCACCATCCTGGAACATACCGCTGCACTGTTCCGCGACAGGAACCTGGCAGAGCTGCTGGAAGTAGCAGACGCTATTCCCGTTGTACCCGATATCAAAACAGTAGTGCATGAGCTGAAGAAAAGAGGATATGCCTGCGGACTGATTACAGACGGTTTTGAATGTGTAGGCCGCCATATCAAGAATAAGCTGGGAATGGATTTCGTATTCGCTAACCGCCTGCACTTATTTGATAGCGTAGCCACCGGCGAAATGACCATTCCCGAATATTTCCTGCAACAACCTGAAAGCGAAAACTCAGATTCCATACCGAAGTACAGCAAGAACAATATCCTGCAATACATCCAGCACAAATACCACGTGATGCCGCAGAATGTGATCTACGTGGGCAGTGGCGCCGATGGCTCCAACCTGCTGCGCGCCTCCGGAATCGGTGTAGTGTATGATTCACAGAAGCCCGAGATCCAGAAGATCGCTGATAAGCTGATCACTGGTCCTTATCTGTCGCCCCTGCTGGAAATAGCACAGGCCGGACCGGAAAAGTTCCGGCTCAAACTGCCTGCTATCAGTAAAAAACAGGCAAAGCGCATCGGCATCGGCAGCCTGGTGGTATTGGCCTCCGCAGGATTGGTGTACCTGGCTGCGAGACAGATAAAAAATAACAAAGAGAAAGTAAAAAGTTAAAAGCACGACGAAGCATAAAATGAAAAAGGCGGGAAGATCATTCCCGCCTTTTTACTGTATGTACTTTTGCTTTTTTACTTGCTCTTAGCCAGCTTGGCTTCAATGCTCAGCGTGGCATGGGGCACCGCTCTCAGACGGGCCTTATCTATCAGCTTGCCGGTAACGCGGCAAATACCGTATGTCTTGTTTTCAATGCGCACCAGGGCTTTTTCCAGGTGATCAATGAACTGGATCTGGCGGCTGGCCATCTGGTTCAGCTGTTCCCTTTCCTGGGAGCCGCTGCCATCTTCCATGCTCATGTATTTGTTCTCCGTATCATCGGTGCCGGCTTCATCCTTGCGGGTGATCAGGCCCTGGAGATATACGAGCTCTTTCTTCGCTGCTTCCAGCTTTTTATTGATCAAATCCCTGAATTCCTGCAGGTCGGCATCGCTGTAGCGATATACCGGACCGGTAGGCGCATCTGGCTGATCCAGCACAGATTTAGTGAATTCAGGCTGATAAGATACCAATGTGGTAGCAGATTTCACGCTCCTGCTGGGACCGGGCCTCTCAGTTTTTTCAACTCTGGCTGCAGCTGCGGGCTTTTCCGTTTTTTCAACTTTCTCCACTTTTTCAACCTTAGTGGTTTTCTCGGTTTTTTCCGCTGCCGCTTTCTTACCGGTTTCTTTTTCTTTATCTGATTTCTTTACTGGCATTATAACTTCTTTTTCTTCTGGCTTTGAAATCGATGATTTTTCTACTTTCTCAGTGGCAGCAATGCTCTTACTGACCACTTTCTGCTTCTCAGCAGGTACTTTCTTAACAGCGGGGGCCTTTACAGGCTCAACTGCTTTCTTTGTTGTCGTGATTGTTTTGGCCGGGGGGGCTGATGCTTTGGTGACAGCCGGTGTTTTGGTGACAACTGCTTTCTTCGATGCCGCCGCTTTGGGAACGGCAGTCTTCTTTTTGACCACGGCTTTAGTGGCAGCTGGTTTCGCCAGTTTGGGCGGCGCTGCCTTTTTTACAGTTGCTTTTTTAGCAACCGGCGCTGCCTTTTTCGCAGGCGCAGGTTTGGCAGCCGCTTTTTTGGTGGCAGATGTTCCTTTCTTAGTTACAACTACCGTTTTTTTAGCCGGAGCTGCCTTTTGGGTCTTTTTGCTAGCAACCTTCTTGTTTGTTGCCATGGGACTAGCTTTTTTTGTTAACTAATACATTGAATTTAAGGTCGTTAACCTCTATTTCTGTACCATCCTGCAGTTGCGGCACTAATTCCAAGCTGTCTGCCAAAATTTCCGTGCAAATATAGTCATTATAGTTAATAATCGCCGACTTCAGCGTGTCGGCAGCTGCCACTTTTACCAGTATCCTGTCTGTCAGTTCAAAGCCGCTATCCTTCCGGATCTTTTGTATGCGGTTCACCAATTCACGGGCATTCCCTTCGTCCTGCAACTGAGGTGTAATGGTAATATCAAGGGCTACAGTAAGTGCGCCTTTGTTTGCAACTGTCCATCCCGGGATGTCTTCGGAAATGATCTCTACATCAGAAAGCTGTAATTGCAGCTCCTCATTGTCTATCAGCAGGTTGTATTGACCATCGCGCTCCAGGGTTGTTATATCTGCGTCTGTGAAAGCTCCGATTGCGGCTGCTACTGCTTTCATTTTCGCTCCCATCTTGCTACCCAGCGCCTTATAGTTCGGCTTAATTTTTTTCTTGATGAAGCCTTCTGTTTCGGTAAGATAGTCAATACCTTTCACATTTACCTCACTTTTTATCAGGTGTTCCACTTTTTCTATCTGTTCGCGCATGTGAGGGTTCAGCACCGGGATCAATATCTTTGTCAAGGGTTGTCTTACCTTGATATTCACCTTCTTACGAAGCGACAGCACCAGGGAAGATATATCCTGGGCCAGCTGCATCCGCTCTTCCAGCTCACTGTCTATCGCCGTTTCCACCGCCACCGGGAAATCAGTATGGTGTACGCTGCCAACTATGTTACGGTTGCTTACCTTGTTCAGATTACCAAACAGCCACTCTGAGAAGAATGGTGATACCGGCGCCATCAGTTGAGAGATCTTTTCCAGGCACTCGTACAGCGTCTGGTAAGCAGAGATCTTGTCCTGCGCATATTCTCCCTTCCAGAAACGGCGGCGGCAAAGGCGCACATACCAGTTACTGAGGTGTTCGTCTACAAATTCCTGTACGGCACGGCCTGCCTGTGTAGGCTCATAATCATCAAAATAGGCCGTAACCTCTTTTACGAGGGTGTTCAGCAGAGAGATGATCCAGCGGTCAATTTCAGGGCGCTGCTCCAGCGGGATGTATGCCTCTTTGAAAGAGAAACTGTCCAGGTTGGCATACATCGCGAAGAAGTTGTAGGTATTATATAACGTCGAAAACAGCTTACGTTGTACCTCACGGATACCTTCAATATCAAATTTCATGCTATCCCAGGGGGAAGCATTCGTAATGAGGTACCAGCGGGTAGCATCTGCTCCGAATTCTTCAATTGTCTTGAACGGATCTACCACATTGCCTAGTCGCTTACTCATTTTGTTGCCGTTCTTGTCCAGCACCAGTCCGTTTGACACCACAGTCTTGTACGCTACGCTATCAAACAGCATGGCGGCAAGGGCATGCAGGGTATAGAACCAGCCACGGGTCTGATCCACCCCTTCGCAGATAAAGTCTGCCGGGAAATTTTTATTGAAAACGTCCTGGTTCTCAAAGGGATAGTGCCACTGCGCATAAGGCATGGCGCCGCTGTCAAACCATACGTCTACCAGGTCGGGTTCACGATGCATGGGTTTGCCGCTGGGGCTTACCAGGATGATCTCGTCCACATAAGGTTTGTGCAGATCCAGGATACCTTCGTGCAGGTAGTGCTTGTTCACATCGCCGCCCAGCACTTCATTGGCCTTACGGATCTCGGCGTTCAGCTCAGCTATGCTGCCCACGCAGATCTCTTCCTTGCCGTCTTCCGTACGCCAAACAGGCAGCGGGGTACCCCAGTAGCGGCTGCGGCTCAGGTTCCAGTCTACCATGTTCTCCAGCCAGTTACCGAAGCGACCGGTACCTGTGGCAGCGGGTTTCCAGTTGATGGTCTGGTTCAGTTCCACCATCCGGTCTTTCAGGGCAGTGGTTTTGATGAACCAGGCATCCAGCGGGTAGTACAATACCGGTTTATCGGTACGCCAGCAGTGCGGGTAGCTGTGCTCATATTTCTCTACTTTAAAGGCGCGGTTCTCTTTTTTCAGCTTCACAGCGATGTCAACATCCACGTCTTTATAGTCTTTCTCGTCTTTATAGTTCTTTACATAACGGCCGCCGAACTCGCCTACGCTGTCCAGGAACTTGCCCTGCCTGTCTACCAGGGTCAGGATGCCGATGCCGTATTTCTTACCTACGCGGTTATCGTCTGCACCAAAGGCGGGGGCGGTATGTACGATACCGGTACCATCTTCTGTGGTAACGAAATCGCCGAGCAGTACGCGGAAGGGATCTCCTTCTTCGGGCTGCACGTAGGGCAACAGCTGCTCATAGCGGACGTTCTCCAGCTGGCTGCCCCGGAATACGCCGAGGATCTGCCAGGGGATGATCTTATCGCCTTCTTTGTAGGCGGCAAAATCGCCGTCCTCACCTTCTTTCTTGAAATAGCGGTCCAGCAGGTCTTTGGCCAGTATCACGGTCACCGGGAGGTGGGTGTACTGGTTGAAAGTACGCACCAGCGCATATTCTATATTAGCGCCTACGGTCAGGCCCAGGTTGGAGGGTAATGTCCAGGGGGTGGTGGTCCAGGCCAGGAAAAATAGCTGGTCGGTACCCGCTGCTTCGAACAGGAAGCGGGAGCGGTCGTCCTCCACAGCCTTGAACATGGCTACTACCGTAGTGTCTTTTACGTCTTTATAAGTACCCGGCTGGTTCAGCTCGTGGGAGCTCAAACCCGTACCGGCGGCGGGAGAATAAGGCTGGATGCTGACGCTTTTGTACAGCAATCCTTTTTTATAAAGCTGCTGCAGGCACCACCACAGGCTTTCGATATAATCGTTCTCAAAAGTGATGTAAGGCTTCTGCAGGTCTACCCAGTAACCCATCTGGCGGGTCAGGTCGTCCCACTTGTCTTTATATTTCAACACCTCGCGGCGGCAGGTATCGTTGTACTCCGCTACGGATATTTTTTTGCCGATATCTTCTTTGGTAATGCCCAGGGCTTTTTCAACACCAAGCTCTACGGGCAGGCCGTGGGTATCCCAGCCGCCTTTACGTTTCACCTGGAAGCCGCGCATTGTTTTATAACGGCACACAAGGTCTTTCAGCGTACGGGAAATAACGTGGTGAATACCGGGCAGGCCATTGGCGCTGGGAGGGCCTTCATAGAACACGAAGGGAGTGGCTCCTTCACGGATATCCACACTTTTCTCGAACGCCTGCTGCGCTTCCCATTGCTGTAATACATCCTTTCCTATCTGCGGTAAATTCAGCTGATTATATTCCTGATATTGACTGGCCATAAAACAATTTCCGCCTTTTGGCGTTAATTTGAAAGTAAAATACAAGCGTCATTAAGACGGATGTTCGATTAAAATTGTGCGAAGTTACGAAAATACGGCGGCACCAAAAATCTCAAAATGAGGTAAAAAGGGTAAAAAAGAGCCAGTTTTTGTGTTGTTTTTAAATTTTTTACTATTTTTACGCTCGGTATCAATACCTTTGCTTTTTTGGCACTGTTTTCGCTTTAAGCTGGGAGATAAATCTGAAGTTTTAAAAAACGTAACCCAACGGACAAACCATATCGTTTATATGAAAAAGTTGATGTTATTTTTTTGCGCTACATTGCTCTCTTCCGGCATAACTTTTGCACAACACAAATCGGTTAAAAAGACCAAGCGGGAAACCACTGCAAAGGCTTTGGTAGCTCCGGCTCCTGTAAAAGATGCATTTGGTCAGAATTTTGCTGATGTAAGTGACGCAAAATGGAGCAAGAGCGTAACGGGTAACTGGACCGCTAATTTTCAGCGAGACAGTGTAAAGACAGCTGTAGAGTATACAGCAGATGGAAACTGGGTAGCCACCCGCAGTGAATATACTGGAGACAGGCTTCCGGAAACCATCGCTTCCACGCTCAAAACAAAATATCCTGCTGCTACCGTAAAAGACGGCTGGAGGATTGAAAGAGCAAATGTGGCAGCTTATTACAAAGTAAATATTCAGGACAATGGTACAGAAAAGTCCGTGCTGATCAATGAGGCCGGTACCATTACAGAATAGCTACTTTTTCAAACACGTATTTCATAGGTATAGGGATAAATAGGACAGACCCTGCTCTTTTGGGCGGGGTTTTCTTTTTTTGGTAAGATCCAGTCATTCAATATTAGCCAAAGTTGTCAGTTAATCCCATCACGCCGACATCAATCACTGACAACTGATAACTGTCAACTGACAACTCTTTTCAGACCAACTTCCCATTATTTCCCCTGATTTACCGCTTCTTATCCGGGTTCTACCTTCGTAAAATCCATATAATACTTAATGACAATTCGATGTGAATTGTCAGATATTCCATATATAAGCCATACTTAAGCCATATCTAACCCAGTATTATCACATATCTATAAAAGAATGATATATGTTTAACTAATATTCGTATGGATCATGAATTTATTCCAAATTGCCATAAAGGCAGGCTCAGGTATTAACTGAGTATACCGCAGCTGCTACGTACATATCAACCGAGTATTCACCGAATAAAATGTTCCCCAGATGGCAACTCTTGACAAAAATGAAATCCAATTTACCGGCAGTATCGGCAAGATTACTGCTTACCGTGTGCGCGGATTAGACAAGATCGTTGTACGCGCTAAGGGAGGACCTACAAAGCAACAGGTCCGGACTTCCCCGAGATTTACACTTACCCGCCTCAATAACAGCGAGTTTTCCGGCGCGGTACAGGCGGCAAAGAGCATCCGGTTCACGATGATGCTTCCGATCCTGAAACTGGCAGATCACAATTTCACCCCACGGCTTAACAGTATATGCAGCAGTATGCAGAAAGAGGAGAAAATAAACCCGAGGGGAAAGCGTGGTGTACATTTATCCGAACACCGGGAGCTATTGAAAGGATTTTCGCTTACCCGGAAAAACCCCTTTGTCAACATCGTCTCCAACCCACTGGACACCGTGCTTGACCGTGAGGCAAAAACCGCCGTAGTGCGTTTGCCCAGACTGATCAAGGGCATCAACCTGGTATTACCCTGGCGGCATCCCCTTTACCGCTTTACGTTCTCCCTGGGTGTGGCGGAAGATGTGATGCATGATGGCAGCGGGTACTACAACCCAGAGCGGCTAAACATCGCTGCTACCGATACAGAATGGCACATGAACGGAACCAGCTTTCTGCCACAAACCATTGAGCTGAAACTGGATATGCCCGAAGCCCTCAAAGACACACAGACCATGATCCTGTCAGTAGGGATTGAAATGGGACAACCTGACGCTAATGGCGAAATTGACAGCGTGCAGTATGCGGGTTCCGCATGCATCCTGGCATTGGGCTAAAAAAAAAGCGGGACATCGTGTAATGTCCCGCTTTTTTATGAAGGGCGGAAAACTTACCGGCAATGCACTTTAGAAGATGGTGTTTGATCGCGGTGCAATGATTTTATGGCTTTACTCACTTTTTTTGCCTGGTAAGCTTTCCTCCTTTTTGGTCAAATCTGATAAGGAAGCTTATAAAATCGGGATAGATATCTGCCGATCGTGATACAAAGAAACGGCAAATACCCGAGGCGGGTTTATGTAATCGGGAAAACAAATGATCGAAAAAGGAAAAAAGAGGACTTTTCAGCGTTTAAAGGTCTTCAGTCTCCGTCATTGCGAGGAGCAGCGGAGACTGGCGGGTAGGGCGACGAAGCAATCTCCTGAGGTAATCTCCAACATAATCTTCGCGAAGATGGTGTCAGGAGATTGCTTCGTCGCCCCGCGCATAAAAGGCTTTACTGCTCCTCGCAATGACGGAGACTGAAGACCCTTCAAACCTCAAACTTTCAAACTTATCTTAACAGTAACTCACACGGTTTCAGGCCCGTATGCTTTTTAAAGGCAGTGGAGAAATGCGAAATGCAGGAATATCCCATCAGAATAGCCACATCTGAAACAGACATGCCTTTTTCGTACAGCAGGCTTTTCGCCTTTTCCATACGCTCTTTCTGAAAATAATCGTAGATAGTGGTGCCGTACATGGCTTTGAAGCCTTTTTTCAGGTAGCATTCATTCATGGCTACACGGCGCGCCAGGTCGCGAATGGTAATGGGGGCATCCAGTTGCTCCAGCAGGATGCTGCGGGCTTTCTCTATCTTCTCCCGGTCTTCCATATGAGTAAGGAAGCGGCAGCCGTAGCGCTCATCCGGGTCGTTCTGCATGAACTGATCAGAGCTGAAAAGCAAGAGCTCTAAAGCTTTGCTTTGCAGGAAGATATGTTTCAGCACGCCTTCGTAATTGTGATGCACCATTTGTTCCAGCACCGTTTTGGATTTTGGACTGGGTTGAATGGTCTTTACGAAAGGTTTGCGGGATTGGAGTTCGAATAAAGTGGAGCTGGTAGCGCCTTTTTGAAGGGATTGAATGAAACCGGGCTGGAAACGCACGGTGATCATGTCAACAGAAGATACTTTGTCTGAACAGTTACCGGAGCTATGGCCTTTGGCGCAGAGCTGATCGGTACAGGAAGGGTTCTGACAGTACCTGCTGCCCGCCACACAGTAACGCAGCTCTATGGCGGCGCTCTGGCCCCTTTTTGCCGGCTGGTACACCACCATGGCGATATCCTCTACCGGTAAGGGACGGTCGTAGGTAAAGCGCTGCAGGGTAAAATCAAAGCTGTCCGGCACTGTAATGGCGTCCTGTTCTGCGAGTTGCAGCTGGTCGCTCATTGCTGGTTGCGGAATGGCTAATGATAATATGTCCTGAAGCTCTTTCAAACTGTAATTAAAAGTGTCTCAAAATTAGGGATTCACTTTTACTTAACAAACATTAAGACGCTTAGTCGACTAACTATGACAGTGGGGTGATACTTGTAGAGAAAACTCCACGGACCTCCCCAAACTGTTCTCAGGCATTTTTAATTCGTTTGGTATGGATTTCGGTATATTATAGCCATGCAATACCGAACTCACGTTAAGAAACATGGCAAAAGGGCTTTAATAATCATAGGGGCGTTGGTGTTAGTGCTGGCTGGTATCGGCCTATACCTCAGCCAGCGCTGGAGCAGACAGCTGCGGGTGCAGCTGAGAGATTATGTAAGAGAAATGTCTGACAGTCTTTATATCCTGCAATACGACCGGGTAGATCTCAATATATTAAAAGGCCGGCTGGCCATCTCCAAGGTAAGCCTCGTAACTGATACCGCTGTTTATAAGCGCCGGCAGCAGGAAAAAAGAGCGCCGGCGGTATTGTATGCCTTCAGCGCCGACCACCTGAGCCTGCGTTATTTTAAGGTATGGCGTTATTTCCTCAAAAAAGAGCTGAGCGCGGGCTCACTGATGCTGGACAACCCCAGTATCGTGCTGGAACGGGATACCCGGAATGTAGACACCAGCCGTCACCGTAGTGCTTATGAGAACATTTCTTCCCGTATACATTCCATATCCATCGGTACCCTGCGGCTGGACAGCTCCAATTTTAAATATACCTACATAAAAAAGGACAGTGCAAAGGTGATCACACAGCTGCACCACCTGAGCATCCGCGTGAACGACCTGCTGATAGACGCCAAGGCCCTGGAAGATCCCAGCCGCTTTCTCTATGCCCGCAATTATGAGCTGCATCTCAAGGATTATCGCCACCGCAGCGCCGACAGTCTTTACTGGATGATTGTCCGGGATGTGAGCTATAATGCCGCGGAAAGCAACCTGCGCATCGGACAGTTCACGGTAGATCCCCGCTATAGCAAGGGTGATTTTGACAAAAGGGTAAAAGTACAGCAGGACCGTTATGATGTGCAGTTCAACAAGATCGCCGTGAACGGGCTGGATCCTAAAGAGTTATTGGAAAATCAGCAGATACGGGCCCGGCGGGTAGATATCGGAAGCGGCAGCGTGGATATCTATCATAACCGGTTATTACCCTCATCCGGGGAAATAAAAACAGGAAATTATCCCCATCAGCTGCTACAAAAATTGTCCATACCTATCATGATAGACAGCCTGAAAGCCTCCAGGATAGATGTTGCCTATATGGAGGTAAATGCGAAATCGCTGCAGGCTGGTACCATCCGCTTTAACCAGGCGGGCGGGCTTTTCCGGAATATTACCAATATTGACAGCATGATTGCCCGTAACCAGCACTGCACTGCAGACCTGGACGCTGTATTTATGCAGCGGGGCAAGCTACGGGCCCGTTTCGACTTCCTCCTGAACGATAAAAATGGCAGCTTTGGCGTATCCGGGCGGCTGAATGATATGGACGGGCGCGAGCTTACCCCTATTACCCGGCCCCTGGCCCTGGTAGAGATCAAATCCTGCTACATACAGGAGCTGACCTTTAATATGCAGGGCAATGAAAAGGGCGCCTCCGGCACCGTAAAATTGCTCTACGATAACCTGAAGATCCGGATCCTTAAAAGGGATGAAGAAACCAGTGAGCTCAAAAGAAAAGGCCTGCTAAGCCTGTTTGCCAATGCCCTTGCCGTTAATAACAGCAACCCGCGGGATGGAAAACTGCACATAGCCCATCCGCGTTATACCCGGGATCCGAGAAAATCTTTCTTTAACCTGGTATGGAAGACCCTGTTTACAGGGGTGAAGGAGATCGCTATCAGCGGGGATGTGCCTTTATAAGCATCGGCTGCTAAAACCTATTAGCGGGCTACTCACACCTTATTCACACCCCCCTGAAAAACAGCCCGTTTTTTATTGAAATAAGGCTCATTTTCCGTATATTTGCACAATTCACGAGACATTTACTCAATTAGCATTTTACATCAAGATATGAGCGAAGAATTAGCGCAAGTAACTGCCGCCGCCAGTACCAATAATGGGTATGATGCCGACAGTATTCAGGTATTGGAAGGTCTGGAAGCTGTTCGGAAACGTCCGGCCATGTATATTGGCGATATTGGCGTAAAAGGTCTGCATCACCTGGTATATGAGGTAGTGGATAACTCCATCGATGAGGCCCTGGCAGGATTCTGCAAAAACATAGAAGTCACCATCTGCGAAGATAACTCAATACGTTGTAAGGACGATGGCCGTGGTATTCCTACGGGCATGAACACCAAAGAAGGCCGTTCGGCCCTGGAAGTGGTAATGACCGTATTGCACGCCGGTGGTAAATTTGACAAGAACACCTATAAAGTATCCGGTGGTCTGCACGGGGTGGGTGTAAGCTGCGTGAACGCACTGAGTAATGTGCTGCACGTAACTGTTCACCGCGACGGAAAGGTGTTTGAACAGGAGTACCATCGCGGCGCACCGCAATACGCTGTAAGGGAAATAGGCGATTCAGAGGAGACCGGTACTATCGTGCACTTTAAGCCCGACGATACTATATTTACCACTACTACCTATAACCGCGAAATACTCGCTGGCCGTCTCCGTGAGCTGGCCTACCTGAACCGTAAAATAAAAATTACGTTGTCAGATGAGCGCGAAAAGGATGATAACGGTAATATAGTAAGCGAAACCTTCTACAGCGAAGGGGGTATCAAGGAATTTGTGCAGATGCTGGACCGTAACGGACGCCGTAATACCCTGCTGCCTGAGCCGATCTTTATAGAAACGCATGATGCTTCTTCCAACGTAGCCGTAGAAGTAGCACTGCAGTATAACGACTCTTTCAGCGAGAACATCTTCTCCTACGTAAATAATATTAATACCATAGAAGGTGGTACGCACGTGGCCGGTTTCCGCCGCGCCATTACCCGCGTATTCAAAAGCTATGGCGATAAGAACAAGCTGTTTGAGAAGTCCAAGATCGAAGTAACGGGCGACGACTTCCGCGAAGGCCTCAGCGCTATCATCAGCGTGAAAGTGCCTGAGCCGCAGTTCGAAGGTCAAACCAAGACCAAACTGGGTAACTCTGACGTAATGGGCGTGGTAGACAGCGCCGTTGCCGATGTACTCAACTCCTACCTGGAAGAACATCCCCGCGAAGCCAAGACCGTTATCAATAAAGTAGTGCTGGCGGCACAGGCCCGTGAAGCGGCCCGTAAAGCCCGTCAGCTGGTACAGCGTAAAAGCGTGCTTACAGGCAGCGGATTGCCCGGTAAACTGGCAGACTGCTCTGAAAACGATCCTGAAAAATGCGAACTGTACCTGGTGGAAGGTGACTCGGCCGGTGGTACGGCAAAACAGGGCCGTAACCGTGCCTTCCAGGCTATCCTGCCCTTAAGGGGTAAGATCCTGAACGTGGAAAAAGCCATGGAGCATAAGATCTACGAGAACGAAGAGATCAAGAATATATTTACCGCCCTCGGGGTTACCATCGGCACAGAAGAAGATGATAAAGCGCTTAACCTCACCAAGCTGCGTTATCATAAGCTGATCATCATGACGGATGCCGACGTGGACGGTAGCCACATCGCCACACTGATCCTGACCTTTATATTCCGTTATATGAAGGCCATGGTAGAGCAGGGCTATGTATATATTGCCCAGCCGCCTTTATACCTGGTAAAGAAAGGCAAAGAGCAGATCTACGCCTGGACGGAAGAACAGCGTAAAGCGGCCGTTGCCAAAGTAGCCGGCGAAGGTAAGGAAGACAGCGTAGTGATCCAGCGTTATAAAGGTCTGGGTGAGATGAACGCCGAGCAGCTGTGGGAAACTACCCTGAACCCTGAGCACCGTACCCTGAAACAGGTGACGATCGAAAGCGCTGCAGAAGCAGACCGTATCTTCAGCATGCTGATGGGCGATGAAGTGCCTCCCCGCAGGGAATTCATTGAGTCTCATGCGAAATATGCGAAGATCGATGCGTAAGGAAATGTAAAGTGTTATAGTTATTATATAAAGCGCCCCGGGAGGTAAATCCCGGGGCGCTTTGCTTTGTATATGTTAAACAAATAAAAATCTTTACAGACCAGCCTGCTGATTATCAAAAAGGTATGATGAAAAACTACATTTTATCGAAAAAACTTATAGGTTATTTATTTAATCTATGGGGAAAACTTCCTATCTTGCAGCCATATTTATTCCTATACCTAGCGATAAACCTATACCTATGAAATTAATCCGGGTGGCTGCTATTTTAATGGCAGCTGCATTGGTGATCAATGCCTGCAAAAAAGATGATGCGCCCCCTGCAACGTCTTTCTCCTTCACATTTAACGGGCAGCAATACGTTGCTCACGAGCCCAGCGCTTACGTGGCTGATACTATCCTTACCGGAACTAACCAAAAAGTATTGATCATTGACGGACTAACCAACAGTTTCAAGCAGCATATGCAGCTGATGGTAATATCTCCGGATGATTCGTTGAACGTGGGCACTTACGGCGGCTCTGTAGTTACGCTGATGCCCGTGCAGGACACTGCCACCCAGGGTTACATAGGCGATCAAATCGAAGTTCAAATTACAAGCATTAATAGTAAGCGTGCCGAAGGTACATTCAAAGGCACATTAATCAAAAGTGGTGAAGTTGAAAAGCCATTAACGGACGGGACTTTTAAAGTCAACATTAATTAGATCATCGTTTTTTTTGAAATCTTTTTCCATCGGCATGCCCCGCCTTTCAAGGCGGGGCTTTTTTATGCCATCGTTTTTTTCTTCTACTTTACCGGCACTGCCTGTGGCCATCTGCGGCCACGGCCCTGAAATATGTTCGTGTTGTTACGTGTTTGCATGGAATGTCTTTTCTTCCACATCCAGCCCATAATGCCCGCGGTAATAGCAAGACCCAGGCTTACGCCCTTTAACAGGGTGCTGGACTGTACGGTATGGCCGGCGATTTTCATGTTACGCATAACAAAATGATTTGGTTCAACATGGGTATAATACCAAAAGCTGTGCCATCCCGGATAAACCGGGATGGCACATATGTTAATGAAAGCCGAATTTATTTAACGCCAAATACAGCCCTTATTTCAGCACGTACCTTGATGGTTTTGAAATCTATGTTAGAGTCGGCTGCTACGCTTTCTCCGGCAGATTTATAAGCCATGTTTGCATACACGGGACGTACATCACTATAGTTGTCTGTATTGATCTCCTGCACTTCAATTACGCCGTCTACCTTTTCATCGATAGCACCTAAGAGATAAGCGGCTTTTGCCTTAGCAGCCTGCAGTGCTTTGATCTTTACTTCCCTGCGGTAGTCTTCCATCCTGCTGTGAGAGAAAGAAGCGATGTTCACGCTTTCTATACCTTCTTCATCCACACCGGCCATGATACCATTTACTTTATCAAGCCTGCTGAGCTTTAAGCGGTATTTTTTGCTGGCCAGAAAATCGGGATCGTTCTTCTTTTTCTTCCACCAGTAATCCGGGTTATAACCATATACGTTCTCGATAGTAAGGTTTTCTTTAGCAATACCTGCATCTGCTACCGCTTTTTCCAGCTGCTTTTCCAGCATGCTGATATCGATCTTGCTGGTTTTAGTTTTATAATATTCTTTCAGTGAAATGCTCAGGTAGATCTCGTCAGGTGTGATCTCTATTTCGGCAGAGCCGTTCACTTCGATCTTCTTTACCGGTACATTGTAAACAGATTTTTGTTCCACCTGCTGTGCCCAAACGCTAACAGTAAGAAATAATCCAGCCAATAATAATGATACTTTTTTCATCTTATGTTTATTTAAGGTTTTGCTTATGCTAATACGGCTGCTGCCATTTTCACCATCATGATGCAATGATTGAACAGGATTCCATAAAGGCCATAAAAAAATTCCCACAGTACATGCTGTGGGAATTGGAACGTATGAGATGAGAATAAGTTACATTAATCTTTCCTGGCGTCTTCCATATTCTTCAGGAACTTGTACAGATCACTCATAGAACGGATGCGTTCTACTACGAGCATAAAGTTCTTGCCAACCTGCTTCAAGCGTGCATTATTTACGCGGGTCTGTACATAGTTCAGGATATGATTGAAGGTGGGTGATTCAAAGTAAGGTGAATCAGGATTATTAATAAAATAACAACGCAGCGTTTCTTCTTTCAGCATCATCTTTTCGAAGCCGAGCGCAATCGCCATCCAGCGGCAGCGGATCGTAGTGAGCAGATCTTCCACAGGCTCGGGTATAGGCCCGAAGCGGTCTTGCAGGGCGCCTGCGAACTGTTGCAGCTTATCTTCTGTAATGGTATTATCCAGTTCCTGGTAAAGATTCAGACGTTCCTGGATGCTTTCTACATAGCTGTCGGGTATCAGTATCTCCAGGTCGGTATCGATGGTACAATCGCTCACAAAATCTTTCTTCTGCTCCAGCTGTTCCTTGAAGAGCTCACGGAATTCATTTTGCTTCAGTTCGCGGATGGCTTCGTCGAGGATCTTCTGGTACATATCGAGGCCGATCTCCGCCACAAAGCCGCTTTGCTCTCCACCCAGCAGGTTACCCGCGCCGCGTATATCCAGGTCGCGCATAGAGATCTGGAAACCGCTGCCCAGCTCACTATGCTGTTCCAGGGTTTGCAAACGCTTACGGCTATCCGCAGGCAAGGTGCTCATGGGCGGCGCCAGCAGGTAACAGAATGCTTTCTTGTTACTGCGGCCTACACGTCCGCGCAGCTGGTGCAGATCACTTAAACCAAAATGATGTGCGTTATTGATGATGATGGTATTCGCGTTGGGAATGTCCACGCCGCTTTCTACGATGTTGGTACATACCAGCACATCGTATTTACGATCTATAAAGTCGAGGATCACTTCTTCCAGCTGATGCCCTTCCAGTTGCCCGTGGGCGGTTGCAATCGTGAGATCAGGACAAAGCCCCTGTATCAGTCCGGCCATTTCGCGCAGGCCCTGCACCCGGTTATGGATGAAGTATACCTGTCCGCCGCGCTCTGTTTCAAAATAGATCGCATCGCGTATCAGGTCGTGATCAAACACGTGCACTTCTGTTTCGATAGACTGCCGGTTGGGCGGCGGTGTATTGATGATAGACAGATCGCGTGCGCCCATGAGGGAGAACTGCAAGGTGCGGGGTATAGGCGTAGCCGTTAGTGTGAGCGTATCCACGTTCACCTTGATCTGTTTCAGCTTTTCTTTGGCGGATACGCCGAACTTTTGTTCTTCGTCTATTATCAGCACGCCAATGTCTTTGAACTTCACTTCTTTTCCCAGCAGGGCATGTGTGCCTATGATAATATCGATCTTACCGGCTGCCAGTCTTTCCAGTGTTTCTTTCTTTTCCTTGGATGATTTAAAGCGGTTCAGGTAATCCACTGTGCAGGGGAAATCCTTGAGGCGCTCGGAAAATGTTTTGTAGTGCTGGAAGGCCAGGATGGTAGTAGGCACCAGTATGGCAGCCTGCTTACCGTCTACTATACTTTTGAAGGCAGCGCGTACGGCTACTTCTGTTTTACCAAAGCCAACGTCGCCACACACCAGGCGGTCCATCGGGGAAGGCGATTCCATATCGCGTTTCACATCTGCAGTAGCCTTGCTCTGATCGGGTGTGTCATCGTAGATGAAGGATGCTTCCAGCTCTGTTTGCAGATAAGTATCCGGCGAGTGGGCAAAGCCTTGCTGGGCTTTACGGGCGGCGTACAGTTTGATGAGGTCTTTGGCGATGTCTTTTACCTGGGTCTTAGCCTTTTCTTTCAGCTTATCCCAGGCATCGCTGCCCAGTTTATTCACCCGGGGCTCTACGCCTTCTTTGCCGGTGTATTTGCTGATCTTGTGCAGGGAGTTAATGTTCACATACAAGAGGTCATTATTCTTGTAGATGATGCGGATGGCTTCCTGCATCTTACCGCCTACTTCTATTTTCTGCAGGCCGCTGTAAACGCCCACGCCATGGTCGATGTGGGTAACGAAATCGCCTGCCTGCAGCTCGCGCAGTGTTTTAAGGGTAATCGCCTTATTCTTGTTATAGGCCTGTTTTACCTTGTATTTGTGAAAGCGCTGGAAGATCTGGTGATCTGTATAACAAACGATCTTCAGTCCGTGATCAATAAAGCCCAGGCCTACTGCCACGGGGATGGGATAGAATACGAAATTCGCTTTCAGGTCTTCGAAGATGCTGCGCAGCCGTTCCAGCTGGCGGGCGTTATCTGCAAAGATGAAGAGGGTGTATTTATTGTTGTTATGCTGGCTGAGATCTTTCAGCAGCATATCGAACTGGCGGTTGAATACCGGCTGGTCCTGGGTATTGAAAGCGATCTCTGTAAAAGGTTTCCCTGTTTCCTGCCACCAGTTGCGGTTGCCGAACACGATACAGTGCCGCTTCATCAGCTGATCCATCAGTACGGAGGCTTTCACGAAATCGTCTTCAGACAGGGTCATTTCCTCATCATCGTCCACCTTTACCTTGTTCCCGGTTTGCAGCCAGTCGTCCAGCTTTTGTTCCATCTGCTCTACCACTCCCTGTACGTAGGCAGGGTCTTTCATCCACACGATGGTATTTTCGGGCAGGAAATCGGGTAGGGAGGTTTTATGATGGTCGGTAGCATGGGTGTCCATGTTGGCAATGAGCGTTACCTGGTTCAGCTTGCGCTCGCTCAGCTGCGTTTCGGGATCGAAGAGGCGGATAGAGTCGATGTCTTCACCGAAGAGCTCTATGCGGTAGGGCTTTTCGTTCCCGAAGGAGTAGATATCGATGATACCACCCCTCTGGGCAAACTGGCCCGGTTCATATACAAAATCGGTATGATGGAAACCCCAGCTAACGAGTTTTTCCAGCAGCTCGTCCACTTTCAGCACATCGGCCACCCTCAGGTTCAGCATATTGGCGCCGAAGGCGGCAGAGCCGGCTACTTTCTCCCAAAGGGCTTCGGGGTAGGTAACGAGGATCTTTTTCTGGATAAGGTTGCCGCCGGAGAATTTCATGAGCGCTTCTGTGCGCAGCATGCTGTGGCTGCTGTTCAATTCCTGGAACTGCCCTGTTTTTTTGAACGAATCGGCAAAATAGAAGATGTCCAGCGCCTGGCTCAGTTGTTCCAGGTCGTTATGGAAATAGGCTGCCTCTTCCTTATCATTGAGAATAAAGAGATGGTTAGCTTGCTCTAAATGCTGCCAGGTACCAACGGCCAGGAAGTTTACAGCGCTGCCGGTAAGGCCGGTTAACTGAAAGTATTGCGGAACGGGCAAATGTAACCCCTTCACCAGCTGCTGCAGGCGGGCATCACGTTGGTACAGTTGTAAAACACCCTGTAGATTCATGAAGGGGGCAAAGATACAAAAAGTTTGAGGTTTGAAGTTTGAGGTTTGAAGTTAAGAAAAAGCAAACTTGTCCGAAACCTTTAACCTCCAACGAACCTCAGACCTCAAACTTCAAACATCAAACCTTCAAACTTTTTCGTTAAATTCGGTGAAACTGATAAGGAATGCTGGAACAATGGCACACTGGTTACGTTACCAGGATTGTGAACGAAACCCACAATACCCGTCGCTTTTGGATACAGATACCCGACATGGAGGCTTTTGACTTCAAGCCCGGGCAGTTTGTTACCCTGGACCTTCCCATTCATGAAAAGAAGAACAAGCGCTGGCGCAGCTACTCCATCGCCTCCCATCCCAACGGCACCAATGAGATTGAGCTGGTGATCGTGCTGCTGGAAGGTGGTTTGGGCACTACTTACCTGTTCAACGAGGTAAAGGAAGGCAGCGAACTGCTGCTGAGAGGCCCGCTGGGAGTATTTGTACTGCCCGAAAACCTGGACCGGGACCTGTTCCTGATCTGTACGGGCACGGGTATAGCGCCGTTCCGGTCCATGGCCCGTTATATCTGCGAGCACGGTGTACCCCACAAGAATATCCATCTTATTTATGGCAGCCGGTATATCGGCGACCTGCTGTACCCGGAGGAAATGCGGCAGCTACAGGCCTCGCTGCCCAATTTTCAGTATATCCCCACCTTATCCCGCGAGGAAAATCCGGACTGGTGGGGCAGGAAGGGCTACGTGCACAACATCTACGAAGAAATGCTGCAAGGGCATGCTGAAAAGCTGCCTGCTTATTTTTTCCTGTGCGGCTGGAAGAATATGATAGATGAGGCTAAACAGCGTATCCTGGCCATGGGATACGATCGTAAGGATATTCACCTGGAGCTGTACGGATAAGCTCAGAACCGTATACCGATCCCTCCTTCTGCATAAGGCACCGGTACGCCATTCCAGGAAAGCGATACTACCGGTGTAAAGGCTACTCTCCACATCAGCCGGTTTCCGAAATAATAGCGGCGATATCCTATTGTTGCTACCATCAACCAGGTATCCGTAGTGGTTACGTCATCAAACAACTCTGCATCCCCGTTCATATAGGTGGCGCCTATACCCAATTCCAGGCGATGGGGTTTGTCTGCTTTCCCGAGAAGGTAGCTCACGCCGAAGGGAATGGTTAATTTTGGCGGAACATGGCGCTGTTCATATCTATAGTTTCCTTCGGCATCTGTGTAGGTGTAAACGTCGTAGTCATCCAGGGTTGGCGCGTAACCAATACCAGCATGAATGCCCCATCCCAGCTGATTGGGCTTAAAGCGGAAATCGTAGTGTGCTGACAACAGAATGCCGCTTCCCATTACGCCAAGGTAAACAGTATGTTGTCCGAGGCTGTTATCAATAGCGGGTTTTATGAGCGTTTGCGTGGCTGTTGTTTGTGCCTGAACGGCAGCAGAGAGCCCGAGCAGGGCGGCTAAAAGGTAAAATTTCACGGTCATAGGCCTTAAGGGTAAGGAGTATGATAGTTAAACGATGATGGATATATTTAGTTACAGGGTCAGAACCGGAGGCCTACCCCGCCTTCAAACCAGGGTGCCGGTTCGTAATGACGAGGTGCTTTGGGCTTGTGCGGCTACAGACAGACCAAACAGGAAGCGTTTAACTTCATAATACCAATCAGATAAATGGATTATGAAGTTAAACGCCTCCGGGGAATTTTGGTTGTCATTCCCCTATTAAGAAATAGTTAATTAAAGAATGTCGCGCAATACGCGTTCTTTCACCTGTGACAGGGGGATGCGCTCCTGCTCCATGCTGTCGCGGTAGCGGATGGTAACGGTCTGGTCTTCCTTGGTCTGGTGGTCGATGGTCACGCAGAAGGGGGTACCGATAGCGTCCTGACGGCGGTAGCGTTTACCGATGCTGTCCTTTTCTTCGTAATAGCAGTAGAAAGAGGACTTGCACTGATCCAGCAGTTCTTTAGCCAGTTCCGGCAGACCGTCCTTCTTGGTCAGCGGGAAAATGGCCAGTTTGATCGGCGCCAGCTTAGCCGGGAATTTCATTACCACGCGGCTGTCCTGCTTTTCAGGCGTGCTGAGGTCCTGTTCTTCGTAGGCATTGCAAACGGTGAGCAGGAACATACGGTCCAGACCGATAGACGTTTCTATTACGTAGGGAATGTAGTTCTGGTTCGTTTCCGGATCGAAGTACTGCAGTTTCTTTTTGCTGTACTCCTGGTGACTTTTCAGATCATGGTCTGTACGGCTGTGAATACCTTCCACTTCCTTGAAACCAATGGGGAAATCGTATTCTATATCCACTGCAGCGGCTGCATAGAAAGCCAGCTTTTCGTGATCTTTGAAACGGTATTTGGAAGGGTCTGTACCCAGGCTGAGATGCCATTTCATACGTTCTTCCTTCCAGTGTTTATACCATTCTTCGTGGGTACCAGGGCGAATGAAGAACTGCATTTCCATCTGTTCAAACTCGCGCATACGGAAGATGAACTGGCGGGCCACGATCTCGTTACGGAAGGCCTTACCTATCTGGGCAATACCGAAGGGGATCTTCATACGGCCCGTTTTCTGTACGTTGAGGAAGTTCACGAAAATACCCTGGGCAGTTTCAGGACGCAGGTATATTTCGCTGGCCTCATCTGTTACGCTACCCAGCTGAGTAGAGAACATAAGGTTGAACTGACGCACGTCGGTCCAGTTAGCGGTACCACTAACAGTACATTGTATCTTATAGTCTTCAATTAATTTTTTCAGTCCAGGCAAGTCGTCGGCAGCCAGCAGGGCGTTCATTTTCTCAACGAGCACCTCTCCCTCTGCAGGGGCAAGGGTCTCAGCATGGCCTTCTATCAGATGGTCTACCCGGTAACGCTTTTTGCTGTCTTTATTATCGATCATAGGGTCACTAAAACCGTCCACGTGACCAGAGGCTTTCCAGGTGGTGGGATGCATGAAAATGGCAGCGTCGATCCCCACGATGTTCTCGTGCATCTGGGTCATGCTCTTCCACCAGTAGTCGCGTATATTCTTTTTCAGCTCG